>Ga0307515_10025844_pt1 | contig 10135 bp, 8 predicted proteins | sample 17_EM_MG_FD_194513 | JGI IMG/M metagenome (GOLD analysis project Ga0307515, IMG submission 194513) | Populus trichocarpa ectomycorrhiza microbial communities from riparian zone in the Pacific Northwest, United States - 17_EM | ecosystem: Host-associated > Plants > Roots > Unclassified | place...
GGGTGGCACCGGTGGCTCGGGCACCGCCGCTCGGCCGGCCCGCACCGCGGGGACGCCGGGCGCGCCCGGCCTCGGCGGCCTCGTCGATCGGCTCGGCGACCGGCGAGGTCGGCGCGCTGTACGTCCGCTCGCCCGGGGCCAGCTGCGCGAGCAGCGCGTCGCCCGGCCGGGCCTTGGTCGTGGTCGGCTTGATGCCGGCCTTGCGGGTCAGGTCGCGGACCTCGCTCTGCTGGTCGTCGGTCATCAGCGTGATGACCGTGCCCTGCGCCCCGGCCCGGGCGGTGCGGCCCGAGCGGTGCAGGTAGGCCTTGTGCTCCACCGGCGGGTCGGCGTGGATCACGATCGCCACGTCGTCCACGTGGATGCCGCGGGCCGCGATGTCCGTGGCCACCAGCGTCTGGGCGCTGCCGTCCGAGAACGCCGACAGGTTGCGGTTGCGGGCGTTCTGGGCCAGGTTGCCGTGCAGCTCGACCGCCGGCACGCCGGCCTGCACCAGCTGCCGGGTCAGCGTCTTGGCCCGGCGCTTGGTGCGGGTGAACACGACCGTGCGGCCGGGCGCGGCGACCAGGTCCACCAGCACCGGGAACCGGTCGTCGTGGCGCACGTGCAGCACGTGGTGGGCCATCTCGATCGGCGCCTCGGCGGCCGAGTCGACGTGGTGCGTGACCGGCTTGTGCATGAAGCGCTTGACCAGCACGTCCACGCCGCCGTCCAGCGTCGCGGAGAAGAGCATCCGCTGGCCCTCGCGCGGGGTGGCGTCCATCAGGCGCCGGACCACCGGCAGGAAGCCCAGGTCGGCCATGTGGTCGGCCTCGTCGAGCACGGTGATCTCGACCGAGTCGAGGCTCGCGTAGCCCTGCTGCAGGTGGTCGGCGAGCCGGCCGGGGCAGGCGACGAGCACGTCGACGCCGGCCTTGAGGCCGCGGATCTGCGGGTTCGCGCCGACGCCGCCGAAGACGGTGAGCGTGCGGAGCCCGAGCAGCTGCGCGAGCGGGGCGAGGGTCGCCTCGATCTGGGTGGCGAGCTCGCGGGTCGGCGCCAGGATCAGCGCGCGGGGCCGCATCGGCCGGCGCGGGCTCTTGCTCTCGGCCAGGCGAGCCAGGACCGGCAGCACGAACGCGTACGTCTTGCCGGAGCCGGTGCGGCCACGGCCGAGCACGTCGCGCCCGGCGAGCGAGTCGGGCAGCGTGGCGGCCTGGATCGGGAAGGGGGTGGTGATGCCGAGGTCGGCGAGGGCCGCGGCGAGCTTTGTGGGCACGCCGAGGTCGGTGAACGAGGACATGTAGGTGTGAACTCCGAAAGGCTTGAAGGGGTCGTCCTGCCCGGCGCAGACCTACACGGGTCGCGGCGCGTGGTGGTCGATCCAAGGCGGCCCGAGGCAGAACTGGGCGGGCCGCGAGATCAAGTGTACGCGCAGACTCGCCGCAACCGCGCCGCACCCGGCTGTGACCCGTCCTGCACCCCGCGGCCTGCACCGTTTCTCCTCAGTGCCGGACGCCCCCGCCGGCCGGCTATCCCGAGGAGTGACCCCCCATGAGCGGTGTTGTTGTGGTCTTCGACCGCCGTCGCGAGGACGTCGTACGGGCGCACATGCCGCTCGTCGGTCATCTGGTCCGGGAGATGCTGGCCCGGGTCCCGGCCCACGTGAACCGCGACGACCTGCTCTCCGCCGGCTACGCGGCGCTGGTGGCGGCGGCCCGCGGCTTCGACGAGGCGCGGGGTGTGCCGTTCGCCCGGTTCGCGGCGGCGCGGGTGCGGGGTGCCCTGCTGGACGAGTTGCGCGGGCTGGACTGGGCGAGCCGCTCGGTGCGGCAGCGGGCCCGGCGTACCGACCTGGCGCGCCAGGAGTTGACCGCCGAACTGGGTCGGACGCCCACGGTTGTCGAGGTGGCGGCGCACCTGGGCTGCTCGGTCGAGGACATCGAGTCCGCCGACGACGACGTGCAGCGTGCGGTGGTGTTCAGCCTGCAGGGCTTCGCCACGGCCGGCGCGGACGACATGGTCACCGAGCCCAGCGCGGGCCCGGAGGAGATGTTGATCCGCCGCGAGCGGGTGGGCTACCTGCGGCACGCCGTCGAAGTGCTGCCGGAGCGGCTGCGTGCGGTCATCATCGGGTACTTCTTCGAGGAGCGCCCGATGGCGCAGATCGCGGTCGAGCTAGGTGTGACGGAGTCGCGGGTGTCACAGCTGCGCGCCGAGGCGCTGGCCCTGCTCAAGGACGGCCTGAACGCGAATCTCGACCCGGCGCTGGCGGCCGCGAGTCCGATCAAGGAGGGCTGCGTGGCGCGCCGTCGGGCCGCGTACTACGACCAGATCGCGACCCGCGGCACCCTGCGCGACCGGCTCGCGGTGACCGGGCTGGACGGCCTGCCGGTAGCGGCCTGAGGCCGGCCCTGGGAGCGGGCCGGCCCCGGGCGGGGTCAGGCGTTGGCGCAGGTGCCGGCCTTCTTCTGGGCGGCGATCGCCTTGTCGGCGCCCTTCGAGTAGAGCGCGAGGCCCTCCTTGGCGGGCTCTAGTTTCCAGGACTCGCCCTCGTAGACCATGGTGTACGACTGCGCCGCGACGAGCTGCTTGGCGATCACGACGGCCCGGTCGGCGCCCTCCATCCGGGCGCTGGTGAGCTGGATGGCGAGGCCCTTGCGGGAGCACGCCGTGTTCAGCTTGACGTAGTCGTCCTTGGTGATGGCCTGCTTGCCGGCCGTGGTGTACATGTCCCAGGCGCCGGCGAAGTCGCCGCCGCTGAAACGGTCGAACACGGTCTGCGCGGCGGACTTGGCGCCCTCGATGGTCTTCGGCTCGGGACCTCCGGCGGCGGCCGCGGCGGCGTTTCCGGCGGGGGCGTCGGACTCGTCGTCGGAACAGGCGGAGGTGAGGGCAAGGGCGGCGACGGCGATGAGCGCCAGCGCGCCGAGGCGTCGGAACGGGTGGCTGTGGTTCATGACCCGCTTAATCCCGATGGGCCGCCCGGCGTAACGGGCAAGCACCTACCGTGACGGATTCATGACAGTTAACCCGGCGACCGTAACCTGCGCGACAGTCCTGTCGCCAAGCCACGGACATCGGCTATTCTGAACGTTTCCATGGATATAGAAAAAGCGACCAATAATGGTCGCTGACCTCGGAATGCTACCACAACAGGGAGTAGCTTTGTCAAGCTCCGCCAGCGGTACGGAAACTCTGCGGAACGACGACATCGAGTCTGAGAAGGCCTACCTCGCGTTGCTCTACGGCCGCCTCGATCTGCTGCGTGAGCAGGCCGACGAGCGGCTGCGGGCGATCCTGCTGGAGGCGGGCGGCACGCCGCAGGGCCGTTCCCAGCGGGAGGCGACCCGTAGCCATTGGGCCGAACAACTCGCTCAGATGAATTCCGTCGAGAACGGCCTGTGTTTCGGCCGGCTGGACTTCGCGGCGGACAATCCCCGCTACATCGGCCGGATCGGTCTATTCGCCGAGGACCGCGAGCAGGATCCGTTGTTGATCGACTGGCGGGCCCCCGCCGCCCGCCCGTTCTACCTCGCCACCGCCGTGTCGCCCGAGGGCGTGACCCGGCGGCGGCACCTGCGGACCAGGGGCCGCGAGCTGACCGGCATCGACGACGAGGTGCTCGACCTCGCGGTCGGCGCCGCCGGCGGACGAGAGGACGTCACCGGCGAGGCCGCGCTGCTCTCCGCGCTCACCGCCGACCGCACCGGGCGCATGCGCGACATCGTCGAGACCATCCAGACCGAGCAGGACGAGGTGATCCGCGCCGGGCTGCCGGGCGTGCTCGTCGCGCAGGGCGGCCCGGGCACCGGCAAGACCGCGGTGGCGCTGCACCGCGCCGCGTACCTTCTTTACACCCACCGGGCCCAGCTCACCCGGCAGGGCGTGTTGATCCTCGGCCCGAACGCGACGTTCCTGCGCTACATCTCGCAGGTGCTGCCCTCGCTGGCGGAGACGGGCGTGCTGCTCGCCACGCTCGGCGACATGTTCCCCGGCGTGACGGCGCGGGCCGCCGAGGCGCCGGCCGCCGCCGCGCTCAAGGGCCGGGTCGCGATGCTGGAGGTGCTCGCCGCCGCGGTCGCCGACCGGCAGACCGTGCCGGACGACCATGTCGAGGTCGACCACGACGGCTTCCCGCTGCGCATCGAGCGGGCCGTCTGCGAGGACGCCCGCGACGAGGCCCGCCGCTCCGGCCGCCCGCACAACCTGGCCCGGGCCATCTTCGTGACCGCGGTCATCCACACGCTGTCGCTGCAGATCGCCGAGCGGATCGGCGCCGACCCGCTCGGCGGCGACAACCTGCTGGAGGAGGCGGACCTCGCCGAGACCCGCCGCGAGCTGCGCGAGGACGAGGACGTGCAGGCGGCGCTCTTCGAGCTGTGGCCGGTGCTCACCCCGCGCCAGGTGCTGCGCGACCTGCTCAGCGACGCCGACCGGCTGGCCTCGGCCGCGCCGGACCTGACCGCCGAGGAACGGGCGCTGCTGCTGCGCGAGCGCGGTGCCGGCTGGGCGCCGGCCGACGTGCCGCTGCTGGACGAGCTGGCCGAGTTGCTCGGCGTGGATGAAACCCTGCGGGTACGGGCCGCGGCCCGCGAGCGCGAGCAGGCGATCGAGTACGCCGAGGGCGTGCTGGAGATCGTCGAGGGCTCCCGCTCGCTCGACTTCGAGGACGTCGAGGAGGAGATCCTGTCCGCGATCGACGTGGTCGACGCGAGCGCGTTCGTCGAGCGGCACGAGGTGATCGACACCCGGACCACCGCCGAACGCGCGGCCGCGGACCGCACCTGGGTCTTCGGCCACGTCATCGTCGACGAGGCGCAGGAGCTGTCACCGATGGCCTGGCGGCTGCTCATGCGCCGCTGCCCGAGCCGGTCGATGACCGTGGTCGGCGACGTGGCCCAGACCGGCGAGTTGGCCGGGACGACGACCTGGGAGCAGGTCTTCGAGCCGTACGTGGCGCAGCGCTGGCGGCTCGCCGAGCTGACTGTGAACTACCGCACCCCCGCCGAGGTGATGGCCGTCGCCGCGGACGTGCTCGCCGCGGTCGACCCGTCGCTGCAGCCGCCGCGGTCGGTGCGGTCGGCCGGCGTCGAGCCGTGGGCGGCCCGGGTGCGGCCCGAAACGCTCGCGACCGAGCTCATCGCCGCGGTACGCCGTGAGGTGGCCGAGGTCGGGGACGGTCGCGTCGGCGTGCTGGTGCCGGCCGGCATCGAGGAGGCGCTAGGCCGCGAGCTGACGGCGGCGATCCCGGAGTCCGCGGTGGGCGAGCAGCCCGACCTGCTGAACCACATCGTGCTGATGACGGTCCGGCAGGCGAAGGGCCTGGAGTTCGACAGCGTCATCGTGGTCCAGCCGGACGCGATCCTCGCGGAGAGCCCGCGCGGCCTCAGCGACCTCTACGTGGCGGTGACCCGGGCGACCCGCCGGTTGGGCGTACTGCACACGGCCGATCTGCCGAAGGTGCTCAACGCACTAGCTTGACGAGAACGGGCCGGCGCGGTTTGCGCCGGCCCCTCGCTCGTCTCGCTCAGGCAGCTGTGTTGTAGGGCAGCGGCGTGAGGCCGTGCGCGTTGGTCAGCGCCAGCCGCGAGTGCAGGCTGGTGTTGCCGGCGATCGTCGCGTAGTAGCCGGCCCGGCGGCGCGCGGTGATGCTGTCCGGGTTCTCCGGTGTGGGCGCCAGGTCCGGGTCGAGGTGGGTGTTGAGGCCATCCTTGAGCAGCGACAGCGCCTCGGCGCGAAGCTGGCTGATCCGGCTCTCGGTGACGCCCAGGTCGGCGGCGATGTCGGCCATCGGCCGCTCCCTGAGGAAGTACTCGGTGATGACGGTCTGCAGCCGCTCCGGCAGCGAGTCGATCGCGTGGTGCAGGTAGCCGATCTGCTCGCGGCGCAGCAGCATGTCCTCCGGCCCCGGCGTGCGCTCGGTGACCAGGTCGTCGGCGCTGCTGGTGGTGAAGCCCTGCAGGGACAGCACGGTCGCGCGCTGCACGTCGTTGCCGGTCTGGTGCAGGTCCGCGGTGGTGGTGCCGAGCGCCTGCGCCAACTCGTCGTTCGTCGGCGTCCGGCCCAGCGTCGTGGTCAGGTTCTGCCGCGTGGTGTCGGTGGCGCGCGCCTTCGTCCGCACCGAGCGGGTCGCCCAGTCGAGCGAGCGCAGCTCGTCGAGAATCGCGCCGCGGATCCGGGTGGTCGCGAACCGGGCGAACGGGATGCCACGGGTCGGGTCCCAGCCGCGGGCGGCGGTGACCAGCGCGTGCAGCCCGGCGCTGGTGAGGTCGTCGCGGTGGATGTGGTTCGGGATGCGGGAGAGCATGTCACGCACGAGGTGGCCGACCAGCGGCATGTTCGTGCGGATCAGCTCCTCCTGCTCGACGGCGGACAGGGCCGGCACGGCGGTCGCGGTGTCGGCGGCGAGGTCGGCAGCGGTCGTCATGGTGCTGGTCATGTGAATCCCCCGTGTGTTGTCGGTGGCCCGCGGCTGGCGGGCGGTACCGGCTGACAAGGGAGAACTTTGGGTGACTCAGGGTTCAGGGTTCGGTGGCGGAGAGTTGCCACCTGGTTGCCTTCCCTGGGGTGCTGCTTTGCGGTCGGCCGTAGCCAGATCCCAGACGAAGCGGGCCGGGGCGAAGGCCTCCGCATAGCGGACCCGGGCCTGCGCGCCAAAGTGCCGGGCGGTGCCGGTGGCAAGCTCGGGATCAACCGGCCGGGCGGCCTCGGCGAGGGCCGCCAGCTTGCGCCCCAGGTACGGCGAAACGTCGACAAAAAGGGCAGGCTCGAAGCGCAGGGTGGACTCGCCGGCGTAATGCAGAATCCGGCGGCTGTGCCGGGCGGCGGAGAGCGTGGCAACGGCGGCGGCCCGATGCTCGGCGTCGGCGTCCTCGGGCGCGTGCACATAAATCACGTCGGCGTCGACACCGGTGAGAACATTCTCGATGGCGGCGACGGTCCTACCATCGGGCGACACCGTGCCCGGCGCACCCCAGGCCGCATCGGACCGCGGGTGCCGGGCCCGACGGTCGCTGGTGCCCCGAACAAAGGCGCGACGATCACCGGAACGCCGCTCGGCGGCGTGCGGACCCCAGACAAGCAGGCAATCGAGCGCCCGCGCCGCGGCCTCGGCCTGCCGACTCAGCACGGTGTCGGTACCGTCGCAGGTCAACACCAGCACGGTGACGGAATCACCGGCGGCCCGATGCGCGGCCAGGGTGCCGGCGCAGCCAAACTCAACATCGCCGGGATGCGCGCCGACCGCCAGAACGCTGCGGCTCACGGCCATGGCCTCCGTGGTCTCTAGACGCACCGCCGAGGGGGTTCGGCGGCGCTGAGTTGTCCATCGGCCGGCGAACCCACCGGTTGAGGGTTGTGGCGCGCTTACGGCAGGCTGGTCGGTATGGACCTGACCGACACGGGGACCCTCGTCAATCTGATCGCCGGCGTGGCCATGGCGGCCGGCATCCTCGGCGTGGTGATCCCGGTCCTGCCGGGCATCCTGCTGTGCTGGCTGGCGGTACTGGTCTGGGCAGTCTTCGGCGAGGCGGGCGGCGGCAGGTGGCTGGTGTTCATCCTGGCGACGGTGGTGGCCGTCGGGGGCACGGTGGTGAAATACCTCTGGCCGGGAAAGCGCCTGAAAAGCACCGGCGTGCCGACGTCATCGCTGGTGGCGGGCGGGGTGCTCGGCGTGGTCGGCTTCTTCGTGGTGCCGGTGGTGGGCCTGGTGCTGGGGTTCGTCCTGGGGCTGTGGCTGGCGGAGCGGGCCCGGCTCGGCCCGGGCCAGGCCTGGCCGTCAACGCGCGAGGCGCTGGTGGCGGTGGGCCTGTCAATGCTGGTGGAGTTCGCCGCGGCGCTGGGCATCGCGGTCCTCTGGGTCTTCGGCCTAATCGCCACCTAACCCGGAAGTAGACCTACTTCCTCCCGATTAGGTCCGCTTCGCGCGGCGGCGGCGTTGGGTGAGGAGCAGGAGGAGTGGCGTGCCGGCCAGTGCTACGGCCAGGGTGGCGGCCAGGCCGAGCGACAGACCTCGGTTCGAGGTTGGTCGGGCGGCGGTGGGTGCGGCCTGTTGCCCCGGGGACTGGGCGGCGCTCGCTGTTGGGGCCGCGCTGGGGGCCGGCGCCGTACCGGTTGCGGTGTCCGGCTCGACCAGCTTGCCTACCGATGCGTTCTTGGGTAGCGCGAAGCCCCAGTCCAGCAGGGCCGCGCCCTGCTGCCAGCCGCGCAGCGGCCTCGCCTCCGCACCCAGCAGGGTCGCGACCAGCCGCCGGCCGTTGCGTTCGGCGCCGCCCACGTAGCTGTGCCGGGCCAGCGTCGTGAAGCCGGTTTTGCCGCCCATCGCGCCCGGGTAGTTGTAGATCAGCTTGTTCTCGTTCTGGATCTGGAAGCCGCCCTTCTTCAAGTGCTTCTGGGCGGGGATCTGGGTCGCCTTGGTCAGCGCATAGCCGCGGAAGTCCGGCTTGGCGAAGCATTGCCGGGCGATCAACGCCAGGTCGTAGGCGCTGGTGAACTGCCCGGGCCCATCCAGGCCGGACGGGGTCACCGCGTGGGTCTGGAACGCGCCGAGCCGCTTGGCCTCGGCATTCATCGCCTCGATCGTCGCCGGCTGGCCGCCCGCGCCGCCGCCGAGCCGGGCCAGCGCGTTCGCCGCTTCGTTGCCCGAGTTGAGCAGCAGGCCCAGCCACAGGGTCTTGATGGTGTACTTGCCGCCCTTGATCAGCCCGACGGCCGAGCTGCCCGGCTCGATCTTGAGGTCGCCATCCGTGACGGTGATGACCTTCTTCGGGTCGAGCTTGTCCATGACGGTCGCGGTGAGCAGCAGCTTCTGCACGCTTGCCGGGGTGCCGTAGACGTGCGGGCCGCAGCCGCCGAGTACTTCGCCGGTGTCCAGGTCCGCGACCAGCCAACTGGTCGCGGTCAGCGCGGGCGGCTTGGGCGCGCCCTGGGGGATCACGAGGCCGTCGGTGGCGAGGGCGTCGCCGCCGACGGCGCGCAGCACCGGGTCATCCTTGGGCGGCGTCGGGCGAGCGGGGCGGCCCGCCGGCGGCTTGACCTTCGGTTTCGGGCACGGCACAGTCGCCGCCTTCCCCGCGACCGCGGCGAGCGAGTCGGTCCGGGTCTGGATTGTGGTTGCGGTGAGTGGGGCGGTTTGTATTGGGGCTGATGTTGTGGCTTCGGTTTTTGCCGTGGCCGGGTGGGACGTGGTCTGGCGCGGGGCGGCGGTTGCCGGGGCCGGGAGGGCCGCCGCCGTGGCGAGGGCGGTGGCGGTGAGGACGGCCGCGATGCGGCGCTGGGTGGTGGGTGCGGCGTTGCCATGCATCACGGCCAGACGGCTCCCGCGTCGAGGCGGCGTTCCAGTAGACGCGCCAGGGGCATGGTTTCGCCGTCGCCGCCGCCTGCGCCGACCACGAGTCGGGGCAGGCTGGGCGTTACCTCGGCGCCGGTGAAGCGGGCGCGTAGTGACGCGGGGACGGCTAGGACGTAGTACCGGCCGTCCTCGCCGACGGCCACCGAACGGTTTGCCTTGAGGTACCAGCCGCGCAGGTGCGTTCGGTATGTGGCGTGGCCGTCGAAGGAGCGCGCGCTTAGCCTGCCGGGTGGTAGGCCCCGCTCGGCGGCCTGGCGCACGAAGCCCGTGAGCAACTCGCCGGCCTGCTTCGCCTCGGCGGCCCGGCCGGCCTCCTGCGCGGCGGCGTGCCCAGCGACGGCCTGCCGGCGCTGCTCATGCCAGGCGGCGCGGTCGTCGTCGGCGTCCATGTCAACGACCCTAACGGCATCCGCGCGGGGTCAGCTACCCGGGTTTTGGCGCCGGCCGGTCGCTAACCCGCGGCCGCGGTGATTCCGTGGAATAGCGCGGCATTTAGCATGGCCGCCCCCGGATAATTGCCCGACGTCGCCGATATCCTGTGAAATTCAGGAGAACAGTTGCGCGCGGACTGTGTCTCGGGCGAGACTAGGCGCGGTTCTTCGGATTACGTCAGGAGTCGTTATGGCGCGGCAGGTAATCACCACCCTCATCGACGACCTGGACGGAAAGCCGGCCGATCGGACGGTGGAGTTCAGCCTCGACGGCACGACCTACACCATCGACCTTTCCGAGGCCAATGCCGGCAAGCTGCGCAAGGCGCTGGATCCGTTCATCACCGCCGGCACGCGTATCGGTCGCGGCGCT
>Ga0307515_10025845_pt1 | contig 10135 bp, 10 predicted proteins | sample 17_EM_MG_FD_194513 | JGI IMG/M metagenome (GOLD analysis project Ga0307515, IMG submission 194513) | Populus trichocarpa ectomycorrhiza microbial communities from riparian zone in the Pacific Northwest, United States - 17_EM | ecosystem: Host-associated > Plants > Roots > Unclassified | place...
CCGCGAAGGCGGCCAGGGCCCGGCCCGGCGTGGTCAGCTCCATGGCCACCATCACGACCAGGAACGCCGCCGCGTAGATGTTGCCCCTCAGCATCGCCCAGGCCAGCTCGCCCAAGGCGATCTCGATGGGCCGCACCGGGGTCGCCAGGATCCCGTCGTACAGCCTCATGAACTTCATCTTGCCGAAGAAGTTGAAGGTCGTTTCGGACAGCGCGCCCGTCATCGCCGAGGATGCCAGCATCGCCGGGGCCACGAACGCCGCGTAGCCGATCACCCGACCGTCCGGCAGCGTCAGGTCGCCGACGAGGGCGCCCACCCCGACGCCGATGGAGAACAGGTAGAGCACCGGCTCCAGGAAGCCTGACGCCATCACCACCCAGTACGTGCTGCGCAGCGTCGCGGCGTTGCGCTCGACGATCGACGCCGAGCGGCGGCCCGCGCCCTCGAACGAGATCAGCCGCGGAAGGACCAAAGTCAGCATGGCGGGAGCCCCTTCACACCACGAGCCGGCGGGTGAACTGCCGGTAGGCCAACAGCCAGCCGACGACGGCCCACAGGGCCAGGTAGAGCACGTGCCCGCTGACCGACCAGGCCGGCGCGACGCCCAGCGTGGCCGCCCGGCTCAGATCCACGCCGTGCCACAGCGGCAGCGCGTAGGCGATCCAGCGGAGCAGCGCCGGCAGCGACTCGACCGGGAAGAACACGCCGGAGAACAGCGACATCGGGATCACCCCGAGCCGGAACAGGATCGCCAGGTAGCTGTCGACGCGGATGGAGGCCGAATACGCGAAGGTGGCTGGCGCCACGGCCAGGGCGACCAGCGCCGCGATCGGCAGCGTCGCCAGCGCCCACCACGAGTGCATCGTGCCGAACGCCGTCGCGATGAGCAGGAACGCCGCGCAGCTGATCACCGTGCGGAAGACGACGAACGCCAGGTGCCCGTCGAGGATGTCCGAGACGCGCAGCGGCGCGGCCGCCTGGCCGTAGTAGATCCGCTGCCATTCGAAGCCGGCCAGCACCGGCCAGGTCGAGTCGCCGATCGCGATCTGGATGGCGGTCGAGGCGATCAGGCCCGGGACCATCCAGTCCAGATAGGGGACGCCCGCGACGCCGCCGGTCACGTATGCGCCGACGCCCACGCCGAAGCCGAGCATGGTGAGCAGCGGCAGCACGAACGACGACAGCACGCTGGACCGCCAGATCCGGCGGTAGCTGACGAGGTGATACTCCAGCACGTAGAGGGTCATCTCAGTCCACCAGGGTCCGGCCGGTGAGGTGCAGGAACACGTCCTCCAGGCTGCTGCGGCGGACCAGCACGCCGGCCGGGCTCAGCGCCCGCCGGTGCACCTCGGCCAGCGCGGCGTCGCCGTCCGCGACGTAGAGCAGGATCCGGTCGGGCAGCACCTCCAGCCGCTCGCCCAGGCCGGCCAGCTTGTCGGCGAAGACCTCCTGCGACTCCGCCTCGAAGCGCAACTCGACGACCTCGCGGGTGGAATGCTGCTCGATCAGCGCGCGGGGCGAGCCCTCCGCGACGATCTTGCCGTTGTCCATCACCACCAGGCGGTCGCAGAGCTGCTCGGCCTCGTCCATGTAGTGGGTGGTCAGCACGAGCGTCACGCCCTGCTGCTTGAGCCGGAACAGCCGCTCCCAGACCAGATGCCGGGCCTGCGGGTCGAGGCCGGTGGTGGGCTCGTCGAGCAGCACGATCTCGGGCTCGTTGACCAGCGAGCGGGCGATGGTGAGCCGGCGTTTCATGCCGCCGGAGAGCGGCTCGACCTTGCTGTTGGCGCGCTCGGTGAGCTGGACGAACTCCAGCAACTCGTCGGCCCGGCGGCGGGCCACCTTGCGGGGGATGCCGAAGAAGCGGGCGTACGTGGTCAGATTTTCCCGGACCGTCAGCTCCTGGTCGAGGTTGTCGAGCTGGGGGCAGACGCCCAGCTTCGCCCGGATTTTCGGGCCGTCGCGCAGCGGGTCCAGGCCCAGGATGCTCAGCGTGCCGTCGGTCGGCGGGGAGACACAACCGATCATGCGCATCGTGGAGCTCTTGCCGGCGCCGTTCGGCCCGAGGAAGCCGAACGCCTCGCCGCGCCGCACGTCGACGTCGATGCCGTCGACCGCGGTGAAGTCGGCGAACCTCTTGACCAGCCCCCGAGCGTGAATGAGAGTCACGCGGGAGACCCTAGTGAAGGGGTCCGACAAAAATCGCTGGATTAAACCGCGGGTGGGGTGGTGGCCTCGCGGGCGCTGTCCACCAGGTGGTCGGTGACCTCGACGATCGGGTCGGCGTCCACCGCCGTCTTCGCGTCGTAGCGGACCGCCCAGCTCAGCCCGTCGACGCCGCTGATCCGGCGGCCGACGACCCGCACCCCGCCGTGCGGCGGCAGCGGGTGGTGCGACGTGTACGCGACCGAGCGGGTGACCCGGCTGCGTACCTGATCGGGCAGCTCGCCGGGCTCCAGCAGCAGGAAGCCGAGGACCGGCGCGTCGACCTGCACCGTGTAGCCGTCCCGCTGCTGGGCCAACTCGGCGGGCGTGACCAGCAACTCGCGCCCCGACCAGGCGACCTTGTGGATCTCGTGCCAGCCGAGCCGGCGGCCGTCCGGCAGCCACAGCCCCCGGTTGGTCGCCACCAGGGCGCCCCCGTCGGGAACGTCGGCCCAGGCCAGGATCCGCTCTTCGGGCTCCAGCGCGGGGCGCAGCGCGGCGGGGAGCTTCGGGCGTCGACGAAAGAGGGTCACAGTCCACCTGCCGCCTGGTCGCGCAGGGCGCGAGCGTGCTGTTCGAGGGAGAAGAGCTCACCGGCCAGGCCGAGGTATTCGTCCCGGTGCAGGACCGGGTTGATCCGCTGCACCCGGGACTTCAGCTCCTTGATCCGGGTGGTGACCGCGCCGACCTGCAGCCGGGCGAGCGTCACCTGGACGTACCGGAGGTCGGGCTCGCCGTCGACGTGCAGCGGCACCACCGCCAGCTCGCCGACCAGCGCCTTGCCGCCCAGGTCGTCGCAGGCGTCCCGGACGGACTCGATCCAGCCGGCCCCGCCGGTGGCGGCCGCGGTGCCGCCGGCGACCCCGATCGCCTTGCGGATGCCCTGGAAGACCGGGTCGCCGTAGGTTTCCGGGCCGAGCGCGTCGAACATCGGGCCGGCGAGCACCGGAACCTGCAGGGCCAGCTTCAGCGCCTCGCGCTCGACCAGGCGCTGCGGACTGTCCACCGGCTTGCGCGGCGCGACCACCCCGGACGACTCGGGCGACATGGCGGCGGCGACGGCCCGCTGCACCGGTTCCAGGTCCATGCCCAGGTCGCCGGCGAGCTTGCGGGCATACTCCGGACGCTTCTCCCGGTCTTTGATCTTGGCCACCAGCGGCGCCGCGCGGCGCATGGCCTCGACCCGACCCTCGACCGTGTCCAGGTCGAAGCGCGTCAGCGTCTGCCGGAGCGCGAAGTCGACCAGCGGCTCGCGGCTCGCGATCATGTCGCGGACCGCGAGGTCGCCCCGGGCCAGCCGCAGCTCGCAGGGGTCCATGTTGTCCGGGCTGACCGCGATGAAGGTGCGGCCGACGAACCGCTGGTCCTCCTCGAACGCGCGCAGGGCCGCCTTCTGGCCGGCGGCGTCGCCGTCGAAGGTGTAGATGATCTCCCCGGTGAAGCTGTCGCTGTCCATCAGCAGGCGTCGCAGCACGCCGATGTGGTCGATGCCGAACGCGGTGCCGCAGGTGGCCACCGCGGTCGGCTCGCCGGCCTCGTGGCAGGCCATCACGTCGGTGTAGCCCTCGACGATGACCGCCCGGCCCCGCTTGGCCATCTCCCGCTTGGCGTGGTCGATGCCGTAGAGCACGTGCGACTTCTTGTAGAGCGGCGACTCGGGGGTGTTCAGATACTTCGGGCCGTCGTCATCGTCGAACAGCTTGCGCGCGCCGAAGCCGATGACGTCGCCGGTCAGGTCCCGGATCGGCCACAGCAGTCGGCGGCGGAAGCGGTCGATGAGCGAGCCGGAGCGAGCCGGCTTGGCCAAGCCGCCGGTGCTCAACTCCTCGGCCGTGAAGCCCTTCTGCTGCAGGTGCTTGGTCAGGTGGTCCCAGCCGTCGGGGGCGAAGCCGCAGCCGTACTTCTCGGCGGCTTCGCGGCCGAAACCGCGCTGCGCGAGGAACTCCCGGGCCTTGCGCGCGCCCGGCGTGCCGAGCTGGTCGCGGTAGAACTCGGCCGCCGCGGTGTGCGCCGCGATGAGCCGCTGCCGCTGCCCGGGCTGCTGGCGCGGCCCGTCGTTCTTGAAGCCGGTCTCGTCGTAGCGCAACTGGAGGCCGGCCTTGCCGGCCAGCCGCTCGACCGACTCGATGAACGACAGGTGCTCGGCGTCCATGAGAAACTTGATGGCGTCCCCGCCCGCCCCGCAACCATGACAGAAATACACATTTCGGGCGGGTGAAACCGTGAACGACGGGCTCTTCTCGTCATGGAACGGGCACAGCCCCTTGAGGTTGCCGCCGCCCGCCGACCGCAGCGTCACGGTCTCGCTGATCACGTCCGCTATCGAGGTCCGGTCGCGGACCAGCGCGATGTCCTCGTCCTTGACCCTGCCCGCCACGGCTACATACTGCCTCGCGCTACCGACCGGCCGCCATCAGGGTCCGGTGCCAGGCGACCGCGGCGGGATCGGTCAGCGACGCCACCTGATCAATCACCACGCGTAGCCGGGCGGCGTCGGATTCCGCCGCCTTCCACAGCTCCGCGAACATCGGGTCGAGATGGTCGGGCGCGCGCTCACTGAGCGCGGTGACCAGGTCGGTCAGGATCGAACGCTGGCGCTCGTACCACTCCTCGGCGGCCCGGGCGCGCATCACGTAGCGCAGCGCCATGCCCTTCAGCAGCGCGCACTGATTACGCACCGTACGCGGCACGACGAGGTCCACGTCGTACCGGCGGACCGGGGTGGAGCCGTGCCGGCTGTTCGTGGCGCCGACCGCGGACGACACGAATCGGCCGGTCAGCACGCTAGTCATCCGTTTCAGGGCGACCTGCGAGCGGTGGCCGCCGTCGTACTCGGCCGTGGCGATCACCACTTCGTCGGCGAGCAGCAGGCGGAGCGCCTCGCCGAGCGCCTCCAGGGTCTCGTCCGAATAGGTGCTCGCCACGTCGGCGCAGAGTTCGGCGCGCTCGTCGGCGTCCACCAGCAGCTGCCGCAGCGACAGGTAGCCGCCGTGCACGCCGTCCTCGACGTCGTGCACGGAATACGCCACGTCGTCGGCCCAGTCCATCACCTGGGCCTCCAGGCAGCGTCGCTCGCCGGCCGGGGCGGACTGCCGGATCCAGTCGAAGACCGGCAGGTCGTCGGCGTACACCCCGAACTTGCGGGTGCCGGGCCGGCGCGGCCACGGGTATTTGCAGCTCGCGTCGAGGGAGGCCCGGGTGAGATTCAGGCCGGCACCGTCGACCTTGGCCTCCAGCCGGGTGAGCACGCGCAGCGTCTGCGCGTTCCCCTCGAACCCGCCGCAGGACTGCGCGGCCTCGTGCAGGGCCGCCTCGCCGTTGTGCCCGAAGGGCGGGTGCCCGATGTCGTGGGCGAGCCCGGCCACGTCCACCACGTCCGGGTCGCAGCCCAGCCGGGCGCCCATCTCGCGGGAGATCTGGGCGACCTCCAGCGAATGCGTCAGCCGGGTCCGCAGGAAGTCGTCGGACCCGGCGGTGTGCACCTGGGTCTTCGCGGCCAGCCGGCGAAACCCGGCCGAGTGCAGCACCCGGGCCCGGTCGCGCTCAAACTGGGTACGCCCATAGCCGCTGTCCTTGGCGGGCTCACGTACCCACCGCTGGGCGTCCCCGTCCGTCATGCCCACACACTAAGGCGTCCGTCCGGGTTGCCGATGCCAATGGTGTGGAGTCCCCAACGCGTACCCGGTCACGGTTCACCATCGTCGCGCGCCTCATGGTCATGGCCGCGATCGGCGTGGCCTCCGTGGCCCTGGTCGGCGCCGTCGCCACCTGGGCCTCGACGAACCAGGTCGAGGCCACCGACGACATCGCCTCGATCAGCAACGGCATGAGCAACCAGTGGAACGCCGACATGATGCACGACGGCCTGCGCGCCGACGTCATGTCCGCGCTGTACGCCACCACGGCGGAGCAGCGCGAGACGTACGCCGTGGACGAGGTGACCGAGCACGCGGACACGCTGCTCACCAAGTTCGACGAGGCTGCCACCCTGGCACCCGGGTCGCTCACGAACCAGTACACGCAGGCCCGACCGGCCGTGGTCGCGTACGGGGAAACCGCGACGAGCATGGTCGCGCTCGCCGGCACCGACCGCCCGGCCGCGGTGGCGAAGCTGCCGGAGTTCCTGGAGACCTTCACCGCGCTGGAGGATGAATTCGGGGTCATCGATGAAGCGATGCTGCAGGCGGTGGACGACGCCGGCGACCGAGGCGACGACACCGGGCAGACGGCCGGCTGGCTCATCCTGGGCGCCGGGCTGGCCGGCGCGCTGCTGACCGGGGCCGCCGCGCTGTCCACCGTACGGGCGGTCCGCGGGCCGTTGCGGCAGATCCTCGTGGCGCTGCGGGCGGCCGCCAGGCGGGACCTGACCACCGAGGTCGAGGTCGTGCGCGCCGACGAACTGGGCGAGATGGCCCGGGCGCTCAACGAGGCGCTGGCCGCGATCCGTACCACGGTCGCGGCCACCGCGGCGAGCGTCGGCGCCCTCGGCTCGGCCAGCGGTGACCTGCGCGACCTGGCCGGCCAGCTCGATTCGTCCGCGGAGCGCACCTCCACGCAGGCACGCAGCGCCGACACCGCCGCCCAGCAGGTGTCGCTGTCCGTGACCGACATGATGGCCGCGACCGAGGAGCTCTCCGCGTCCATCCGCGAGATCGCCCGGCAGACTGCCGAGGCCGCCACCACCACGGCCGCGGCCAGCGAGAACGCCGCTTCCACCACCGAGTTGGTGGCTACCCTGAGCGAGGCGAGCCGGGAGATCGGCGACATCGTGCGGCTGATCACCAGCATCGCCGAGCAGACGAACCTGCTCGCGCTGAACGCCACCATCGAGGCCGCGCGGGCCGGCGCCGCCGGCAAGGGCTTCGCCGTGGTCGCGTCGGAGGTCAAGGACCTGGCGCAGGAGACCGCGCAGGCGACCAGCGACATCACCGGCAAGATCGCCGCGATCCAGGACATGACGGCGCGGACGGCCGGCGCCATCGCCACCATCGCCGGCGTGATCACCCAGATCGACGACGGCCAGCGCACCATCGCCGCGGCCGTCGAGGAGCAGTCCGCGACGACGGAGTTGATGGCGCGCAACGTCGGCGACGTGTCGGTCGCGGCCACCGAGATCAGCGGCACGGTCACCCACATCACCGAGTCGACCGGCGCGACCGCGGACGGGGCCAACACGACCCGCCGCTCCGCCGAAAAGGTCAGCGCGGCGGCCGGCGAGATCCAGGGCCTGATCGGTCAGTTCACTTACTGAGTTCACCTACCAGGAGCGCGACGCCAGCACGCAGAACTCGTTGCCCTCCGGGTCGGCCAGCACCACCCAGCTCACGTCGTGCTGGCCGATGTCCACCGGCCGGGCGCCCATGTCGACGAGGCGCTCGACCTCGGCCTCCTGGTCGTCCGGGCGCAGGTCGATGTGCAGCCGGTTCTTCACCGTCTTCGGCTCCGGCGCGACCCCGAACAGCAGGCCGGGCAGCGAGTCCGGGGTGCGCCGGATCTCCACCTCGTCCGGCTCCTCGTGCACGATCTGGTAGCCGAGCGCCTCCGCCCACCAGCGGGCCAGCCGCGCCGGATCCTCCGCGTCGACGACGACCTGCTCCCACTGACTGGCCACGGGCATACCTCCACAAGACGTCATCGAAAGTGACGATCATGTTACGCGCCGGCGGCCACCGCACCACGGCCGAAATAACGTACGGCCGGTGCGACGCAGGTGTTCCGCCACGCCGAGATGCGCATCGAAAAAGATGACGCACATCTGGTGCGACCCACCATCGCAGCGTGCCCGCAGGATGGCCCATTGTGACGGCGCGGAACGCCAGATCCGTACGGAGCACTCGGCCGGGAACGGTGAACGGCAGCGGCCTCGCTCGGCTGAGGAGAGATGTGCCCGGGGTGGAGAGATGTCTACAGGAGGCCATGGCGATTCCCGGCGCGGTCGGGGCCAGCATCGTCGACTACACCACCGGCTTCCCGGTCGCGACGAGCGGAGCCGCACCCAACGAGGACCACGAGGCCGCGGCGGCGGGCACGGCAGACGTCGTGCAGGCCGCACAGAGCAGGTCACTGTTCGTCTCGGCAGTACCGCACGACCTGCTCGAAGACCTGATCATCACGACTGCGGGGGGCTACCACCTGCTGCGGCTCGTACAGACCGACTTCGACAGCCGGCTGGTGCTCTACGTGTGGCTGGACCGGGTACACGGCAACCTCGCCGTCGCCCGCCGCCGCATGCAGACCCTCGCCGACGAGCTCATCTCAACCTGATGTCCCGTACCGACCTGGCAGTGAGGAGTCAAGGTGAAGCCCTCGAAGACCGCTGCGCCCGGGCGCCTGCTCACGCAGGTCGCGGGCGAGCGGCAAACCGGCGCGCTGGTCGTCGGCGGCCAGCCCGGCGGCACGGTCTATCTCATCGAGGGCCAGGTGAGCTACGCCGAGTCGGCGGCCGCGCCGGGCGTCGGCGAGTTGTTGACCGCGTCCGGCCGGCTGGCCGCCCGGACCTGGCAGGCCGCCCTGGACGCCGGTACCTCGCGCGCCCAGGTCGGTCAGCTCCTGCTGGACCAGGGCCACCTCACCCAGGGCGAGTTGGAGCTGTGCGTGCTCGGCGCCACTTACGACGCCGCCTACTTCGCCCTCTCCCCCGCCTCGGCCCCGGTCGACTTCCTGGACGGCGCGGCGCACTGGCTGGGCCAGGTCGTCCGGGTCGACCCGGGTGCGGTCACCCGCGAGGCCCGCCGCCGGGCCCGGCTGCTGGACGAGATCTTCCCGTACCCGCAGATCGACACCGCGGCGGTCATCCCGGTGCCCCGCCCGCCGATCGAACGGATCACGCTCACCGCGGCGCAATGGGAACTGCTGGTGCAGGCCGACGGCCAGCGCACCCCGGCCGACCTGGCGCAACTGCTGGGCCGCGCCGGCTACGCGACGATCCAGGAGCTGCGCCGGCTGGCGGCACTCGGCCTGATCGAGCGGCCCGAGGTCCGCGAGCGCACGGGCGACAACCCCGATTTCGTACGGCTACCGCGCGCTCACGGCACTGCTGTGGACGTACACCGGCCGTCGTTGTCGGTTGCCGACAGCCCGACCGTGCCCATCATCACCGGGGCCCGCCCGGCCCCGGCCTCGGGCGACCCGCCGCCGCACGCCGGCGAAACGGACTCGGCGACGACGAACGGCACCGACTACCGCCCGCCGCGGCTGGCCCGGCGCAAACCGGGCGCGAAGCTGCCGAAAGACGTCGCCGCGGACACCGCCCATGCCCACACCGGCACGGACGAGGTCCTGCTCAAACGCATCCGCACCGCGCTCCGGGCGCTGCGGTGACGCGCGCACCTCCGCCCGCCGGAGCGGCCCGACCAGGAAGGAGAAACCGACGATGAGGGTGGATCCGGCGGTACTGACGGAACTCGGCAACCTGCGCACCAGGCTGCCCGAGCTCTCCGGCAGCGTCCTGGCCACCACCGACGGCATGGTGGTCGCGCACGACGCGCAGGGCATCGAGCCGGACAGCCTGGCGGCCCTCGCCGCCGCCCACCTCGCGCTCGCCAGAAGATTCGCGCACGCCGTCAACCACGGCGACCTCCGCGAGTCGGTGGTGGAGTGCGACGGCGGATACATCACCTCGTACACCGCGGGCCCGAACGCCCTACTCACCCTCGTCACGTCCGGGGACGCCAACCTGGCCAGAGTGCACCACGAAGCCCGCCGCGCCGTGCGACGGATCGTGCACGTACTCGTCCTGGATGCATCGGCACCGGCCCGCCCGGAGATACCGACGCAACTGGGTCCGCCGACGCCGCTGGCCCGGCGGACGCCGATGGCCACGCTGCAAAGCACCATCCGCGGCCGGCAGGCCGGCTGAGGTCTAACCCCACCACCTAACAAAGAATGAGGAATCCCCCATGGCCGACATGGACACCGCACTCAAGGAAAT
>Ga0307515_10025846_pt1 | contig 10135 bp, 8 predicted proteins | sample 17_EM_MG_FD_194513 | JGI IMG/M metagenome (GOLD analysis project Ga0307515, IMG submission 194513) | Populus trichocarpa ectomycorrhiza microbial communities from riparian zone in the Pacific Northwest, United States - 17_EM | ecosystem: Host-associated > Plants > Roots > Unclassified | place...
GTCGCTGAACTACGGCAACGGCACCGCGGCCAACTGGTTCGACATGTACAGCCAGAACAACGCCTACACGATCTTCCAGATCGACGCCAACCTCGGCGGTGCCACCGCGCTTCTGGAAATGCTGCTCTACTCCCGGCCTGGTGTGATCGAGCTGTTGCCCGCCCTGCCCAAGGCCTGGGCGGCCAACGGCCGGGTCACGGGAATCGGCGCCAACGGCGGCTTCGAGGTCGACCTGACCTGGCGCAACGGCAAGCCGACGGTGGCCACGATCCGCAGCGTTGGCGGCACCGCCACCGAGCTGCGCGCCGGCGCGTTCCGCGAGACCATCACCCTGAAACCGGGCCAGTCGACGACCATCCGATTCCCCTGAGCTGGAGTCTTCCCCCGTTTCAGGTACATCCGGGTAAACCGCCCTGCCGACGGCCCTCCGCCCGGAAGGCTGAAATCATGGTCGAAGAACCAGTACGACAACTCGAGGACATGTTCATCGGTGCGGTGCAGGCCGAACGCACGCGTACCGGCCCGCCGCCCGCCGAACGGGCCGTCTTCCGCAAACTGCACGGCGTGGCACACGGCTACCTGGTCCCGCGCCCGGACCGGCCCGAACGCTGGCGGGCGGGGATCTTCCAGCCCGAGCGCCTGACGGCGTGGGTGCGCTTCTCCAGCGACGCTGCCCCGACCGATCCCGACCTCGGCAGCACCCTGGGCATCGGGATCAAGCTCTTCGGGGTGCCCGGGTCGCCGGATGGCGGGACCGCGGACCTGATCCTGCAAAACGGCCCGCGCTTCTTCGTCGACGACGCCACCGAGATGGCCGCGTTCACCGAGGCGGGCGTGATCCGCCACGACTACGCCGGCTACCTGGCCGGCCATCCGGTCACCCGGGAGGTGCTGCAGGAGCTGACCGCCCCGCGCGGCTCGGTTCTCACCAGCACGTACTGGTCGATCCTCCCGTTCCACCTGGGCGGGGAGGTCGTCAAGTATCGGCTGGAGCCGTGGACCGAGGCGCAGGACATCCCGGACGACGGCACCGACTATCTCGCCGTCGACCTGGCCTCGCGTCTCGCCCGCGACGAGTACCGCTACACGTTGTCGGTTCAGGTTCGCACCGCGCCGGACGAGATGCCGCTGGACCGGGCGACTGTGCTGTGGCCCGAGGAGCTCAGCCCGTACGTCCCAATCGCCGATCTGGTCCTGACCAGCCAGAACGTGAACGCTCGCGGACAGGCCGACTACGGTCAGGCACTGGCCTTCAACATCGGCCGGGTCCCGCCCGCCAACCGGCCCTGCGAGGAGTCGTCGCTGGCCCGGGCCCGGCAGGTCGTCTACGCGGCCGGGGCCGAGGCGCGACACCTCGCCAACGGCCAGCCGGTGGAGGACTCCGCGCAGCCGCGGCCGGCCGAGCTGCCGGTGCCGTCGCCCGACGAGATGATCGTCCAGGCCGTGATCCACCCGGCGATCGGCATCGCCCGGGTCGGCTCGAGCGGCGAGTTCTTCTACGGGCCGGAGGTGCCGTACCCGCAGGCGCTGCCGCCGGGCGGTTACCGCGACGGCAGCAAGCGGCTCAAGCGTCAGGCCGCACGCTTCCGGATCTACGGCGCCAACGCCCGCGGCGAACTCGTGCGGGAGCTGACCGGCGAGGACGACGGCGCCGAGATCGAATGGTCGGTGGAACTCGCCAACACCAAGGCGGCCTGGTACGGGTTCCAGCTCGCCCTGGACATCCCCGAGGCCACGTACGCACCGCCGTCGACGCTGCGCAACCCGGCCGTCGCCGACCGGGAAGCCCTGGCCATCCGTCCCGGACCGCGCACAGTGCACGGCCGCAACGCTCCGGCCGCGCGCTTCGACGACGGCAGCTTCCTCGGCACGAAGGTCTACCTGGGCGAGATCAGCACCGATGGGCAGCAGCGGCTGACCGTGCTGGGCGGCCACGGGCGCTCGGCGAGCGCGTACGACCGGCCCGCGATCACCTTCGCCAACAACGAGGGCTGGCACGACGACGTCGCCGACGGGCCGGTCACCGCGACCGTGTCGTGGCACGGCGCCGACCTGCCCGTCGTGCCGGCCTGGGTGGTCGTCGCGCCGCCCAACTACGGGCCGCAGCGCAAGTCCGTCCGCACGATGTGGGACCTGATGCGCGACGTCGCCGTCACCGCCGGGACGCTGCCCGCCCCCGAGCGGCCTTCCTTCACCGAGGACATCCTCCCGCTGTTCGAACGGATGGCCGGGCTGCAATGGGTGAACGCGGGTTACGCGGCCGGCTTCGGATGGCAGGGCACCTTCGACCTGACCGGGCCGGACGTGCTCGCCCGGCTCTGCGACGCCGGCCCGGCCTCCCGCGAGCAGCGCCGCGTGATCGCCAACAACTTCCGCGACCTCACCCGCGACGGCGCCTCGGCTGTGCCCTGGCCCTGGCAGTACGGCGACGCCATGAACATCCCGCCCGCGCCCACCCCACGCCAGAACGCCGCGCTCAGCGACCTGCAGAAGAAGCTGCTCAACCAGTGGGCAACGGGCGACTTCGTCGAGGACTGGGACCCAGACCGGCAGCCGCCGCAGTCCATCGACGACGTTCCCGTGGCGCGCCAAGGCGACGTGCTCACCCGGGCCGCGCTGGAATTCTGCCTGGCGGACGCGTTCCACCCCGGCTGCGAGATGACCTGGCCGGTCCGGGCGGCCACGATCTATCTGGCGCCGTTCCGGTTCAAGCACGCGCCGGCGGACCGCCCCGAGCCGCCGCTGGGCGAGATCCTCACCCCCGACGCGGTGACCATCCCCAGCGGGCCGCTGTACGGTCAGGGGCCAGGCGGGATCACCCGGTGGATGGCGGTTCCCTGGCAGACCGACACCAGCAGCTGCCGTTCCGGGTACGAAGCCTCCTACGACCCGTATTCGCCGTCCTTCTGGCCCGCCCGGGTGCCGAACGAGGTGCTCTCGCCAGCCAACTACGAGATCGTCATGGACACCTCCCGGCCGCTGGCGGAACGACGCAAGGCGTTTGCCAACCGGGAGGCGTGGATCGAACCGCTGGGCTCGGACAGCTACACCCAGCAGATCAACAACATGGTGCACCATTTCGACTTCCTCGCGGTCGTCGAGCCCCGGCCAGGCCCCGGCGACGCGCACTTCCCCGAAACGGTGGAGGTCGCGGACTACACCCACGACGTTCCCGCGCTCGGGGAGACAGCGGAACGACGGCACCCGCAGCGGGGCCGCCGATCGGCCAGGGAGGTCGACTTGTCCCGCATCGACCTGGTGAACCGGTTCCCCAACGGACTGCCCCCGCAGCTCGGCTGAGCCATGTCCCACGTTGACGTCGCGGTGATCGGTGCCGGGCCGGCCGGGTGCGCCGCCGCCCGTACCGTGGCCGGTGCCGGCCGCACGGTCGCCCTGCTGGACAGTGTGGCGAAGCCCGGGTGGCGGATCGGGGACTCCCTGCCCGGCGCGGCCGCCCGCGTGCTGAGAAGTCTCGGCGCGTGGGACCGGTTCGCCCGGGCGGGACACCTCCCGGCGCCGCTCAAGGTCAGCCGGTGGGGCTCGGACGAAGCCGTGGCACTCGACGCGTTCCGCGACCCCGACGGGCCCGGCTGGTGCCTCGACCGCACCCGGTTCGAAGCGGACCTGCGCGCCGACGCCACAGAGCATGGTGTGCGCCTACTCAGCCCGGCGACGGTACGCACCTGCCGTCGCGGCCCGGGCGGCTGGGAGCTGACCTGCGGCGACGGCTCGCCGGTGCGGGCCCGCTTCGTGATCGACTGCGCCGGCCCGCGGTCGGGATTCCTGCGCACCGAGCGCCGCCGTGTCGTGCTGGACCGGCTCGCCTGCGTTTACCAGCGGGTACGCACCCGCGCGAACCCGGACCCGACGATCTACACGGAGGCGGTGCCCGACGGGTGGTGGTACACGGCCGCGCTGCCCGGCCGTTGGCGGGTCGTGGCGTTCCACAGCGACCGCGACCTGACCGCCCTGCGGGACGTGCTGCGCCGGGAACCTTTGCGCGCCGCCGCGGGCCTGCCCGGACTTGGCGGGTTGATCGGCGAGACGATCGACGGGGAGCCGGCTCCTGCGGCCCGGCTCGGCACCGCGTACACGGTGGCCCGCAGTGCGGCGGGGCGGGGCTGGGTGGCCGCCGGCGACAGCGCGATCACCCTGGACCCGCTCTCCTCGCAGGGTCTCTTCAACGCCCTGGTCACCGGTGCCGACGCCGGCCGTACCGCCTGCGCGGCACTCACCGGCGATGAGGGTGCCGTGGCCCGCTACGGCGCCCGCCTCGCCCGGATCTGGCAGGCCTACCTGGGCCACCACGGCACCTACTACGGCATGGAACGCCGCTGGCCGACCGCCCCGTTCTGGCGTCGCCGGATCACCGTTGGTCTTGACCACGTTGCTGCCGAGGTGGCGCCGTCGTAGCCGGAGTCGGCCAGGGCGGGCCGATAGAACTCGGCGGCCGCCGAGTTCAAGCAGCGATCACGCCGACGGACCGGGCCCGGGTCAGCGCGTGCGGGCGGGCGGGCGGGCTGGCTGGCATCACGGCCGAGCACGTTGCCCCGCCAACGCGCCAGCCGTTCGAGCAGCGCATCGTCAACGACGAAGCGAACCATCCCAGCAGACCCATCCTGTTGATCCTCTGTGGCCGGAATCTGCCCGATACGACGAGCTGACCTGACCCGCGCGCTGCGCCTTCCCCGACGTCCGGCGGCGCTTCCGGATCCGCTTCCTGCTAATGATCCTGCTAATAAACCCTAATTAGCAGGATCATTAGCAGGATATGTGAGCCACCATGAACACGGACGAGCTGGCCGAGATCGTCGAGAACCTGCGTGTTCTAGCCCGAGTGTCCTGGCTAGCAGAAGCGACACTGGTGTCGGTGCTGGTGGATCGGCAGCCTCGGCCAGGACGGACTCACCAACAGTCAATGCATGGCCCTGGGCCTCCTGCACGCCGGCGCCATCCTCGACAACACCAAGTACCGGAAACTGACCGGCCTCGACTCCCGCAAGGCCACCGCCGAACTGCAGAACCTGGTCGCCCGCGAGTTGATCGAACAGGTCGGGACGCGCAGGTGGGCCCGCTACCGCCTCGCCGCGCCGCCCAACCCCGGCGATCCTCACGATCGCGTACACCGCCGGGCATATGCAGACCGACGAGGAGAGATTCTTCAAGCCCTCGGCACCGCGACGCTCTCTCGGACGGAACTCGCCCACAGAACCGGATTGTCTGACCAAACCGTCCGCCGCTGGTTGACCATCCTGCGCCGGGAGGGAGTGGTGGAAGCCACCGAGAAGTCAACGGCAAGCAGACACACCAGATACCGCCGAGTCGCTACAACGAGCACCCAGAGGAAGACCCACCCGGATCTGCGCCGGCCTAATGTCGCTCGCCGATATTCGCCCGCCAACGGAAGGCCGGCTTGCCGCTCGGGTTGTGCGGCTGTTGTAACAGTGGCCACGTACCGTCGGGGTGGATCTTTAGATGCTCCTCCCCTGCTCAGCTGGGATGTGATCATGCGCAAGCCGGATATTCCGCTCTTCGACATCGGCGCGTGGCGGGCCGCCGGCATCCCCGAGCGCGCCGCGCTCGCCGCCCGACTCGACCGGGCCATGCAAGATTCCGGATTTTTCCTGGTTAGTGGCCACGGCATCGACGATTCGCTCAAGGAACGCGTCCGTGCGGCGTCCCGTGCGTTCTTCGCGCTGTCCGACACCGTCAAGGACGCGTACGCCACGGGCGTCGGCGGGCGGGGGTGGATAGCCCGTGGCCGGGAGGCGAACTCGTACTACGGCGAGGTCGGCGACGCGGAAAAGGCCGACCTCAAGGAGACCTTCACGTTGGGGCGCGAGGATCCCGACGGCGACCCCGCCTGGTTCCTGGCGAACGTCTGGCCGGCCGAGGTGCCCGGCCTGCGCGAGCCGGTGACCGCGTACGCCGAGCAGGTCCAGGACCTCTACCGGGAACTGCTGGAGGTGCTCGCCACCGCGCTCGGGCTGGAACCCGGCTACTTCGTCGAGCGGAGCCGGAGCGCGCCACACACGTTCAACATCAACCGCTATCCGGCGCTGTCGGTCACCGGTGCGCCGGTCGAGGGGCAGTTCCGGGTTGGCCCGCACACCGACTGGGGGATTCTCACTATCCTCGACCGGCAGCCCGGCTACGGCGGGCTCCAGGTGCAAACCCTCGACGGTGAGTGGGCGAACGCGCCATACGTGCCGGGCGCCTTCACGGTCAACATCGCCGACCTGCTCGCCCGGTGGACCGGCGACCGGTGGCGCTCCACCCGGCACCGGGTATTGCCGCCGTCGGACGCCGACCCGAACGAGGAACTGATCAGCCTGATCGTCTTCTGCGAATCGGACATGGACCGGGTCGTCACACCGCTCGCGCCGCCAATCGGTGGCGGCACAGCCTATCCGCCGGTGGTGGCCGGCGACTATTACCGCGAACGGGAGGCCGCGGCCTCGGTCGGCTAGCGCCGACCATTCGGGAATCTGATCGACACGCGGACGCGCGGCCGGCCACTTGTCTGGCGCCGGCCGCGTCCGCGCGGCGGGCCCCGAGCCGGATCGCCGCGGCCTCGTCCAGGTGCATCTGCTAGGGCTCTATATTTCGGTGCGTCAATTGCCCGGCGAACGAAGGACGCCCGTCCCAATCCGGCGTCCGCCGGCCCATGACTGGCGAAATCGACGCGCGCCGCCGCAGCGTCTGACCGTCGTTCAGCACGGCTGCGCCGATCGCGATGCTGAGATGCCGTGCCGATTTGTCGTTACGCATGATTCCCCCGAGTTTGACGTGGTGAAAACAAGGCCAGCGAACGATCCGCCGGGCCCGACGCTATGCGAGGACGATTGACATAGAAGGCATTAGCCGAGAAATGTCGAATTCTGGACAACGGCCTTGAGGCTCTGATCACGGTCGGCTGCTCGGCTACTGTCGCCGGTCATGGCGGAGTTCGTGCACATCACCACCGCGCGGGCGGCTCGACGTGTCGAGCGCTCGGGAATCGCCGCGCGCAGCCACGGGCCGTCCGGCGAACGGGGCATGTACTGCATGCCGGTGCTGCCGTCGTTCACGCTGACTTACCAATGGATTCGTGAACTGCGGCGCTGGCATCCGGGCGTCCTGGTTGCCGTGCATCTGCGGCTACCCGACCACGAGCCGGTCACCGTCGGGCGCTACGGCGGGCCACCATGTGAGGTAACCGCTGCGCAGGCGGTCGCGGTGGTGCGCGAGCTGGACGATCCGCGCGGCTACGAGGTGTTCGTGCGCCGGGCGGTCACCTGCGCCGAGATCCGACGGGTTCGCGACGTTCCGCAGGGAGTCGGTTGGCGGTACCTGCCAGCCGCCCATGGTCGGCGGCCCTGCCCGTGCCCGACTTGCCTGCCGCGCGGCGGCTACAAGGCGGCCAGGCTGCGCCGCCGGTTCCCGTACGACAAACCGCCCCGGCCGAAGAGCGAGCTGATGGCCCGGCGCAAGCGCGGCGTCTCCTCGAGCGGCTGCAGCGCAACGATTCGGCGGCTCCCGATCCCGGCGCGGCTTGCTGACCCACTTGCTGCGCCCGCGCTGACTGCCTGGTGCTGATCGCCGCTACGATCGTCGGGTGCAGACGACGGATCCGACGCGGCCGCTGAAGTGGTACGCGGGCTTGGCCGTGGTCTTCTTCGGCATCCTCCCGGCGGTGCTGGTGGCCATGTTGGTGGTCCGCGGCAACACCCCGCGCTCGGTCGGGCTGCTGCTGGTCGGCGGGGTGCCGCTGGTCGTCGCCGGGCTGATCAGCGTGGTTCAGGGCTTCCGGGCGGCCAGTCCCGAGTTCGCCGAGCGCCGGCTGCATCTCGGTATGGCCTTCATCGCCGGTGCGGACGTGCTGCTGCTGGGCGGTAACGCGCTGATCCGGATGGCCTCCGGCTGACCCTCTCCGCGATCACACGGCTGCGCACTCTCATTTTCGTGGTGTGCAGGCCGCCGGGCCGACTGATCCGTCAGCATGAAGGCCCGCCATAAGCAACTCCGGGTAGTGCGGCACGGGAAAGCACAGCGAGCTGAAATTCGAAGACCAAGCGCCTGCGACCTCGGTACCCTTCGTGACCTTGGCGACAGGAGATAGCCGCATGACTCACTTCGACATCCGCAGCGTCAACCTGAAGTCCCTCAACTCGCTCACGAAGTACCCGTCGATCCCTACCTAACCACAAGCTCGATCCGCGCAACGGCGGGCTGCTCGACGAGGCGGTCCCGTTCCACGGCCCGGTCATCGGGACGGAGAAGGTCGACGGCTGCCTGGTTTCCGACACGCGCGTCTCAATGGCGGATGGCACCCGCAAGCCGATCATTAGGGTTGCTGTCGGTGACGAGGTCCTCGGAGTTGACGAGAACGGCCAGATCGTGGCGACCCCCGTCACCAACGTCTTCAACAACGGCCCCGCCGCCGAGTGGATGAAATGAAGGGCAAGCGGGCGAACGCCGGGCGGTGAGCGGGAGGTGACCTTCACCCACAAGCGCACCGAGGAGGTCCAGACGGCGACCGCGTACCGGACGTGGTGGGAACCGCAGGACGCCCCGCGCTTTGACCTTAACCCGGGAGGGTGGCTCGACAAGCTGATCCCGCGCATCTCCGACCCTGCTAACGCCTGATCCGGAAGAAACAACAAGCTTTCCGACCTGGCCGAGCAGGTCTGCGGATCAGCCGGGGAAGGTGCAGAGTGCGACCGTCGCGTCGTCGTGGTGTTTTCGGGAGCCGGGTGGCGGCCCTGGTGCCTCCGCTGTCCGCACGGCGTCGATCACGCCGCTGAGGGGCCCGGCCAGAGCGAGGTCGAGCACGTGCTGCCAACTGTGTCCGAAGTAGTCGACGAGGCGCGACACGCCGTCCGTGCACAGCAGCACGGAGCCGGCCTCGACGCGGGGCAGCGTGCCGGTGGCGGCCTCGTGAGCCGCCCGCGGGTCGGTCGAGGCGACCCAGAAGCCGCCGGTGCGATTGCGTAGCTGATTGACCGCCGCCCGGGTGAGACCGCGCATCGCCGCTGTCCGGTTGTCGGTCACCACGTCGGCGACCCGGTCAGCGCGGTCGGCGAGGACGACGGCCGAGTCACAGAGAAGCAGATAGTCGAGCTCGTCGGCTCGTTCCCGGAGGATGGCGACCGTCGAGGACGGACTCTCCGGATGGGTGAGGTCGCAGCTGTCCGCGTGCGCGTTGCTGACGTCGGTGATGGCGCCCTCCAGTACCTTCGCGAGCGGGAAGCCGTCCGGCTGGGTCAGGCGCGCCGCGAGGGCCGAGCCGAGCCTGCGGACCAGCCATTCCGGGTTGTGTATGCAACCGGTCCGCACGTGCGGCGGCGTTGTCGCGCCGTCCAGGACCACCACGAACTCGCTGGTCGCGATGACGAGATCCTCGTTGCGGCGACCGGGTGCCGCGGCCGTCGCCAAGCTGATCTCCATGGCTCTCCTGTCAGTCGGCCGACATCCGTAGGGCACCTGTCACCGTCTAGTATCTGTCGGCAACCGCCGCTCCCGACCCCCGCCCGGAGGAAACATGGCCGGCTTCGCACCCGTCCCCATCCCGGTCTGCGAACCAGATTTCACTCCGGGCGTGGTCGACGAGCAGATCCGCTTCTGGGCCTCCGCCGAGCCGATGCGGGCGCTGGTGACCGAGTACGGCGGGTCGTTGCCGGCGGCTGACGTCGGCACGCTGCTGTCCTGGCTGGACGACTTCTCCGCCGAGCACTGGGACTTTCGGGGCCGGGCGAAGATGGTCGAGCGTGATCAGGTCGTGGCGCCCGAGACCACTCCCGCGGTCACCGAGCTGGTGACCGCGGCCGCCACGGCGTTGCAGCTGGTCACGCCGCTGCCGGCGGCGCAGCGGGCGTACGATCACGCATTGGTCCTTGGGGGTCTCGGGCGTGCCTGCCTGCAGCGCACCGAGTATGCCGCCCGCCTGATCAACAAGGGTGACGTCAGCGTCTCCCGGCTGGCCGCGCTGGGCAGCTTCCGGCCGCTGACCGACGCCGAGAAGGAGGTGCCCGGCCTCAGCGACGCCGGGTACGAGGTCGACGCGATGGATGCCGGGGTGCGGGCCGGTTTCGGTTTCGCCGAAGCCACGGAACGTGAGTCGTCACCGGGGGCGGTCACCCACAGCTCCTGGTCC
>Ga0307515_10025848_pt1 | contig 10133 bp, 6 predicted proteins | sample 17_EM_MG_FD_194513 | JGI IMG/M metagenome (GOLD analysis project Ga0307515, IMG submission 194513) | Populus trichocarpa ectomycorrhiza microbial communities from riparian zone in the Pacific Northwest, United States - 17_EM | ecosystem: Host-associated > Plants > Roots > Unclassified | place...
TGTAGATATCACGCTCGAGCTCTCCGTCCTCGCTCCTTCTGCTCTCCACTTTCCTTGTCGTTATATTATTGATTCGGTCACTTCGCATATTATGGCCTACTATTAACAAAGTGTTCTTGAATGGAGACGGGTCTTGCTAAGTCGCATATCCCCAACGGGCGTGTCGTGATATTTAGGATTTCCAGTCGTCTCAGGCTCATGTGCCGAGTGATGCCACTGCTCCTTGTCTGGCGACATCCGAATAGGTGTGCAACAGGTTACTAAATAGTTTTGGGATGGAGGATGCACGATTAATGGTGCCCAATACATCGGCCCTGCTAGTGTCAGAGTGGTCCACAGTGTACAAATGTTGCTCTCTTAATTGTGGATAAGGCGTTTCTACGTGCAAAGCCCTGCTGTGGGGGCAATATTCTCGCTCAATAAGTCAAACACGTGAATTGCTGTACTCTGCACATCCCTGGCTCTGGAATATCAACCAAGAGGAAAATGCACCAAACCTCCCATTCGTCAAAGCGCTTCTTGCTAGACTTCCGGAGCTCATATCCTGTGTTCGTCTCACTGCATGTTCGCTTCCCGTTCGTAATCTGCTCCTTGCTATTGTGGTGTCCGTGTTTCTATCGCTTTGTTCCCCAAAACATTGAGGTTTGCGTCGTGTCAGAGAGATTTGTTACTCCCGCCGTATCTGATGGTTTAAAGTTCTGATTCTGATCGCAACTGCGCCTGATTATCTGCGGTTTGGTGACCGCCAGTGTCGATCGTACGTACAGCATATTCATCACGCGCTTTCTATGGTGTCGTGGCAGCTAACACGCCACATGTGCGTATATGTCAAATAAGATGTATGCTCAGGCCGCTATTGGGTGTGTCTTGCGCATGGTATTTCCGAATGTGAGGTGCAATAGGGGTATTCCATCTAAGCGGCCCTGTCAATGCCATAGGAGGTTCCTATAGAATTGTTTTCTTCGGAAAATATTTGTCGGGAAAATTGTTTAAACCACTTGGGAGTCCAAGATTTGCCGGAATTCAGGAACTATTATGATTCTATTTAGCAAATCAATACTAGGTCCAAATCAAACGATACAATTGGGTACGGTTACCGCTACTTATATGGGCTAATCACTTCAGCCGTCGTTGGGGTCTCTGTTGGCCGATCATTGATCAGATTCTTCTTCTAAAGCCGCTTGCTGCCCTCAACCGCTTCACAGAGGTTGGAAAGGCGCGTTTTGGGCTGCGATTGCGTGAATACCCTGCTTTCTGGCTTCAATGGCGCTCTCCTAGAGCGGAATGGTGAGCACCGAGCGTGTCTAATGAACGTCCTCGGGACTAGTTTGAAACGGGGTGGGATAGTACGGTGTCGTGCCTCATGAAGGAGTCACCGAAGTACAGTACGCCCCCCCTTTCGAAATCAGCCCCATACAGAATTTGATCCGTCGTTGACGTGAGCAATGCTAGAAATCGCCGTATTTTAATCTCGAGTGTAATGGTCACTTAGTTGTAGTGAAGGGGCTGTTGGCGTGTAAGAAACGTTAAGAGAATTCGGGTTGATGACGGAGACCGAACTTGATGGCTAATACTGGATGAGGTTTGTGCCGTGCTAATGCTGCTACCATGACTAGTAACAACTGGTGGGATTTGTATAGAGCTAGCACGTACAATGAGTGCTAGTGGGCGGGGAAACAACAGTATATGTAGAGACAGAGCAGTGAAGGTTCCGCTCACCAGTCGTCGTACCACATGTACAGACAAGCGAACACATCATACAAATGAATGGCATGGACACAGGCACAAACAACACAAACAACACAAACCACAGGGTGGCGGAGTAGACACATGTATAAATGAGACAGAAAATCGATCATATGGAGGTCTAGGTAGCTTATATATGAACACTATTTCTCATTGGACACAAGGACCCTTTGCAGAGGCACATCAAGAGCATATAATCTCTACCCCTCTATTCGGACCCTCTCGTTTTCCATAACCAATACTAATGATCCAGGCTTTCCCCAGCCATCATAATACCACTGAAGGCAGCACTTTTCCAGGGGATGGCCAGCCAATCTTCTGTTGTTCATTATCCGCACGCATGATTGGATGACTTGTGCCCTATCCGTATTCATAAGGTTAGAAAACTGGAGCCACAACCCCTTCATATTTGGACAGGGCAATTTCTTTGTAATAGGATTGGTCACAGAAACCCCGGTCAAAACTTCCAACGCAGTGGTAGATGAGGCAGAGGCAAACCCAACTAAGGTCACCAGATCACCTGGTTTCACCTCATCATTGGATCCCAACCTCAGCAATCTTAGGCGATCAGAAGAAATCAAAAATTTGAATACTTTTGCATGGATCCTTTCAAATGCAATGATTCCCATCTTGTCATATCTAGAATAGCTCCATGCTATTGGGAACTCCCATGTGTTCAGAAGTGGAAAATGGAAGTTGGATTGTAGGACGGCAAGTGTCTTGAGCTTGTCCTGCTTGAACACTATGTGGGCGCAGGCTGGCATCGCCACCTTTCGTTTGAATGTTTCAGGCCAGTCATGTTCATCTACCGCAAACCACTGTAACTGTGTAAAGACCAGCCCATCCATCCAGGCAAGGGTTGAGTACTGAAGAGACAGCTTCCGGAGAGTATGAACCAATGGTAGGTCAACATCAAAGGGTGGGACATGGACATGGGATAGCTCGAGGCTTTTCAGTTCATGAAAAGAGGGGAGTATATTCAGCACTTGCCTCTCAGAGAGGGTAATTTCAAGCACTTGTAGACGATGAAGAAAGGGGATAATAAGGGCATTCTCAAAAACGGCAATATTCCAGGTCCATGATTTTAGGGAAAGGTCACTGACCTGACCAGACTCCGGGATCTTAAGACGTGAAATAACCCATGGTACTTGTGGCAGTATTGAGTTCAATGACTCCCAAGAATGCATGGATGACTTGTAATGGACATGCAACCGAAGTGGGGTTACTGTTTTCTCCCGAGACCAACTCAAAGCAAGGAGTGGGGGGAGAAAGTCATTGTTATACCCTGGACGTAACCACTGTTGGTACTTCAGTTCCAAAACTCTCAAATATGGGCAGATAGTGCATCTCCATCCTGTTCTGTTCTCCCTGAACAATTCCCTCCAGTCAAACCTCGAATTATCTGCTACCTGGTTTGCGGGCTTGGCAAGGAGCCCAGTGAAGAATTGCTTTCCCAATGCAGATGGTCTTGGAAGATCTAGTTTGAGCTCTACCAGCTCAGGGAGTAGTTGTAGTACTACCAATAGTACCCTCTCCTTGCACGTAACACTGAGGGAGAGGGTGTTAGGTTGCAATGCCACCCCAAATCCTGCGCTGACCAGCTGTGTCACCTGTCCATTGCCTATGTATGGGCTCCATGCATTGCTCTTGACTCTTAGATGGTCAAGCGCAGGTGCGAAGAACTGCCCAATAGGAGAGATATTCCAATTCTCAAAACGAAGCTCCGTGCATGCTGGAAGCTGAACGTCATGACGCGGAGAGGGGTCAGCCAGTGGAGCAATGATCGTACAGTTCTCAAGTTGGGAAAATACCCGGCCCCCCATCCACTGAATGGAGACAGCTAGATTTAAGGTACAGATGGTGGAGAGTGTGAGCAACCGGGAGGGGAGAACCGTTGTCAACGATAGAGAGGAGTAGATTGGTGAGTTCAAGCACTTCAAGATGCACGAAATGAGGGAGGAGGTCAACTGGCTGGGTCATCTTTGGGACCTTGGCTATGAACGTGGTAAGAGAACGATATATTGAGGAATGCCCTGGTTGGAGGAGATACTGAACAGCAGGGAAAGAGTGAATCTCCATTGACACGAGCTCTCCCACTGCCGCTGTGGAAACATTCTTCAGGAGCGATCTAAGGAGAGGAGAAAGCACTGGTTCTGTAATGTTGAGGTGCCTGAGTCGTGTCATAGGCTCTAGTTGCATGGAAAGGAGAGCATGGTTGGGTTGAGTATCTGGCTCATCTTGGGGCAAGGTGGCGATTATTAGGGTCTGCCATTGAGATGCTTTGCTACCAGCCATAGCAATGGATGACTGCAGTCGTTCTTCCATGCCTCTCTCCTTATCGATGTCAATCGTCACAGACAATGGGTGTGTACCCGCCCTGCTCAACGAATGGTGCACACTCTCTGGTGTAGTCCCTGCTTCCAAAACAAGGGAAGTCCAGAGGTTGGACATTCCTGCAATTATTTTATACCAACCACCGCACACGTGCATCAATTCTCTTCGTAGTTGCCCAACGTCAATAGCAAAGTGGAATATCTCCATCATGACTTCGCCGGGAAGTCGATAGATTGGTGTTACACGGCACTGTAGATTGTAGTGCTGCTGCTCGAGGGTCTCGAGGGCAGCTTTATCATTGGTGATTTGGGAGCGAAATTGATAATATGCGACATGAAGCCCAGCTGCACGGACTCTATTTTGATCAGAGAGAAGCAAGGACAACCGCTCGAATTGTGCCACAAGATCAGAATTGGACGGAGGGTCATCAGCGATGTACCAGCTGCGAGCAAGGACCGTTCCGAAACGGCCAATGATATTCCCGTCGTCGAATCTCCCGTCGAAGAGACCGGAGGATGACATTTCTTTCGTATTGTAAAGCAGAAGATCGTGGAACGCAGTAAGCTTTAGCACAAGAGGAATGGGAGGAGTCGGGCTTTCTTAGCGCCCGAGGCAATCCTGATGACCAGCCTCCGCAATATTGAATACGACCCCCTTGATGGACGTTGATTCCTCAGCGAATATGCTCTGGTGCAGCGAGTATTCTGGTCTCTGTGCGGACCAATAAATTAGTTTGAATTGTTTTCAACTATTTCTTCCTCGATATCCGCATGCTCTTCTCGCACTCTGAAGACTTCTGCGCTAGTACGCAGAGCTAGTTAAAGGGGCATTGGCTGTGTTCGAACCCTGTGTTCCCATATGGTCTCACACATGGCTGCGCAACATTAGCTCTTCAGATTGACTGTTAGTTGTCAGTGGTGATTTGAGGGTTACGTTAGCGCTTGGTTGTTCGCGGCTTTGACCCTTGCGATCAAAGGTTTCATCTAGATCAGTATATGCCCTCTCTGCTGCATTATCACAGACACCCACCAGTATTATTAACCTTATACCACGTGGTATGGACGGAATTCTGAATTACCGCCTCTTCCTCTTGCAATTCCAATACCTCGAGGCCGGCAAGTCAACCTAATTTTAATTTTAATTTTTTTTGGTGGGGGAAAGAAGGGTAATGCTTCATGCACCGTAACGCCCGAGGCGCCGTGTGAGGGGCTCCAGTACGGCTTGCCGTTGGGCCTGATCACCTGTACGTTGGACAGTCTGCCGCCTGACCTACCCCCTAAAACTCTCCCATGCCGATTATCTATGAACACAGACACACAAACCACTGACCGAGTGCAATGACACTCGTATAAGGGAGATGGAGTATAGATCATATGGACGTCTAGGTGGTTGATCTATCTCTCATTGGATAGAGGCAAGACTTCACCCTCTGCAGAGGCACATCAAGATCATATATATCATCTCTACCCCTCTATTCTGACATTCTCGTTTTCCATAACCAATACTAATGATGCAGGTTTCTCCCAATAATTGTAAGACCACCAAAGGCAGCACTTTTCCAGGGAATGGCCAGCCAATCTTCTATTGTTCATTACCTGCGTGCATGATTGGATGACTTGTTTCCTATCCGCACCGATAAGGTAAAAGAACTGAAGCCCCAACTCCTTCATATTTGGACAGCGCAATTTCCTCGTAATAGAATTAGTCACAGAAAGGCCGGTCAAAACTTCCAACGCAGTGGTAGATGAGGCAGAGGAAGACCCAAGGAAGAACGCCAGGTCAAGTTGTTCCACCTCATCCTTGGATCCCAACAACTCCAGCAATCTTAATTGATCAGAATAAATACAGCATTTGAATCCTCTTGCGTGGATCCGGTGCAACGCACTAATTCCCCTCTTGTCATATTTAGAATGGCTCCATAACTCGAATGTGTCCAAAAGTGGGAAATGGAAGTTGGATTGCAGGACGGGCAGTATCTCGAGTTTGTCCTGCTTGAAAACTATGTGGGTACAGACTGGCATCCCGACCTTTCGTTGGAATGCTTCAGGCCAGCCATGTTCATCTACCGCAAACCTCTGTAACTTTGTAAAGACTAGCCCATTCATCCAGGCAAGGGTCGAGTCCCACAGACACAGATTTCGGAGGGTATGAACCAAAGGTAGGTCAACATTAAGGGGTGGGACATCGACATAGGATAGCTTGAGGTCTCTCAGCTCATGAAAAGAGGGAAGGACATTCAGTATTTGCCTCTCAGCTATGGAGGGCTTGGTAATTTCAAGCACTTGGAGACGATGAAGAAAGGGGATGACAAGGGCATTCTCGAAAACGGCAATATTCCAGGTCTTTGTTTTTAGGGAAAGGTCATTGACCTGGCTAGACTCCGGGATATTAAGACATGAAATAACCCCTAGTACTTGTGGTGGTATCGAGTTTAATGACTCCCAAGAATGCATGGATGACTTGTAATGGACATGCAACCGAAGTGGGGTTACTGTTTTCTCCCGAGACCAACTCAAAGCAAGGAGTGGGGGGAGGAAGTCATCGTTAGACCCTGGACGTAACCACTGTTGGTACTTCAGTTCCAAAACCCTCAAATATGGGCAGACAGTGCATCTCCATCCTGTTCTGTTCTCCCTGAACAATTCCCTCCAGCCAAACCTCGAATTATCTGCTACCTGGTTCCCAGGCTTGGCGAGAAGCCCAGTGAAGAAGTGCTTTCCCAATGCAGATGGTCTTGGAAGGTCTAGTCTGAGCTCTATCAGCTCGGGGAGCAGCTGTAGTACTCCTAATAGTACCCTCTCCTTGCATGCAACACTGAGGGAGAGGGTTTTAGGTTGCAATGCCACCCCGAATCCTGCGCTGACCAGCTGAGTCACCTGTCCATTGCCTATGTATGGGCTCCATGCATTACTCTTGACTCTTAGGTGGTCAAGCGCAGGTGCGAAGAACTGCCCAATAGGAGAGATATTCCAATTCTCAAAACGAAGCTCCGTGCACGCTGGTAACTGAACGTCGTGATGCGGAGAGGGGCCAGTCAGTGGAGAAATGATTGTACAGTTCTCAAGTTGGGAGAACACCCGGCCCCCCATCCACTGAATCGAGACAGATTTGAGGTAGAGATGGTGGAGAGTGTGAGCTAGTGGAAGGGGAGAGCCGCTGTCAACGACAGGGAGGAGTAGATTGGTGAGTTCAAGCACTTCAAGTTGCATGAAATGAGGGAGGAGGTCAACTGGCTGAGTCATCTTTGGGACCTTGGCTATGAACGTGGTAAGAGAACGACATATCGAGGAATGTCCTGATTGGAGGAGATACTGAACAGCAGGAAAAGAGTGAATCTCCATTGACACGAGCCTTCCCACTGCTGCTGTGGAAACATTCTGCAGGAGTAATCTAAGGAGAGGAGAAAGTACTGGTTCTGTAATGTTGAGATGCCTGAGTTGCATCATAGGCTGGAGTTGCGTGGAAAGGAGAGCATGATTGGGTCGAGCATCTGGCCCATCTTGGGGCAAGGAGACGATTGTTAGGGTCTGCCATTGAGATGCTTTGCTACCGGCCATAGCAATGGATGACTGCAGTCGTTCTTCCATGCCTCTTTCCTTCTCGATGTCAATCTTCACAGACAATGGGTGTGCACCTGCCCTGCTCAACAAATGGTGCACACTCTCGCGTGTAGTCCCTGCTTCCAAAACAAGGGAAGTCCAGAGATTGGACATTCCTGCAATTATTTTATACCAACCACCGCACACGTGCATCAATCCTCTTCGTAGTTGCCCAATGTCAATCGCAAAGTGGAATATCTCCATCATGACTTCGTCAGGAAGTCGATAGATTGGTGTTACACGGCACTGTAGATTGTAGTGCTGCTGCTCGAGGGTCTCGAGGGCAGCTTTATCATTGGTGATTTGGGAGCGGAATTGATAATATGCGACATGAAGCCCAGCTGCACGGACTCTATTTTGATCAGAGAGAAGCAAGGACAACCAGTCGAGTTGTACCACAAGATCAGAATTGGACGGAGGGTCATCGGCGATGTACCAGCTGCGAGCAAGGACGGTTCCGAGGCGGCCAATGATATTCCCGTCGTCGAATCTCCCATCGAAGAGACCGAGGGACGACATTTCTTTCGTATTGTAAAGCAGAAGGATCGCGGAGCGCAGTAAGCGTCAGCGCAAGACGAGCGGGCGGAGTCGGGCCTTTCTTAGCGCCCGAGGGAATCTTGGTAATCAGCCTCCGCAATATTAACTACGGAGCCCCTTGATGGACGTTGATTCGTCAACAGACACACGAGGGTGCTTTCCTTGAGGACCATGCTCTCGTACGTGCAGCTAAGTGTTATAAGGCTAATGATATTCGTAGGTTTCCGTGACGGTGCAGCAGAGGGAGCACATATTGATCTGGATGAAACGATTGATCGCACGGGTCAACGACCGAACGCGAACTTAGCCCCTCAAATCACCACCGACACCTAGTATTCTGGTCTCTGTGCGGACGAATGAATTAGTTTTAATTGCCTCAACTGTTTCTTCTTTGACATTCGCATGCTCTTCTCGCACTCTGAAGACTTCTGGGTTAGTACGCAGAGTTGAGGGGGTATTGACTTCGTTCGAACCCTGGGTTCTCCATATGGTCTCACGAGTGGCTGCGCAACATCAGCTCTTCGGATCCACTGTTGGTATCGCCAGGCTGCCTCGTTGCCTCCAGGTCAGAATTTAGATTATAACCTCTTCACTTGCAATTTCAGCGCCTCGAGGGCAGTGAGTCAGCTTAAATTCTCATCCCCCCGATAACCTGAGAGTACCCTGAGCCCGTGCCGATCTGCCGTAGTCTTCAACGATTACCTGTCAAAGCCAGCCTACGCTGAAGCACCGGAATACGCCATCGGGATCCCCGAAAAACAATTTGATCTACTCAAGAGGCAAGATTTGGTCGTATAGGACAAGTCCAGTGCTGTTGACTCTGCACCAGCCCACGGCCTTGGCCGCACGATATGTGAATGTGTCCCAATAATGCCATTCAAGGCGGAAGATTGTATCGGCCTCGTAGGCTTTGGTTGACCATATTATTTTGGGTTTGGACACATCAGTCGGATTTCATTTGTGAAACTTCGACTAGTAATTAACGTATTCCGGGCTCAATTCCATGTGATGGCGTATCCGTAAACCAGTATATACATTACAAGTAGTATTGTTTTGCGACTTTGTGTGCTATGACTTCTAGGTGGACACGTTTCGTCATGAACATTGGAGAGACTGAAATCTGTTCAGACCAGAATAGAAGTCGAACTGTAATGGAGGGTAGGAGTTTGCATGGACGCACTTGTACAACCCCGATTACTGGGTTCGCGAAATGTTCACTGGCGGCGAGGCGTCGACAGATTGCAATGCGTTTACGGAAGGTGGGTTGAGCGCAGAATGGTTTGATGGATGTTATGTTCCATGTTCCAGGGAGAAGAGGCCCTGAGAGGTAGGAGAGTGGGGTGTAGATCCAAAGTGGTAAGAGGTGCTCAGTTGAGGCATTCGGCAAGGGCCGTGTGTATGTGCTTTGTTCTCTTTTGGACTGCACCCTCTTCTCCGTTTCCGGTATGTGGTGTCCGGTATCGACCGCGGACGACAGCAAGTGAGGCTTGATCTCGTTAGGTCGATTATAGCCGTGTGCGATTGGTACCCTGCCCGAGCGCTTCGCCTACGATGCCCCTATTCTCGATTTCTCGATACACTCGGGCCCGCCAAGACGAGTGGTTGATTCTGTTTAGTTTGCCCCCTGCCATAAGTCATGATTCCGAACTGTTTCCACCAGCGCACCTCCTGTGGCTCCTATGACCAACCCCTGTGGCTCCTAGATCCCTGTCTGCGGTTTCCGGGGATCCGCGATATATAAAAAGATGCTACACGAGGTTGCTGTTTTCCCCTCCGTCTTTTTCTTGTCATCCAGCAATGCCATCATCCCGGCAGCTACCACGATCGCCCACAGAGCCCATGAGCCCAGAGCTAGAGACCGGGCAATCCAGCATCCATGCAGAGCGAGAACCAGCCTGGGACTGGCGGACGCGCAAC
>Ga0307515_10025849_pt1 | contig 10133 bp, 9 predicted proteins | sample 17_EM_MG_FD_194513 | JGI IMG/M metagenome (GOLD analysis project Ga0307515, IMG submission 194513) | Populus trichocarpa ectomycorrhiza microbial communities from riparian zone in the Pacific Northwest, United States - 17_EM | ecosystem: Host-associated > Plants > Roots > Unclassified | place...
GATCAGCAGACTGCCGGCGTTGTAGCCGCCCTGGGTCGAGGACGGGTCGTTCAACTTGACGCCGTCGATCAGCACGACGGTGTGCTGGGTCTCGGCGCCGCGGATGTTCAGGCTGGTGGCCGTGCCTGGACCGCCATTGCGGGTGAAGCTCACGCTGGGCGTCTGGGCCAGAAGTTCGACGGCCGATATCGCTTGGCTGGCCTGGATGGTTTCGCTGGTCAGCACGGTGACCGATGCGCCGACCTTCTCGATCGGTTGCGCCGAGCGCGTGGCGGTGACCACCAGTTCAGCGACGGCATTGGCGCCGGCCTTGCCGGCCACGTCGGTTTCGGGAGCCCGTTGCTCGTCGGCCAAAGCGGCCCCGGCGATCAGGCTGGTTGAAAGTGCGGAGGAGCACAGAAGCGCTCGGATCATGGTCTTTCCCTTTGAACGATCCACGCACGTCCTCCAGGCGCAAACGTTCAAGACACGCCTACGCTAGAGGCCGCGTCGCGGCCTGACTGACATGTCGTTTCGCGGGAAATCCCGTTCGTTCGGCGCACCCCGGCCGGACGATGAACGACCGCGTCGGGCAGGTCTCCTGGCTCACGGGTCAATGCTTGGCGCGTCGCCTTCCCAGGACCGAAGTCCCAGTGGCATGTGACGCGCAAGCTCGCCGCTTACAGTTGCGGGGGCAGCCGAGGTTTTAAACCTCGTTCCCTATTCATCCTCTTTCGAGGAACCTGACGCGAGCGAAGGCCTATATGTTGCGTCGCACACCGTCAATGTGGAGCTTCCATGACTGTCACCCTCGTCCTCGGCGGCGCGCGATCCGGCAAAAGCGCCTTTGCTCAGAGGGCGGCGGAGACAGCGGCGGCGGGCGGACGCCCGGTGCTGATCGCCACGGGCCAAGCCTTCGACGATGAGATGAGCGAGCGAATCGCGCGGCATCAGGCCGATCGCGGCGACGCCTGGCGAACGGTCGAGGCGCCCCTGGACCTGGCCGGCGCGCTGAACCGATTGGGCGAACATGAGACGGTCGTCGTCGATTGCCTGACGCTCTGGCTCAGCAACCACATGCTCGCCGACACGGACTTGGCGACCGAGAGGTCGACCCTGATCGAAGCCGTCGCGAACTGCCGCGCCCGCCTCTGGTTGGTCAGCAACGAGGTCGGCTGGGGCGTGGTGCCCGAGACCGCGCTGGGGCGGCGTTTTCGCGATGAGGCGGGCCGCCTGCACCAGGATCTCGCCGCGGTCGCGGATGAGGTGGTCATGGTCGTCGCCGGCCTGCCGCTGCGGTTAAAGCCTCAACCCCAGGACTAGCTTCAAGGGTTTTGCGCGGTTTGATCTGGTAGAGATAGGCGCGTCAAAGTGGACGACTCGCGGCTCGGAGCTTTCAATGCGTGAACTTGCACCCTCCGTCTTCGCCGCCAAGGAGAGTGTGCGATGACAGGCCGCCGGGCGATTTCCGCGATCCGCGCCTTTCTTGCGGCCGAGTCCGCCGGCGGTGTTCTGCTCATGGCCTCGGCCGCGGCGGCCTTGCTGATCGCGAACTCGCCGTTGGGAGCGAGCTACTTTCATACGCTGCACCTGATGATCGGCGGTCTCAGCCTGTCGCACTGGATCAATGACGGTCTGATGGCCGTGTTCTTCCTGCTGGTCGGACTCGAAATTAAACGCGAGACGGCCGATGGGGAGCTGTCGTCCTGGCCACGCCGCGTTCTGCCCGGCGTGGCGGCGTTTGGGGGCATGTTGGTTCCGGCGCTGATCTATGTCGGTTTCAACATCGGCTCGCCGGGGACCTTGCGCGGTTGGGCCATTCCGGCCGCGACGGATATCGCGTTCGCGCTCGGCGTACTGTCGCTGATGGGCCCCCGTGTCGCGCCCGCGTCACTCAAGATTTTCCTGGCGGCTCTGGCGATCATCGACGACCTGGGCGCGATCCTGATCATCGCCATCTTCTATACCGACCAGCTGACGCTATGGGCCCTGGCTGGCGCGGCCATCGTTCTGGCGATTCTGGTTGGCCTGAACCAGCTGAAGGTCACGCGCCTCACGCCGTATCTGCTTTTGGGCGCGGTGCTGTGGTGGCTGCTGCTGAAATCGGGAATCCACGCCACGCTGGCTGGCGTCGCCCTGGCCCTGACCATTCCGATCGGCAAGAGCCAGGACGGCCATGAACCGGCACGCTCTCCGCTCCACAAGCTGGAGCATGCGCTGAACCCGTGGGTCGCGTACGCGATCGTACCGATCTTCGGCTTCGCCAACGCGGGCGTGAACCTGGGCGCGACGGGCATCGACGCCTTGACCGCGCCATCGGCCCTCGGCGTCGCGGCGGGATTGTTTCTGGGCAAACAGCTGGGGGTCTTCGGCTTTAGCGCCCTCGCTATCCGACTGGGCGCCGCCACGCGGCCCACGGGCGCCAATTGGAGCCAGCTCTACGGTGTTTCCTTGTTGTGTGGGCTTCACGATGAGCCTTTTCATCAACAACCTGGCGTTCCGATCGGCCGTTCTGCAGGACGAGACCAAGCTCGGCGTGCTGGCGGGCTCGCTGCTGTCGGCTCTGGCGGGCTGGGCGGTTCTCGCCCTGGCCGCTAAGCGACAAGGGATGGAAGAGACGGCGCCGACACCCTGAACGGCTCTGGCATTTTCCGTCGGAACGCCGCACAGTTTCAAACAAGGGTATGAGATCCAGGAGATCCGCCGATGAAACGCCCACTCGCGATCTGTTTTCTGCTGATGACCATCGCCGCCGGCCCCGCGCTCGCGGCTCCGGATGTCGCAACCGTTCGAGTCGCCATTGGCGCGGATCTGGCGAAGAAGACCGAGATCATGGACGCGCGTGAGTTCGACTATCTGACCAAGGAACTCCAGCGCTCGGTGGAAAAGAAGCTCGACCGTTCAGGCTCGCTTGGGCCCGATGGCGGCGACCTCTATCTGGTGATCGAAGACGCCCGCCCCAATCGCCCGACTCTGCAGCAGATGAGCAAGCAGCCGGGCCTTTCCTTTTCCAGTTTCGGCGTCGGCGGCGCCCGCGTGAGCGGCGAATACCGCGCTAAGTCGGGCGAACGCACGCCCGTCGACTACAGCTGGTATGAGACCGACATCACACGTGCTCCGTACAACTCGACCTGGAGCGACGCCGACACGGCCTTCGATCGTCTGGCCAACAAGCTGGTCAAAAACGAGTTCAGCGGCCGCTAGGCCCAGTTCAAGTTGCTTTCAAAAGGCGGGGTCAACTCGCCACGCGTGGGAGGAGTACGGGGAATGGCCGATCGTCGATCGTCTCGATCACTGGCGGCGTTCGCTGCGCCCTGTCTGCCGTTGGCGGCGCTTGGATTGCCACTGGTGGTCTATCTCCCGGAATTCTATGTCAGCGAATTGGGTCTTTCGCTCGGCGCCGTTGGCGCGGCATTCCTGATCGTCAGGCTGATCGACATCATGTTCGACCCGTTCATCGGCGGCCTGATGGACCGGACTCGCACCCAATGGGGACGATTTAGGCCCTGGCTGGTGATGGGCGGACCGCTCGTCATGGCCGGCGCATTCGCGCTGTTCATGGCCAAGCCTGGGATCGGCCCAGTCTATCTCTGGTTCTGGCTGATCGTCGTCTATGCTGGCTATTCGATGATGGTCGTCTCGCACACCGCCTGGGGAGCCGTCCTGACGACCGACTACCGCGAGCGCTCGCGGGTCTATGGCTGGTGGCAGTCTGGCAATGTGGTCGGGATGATCCTGGTCCTGACGCTGCCCCCAATCATTACCCTGGCGTTCAAGGGCGACCACGCCGCCGGTATCCGCTCGATGGGCTGGTTCGTCGTGCTGTTGATTCCGCTGACGGTGCTATTGGCCACTCGTTCGGTGGGCGAGCCCGCCGCCCCGGCTGTCCGGCACGCTTCGGGCCTGACGCAGTATTTCGCGTTGCTGAAGCGCGGTTCGGTGCGCAAGCTGCTGCTGGCAGACTTGCTGATGGGCTTGGCCCCTGGCATCTCCGGCGCGCTGTTTTTCTTCTTCTTCGAGCGCATCAAGCACTTCGACAAGACCCAGGCCGGCCTGTTGCTCTTGATCTATTTCGTCGCCGCCCTGGCTGGCGCGCCGCTCTGGCCGATCCTGGCCAAGCGCGTCGGCAAGCACCGCGCACTGGTCGTCGCCTCGGTGCTCTATGCGGTCGTGCAAATCTGCGCCGTGCTGACGCCAGCTGGAAACTCGTGGGCCGGCATGGCGATCCTGGTCCTCGCCGGCATTCCCTACGCCGCTGCGCCGCTATTGGTGCGCGCGATGATGGCCGACATCGGCGACGAGGAGCGATTGGCCAGCGGCGCCGATCGAACGGGCCTGCTGTACGCGCTCGTCAACGGCACCATGAAACTTGGCCACGCCTTCGCGATCGGCGCGTTCCCGCTGCTCGCTTTGTTTGGTTTCGACCCGAAACTGCCGACGGTGACGGGCGAAACCGCGCTGATCGCGCTCTACGCCGTCGTGCCGGCCGCGATGGGCCTTGTGGTCGCCGCCGTCATGTTGCGCTATCCGCTGGACGCGACTCGCGTCGCCGAGATTCAGCGCCAACTCGCGGCGCGGGACGCGGCAACGCCCTCGCCCCACGAGCCCGAGCCGGATCCGAATGTCGCCCTTGCAGCCCCAGCCGAATGATCCCGACCACCCACTGTTCCAACTGATCGAGATCATGGCCAGGCTGCGCGATCCCGAGGGCGGGTGCCCTTGGGATCAGCAGCAGACCTTCGCCACCATCGCGCCCTACACGGTCGAGGAGGCTTACGAAGTCGCGGATGCGATCGAACGCGGCGACCTTGGCGATCTCAAGGAAGAGCTCGGCGACCTCTTGCTGCAGGTGGTCTTCCATTCGCGGATGGCCCAGGAACAGGGCGTCTTCGACTTCGCAGGTGTCGCCGCCGCGATCTCCGACAAGATGATCCGCCGCCATCCCCACGTCTTTGGCGACCACGCCTATGATGACCAAGCCGCCCAGGTGGCGGGCTGGGAAACGCTGAAGGCTCAGGAACGCAAGGCCAAGGCCAAGACGGGCGTGCTGGACGATGTCCCCGCGGGCCTCCCTGCCCTGACCCGCGCCGTGAAGCTCACCAAGCGCGCCGCGCGCGTCGGCTTCGACTGGCCCTCCACCAAGGAGGTGATGGACAAGCTGCGCGAGGAGATCGCCGAACTCGAAGTGGAAATCGAGGCCGGCGACCAAGCCAAGGCCCGCGAAGAGCTGGGCGACCTGCTGTTCGTCTGCGCCAACCTGGCCCGCAAGCTGGACGTCGAGCCCGAGGACGCGCTGCGCGCCACCAATGCCAAGTTCAGCCGCCGGTTCGCCTTCATCGAAGCCGCTCTAGCCGCCGACGGCCGCACGCCCGACCAGTCGGATCTCGCCGAGATGGACGCGCTTTGGGATGCGGCGAAGGCGGAAGAGAAACAGAAGAAGCGCTAGGCCACGACCATCACGAAGGCGTCGGGAAACATCCGCTCGAACCGACCCAGCGCTTGCGCGTCAAGGCGCGCGACCAGGGTCAGCCCGCCTTCGGCTTCGTCTTCCCGGCTCATCACCCGACCGTTGCGATAGATCCAGGCCAGGGCCTCTCCATCGCCGGCGCCCAGCCGTATGGCGATAGGCGGCGAGTCGTCGATCAGGCCACTGATCCGCTTGAGCAGGGCCTCGCAGCCCTCGCCCGTCACGGCCGAAACCGCGGAAGCTTCCGTGCGGCGCGCATGCCCCTCAAGGACCTCGCGGTCCTCCTCGGGCACCAGATCAATCTTGTTCCAGACTTCGACCACGGTCTTGCCGGCGTCGAAGGTAACCCCGAGCTCGGAAAGCACGGTCTCGACGTCGCGCGCCTGGGCGTCGCTGTCTGGATTGGCCACGTCGCGCACGTGCAGCACGACATCGGCTTCCTGCACCTCTTCCAGCGTGGCGCGGAACGCCTCGACCAATTCGTGCGGCAGGTCGGAGATGAAGCCGACGGTGTCGGACAGGATCGCCGGGCGGCCATCGGGCAGCTTCACGGTCCGCAGAGTCGGATCGAGCGTGGCGAACAGCATGTCCTTAGCCAAGACCTCGGCTTCGGTCAGGCGGTTGAACAGCGTCGACTTGCCGGCGTTGGTGTAGCCGACCAGAGCGACGGTCGGATACGGCACCTTCTTGCGGGCCGAGCGATGCAGGGTGCGCGTGCGGCGAACCTCTTCCAGCTCGCGCTTGAGCTTGAGGATGTTGTCGCGGATCAGGCGCCGATCGAGTTCAATCTGGGTTTCGCCGGGGCCGCCGGTGTTGCCCGTGCCGCCACGCTGACGTTCAAGGTGGGTCCAGGTGCGCACAAGGCGCGAGCGTTCGTAATCGAGCCGCGCCAGCTCGACCTGCAGCTTGCCTTCACGCGTACGGGCGCGGCGAGCGAAGATCTCAAGGATCAGCCCCGTCCGGTCGACGACCTTGACGTTGAGACCGCGCTCCAGATTGCGCTGTTGCACGGGCGTGAGCTGATCGTCGAAGACCGCGACGTCGATCTTCTCGACCTCGCAGATCGCCGCGAACTCCTCGATCTTGCCCTTCCCGAACAGGGTTGCGGGCGTGACCGTACGCAGGGGCGCGATCGCCGTCTCGACGACATTGAGGTCGAGCGCCAGCGCGAGGCCGACGGCTTCTTCGAGACGCGACTTTGGATCGCGCGCCTCGAAGCTGGCCTGGCCCCGCGTGGGTCGAACGGGGTGGATGACGAACGCCTTAAGAACAGGCGTGGCGTGATCTACGGACTTGGAAGGAGATTTGGACAAGCGCCTCTAATTCAGTCGTCGGAGTCGGCGCTCGGCTCGTACAGCTGGACGGGCTGGGCCGGCATGATGGTCGAGATGGCGTGCTTATAGACCAGTTGCGACTGGCCGTCGCGGCGCAGCAGGACGCAGAAGTTGTCGAACCAGCTGACAACGCCCTGAAGCTTGACGCCATTGACGAGGAAGATGGTGAGCGGCGTCTTCGACTTGCGCACGCTGTTCAGGAACGTGTCCTGTAGATTTTGTTTCTTTTCGGCAGACATGGGGGTTCCCCTCTTATTGTTTCGGAGGGCAAAGCACCCTCCACACAAACAAGTTCATGCTAGATCATTTTCCGCCGAACGCGATCGACATTCGGTGTGAAAATGCGTGCTGCGACGAATTCGCGCTCATTCAGACCAGCGCGTCTTCACTTGCACACAGACCGCCTAGACAGCCTTTTCCCTGGCGCGCTGGATATAGAGACGCCGAAGCCGTGTCGCTACGGGTCCGGGCAAACCATCCCCAAGCTTCACGCCATCGATACTGACAATCGGCAGGACGAGCGTGCCCGCCCCGGTCACGAAAGCCTCGCGCGCGCCCTGAGCTTCGGCGATGGTGAAGGGCTTTTCGTTGATCGGCAGGCCCGCCTCGCGGATCACCTCAAACAGAGTCGAACGGGTGATGCCGCGAAGGATGTTGGCGTTGGCGTCGCGCGTGCGCAGATTGCCATCAGCATCGACGATCCAGGCGTTGGACGACGCGCCCTCGGTAACGAGGCCTAGGTCATCGACAAACCAGGCCTCGACCGCGCCGCGCTCGCGAGCGGCCTGCTTGGCCATGGCATTGGGCAGCAAGCCGATCGACTTGATGTCGCAACGACCCCAGCGATTTTCGGGGACGCTGATCACGTTGGCGCCCTGCGCCGCCTTACGCTCGGCCAGGTCGCGATCCACCGACTTGGCGGTGACTACCATTGACGGCGCTACGTCGGGATTCGGGAAGGCATGATCGCGCCGCGCCACGCCGCGCGTCACCTGCAGATAGACCAGACCATCCCGCACCTTGTTGCGGCGAACGGCTTCACGCAGCACGAAGGTCAGGGCCGCCTGCCCCATCGGATGGGCGATGCGCAATTCATCGAGACTGCGCCACAGCCGCGTGAAGTGGCCTTCGGCGTCAGCCAGTTTGCCGTCAAACACGGCCCACACCTCGTAGACGCCGTCGGCCAACTGATAGCCGCGATCCTCGATATGCACGACAGCCTCGCCGTGCCGAACGAAGCGGCCGTTCACATAGGCGAAACGCGACATCTACTCTTCCTCGTCCGCCCGGGCGCCGGCGACGCCCAGGGATTTGAGCTTACGATGCAGCGCCGAGCGCTCCATGCCGATGAAATTGGCCGTGCGCGAGATATTGCCGCCGAACCGCAGGATCTGAGCGTTCAGATATTCCCGTTCGAAGAGCTCCCGCGCCTCGCGCAGCGGCAGGGCGATGATCCGCTCGGCCCCGATCGCACCAGCATGACCGGCCGAGGGTTGCTCGGCCCCCGACAGCATCTCGGCGGTGATCAGATCGCCCGGTTCGCCCGCGGCCAGGATCAGCATGCGCTCGACGTTGTTGCGCAACTGCCGGACGTTGCCGGGCCAGGTCTGGACCTGCAGCGTGGCCAAGGCGTCGTCGCCCAGCCGGCGGCGCGGCAGACCCGTCGCCTCGACGATACGGTCGATGAAGAAGCTGATCAGTTCCGGAATGTCTTCGCGACGCTCGGACAAACCGGGCACGCGCACCGGCACGACGTTCAGCCGATGGAAAAGATCCTCGCGGAACCGTCCCGCTGCGATCTCGTCGCGCAGGTCACGCGAGGTGGAGGAGATTACCCGCACATCGACCTGAACGTCGTTGTCACCGCCAACCCGGCGGAAACGCTGCTCAACCAGAACCCGCAGAATACGGCTCTGGGTCTCACGCGGCATGTCCGCCACTTCGTCGAGATAGAGGGTGCCGTTGTGGGCGCGTTCGAACACGCCGATCTTGCGCGGACGACCGCCCTCGCCTTCTTCGCCGAACAGCTCGACGTCCAGGCGCTCGGGCGCCATGCCCGCCGCGCTGACCGCCACGAACTCCTGCTTGGTCCGCGCGCTGGCGCTGTGAATCAGGCGCGCCACCAGTTCCTTGCCCGAACCAGGCGGTCCCGAGACCAAGACCCGGCTGTTGGCCGGCGAGACCTTGGCGATCATCTGGCGCAGGGCCTGGGCGGCGGCTGATTTGCCCATCAGCCCGTCGGACGTGAAGCTCTGGGCTCGCAGACGGCGGTTCTCGCGCTTGAGACCCGCGGCTTCCAACGCCCGCTCGACGACCAGCAGCAAGCGGTCCGACTTGAACGGCTTTTCCAGGAACTCGTAAGCGCCGCGCTTGATGGCGCTGACAGCGGTTTCGATATTGCCGTGACCCGAGATCATGATCACCGGCAGATCAGGGTCCAGGGACTTGACCATGTCGAGCAATTCAAGCCCGTCCATGCCGCCGCCCTGCATCCAGATGTCGAGCACCAGCAAGGCCGGTTTGCGCGCCCGTACGGCGGCCAGAGCCTGATCGGAATCCGCGGCCATGCGCACGGCATAACCCTCGTCCTCGAGGATGCCGGCCACGAGTTCGCGGATGTCGGCTTCGTCGTCCACGACAAGCACGTCAGCGCTCATATCATCTCCTCTACGCCACTATGGGCCGCGGCGGGCAGGCGCGCGGTCGTGGGGAATTTCATGATCACGCGGGCTCCGGGAAGCTCGCGTGCGTCGGTCAGAACGAGGCTGCCCTCGTGGTCTTCCATGATCCGTTTGACGATCGCCAGACCCAGGCCCGTGCCCTTTTCGCGGGTCGTGACATAGGGTTCGGTCAGGCGATCGCGGTCGCGAGCGGGTAGTCCGATCCCGTTGTCCTCGATGATCACGCACAGGTCTTCATCGGTCGAAATCAGGCTGGCGGTGATCCGGCCGGGCTTCTCCGGCGAAACATGTCGACGCGCGCCCACGGCCTCACCGGCGTTCTTGAGGATGTTAGTCAGCGCCTGGCCAACCATGCGGGCGTCGCAAGTGATCGTCACGTCCTCGCCCGGTTCATCGAGCACGACCTCGATCTCTGGATCGACGAAGCGCTGAGCAAATACGCCCTGCCGCAACATCTCAGTCAGATTGGCCGGTTCGAAGCGCGGCGCGGGCATGCGGGCGAAAGCCGAGAACTCATCAACCATGCGACCGATATCACCCACCTGTCGGATGATCGTCTCGGTGCAACGGTCGAAGGTCTCCAGATCGCTGGTGATTTCCTTGCGGTACTTGCGGCGGATACGCTCGGCCGACAACTGGATTGGCGTCAGGGGATTCTTGATCTCGTGGGCG
>Ga0307515_10025851_pt1 | contig 10132 bp, 11 predicted proteins | sample 17_EM_MG_FD_194513 | JGI IMG/M metagenome (GOLD analysis project Ga0307515, IMG submission 194513) | Populus trichocarpa ectomycorrhiza microbial communities from riparian zone in the Pacific Northwest, United States - 17_EM | ecosystem: Host-associated > Plants > Roots > Unclassified | place...
GTCATATCGGTCCGACGAGAATCCCAGGTTGTCCTTGATATCAAATTCAACGAACTATCCTCTGTTACGACACGCAGGAGCCTTGTCATCCCGTCGACTGCCGGTGTGAGGACCGAGGATTACTATGCTGAAGGGGAGGTCGTGCACCTCTCTGTGCGAGTGTTCGGCGCAGACACCCAGAGTGAATACAAGTCCGTTTGCAATGCTTGTAGCAAACGGGGGGGGAAGAAAGGAAACCCGAGTCTCGTTGAGTTTTATGCTGCGAGCAACGTCATCAAAGCATCCAATGATGGGATGGCTCAAGTCAAGTTCAAGTTCTCCTGTTATCCGAGACACCAGAGACCGAACGAAAGCGCATATTCGTAAGTCGGCTTCGGCGTTTCAAGACCTGAACTCATTTCGTACAGGCTCGAAGTCGTGCTGGTGGAGAACCAGCATCAAGGACAGCTGACCCCTTCACAGAGAGAGGTTGCGACTTGTCGTCTTTCAAGGTGGGGAAGCGGCAACGCGGTCAAGGCACCCCTGCTGGCCCTGTGGGTGGCACTGTACCCGAAGCTAATGGCCCTGGCGGGCGATACGATATGGCTGTTGATACACCGACACCTCGTGCTCGCGTTGGAGCGGAGCCGGGGGTTCCTACAGTGGAACCATTGATACCATCATCGCCAGGGCCATCTGGTGGAGAGCACCAAGGGGTCCCTTTCGCGCCTAGTTACAATGCTCAAACACCGTCAGCCCGCGACCCCCACGCTATCTTGCACAATGGGATGAGCTGGAACTTCGTGAAGCAGCATAGGCGGGATCGAGTTGAGGCAGGTTTGGATGACGGAGGCACACAGAACACCACTGGGGGACGTCGGGTGCGACATAAGCACGAGCAATGGAACAGTGCCCCTAGTGCGGGTCCCGCAGGCAGTGCTTTTGCGGGATATCAGTCTCCTTCTCGTCCATTCACCACAGCCGCAGGGCCTGGGGTTACCCAGGGAACCATACCTTATGGTATTTCCTCCTCAAATGGTTCTTCTAATTCTCCTGCCACGTCTGCAACCCCCACAGCGCCTCAACTGGACCCACCTCTGCTACCTGTACATGGACACCAAAGTGCTGCTCAACCTGTTGAATCACGTAATTCCGTACTCCGTTCCACAAACCCTCGTAAGGGTCCGGTTTCTGGAGGGACCGAAATAATGTTAGGTGTGGATGGCCTCCCCACGACTTTCACACTATACGCCAGATTCGGCTCCCAGGTTGCTGCGACAGTAAGCCCAATATTTCATCCATGATCACTCATCTAATATCCATGTTAGGCGGTTCAGGATATGAATACGCTGTCATGTGTACTTCCCTCCGCAAGTCATACCGGTCGTGTGAAGGTCACACTCTCCCGTTCAGCCTATCATGGAGCTCCTGAGTATGGAACGAGCCTTGCAGAGTTCGAGTATCATGGCAATCACGAGCCGCTGTGAGTCTGGGTACCGTTGGCCATCTCACTCATTTAAATGCCTCCACAGTATCACAACTCCATTGCGCATGGAGGAGAAAGGGTGGCCTGTGTACACTCCCTCGCTTCGGGCCGTACTCAAAATGCGACAAGGAGACCACGCCCCTAAGGACTCCAATAATTCACAGGCTTGGCAGGTAGAACCAGCTCTCCTCAATGCACTTCTATCGCTTCGCGAAAAACCCAACTTCGAGGACATTGTATCCACTAGCAACGACTCCAGCCAGACTTTCGCCCATCTATCCGTTCTATACGGCTATATATCCTTGCTGGAGCGTTTGGTCGAGTGGAGAATCGACCTGACAGTCACCGATACCAGCGGTTTGACTGCGCTTCACTATGCCTATCTGAAAGAGGATCGGGAGAGCATACGAATCCTTCTAAGTGGGGGGGCGCCCTCTTCTGTTGAAGACAGGTTGGGGAGGCGTCCCAGGGACGTGTTGCCGGAAAGATCAGATTTAGCGGATTTTCCAGGTGAAGAAATTGGGATAGGAGAGGGGCCACCTCATATTGAGCACCTAAAGGACCATGAGATTGCGTTGGGAGACCAGGACGCCCGGCTTGAAGCCGAGGCCCAGGAACATCACTCACCAGAAGGAATAGACTTGGAAGCGTTACTCGATATCACCTATCCGCAAGGCGCGCGCGTTGCCCTCAACCCCCCCTTCGATTTCAACTCGTTCAGTAATATGAACGCACAGATGCTGCGACAGCAGATGGCATCTACCGCCGACGTTAACCCCCCATACGACCTCGGGGACTCCTTGCCCGAGCATGTGCCAGCCCTAGTTCTCCCAGGTCACATTCCAAACACTGAGATCGGCTCTTTTAGAGCGAATGAGGATGCCGGCAGCTTCGTAAATACGCCTGGTCCGATGATGGGGGTCGATCCTCCAAGTACTCGGGCGAATCCTCCATCCTGGCATGATAAGGCAATCGCAGAAGGGGGTGAGACAAGCACTAGGAATACCCCTGGGCGCAATGGGTTGGATATAACGACCTCCTTGCAAAAACACTCACGTCCGCAGGCATACGAGGGCGATGTCGGGAAACTGTGTGATCGATTGTTGGGCGAGGGAGCCGACATCAATACCGTAGTACTCCTTCGCTACCTTATTTTCGCAGAGGGCGTGACTGTCGACGCACTGATGGCCCCAACCCAGACAAGAGGCGTGTCCCATGCACGTAATGGGGCAAGCCGGATGTGGGAGATGTTGCTCGAGAAGAAGGAGGTGATACCGGGCAAGGAGTTGTACCGCTGCCTCCTGTGTCCTGTTCAAAACCGTGGCGAGTACCGCTATGATCGTGACGCTATTCGGCATTTCAACAAGGACCACTTTGGGTTTTCATTCCCATGCGAATACTGGTAAGTCTGCTTCCTGAGGTCACTCACTAAGCTGGGAGGGAACGAAATCAGATTAATATGTTGATCCGCACAGTGGCCGGCAATTCTTCAGAGACGCAGAGAGGAAGATACATGCCAGGAAATGTATGCAGACCGTGCAGTAAGAGCCTAGAGAGGGCTGAGTGCATATGCAGTGTTGGAAAGGGTTGGAAATGGGCAGTAGATGTATGAGCTCGCCTTCCGCGCAATCAAGTATGATCACTACACAAAGGGGGGTAGTTGGTTAACATGTCGGAAAACGGAGTGCCCCTGCTCTCATCTCAGCACATAATCAAACACCAATCAAAAAGCTTACAAAATGAATGCTGCAATTCATGACAGTGTATAAGTGATTTGGGGCAGTGGTGTTATCCTTTGCCGCATGAGGGCGAGGAGGCGTGCTGTTTACGACCAAGGGAAGGGACTAAATGTGGTAGGTGCCACTTCGGGGGCAACAAGACGAGGGACCTGTTATATGATACTGGAAGAGAGCTGGACACACCTTGACGAGGGGAGCAGCTAGAGAGGATACCGCAGGACTGTTCGTCTCCAGTCGGACGAAGCCTTCCAGGCACTGCGCTTCCTGAAATTCCGATAGAGCGACCGAATACAATGTGACATCTGTAATTCAATGAATGAGAAACGTCAGTCCACCCTTGCCGGTTAGGTGACAGACTCGTCATCTCCAGTCTCACTAAGCCCTCCAGGCGCTGCGCGTACTGAAGTACCCATGAAAAGACCGAACACGATGTGGTATCTGTAATGTGAGTGAATCAAAGACGTCGTTCCAGCCTTGCCAGTTACCTGCCTGCACACATACAGAGATGGGGGCTTTGGAGGCGCAGGCGGGAATATGGAATGGATGCGGCGGTAGCAATGATAACACGCGGAGGATGCAAGAGAGTTGGGAGAAAGCAAGAGGCGAGGCCAAGTCTGTGTTTGTACGTGAAGAATCGTGCCATGCTCGCATTACTTGAACAAAGGATCGTGAACCATGCATGGACCAACCAATAAATAGATTCCATGTAGTTGGCTGCATTGGTGGTCAATTCTCGTTGTCGGGATTCGATCAGTGGGCAGTCGGAACGGCAAGGCAACAACAATCAGGGATTTTCACGAGCTCACCTCAGGAAATAGGTACATCAGTGCAGATCTCAATCAAAGAGAAGGACTAGGTGGGAAATATCCAGAGATAGTTGGTCCGAGTGGAGTGGAACGAGCGGACGGGGGCGGGTTACTGGAGGGGAACTGTGTGAGTTGATGATATCCAAAACATTAATCTAGTAGTCTAGCGACAAATCCACCTGCAACTGAACCGATCTGTGGGGAATCAACGAAGGTTGGACTTCTTCGCTTGTCCAAAAGGACCTCGTTTTGCATCAGGCCGCCGTGCGCGTGGAATAAACGCGGGTGCTCATGGAGATAACGAGACGATAAGAATGGCTGGTAGGAAACCGGGGTCGTGGGGAAGGGGAGGAGGCGAGGGGAGGGCATCGAGAAACGTGGTCGTCTATATATTCGAACTGGTTCAGTGGCATCGGCGTCGGTGATTGTGGAGACCCGTGTGAGAAAATAACGCCTCCCACTGGAGGGACAATTAGACACAAGGATTGCTCGCTAGACACGGCGAAAGAGGCTCACCAGACAGTACCATTCGTTGGGGAACACAGAAATGGCTTGTGGTTGAAATGATTGGAGCGCTGGTACTTTACGGCGTCCTCGAGTTTCCGTGTTGAGTACGCAGGACAATACCAGCACCCGAAGGTACCGACCGGCTGGGCGATGACAAACGCGGTGTAGCAGGACGTCCCGCGGACGCCATAACACTCTGCGGTATACGGACAATTTGGGCTGCAACATGGCGGTTCGAGGTTGTTGGCTGCGTTCCAAGGCGAAGATATAATTTCTGTTCCGGTTGGATCAAGTCATTTTCTTTCTGGGTGCGTTGCTGGGTGCCAGAGCGGTGGTCGTTTGCAGGCGTCTGCGTCGTCTAACCCTATCCAGACACAGGTCGAGGGCGGAAATCCGAGTGGAGTGGCACTGAGGTTGTGGTATCCAAGACCTTAGTCTAGTAGTCTAGTGACAAACACACCTGCAATCTAACCGATCTGTGGGTATCAACGATGGTTGGATGGCTGGTCGCCTCGTTTCCCATCTGGCCGTCGTTGGTGTTGGGGCACCTGGAACAAACGTGCGTGCTCATGGACATTACGAGACGATAAGGATGGCTGGTAGGGCACTGGGGTCGTGGGGAGGGTGAGGAGGGGAGAGGGTGGCTTTGCCTCCCTGTTTGTGCTTCCTCGACTACACATCCCAGCCGTCTCCATGCCCACTTCCATCCAGTGAGGACGAGTACACGCGTAATATTGTACACGTCTACAACGATGAGGAGCCTTTCTCGGACCCCGCTGTTTATGAAAGTTTAATTGTACAATGCCTGCCGCTTACGGAACCTGGAAGGATGTGGAATTCGTGGAATTCAAGGGTATGAAAGAAGACGCAGAGTACCATCAAGCTCTATTGTAGTCAAAGATTTGGCCGCAATATTTCGCATCGGGTAAAATTCAATCGATGACGTACATACACTGAGTACCCCGGCCTAGATACGACTCACCATGTTGTCCGTGCTCATTCGTCTTACCCGTGCAAAAGCCTGAATCTCGGGATTCAATCCAACCTTTCAGCCGTGTTTATCGTTTGGGCCTGTATCATGTAACCCTCGCATTCCCCCGTGCGAAACGGCCGATCTTTGGGTGACATGCCAGTGGGGGATACGGCAGTGCAGAACGGGGGACTGGAGGAACGAGGGCGGAAACCATCTGATCGTCCTCTGCTCGCTCTGATGAACCGAGTGGTCTCAACAACGTCACAATCCCTGATTGCTGCGAAACCCCTAAACGCCAGACGGTCCCGCCCGATTCCTACTCACATGTGCTATAGAAAAACGGCGGAAGCCAGGCTCAGCGTTACCAGCCAACAATCATCCCTATCTATTCAGTTGGCTCTCCCTATCTTCGATTGTAGACTGCCAGCGTGGTCTTTCACCTTTATCTTCCCGAGGTCCTCTTCTATCTCTTCCCCGCTCGTCCGCTTCCACCAGTCCGCACATGTTGAGTCGCGGAAACACCAAACTGGCACAGTCCCGTGCACCGTTTACAACAAAAGTCATAGCAGATTACATGTAGTAGCAGTAGGAACTAACATACATCTTGTGAAGCAGACCAATCTCAACATACGAGACACTAAAAGATGTGTGAATTCTTGGGGGAGATCGCTCATGGATATCGCGCAGTGAGCACGCGGGCCATAGCTGACCAGGACCACCTAGGTGAATATGGTGATGTGATACCAGGACGAGAGCTGAGTGGCGTGAAGAGGGATGTTGCATCGCGAGAGGCAGCGCAGCATAGAGGCAGAAAGTAAATGTCGGAGCTTCCCGAACGGTTCTGACCCCTGCTATGACTCTCAGGTTACCGCTTTGGATATTCCCAATACCTGGAAGGAAATCTTGTGAGCCGGCGAGGACGGACACACGAACCTTCGTTCCGACTTCGCCGCTTGACCGCGCAGAGGACCCCAGGAGCATCCTCCCATCGAAGGTCAGTAACCTCGCCTCACGTCCAAGGTACCACATGTAAAAGAAACGTGCGAGATGGGGGCTGCCTGTGGCTCACTCTCACACAAGAAGGCAAACTCGGGTTCAACAGAAAAGGTAATCCCTAATGATTCGAACCCAAGACCATTGAACCCCACCCAGCGACCGATGCCCCCTTATTCGGGATGCAAACGGGATCGGGTAAGGACGAGATGGCATCGAGTCTCCCGACAAGACTTGCGCCGCACTACTGAGTTGGGAGTCGGATACCGAATGAAACCCGCCTCGAGGGCCGGCATACCCCATCGCCGTGTATCGCCGAGTGCAATATAGAGCATCTTGAACACCACCATCTCCAACCAACAACAAATGACCCTAGGTGTGCCCAACTGGATCTCCGAGATATCTGGTATTCTGGGCTTTTGGACGATCGTATATATGCATCATCACATTTCTGATCCTATGCTGGAGGAGGATATATTATGTAGGCTAAGTGGTACCATTCTCACAACTACACCGTCCTTACTAGGTCTTCCACTAGGTATACAATCTCCGCGACGCTCGCAGAGACGCCCGAGGGAGAATTCGAAGCATCCAAGATGAAATACGATCTTTGAGAGACGGCGATCCCAACATTGATGGTGCAATCAGCCGAGCGCTTCACAATAGCATTCTAGACCGAGAGCGGTGAGCAAAGTGTTCACACCTTGTACACAGTCTCGCTTACGCTCTTAGACGTTTGGGTATCCTGTCCCAGACCGAAGACAGTCTATGGCTCAGCTTCTCTGCTCTCTTTCGGGCCGACCCCTGTTTGCGGGCTTTAGAGGGGCTTGAGCAGGACTTGAGGCAAAGGGTCCAGCGAATGACAGTATGTGATTTTGCACCAAACACTGAGGAGTACCTCATACACACCGCAGGAAGTTCGGCTTATAATCCTGGGTAATGCCCCCCAAACAGACGCGGTTTTACCGACCGCCGTGATGTCGAGCCCTCAAACATATGAGGCTGATGCAACTCGCCAGCCCGCCGAATTGGCGTCCCGTGCCCTCTTTAGTGGTCACAGCACCTCGATCGAATCTATGGCCCTACCAACGATCCCTCCTGCCCCCACATCGACTCAAGATGCTCGACAACTCTTGGAGGACTACATAAAGAGCTCTGTCTGGTACAGAGCGGATATGATGGAGCCATCCGTCGGCGACGCTGGCGTTCCAACAAGCGCGCTCTTGCTCGCTCGTTCTCTACCGCTGCTTTGTGGACACCGGGCAGGATCAAGAAGGCAATACCAAGCATTCCTGCAGTGCATGCGGATTTGAGAGCGGCCAACTGGACCGATTGATCGAGCACCAACGGTCCAAGCGTGGCCATAGACCCGTCGTGTTGCAAGATGAGCGCTCATGGGAAGCACTTTCACAAGAGGTGTGGTATTTGAAGCAAGAGGAGGAGCCATTAAACCACTTGGGATAATCAATTTTAATTCAATGGCTGAAACATTCCGAAGAAAGAAATTCTTGGAGCTGCTGCGTCCCACTGGAAGATGGAAAGTTGTGCGGATACAGGGTTAGCCGTTCTGATCGCGCCATTATACACGTCCGTGGCCACCTCGGCCTCAAACCGTACCCCTGCGATGGAACTTGTGGGAATGAATATTGGTACGGCGAAAGGTCGCTCCCACACGGATGGTGTACTGATACCGCAACTAGCACTGCTCGTTTCACTTCGAAAGAGAATCGTAATTTTCATTATCGTGGACCCGCCCGCGTAACTTGTGCATGGTGGTGAGTTTGAATACCCAGGAACTAACCTATTGATGCTCATAAGTATAACACAGCGGAAATGAGGTACATCCCAAGAACTTATCCCGACACAGGAAGCAATGCCCCGCGCAACCGAGCCAACCAGTGGTAGAGGAGTAGCCAGTAGAACTTTGATTGTACGACAGGCGTATTCAAAGCATGCACGATGAGATGCGGTCTTTGAGAGACGTCGATTCCCAAACTGATGGTGCAATCAGTCAAGCGCTTCATAATAGCACTCCGGACCGAGAGGTGGGAGGGGCTTCCCATTCTCGCACTCTGTACACCGTCTCACCTACGCTCTAAGTGTTTGGATATCCTGTCCCAGATCGGAGACAGTCTATATACCTGGTTTCCTGGTTTCGTTCGGCTCGATCCCTGTTTAGCGGTCTTAGAAGAACTTGAATAGGACTTGAGGCAAAAGGTTGAGCGAATGAAAGTGCGTGCGTAGCTTTGCACCAACAACTGAAAAGTACCTCGTACACACCGCAAAAAGTCGGGGAGACCCGCCTTCCAATCCCCGGTGTTTACAATTCACACCAAAGGGACGCGGTCCCACGAGGCTGGTGCAACTCACCAGCCTGCGATGCGCCCTACCGTCCCTAGTGGCCATAGCACCATAATCAAATCTGATACTGGTAACCTTCGTCATATAGTAATGAGCCACCTTCCTGTGTCAAATAGCACTCAACTCATCAGCAACGGATACAAGTTCATTGAGGTTCCCTGGTACCCCCAGTTATGACTTCACTCGCGTAGGGCCTACCTCACCTGGACACACCCCACCGTTCTGTGTCTCCAACCAACTCGATGTCGCTGCCGAGCAGGTTAACCCTCTGAGGAGCGTCAGAAGGTGAGTCTTGATTTGCTCTTCCTTTGCCTACACCTTTGTCGAGCGTCCATGCCACATGCCGTCCAGACAGTACCCCCGTTGCCCTCCATCTCCTGTGATACGGATACTCGAGTGTCAACTCCCTCCGATGAAGTAGCAAGGCAGGTCCTTGATGCCTGGTTCATGGACTCCGATCGGCTCTGCCAGCACAAGATGGAGCCAGTGGTGGACGACCCCGGTGTCCCAACCAGCTAGCATCGAGTGGCCAATCTATCTACTGCTGCTTCCCCGTTCCCGTATTGGTCTCAGGATGAAAATCCGTGGCCGACCCGACAAGCACGGCCGGACCGGCACCAAAGGGCGATTGGAAAGGAGCGTGCCAAGTGCGGCCATTGTGTCCCAGAGACCGCGACTGCCACTGGTTCGTCCGTTCCATGGTTGCCATTGATCACGTTTTGACCTTAAATCTAACCTGTGACCACCTGGCCCACATTTCTCCTATTCTGACCTCCTATATAGTTCGGGCTGAGTCTTTCCTCAGCTCTAAATCCATTGCCTCCAATAATATCCATCAGCATCCTCAAGCCGTGCACCAACAATCTGGTAGCTTTGTTTGTTGATTGCCGCGTCACCCTCATTAGGTCTTTTTTTTTTTTTTTTTTTGTAATCCAATTTTACGTGCTAAGAGCTAGTCTATGTTACACGATTCGTCGGATGTGTTGTAAGCTAAGTAACTAAAGGACCCGTTGCTCCCTGGCGGAAGGAATTAGACGCGGTCCAGTAGAACTTCCGTGGTTTTACTACGAGATCTGGTATTTTCGACAGTTGCCCTATTAGGGCAAGGCGCGTTGCGCTAACGTCTCTTTTATCTCTCCGGTCCGGGTGCGATATCTCCGTAGATGTGTTTGAATCGTCCGATCTTGTTGAGGTAGTTGAGCGTGTGGGGGATGATCTTCTCGTCGGCGAGTAGCTTGTTTGAGTTGAAAGCGTTCTTTCCAATTCTTTGCGTAAGTTGATATCTTTC
>Ga0307515_10025852_pt1 | contig 10132 bp, 10 predicted proteins | sample 17_EM_MG_FD_194513 | JGI IMG/M metagenome (GOLD analysis project Ga0307515, IMG submission 194513) | Populus trichocarpa ectomycorrhiza microbial communities from riparian zone in the Pacific Northwest, United States - 17_EM | ecosystem: Host-associated > Plants > Roots > Unclassified | place...
AATAATTTAATTTTTTTCTATACTGCAGGTGAATAATTTATTAGTTGTTTATCTCTCATTCCAATATAATAACCTAATAATACGGTCAGTTAAAAAATAAATCCAAACTCGCCGAACGTTAAACACGAACGAAGCGTGTTCCGCATTTACACGCACAAACAAACAAACATATGATGAAGAAAAAGAACGAAACACACACACACACACACACTCTTCGCTTCGGCCTTGCCTTTCCTTTCATGTGATTTCGTCGAAGAAAGAAAAAAAAGCTCCAACTCCATATCCCCACCCCCCTTTTGTGTCCTAAATTTCCAACAAACTCTTAACCCACACGTTGTTACTACTTCTTCTTCTTCTTCCTTTTTCTCTTTTTAATATTAGATCTTTCTCAATTATTATGTTTTTCTCAGCCCTCCTCTGAATGTACTGTGGATATGGCGGGACAGACTGTCAAAGTCCAGAGACAGGTGCTCGAGGCATGCATGACATGTCCTCTTTGTAACAAGCTCTTAAAAGAAGCTACTACGATTTCTTTGTGTCTCCATTCATGTGAGTTTTTCTCTCTTTTTTTGCCCCTCTCTTGTGTAATTTGTCGTCTTCAATTTTTTTGATCTGGGGTTGTTGGGATTGTTGTGGAATTGGATGATAAAATTTGGGTTGTTTTTGGCTTTTTGTTTCTTGATCTGGGCTTGTTCTTGTTTTTCAATTTCTTGTTTAGCTTGCGTATCATGGCTTGTATGGATGTTGCAATTTGATGATTCAATGTCGTTGAATTCGCGATGGGGTTTGTCTTGATTTGTGTTAATCGATATGGAGTGCAATTCTAATAGTGTTCATTTTTGTTATATGGTGGATTATTGTAGTTTTCAAATTCTCTGTTACTCGTGTATTTTTGGTTTCATTTCTGGTTTTGGTTCATGCATGTTCTGTATGACCTTTGTCACGTAGTGTTGAATAGTGTTTTCTTGGTGATTTCAGTTTCAGCTTTGTACACTACCGGTATAGTATTATGATTAAATAAACATAGTCAATTGAGTAACGACGATATGCGTACTTGAATCTTGCGTCGGGTAGAATCTCCAAATACTCTCTGGAAGTTTGGTCGTTTAGGCTTCAGGTGGTACAGTTGTGCAATGCATGCTTTGCACCACATGGAAAGCTTTGCTTTTCTTCTTTTTGATCTCTGTTACTGATAAGAAAATTAAACTAAAACTTGCATTGTTGAAGTAATTTGTAGTTTTTGTTGTACCTTGTGACCAGTGTGTAATAATCAATCCGTATTGCCACTCACTATCCTCTGTCAATGACTCATGTAAACATACCTCCAACTTCATGACTATTCAATTTTCTTTAAAGAAAACAAAATATTAAAAGCTGTCAAAGTCCTTTGCCGGGCATGTATTATGCATGCTGGTTGCAAAGGAGTGGCAAAAATTCCACGAAATTGCTGAACTATGGCAATTTGCTCTGTTTAATCATATGAGGCACATTTTATCTTGAACTATTTTTGTTATTTGTTTTTAGTACGGTCACGTCCTTCTGATTCTTTTTCTTGTTGATTGTTTTATCTAAGGTGCTAGATCAAATCCTTTGGTCTTGAACAAGCAATACCCTCTAATTCCTTTTCCATCTAGAAATCTTTGATTGTTCAATGATCTGTTTCTGATGAGTTGGTTATGAATTCCAAACCAGTCTGCAGGAAGTGCATATATGAAAAGCTCTCAGATGAAGAGGTAGATTGTTGTCCTGTATGCAACATTGATCTGGGTTGTCTGCCAGTCGAGAAACTCAGGTTAGCCTTTCTGTGAAGCCATACACCCATAAACATGCACACAATCATACTTGCATACTTACAAGAACTTGTTCTCTTTTCAAAGTGCCACAAATCACTATACTTCTATTCTAATGAATTGCTTCTCAATTGAGTTTGATATGGATTGGGGTATTGTTTTTGGAAACATAGACTAATTCTCTGCAAATCCATTCCCGTGATTTTATGTTCACTAACTGTAATACTGTTTACCTTAACCAACATAAATTGATTTGTTTTGGTCACTCTTCCTTAAAAGTGAAGCAAGACTTCTTAATCCAAGAAATCCTGAATTTGCAAAATTCAAGATGATATTTTAGTTAAATAACTGTTCATGCCCATGACATGCATTTTGACAAACTTCCAAGAAAACATTTAGATCAGAACACATGGAATGAAGTTTTCTCATGTTTATAGAAAAATAACATGCATTGGGATTTTCATGTTTGTATGCAGGCCAGACCATAATTTGCAAGATATAAGGGCCAAAGTATTTCCTTTTAAGAGAAGAAAAGTTAATGCCCCTGAAATTATGCCTTCGATTGCATTGCCAGCAAAAAGAAAGGAGAGATCATTATCATCATTGGTGGTCAGCACTCCCAAAGTGCCAATTCAAAATGGCTTGACAGGAAGGAGATCCAAAGCTGGTGCCAGAAAGGCCGCTGCATTACGAGGATGCAATTTTACTGTTGAGGAATCCAAGAAAGAAGATTCTGCTGAAGATAATCCGATGAGCCCAAGCTCACCAGGGTCTCCTGTCAAAAGTATTCAAAAGAGAAGGCTGGTAAAGGAGACATTAGTTTCATTCTTGTGCTTGGATGAGTTGAAATTCCACCTTGATGTTGTGTAAGCTAGTTGCAGCCAAAAACATTTTTACTATATTAATGATGTTTTTTTCCTTGGTAAATTCATGCAGGATTCCTCTCTGGCTGATCCTTCTACTGAGCAAAGACGTAATGATGATGACGAGGATGATGATGTTGAAATAATTGAAGGGAAGGCTGATCTATGGACCCCCTTGAATTGTCTTGTTGAAGCTGCGAACAGAACCAAGTCCTCCAAATCGCATTCACAAGGGCTGTCTTTAGTCAAATCTGGCATGCTTGATGATCCTGATTGTGAACCTCATCTGTATGAAACAAAATCCCGAGCAGAATCACCCGGTGGTCATCACAATGAAGTATATATGTCTAAAACAAAAAATAAGGAGCATGGACAGGGAATAGGAGTCCAAGATGACAAGAATGGGAAAAATTCACTTCCCATATCAGTGAAGCGGAGAAGGTTAACTGCAGCACGAAAAAGGGCAGCTCTGTCTGAGGGGTTGAGTGCCTCAGCTCAAGCAATGATAGATGCTGCAGGAGCTAAGAGCAATAGAAGAAATGGTCCAATATGGTTCTCATTGGTTGCCTCTGAAGACCAGTAAGATGCTTCCCAGGCTGTCTCTATTTTATATTACTTTGTCTACTTTACTTCAATATTTGTTGCTAATGTTGTGGAAATTGTCTCCAGGAAAGAAGATGCTTCCTTGCCGCAGATATCCACATGCTACTTGAGGATTAAGTGAGTTTCTTTAGTCTTATTACCCTCAAAACTATGTTCCATTTTGTTTTTTTCTTCTGAATATGTATATATTATTTTTCTCTGCATTTGTGTATTTGAAAACTACTTCAGTTTTTGAAAGGGTAAATTTGAAGTGGGCCACCATGCTTTCTCATAATCTCTTTTGACAGGTTAAGAAAATGGGTCTTTGTTTTTTGTAAGAAGATGTCAAACAGAAACAAAGATTACGGTTTTTACATAAGATGATATAATATTATGGTCCAAGCATTTGTTCCCCAAAATGTGGATAAACGTTTTACATATTATATCCATCTGCTATAATAGAGAAATGTTAGGCTTTTCATGTGTTGGTTATTTCAGTAAATGTGCGGATTTTATTGTTTTGTACTCTAGAATCTGTTTGGTCTTACTTTGCTTTTAGTAATTGAAAATCAAATTGTTGCTCTCATTGATCGACTTAGTTTTGGTGTATTCACTTGATGGTTATACCTATGAGTTTGCTCAAATCATGGTCTTTTATGATGAAGCCATCAATTAACTTGGAACTCATCCTCATTTACCCCTTGCTTTATTGTTCTTGATTTTCTCATCACAGGGATGGCAAAATGCCTGTGTCTTTCATTCAGAAGTACCTTGTAAAGAAACTTGATCTCGATAGTGAGACTGAGGTGTGTTCATCTCTCTTGCCTTCCACAAAATATAATTTCCTTGTTGGTTTACTCGTTAAATTGCTGTGATTTTCATTTGTCAGCTCTATTGTCGTTTGCTGGCTCTTTATTATTGCTTGTAAAAGGTCAGGAACAGATATCGAGCTTGTAACTACTGTTGGTTGTAACTTGAAATTAATTTTTTTATGGAAAGATCCCGAGGGGGGCATGTTTCCTTACTTCTTTTGTGCCTGAGGATACCAACTCATTTAACCCTAGGAAGTTTAGTTGGAATGATTTGAATAATTCCTAAAACTTCAAGAATCAAAATGACAGCACCTTTTGTCAAGTGTCAATAAGGCTTCATATTGTCATACCAAGATCTGCTAGAGAATCTTAAATCATATGAGAAAATGTACTTTATCTTCAATCAATGTACATTCAACTCTATCTTTTGAGTAACATGTAGTTGTACTGGAATGAAGGGAGATACATATACCGATGAGTGATAAACAATGATATCAAGTATCCAGGGCTATGGATGTCATACAGCATTATATTTTTCTTTGAGCATAGATGTTCTTGGCCAGATGCAAAACAAGTAGTTTTAAATTTTTAGATAATTTCCGGCTAACAAGATGGAGTGTTGTAGTGCATTCTATATCAACTTAGTCAATGCTTTCATATTTCATATTTTCTTGTATCACTTCTGTTTTCTCGTGACACTATGAAAGCACTTCCTCTGCTTGTTGAATAAAAATCAAATCTACATAACTTTTAATAAATACTGGCATAGTTGCTTGATGTTCTTGTGGGGAAAAAAAATCTGAACTATGTAAGGGGCTTTGCTAGGAAGCTTGGATATGTGGTCCCCACTTTTTCTTGACAGTTCATTGTTTCCTAAAATTGTTGTTGCATATTTGATAAAATTGTTCGTGAACATTCCTAATACTTCAAGTCATGATTTTTAGAAATGGCATCAGAACTTTTAATTTGTGTGCTTATAATGGAATGAACACTAGCTGCTGCTGCTGCTGCTTCTTTCTTCTTCTTCTTTTTAATTTTGTAGGTGGAAATACTTTGCCGGGGTCAGCCTGTCGGGCCAACTTTGCAATTACAGAACTTAGTAGACTTGTGGTTTCGAACCGGTTCGACATCAAAAAAAGTACCAGCCTCTGTGGGTTCGTCAGCTAAGGACTTCGTGATGGTATTGTCATATTGTCGGAAAGTCCAAGAGTCTTAAAATATACCTTTAACCTGCCTTTCATCTCGATGATTATTTACATCTTCAGTTATGAAATATTTATGTTGTTGGATTTTCAACATCTGTAACCTTTCTGTGATCTTTAAATCAAATCATCACATGCATGCTGCTTTGTTTCATGCAGGTGATTACATGTATGAATATATTTATATTTCATTTATTATAATAGAGAGCCACATCACTTACGTTTGTATTCTCTGTCAACACTGTCTCCTATTTATCCAGAATTTAAGTTTCTAATGATCATATCGCTATTTGAATTTACCAAGTTACTAATTTGCTGTTGAAAGCTTCAAATTGAGAGGAGAATGCATGTTTGTGAGAGTGAGAAGTTGCTGAAGCTGTTAGGAGACTTGTAAAACGTTTCCTCTTTCCGAACTGGCCAATGTCATATTAACTCCTGAACACTGTCTGCTAAATGCAGGCTTGCTCATGGCGGCACTATCTCTTGAACAGACATGAAATGATGATTTCTTATTTCACTCTTCAAATTGAAGCCGGCCATATAAAATCGAAGCTTAATCTAGCTCCATATGCTGGAGTTACAAGATCGTGGACTGGTTCAGACCTCTGGATTGAAGATCCTCAATCACAGGAAAAATCTTTAATGAATTTCGGACTTGCAACTCCTGTCGTTAAATCTCTTGTTCGTACCAAGTAGCATCATCTTAATCAAAAGCAGAGTGATTCTCTACCAAATTTAATTATGGATTTCGTCAAATAGTAGAGGATGAATAATGTATGTAAATCTTCATGCGAAAAGGACTTAATTTCAGTATACAAAAACCAACTAAAGAATTTCAAGAGAAAAGAAAAAATGAACTCAAAACAAGCCGATGAATTAAAAGTAAACTATCATACAATGTCCTTTTTTAGCAAAATAATTAGTAAATTCCTTTAATTTAAAACCCTAATCTTAAATTCCTATAATTTTATATTCATCTGCAACCTAATCCTTTCACTATCTTTCAACGATAAGTTAATTATTCTTCCCTAAAGTGTCCTCTATTTCCTTTGGAAATTATCCAATCTCCCAACTAAAAACAAGACAAAATCCCATTTAACAAGGGTAATTCAGACATTTAAAGAAGAATTGAATGTAAGACTGTGGTCAAGGGACTAACTCGTTATTTGCAAAACTAAAAGTACTAGATTGTAACTTTTGTAAACATAAAGAGACTAATTATAATCTACTCAAGAACCATTAATGATAGACAATCTTTAATGCTGGAAACTCTTCAGCGTGTTGTTTGCAGTTGCTGAGAGATTGAAGTGAGCGCATCAAACCTTGGTCGCTCGGTCTGTCTGTCTGTCTGTCTACGTGGAAGCTTTCTCAAAATCAAAACATGCAGCAGGTAATCAATGGAAAACCCTCCTACAAACAACTCCATTATTATTGTTGTTGTTATCTTTTTATGGTTTAATAATTAAGTAAATAACAATGAGGTGAATGGTGAAAGGGTGGTGGATCTGACAAGGAGGTGACTTGGGAGGATCAGCAGAACATCAACAATTTTGGCAGATTAAACAACAGATTGCACGAGCTTGAAGACGAAATTAAGATTGCCAAGGTACCATCTTTTTGTGTATTTATATGCCTTTGATTTCACTCTTATTAACGTTTTGCATTTATGTGGAGATGGGTTTTCTGAATTTGTAACAAGGGCAGCTTTGATTTTGTGTTTTATTTGATGGGTTTGTTCTATCATCTTTTTTGGGTTAGTTTTTTATGTTTTGAACAAGAGGTTAATATTTTTACTGAGTATTATTGGTAGATAAAAAAGAGAAAATAAAAAGATTGTTGCACTTGTTCATCAGAGTGTGCAGCAACTGGAGTTTGCGTTTAAAAGGCTAAATGTGATTGATTTGAATATGAACGGGAAGTTCAATTTTCTGTCTTAGTGTTTGTACGTTTAAGGGTATGTTGGTTTGGTACAGTAGGAGGGCTTATGCAAATGTAGGGTAAAAAAAGTCCATTGGTTGCAAGCTAAAGTGAGCTAATTGAGCTTATGTTGAATGTTAAAGATTGTTGAGGTTGCCTCATTTATCTTGAAATGGATGATCTTGAATATGTTAATTTGAGTGAAGATTGCATTAAGGTACTGGGTTTGTTTTTTCCTATGCTTTCAATGGGAACTGAAGTTAAGACTAAGCCTGTGAAAGATTTTGAGGAATTACATCATCTTGCTGATCTGGAGCAAAGCTTGAGTGGATCGGTTCGTCATAGGGTCCAAATATTTTGGTCACGGGCAAGTTGTTGGGCATGTCAATGGACCATGTTCATAGAAAAGTAAGATAGTGCAGGCATACTCTTGGTCTCCCATGCCAAAACTAAGTTAGTGAAACTCTAAAGTGAAGTTCTAATTTCCCTCTCTGTTTCCTAGTTTGATTTAGAATTGAGAATGGAAAGGAAGGAGACATGAAATAATTTTTTATTTTATTTTTCTGACTGCAAAAGATTTCAATCCCAATTTTTTGCATATGGCAGCAAGTTATTCATATTGGCTTTGTGGGTTCCAGCTAGCCTAGATGGTAAATTCACTTAATAAAATTCAATATCCAAATTAAGAATGCATTTTCTATGTTAAGATCTTACTTTTACTTCTTCCACCTTTGTTACTGATTTCTTTCACGAAATTCTTGCTCCTCTCCCCTACATTTCTCTTTCTTATTTGCCCCTAGTTTCCTCCATCAGAGTTAAACATAACATGCTGTTATCATATTTAAGACTCGCTGAACTCCACAAACTCTTTTTCAAATTTCCGTTTTGGTTGTTCAAATACTTTACCACCCAGGTCCATCCAGTCCGAGATGCTTTGTGCATAGTGTTCCCTTCACAGACATTTTTGTCCTAACCTGTCTCCTTGACTTAATTATACATAAACAAAGTGCAAGGATTACCATAATTTTATGTGGACAGTTTGTCACATTGCCAGTAGTAGTGCAACAGCACAGCATAATAGCCATCTTTTGCAAATGGCAGCAAGTTATTCATATTGGCCTTGTGGATTTCAGTAGCCTAGACGGTAAATTCACTTGACTTTGTCTTTGAAGACCTGAAATTGAATCCCATCCAAACTGGGATGGGAGGGATTAAAGGGAGGAAAGGATGCATCTTGTTGTGTAACCTAGCTCTTGGACCTAATATGCCCCACCCATTCTATAAATGCATATAGGGATGCGTAATTTTGTTTTTAATCCTGTTCTCTACCATGCTGAGTTTTTTTTACTTATGCAATAGCTCCTTTTCTTCAGGAAACCAATGATAATCTAGAGGATGCAAGCAACGAGTTAATTCTTACTGACGAGGAGGTGGTTCGGTTCCAAATTGGAGAAGTCTTTGCTCATGTTCCAAGGGATGAGGTTGAGACCAGGATAGAGCAGATGAAAGAGGTGACTAGTAAGAACATGGAAAAACTTGATGAAGAGAAAGAGTCCGTGGTTGCACAGATGGCTAAGTTAAAGAAGATTTTGTATGGAAAGTTTGGGGACTCCATTAACTTAGAGGAGAATTAGTGAGGTAGGTTTTTGTTTTATTCCACAGAAGCTGTCTTGCTGATTTGCCATGTTATTCATGGAAGGAGTCTCTTGTTTATCGTTGAAATATCAGGGAATCGACTTCTTCAAATGGTAATTGGATATTTTAGATTGTTGTCCAAGCTTCATGAATATAGATGGTGTATGTTTCTTACTCTCAGTTGTATCTGCTATGAAGTTCAAATTTTGATATTTTCTGTCTCATTTGTTATGAAAGCTGGTTTGTCTTCTGCTAGTTGTCGAGTTGCTTAAAAGTAGGGTTTTTTTTTTTAATCTTTTAATGAATAAAAGTAGTAGAAGCCCCAACAAAATTAAAATTGAAGTTTCCGTCTAGCAACAAACTATTGACAATGGACTTGCTAGGCAATCAGAAGGCCATTGCAGAATTTTCCTTTACAATTGCTTGATGTATGTCAATGATCAGATCACATATATGATTGAAAAATAAAAAAATTAGAAATGCTGATTAAGCAAATCGGACTGTTTAATCATAAGCACCCGGCGTTTTCTTCCAATCCAAGTTAACCATTGGGGATCACTTGATACAACTCTGTAGCCTTCATTTGTGTATAGTTTACGAGCATCCACATCATCTTCATATGCCCTAAGGGCAAGATATTCAAAACCATGGATGGGAGAGCATGTCGCATGCTTTTAGCAAGGCACTTCCTATTTTCTCTATTTTCTGCCCCTGATTGTTTGTCACTCAGCCTTAACATAGTGTTCCAGGACAGAAGAAAAATTGTTTGTTACATAGCCTTAGCATGATGGTGTTCCAGGACAGAAGAAAAATTGTTTGTTTCAGGTTACTTTTAATTAGTGCTCAGGATAGAAGAAATAGATATGTAAGAGATATAATCGTGTTTAGTTGATGAGATACAGACAGAGACAGAGATAAAAAAAAAAAAATGTTTTCGAAACAATTTTAAAATGAATTTTTATACTTTTAAAACATAAAGTATAAATAGACATGTTTTCTCGTTCATCATTGTCTGTCTTTTTCATATCAAGACAGTAGTCAAATATTATTGTAGAATCGGCAAAGCAGGAATTGGTTGTGACTATCATTGCCATAACATGAAAATAATTTGTTAAAGGTTAAGATTTGTTTTATGAACCCTATATTTGCAGTTATTCTTTGAAAATAAATATAATGAAGTTTGCCTCCTTAAAGATTTACAAGATCTTTAAATATGTTAGAAAACTCTACATCTACTAAAAAATAGCTTAAATTTGAAAAACAAGGGGAATTAAAACAAAATTCATAATAAATTAATAAATTAAAAAAACTAAAAAAAATAATAAAATTAG
>Ga0307515_10025853_pt1 | contig 10132 bp, 9 predicted proteins | sample 17_EM_MG_FD_194513 | JGI IMG/M metagenome (GOLD analysis project Ga0307515, IMG submission 194513) | Populus trichocarpa ectomycorrhiza microbial communities from riparian zone in the Pacific Northwest, United States - 17_EM | ecosystem: Host-associated > Plants > Roots > Unclassified | place...
ACCCAGATGCGTGCCTGAGGACTGTTCTTCAGTACTGGAAGAACACCACGGCTGGTCTGGACCGGGAAGGGGAGGCGGTGGATCCAAAGATTATAGAGTCTGCTACGAATGTGAGTTCCCGTGTTATCCTTTCCAGCCCAACGAAAAACTTAGCGATATTCAGTTCATAAACGACGACCTCCAGAAGGAGCTGCAGCCGCCGCGCTACAAACGCGCAAGGAAGTACGCTGCCATGCTCACCTCGTCTATCTCGCCAGGCTCCTTTGGGGCTACAACTGGCATCGGTACGGCAGCCTCAAAGACCGTTTCGATCTGTGGGACGGCATCTTGCTCAACATCTTCACCTCTGCTCGAGTTGGCGAGCGCACCGAGCCGGCTGCCCGCGAAGGGAGTGGTCCAGGCCTGCGCTATAAGGTCCGTCTGCCCCAAGAGCGACATTTGATACATACTGACGTACGTCAAATATCCAGGACCTATGGTTCGTCGTTCTGCGCAATGAACAAGGCCACCCCGAGTTCGCTATGAAGGTCAAGAAGGATGGGAAAGGTATGACGTCCACCCCTTGGAGAAAGTACGCCCTCGTGTTAGCATATCGACGCCTACTTACCGCACCGCTTCAGTCCTGAACATTCGTTACACGAGGGATCAGGCCACCATCCCCTCCTGTTCAACCCTCTGCTCTCGCGAGTCGCCATTCTCTTGGCAAAGGGCGGTTCCGGGACTTCCAGACAGTGGACGAGCTTCTCGACATTGTGCCACCGAAAGAAGGAATTGTTCGAATCCACTGGCACTCTGATTCCCTCGAGAGACCGGTCTACGAACGAGGCGACGGCCACATCTACTCTACTCGCACTTACTGTGCACGTCTTCACGATCCCGGTATTCGAGCTGGTTTTCCGTCCCTCAGCAACCACGACTTCCGTGCTGAGGGTCTCCGTGCAATCGGTACGTGACCTTATGGCTTCCATCCGATTTCAGGTCGTTAATCTTCCAATAGATGACGAATATACCTCCTTGCAGCGTAGGAGACACGCTGGACGCGGAAGCGACTCCGTCTACGACCAGTGCTACGCTCCGACGAACCCAGGCACCGATGGTCAAGTCATTTACGCTGGCGATGCTCCTCGAGCGCTTGAATTGTACGAGTTGGTGACCGGAGCCCAATTCTCAGCTGTGTTTGCCGAATTGGAGAGCCTTCCCGACTCCGATGACGCCACGATCAAGAAAGAGCGAGCAGACATCCTGGGTCGCCTGAGGGGCCTCAAGCTCGCTGCCCTCAAGGAGTACCGCGAGAAGCAGAAGGGGAATCCTCAACACACCACCAAAACCGCCAAAACCAAGGACGTAGGCCACCACCACATTCCGTTTTCTCGCATTAGTCATCTGATGCCCGTCCGCCAACGTCTCTCATGCTCTTTATTCACCGTCGCCGCCATCAGGAGCAGCGCTGGGAGGGCTGTTCTGAAGGACCTCATAGAGCTTTATCGGTCGGAGTACAGTCGAGGCCCGACCTGGCTTAGAGCTGGAGAACTGCCATTGCGCGGTCCCGAGGAGGTATGTATCATCTTCCAAGGCGATTTCCGACGTTGATATGTAAACAGCGTCCCGGCGCACGTGCAATGGAAGCACATCTACAACTGCCACAAGTGGTACCTTGCGCCCAGGAGCTCAGGTCTTTCCCCTGCTCCTTTCGCCTTCTTGTGCCCCGAAGGTCATTAGCCCACGAGCCAGGACGGCTGGAAGCGCCACTGCGAGAGCCACCTAACGAACCTCGATACTCTGCCCTTTCACTGCGACCCCCCCCCCCATCTATGCCAACGCTCTCGCTGCGCCTGGTCTCTGCTCCTGGTGTCTCGGCGAGGCGAACCTCCTTCCTACCTTGCGGCTGCAGCGGTTCCTCGACAAAGCCTTGTGGCAGTCTCACATCGAGAAAGAGCACCTCACGGAATCGACGGGTTGCAAGGCTCTCACCTGCCCGCATCCAAAGTGCACTGATCCGTTCGAGACGCGGGAGGACAGGGACTTCCATCTGCACGACGTCCACTGCTGGGAGTCCAGGAAGCAAAAGGCAGGTGTCAAGCTTCGTCGTTCCTATCAGGAGAAGGAGGGTGAGGAGGAGGGCGAGGAGAAGTCTCCTAAGTGTAGAAGGGGCACCGTTCGACGCATAGCTCGATCTGGGACCTTTGTGTTGGTCGAGCAGAATGCTCTCTTTGGTGAGTCGATCTTTCATTTGGTCCCTGTCTTGATCCTGATAACTACGCTCTTCCAGGAATCAGTCCTTCTTCGTCCTCGACGTCTGCAACGTCCTCGATGGGCATCGGGGATAGAATCTCTTCATCCAGCTCTGCATCTTCGACCCTCGGTAGACCGTCTAGTCATTCTGCATCGGCTTTGAGCGCACACGCCGTATACCACAGCTCCCTGGATCCCGAGTTCTCGAGAAGACGGAGTCGGTGCCTGGAGAAGGCGTACAAGCCGGCACTTAGGAGGTCCCACGTAAGTACGAATCGTTGGCTTCTCGAGTCTACTGTAGTGAAGTAGTTTGGCATCTTGGAAATGTCTGAAGGGCTGCTGTAGTGTTCTTGAAGGTTCATCCGTCATCGACGGTTCTGCTAAGCAGGTCAAGTAGCAATAGACCTCTTTCTGTCCCACAGCCGCACCATCAGTCCGTATAGAGAGGTAGCCAGGCTCGTAGCCGTATTCCATTAAGTGCCTCGCTTCCGAGCCAGCTGTGGCTGCCTTTCTGCCTGACCGGGGTGTGCCTCCTATATAGTCCCTTTTCCCCTCCTACCGGCGCACCAAGTGTCGACCGTCCTTACGTCGAATCTCAAGTCGAACTTACTCAGTCGCGAAGCGAAGACCTGAGCAGTGCAAGCATGCGTCGTAAGATCGGGTTAGAAGGAGGTGGTTTGTGGAAACTCAAAGACTTCAACGACAGGGAGCGAGGTGCCGCTAAGCGTCGATAGCTCAAATGCTTAACTCAACCGTTACCCAGACATGCAACTCAGCTCACTGCTCACACGGGGGTTAACAACAAAACACAGTGTCCATTCGTAAGCGCGGTAACAAGTATGGGTTTATGTAAGGATTTTTGCGTGCATGGAAGGCCTTTGGCACCTTTATTCCACACCAAGTTTCGGCTTCAAGCTTCAAGCTTCAGGCCCTCATGCCCGCGTCCTCCATACAAGTAATATATACAACCCTATATACAGCAGATAACCTTAGACAGCCTTCTGTAAAAATACTGGACGCTCAACGCATTCGGGCAAACCGGTCGCATTGGGGCCTCTGGCTTGTTGTACCTTTATACCGGCACATAAGCTTCGACTTCAGGTTTCAGGCCTTGGGACTCGAGCTCAAGCCTACGACTGTCACATCACACTGTGAATCCTTCAACACACTGCTGGGAGTGCATACTTTTCAAGTAACATTGAAGGTTCGTTCGGTAATCTGTTATCTCCGCATATCTGACTCTCAGGTTGGTATCCTCGCGCTGTGGGTCCGCACCCGAGTCTCCGGATAACGACAATGGGACGCCATCCGACCTGACCAGATGAATAGTTTGTGTGAATCCTGGGTATTTGACCACGGTCTGCAGACCGTTACCAGCCATACTGGCAGCACGGGGGTGTATCAACAGAACCCGAAGAGCATCGGTGAGTTACGGGAATGTGCTGTCCGCCGCGGTTCAGGCTCGGATGTTGTGGAATGTTCGGACTGGCCACTCTGGGACGAGTTCACGCGAAACATTCTTGCTTGCATCCTTTGGATGACTCCTGGGCTCCTTAAAGTATCCCGAGCCTGCTGTGGGCCGGATGGTATGCAAAATGTTTCATCATGCAGACTTGCAGTATTTTCGTGCGTGCGGGTTCCGATTGGCTGACGGCTCATCCAGGCTGACGCACACTGCACACGGAATCCCATTCTCTGCACCCGTATTGAAACCCGCCCACTATGGGCGGTCCAACCGTTCGCGTATCCCGTCTGTGCCCTCACATTGGGTGAGCACTTTGACACAACATAATCTGCCTTTTGTACGGGTGATGCAATACCTCTCGCTCAGGCCGGAAATTTCACAGGGAATACCATTGTTACGGTGCAGTATGTTGCACATTGCAATGGCGTCAATACGGAGGTAGTTACGACAGCACCGGAAACGCGGAACGCTACTCACGATCAACGCGGCGAGGTATCATCAACCCAAGCTTAAAGGGACGTTGCTGCTGCTCAGATTGGTCGCGAGCTCAAGTTGGTCGTTGCGTGGTGGCCCTCACGCCGGCACCCGAATAAGGGTAACCTCTAGTCCAGATAAACGTGAATTGGTCGTTGTATAGACTTCTTATCTCGTCATATCTGCGCCTCCGTCAGAACACACCAAACTACATTAATCTGTCCGGCTCACAGGGATGCGAATCCACTGAAGGATTCCTCACCAATGTCGCACTCTGCCAGCTCATCGCGTATGCGGTTCAGAGCCAGGGCCTTCAACCCGGGGACGTCGTACTGGGGTGAGAGTTTGTCAGATGCCAGATGCTGTGGGTGTACTGCTAGGGTCGGGTACAGACTTTGTCCGCAAGTCGGTATATAGACTTTGGGGACGGTCGGGGGACCCTGCTACCAGAGGGTGTGACGATTTTAGCGCTTCGCGATTGGCGGTTGGACCCAAACGGCGCGAACTCTATCACATTCGTGTAGAGATACATCAGAAATGCTTGGAACCTGTGATGATATTGATATACATATAAAAAAACACTGAAGAGATTGATAACTTGCACTTACGTCACGAACGCTATGTCTGGGATTTTGACAACCTTCCCCTTATCAACGTGTTCCTCGTGTTCCTCCCAGATAATCTTCCTTTCCTCGCCGGAAATCGCAAGCGGGTCAAACGGGTTAGGCTTCGACTTGGTTGAGTGCTTGAACAAGGCGACCCTCTCATCCTCATCGTCCTCAAGATCACTGTCGGATAAATATCCATAGTCTTCCGTAGATTCTTCCTCATCGATTTCTTCCTTGAAGTCTTTCAACTGGGACTCTGCGAAATCCCCGAAGAGGACTTTGAAAACGATACTGTGAGGTTCTGCGCGAGTGGTATCGAGTATGACAATGGACTCACGGTCATTAAAGTAAGGAACCGACTTCAGGATGTGGCTGTTGGTATAAAGTGCCTTCGGCCGACAGACACGACCAGAGGAATCCCTGTGCGAATACAAGATGATCTTGGTGTCGATGAGGTTCCCAGAGGAGATTCCTTGGTTCAATGCCTTGCGAAGAGCAGCGGTAGCCGCCATGTCTGCGAGTTGGTTGAATGAGCACCTTCCGTTACCGGTTGTACTTATAGTGTTCATGAGGTAGCAGATCCACCCATTTTGGGTTAAACCCTCAAAACGAGGCGGGGCGCGATTTGTGCAGATGGTTGTGGCCTAGACACTAAGTGGAATTCAGACAGATATTCCTACGTCACCGGTCCAAGACACCGCGATGAGATCATTTAGATGGATGACACGTAGTATCTCTTGCAAAGCGTGACGATTGGTTGGGTCAGGAGTATGCGGGGGATGCCAAAAACGACCACAATCGAAACAGATCAATGGGACTAACCTAACAGACCAATACAGCCAAGTAGGCATGACCGTCACCGACGAATGCGTGTCATACATTCGCGTCGTAAAGGGGGGATCAAACGGCCCCGTGGTATGTGATTAAATCGCCAGGTGAAATGGTACCGTTGCGGACAGGCCAATGCTAATATACAATCGAAATGATACCAACGAACACCATGAATGGGTGTGGTGGGCGGGAGGAAAACTGAGGATGCGGGAAGAAGGGGAAGTGGCTATTCGAGAGTGCGGGATAGCTAGTGTTTGGACGTAGCAGCCAAAGGAGGGACAAAGATCGAGAGTGCCGGTGAGGTTTTCCCTCTCCTCTGTTGGACGTTGGTGCCAACCACCCACTCACGGCACCCCCTCGGCGCTGTCACTTGCTATGATCATGCGAACAATTCTGCCAACTCTACGTTCTTTTCCTTTTGCCTGGTTGTACTGTTTCACGGTGTGCGTTGCAACGGGCCAACCCAGCTAATTGGGCACCCCGAGTACACGTTTCTAAAAGAAGCCAACCACTTTCCCTCAAACAACTGCAAAATTCAGTCCGTAGCTCCTTCGAAGTTTCGTACTTCGAGCGACGTTCGCCGATTCTGAGAGAACACCCCTGAAGGACATCGAACAAAGGTTGGCTTTGTCCCATGCAACAAGCTAACTGATTAACGAGCTGTCTCCACCCATCATCCCAGTTTCTGTAGGGACGGGCGTTCAATATTGTCATTCATTGACACAGTATTCGTCGGGTTGTTCACGTCCAACGACCCCACCGTCAAATCCCAGCCGATACGGCTGCGAACCCATTGGAACGTCCGGACGCCTACTGTTGGCTAGGACTCCAGAGGATGATCGACGGCACGCCATTGAGACGCATGAAATGCAAATAACGAACTCCTGGATTGGCTTTCAATCCCCCACGAGGACTATGCCTTGTGTTCTGATGACGCATTTTGGTTTGCAGATGCGTGTTGAACGGGCCCACGACAGACCCCAACGCATTGCAGATCGACAACGAACATTTGATATCCAGGTGAACCCATTCTGTGGTAGGGGCGTCCGCTCGAAGGATTCCGGGCTTTCACGCAGGTCAAGGAATAGGTGTGTGTTCGATGTTCCAGCAATGACCGCCAGGCGTTACTAATCACCTGGCCCATGGTAGCCCGTTGTGCTCCACGGAAAGGCATGCAGGCGTGAGAGTGAACATGGGTTCGACGGGGGATGGCCTCCCCCACACATCTAGTTATCTCCATACAGAGGGAAATGCCACTCTTTTCGTTACATGATACCAGACCTATACCAGACCTAATGACACGGATGACTCCCACAACGCTGGGTGATGACGCTCGATGCGTTTCTTCAGCTCCGTCCCTCCAAGGCCACCTTGGACGAAACTTAAAACCACACGGATCGAATCTTCGTTCGGTTCCACATTCCCGTTCTGCCCCATCTCGTTGCACAGTACTTCGACCGCTTCCTTGCCCCGATTCAACCGACACAAACATTCCAACCAGGCATTCCAGTTCCGGATGTTCATCCTGAATCCGGATTTCACGATACGGGGGAAAATCTGGACAGCTTCCGCGTGAGCACCGGCGTGTCCGCACGCGTCGGCCATAATACTGATGCTGGCGTTGTCGAATGACCTCGAGGGCCACAAGGATTCCCAGACCCTATATGCGTCTCGAAGACACCCCGCACGCTGATACGCATCCATGAGAGTGTTCCAGGCGACGACATCGGGTTGGACTGCGGCGTCTGTGATCAGAATCTGGTGTATTCGGCGTATCGCGCGTTGGATAGTAGGGATGTCCACGACCTTGGGGTGGTCCTGTTTCTCCCCTTGAGTCGCCTGAAATTGGGTTCTCCTGATCTTCGTCGCGGCGAAACCCAGTTGTTGGAGGATGATGGAATACACTTTAGCGCTAACCGGGTACCCCGCTTCCCGCATGTCCCTGACGATCTCGAAATATTGCTCCCAAGCGGGTATCGTCGTGTCAATGCTGCCCTTCCCAAACGTGAGTCGACAAAAGACGTTCAAGACGGCGACGTAACCCTCCGCGTCCAGGGCGGGTTTTCCGTCTGGTCGTCTGCGAACTTGTTTGTACACCTGGAATGCTTCAATCGGAGTGGTGGAGGACCGGAGAAGGAGGATGGTTATCGAGGTTGCCGTCATGCTGTCCATTTCTACGCCACGGGATTGCATGTCTTTGAGAAGGGATAGGGCTTTCGGGAAGTACTTCCCTGTGCTTTGCGTCGATACCAGAGCACTGATTAGGGTGTTATAGATGACGGCGTTTGGCTCCCCGGATTTGGTGGCGCGAAACAAGTCCGTGTAAATCAACAGAGCACGATCTACGTCGCTCTCTTTTGGCGGTCGTAACGTCTTCATGCAGAGCGAGCGGAGTATCGGATCGACCACTTTGGATGTGGGGGTCATTCCACTGGCGATGTAGTCCTTGTACACCTGGAAGACTCTATCGGGTGACCTCGTCTTATGGATACAGTTCTGGATGACTAAAAACCATGCATGGACGTCCGTTTGCAGTTGTAATGTGCTTTCCCAGAAGCGAATATCGTCAACCGAGATGGCGTCGGCCAAAAGTATGTGTAGAGTTTGTGGAGTTGGGGTAAAGCCCTGTGATAGTAACCTCTTCGCTTCAACAGTCGCGCGATGCTTGCCCTGCGCGTAAGCCCTCTGCAGAAGAGCCACAGTGTCGGCATGAAAGTCTGTTTGTCGGTTATGGAGTTTCTCGTAGAAAGTTCTGATCTGTTCGGCGACTGAGACCATTTGACGGGCAGCATAACCCTCTGTGATTGAAGAGATGACGCGTTCGTCGCGGGGAACTCCGGCTTGGTGTGCTTCGCGGAGGAGCTTGCGCAAAGCGGCCTCCTGGGGCGGGTGTTTTGCGCGAAACATCGCGGTAAGAGCGACCGAATATGTTTCTGGCGTGGGCTGGCAGCCGGATCCAATGATGAACCTGAACAGAGAGGGGAACTGGGTATCTTGGTACGAAGAGCCGAATGCCTCGATCCATGCGTGCCATTGAGATAGTGAGGGTGATACCCGCCCAGGCTTGGTGTCCATAGTTCGAAGCCACCGTAACGCGGCAGAAGAGTTTCCCGAGGCGACGAACGAACCGAAAATCGCGGCATGTGTCGAAGCGGTAATTTCGAGGTCACACTGGGTCGGGAAACTCTCTAAGATTGCATGGAGGAGAGCGAGATCGCCCGTGCGACCAGAAGCGGCGAGGGATGTCAAGTCGTCGAGCACTTCTTGTTCATTGGGCGAACGCGAAGGACCGCTGAAGGGTAGGTCGAATGATTCGTGGAGTTGCTGGGGGAGATGGTAGCGCGCGCGTATGACAGCCAAATCCTGAGCCGCAAGAACGTTTCGGCGAGAAAGATTCATTCGAGCGTTTGCGAGCGCATGCCGTGCTACCGTTGGGGGAGTAGAGAAAAGCCTATGTCTGACATTGGGACCAAGTCTCGTTCGAGCACACCAAGTGTACATTCATGCGGAGCGCTGTAATATCTGGTAAATACCCGCCCAAAAATACCCGCAGAAAAGACACGTACCTCTGTCACCAACCCGCGAGGTGTATCCGCGAATTACAGTTCCCGAAGTGGGATCACCGAAGGTAAGAATGGGGCTCGGGAGACGGCTTGAAGTCATCACGTGGGCCGGGATAACACATCGATGAGTTTCTGAATCTGCCGCAAAAGGCCTTGTTATCGGGGGAACTACCTGACACATTAACTTTGGTATTGCAAGCCCGCACACGCATTGATTTTTCCTAACTTTTAACCTACGCGAATAATTATGCCAAAGGTAGGAACCAACGATATAACTCATCCCAGGTAAATACAGCCGCTGCATGGATCCTTTTAGCCACGCTTCTACTCGGAAAAGAATATATCCAGATATGCTCAGGGACGCGACCAGCACAGAATCTTGCGTAGGAATGCGACGAAACGGCGACGGTTAGACCGTGAACGCATTCTGGGAGGATTGCCTGCAGTATCCCTATCATCCTCATCCGTCCCTGCATTCCCGTCCACAGGCTCAGTGGGTGCCTCCGGGACCTTCGAAACCTGCTCCAAACACTCGAGCACATCCGCGATGGGGGGTCGATGTTCCGGCTGAGGTGCCCAGCACCGATTAAGCATCTGCCATACATCGTCCGTGAACCTTGCCCCCTCCGCTCCTTCCGGCCTTGCTGGCCGCTCACCCTCCATGACCTTCAGCATGACGACGAAGCAATCAAGTGGTGCAAAGGGAACATCCCCGCTGAGCACTTCGTAGATGACCATGCCTAGCGCATAGCAATCCGATTGCTCCGTCGGTCGAGTGTCATTGGTACCGCAAAGGTCCGGATTCAGGAGCTCTGGACTCATCCACCGTGGAGTGCCGCCTATCATGTGTGGACTTGAGGCGTGGACTGTGAAATCTGAGGCGATAGTGAGAAGTCCGAAGTCTGCGAGGCGCGCATGGCCGCTTTGGTCGATCAGGATGTTGGCCTTGATAAAAACAG
>Ga0307515_10025854_pt1 | contig 10132 bp, 3 predicted proteins | sample 17_EM_MG_FD_194513 | JGI IMG/M metagenome (GOLD analysis project Ga0307515, IMG submission 194513) | Populus trichocarpa ectomycorrhiza microbial communities from riparian zone in the Pacific Northwest, United States - 17_EM | ecosystem: Host-associated > Plants > Roots > Unclassified | place...
ATAGGGCGGGATCTAGGCAATATCGTAGCGTTTATAAGGCTTTTTAGGCCTAAACTTCGGAGATCTGGCCTAAATCCTACCCGGTGCCCCTAATAGGGTAGCCTACCGCTAGACCTAAACAGGACTATAAGTATCTAATCTAATATACATTAAAAGGGGGGTAGGTGGGTAAAAAGAATGACCTATTGAGTGTAGTTATAAGCGATGATGCTGTTAACCGTGTTAAACATCTAGTTAAATACCTGAGTTGCAGGGTTTTTGGCTAAGCAATGTATAGATACGTAATATCTATCTCTCGCACGGCATAAATAGGTTATAGTCTATTTTAAATATATTAATTATAGGGGGTGTAGGCTTATAGGGCGGGATCTAGGCAATATTGTAGCGTTTATAAGGCTTTTTAGGCCTAAACTTCGGAGATCTGGCCTAAATCCTACCCGGTACCCACTAGCAAAGCGCCTACCACCTATAAAGAATTAAGTTAAAACGGGGGTAATTTCCGTAGTCTAAAAAGTATAAAGTCTTAATTCCACCTTAGGCTTAGCAGTATAGTAGAACGGCAGACGGCAATATACGGTATATTGCGGCAATATCGCGGCAATATGCTAATGTTGGTATGCTTTAATATGGTGCAATAGACGTAGTATACGTGCAGTATCGCGTTCTGCTATATTCTGCTATATTCTGCCATATTCTGCCATATTCTGCTATATTCTGCCATATTCTACTATATTCTGCTATATTCTGCTATATTCTGCTATATTCTGCCATCTTCTACCTATCGCCTTTTGCTATATTCTGCAGATATGGCAGAACGTGCTAGGTAATACGCCTCCAGCACCGTTATATAGCCAGTATAGGCACACTCTACTGGAAATTCGAGTTTAATTAAAGTCATTTGGTTTCCGAGGTATTATAGTAAAGTTTAACCGCATCTAATGTCCATTAACCTAACTGCGCTGTTTGTAACTCTGCGAAGCCATAATTATGCGTATACTATGCTGCACCCCTACGGAAGGAGTAGTTGGAGTAGCCGTTAGGTAGGATGCCGCTAGCGGCTAAGCGGGTTAATAGAATCTTACGCACTACTAGTGCCGAAAAAGCTCTATTATTAACACTAAATAATAGATCTAATAGAGGCCGGGGGTTACGGTTAAATAACTGTATTATTACGGCTATGGGGCATAGACGATCTCCCGGTATAGCGGCGATCTGAATATTAACGCTACTATAGGTTTTATCTGTCTTGCTCCGTTTTAAGTGGAAGACCATTAAATGGCTGTTAGGGGCGATCCTAACGTTACTATGGAGGGCCTTTATAGTGCTAAAGTCCTTAACTTTTCTATTTAGGTACGTAATTTCTTCTATACGTAGGAAACCTATAAACGCTATTGTGAATGCTGTATCTATATTTACATCCGCCTTACAGGGCCTAAGCGTAATAATCTTATCTAGGATATCCTTTATAATCGGTAATTTAGTCTTCTTAGTAGATAGGAATAGTGATATAGCCCCCGCTAGGGCCCTCTTAATAGTATAGTCTTTAAAGGCAGTAATTGAGTGACCTAGATCTATATGACGAGATTAGATTATAGAGATATAATTAAAGAGGGTTTCTGGCTTAACCCTACCTATTAGAGGGGCGGCTATACTAAATACTCGTTGAGTAATCCATTTCTTTAAGTCTATCTTCTTAGCCGGATACGGTAATAAACCGTTTAGGGCTGAGAAGGCCTCCCAGCTCTTAATAGCGGAGGAGTAGCCCTTCCTTATATTAGCTACTAAGCCATACTATATAAGTAGCGAAAAGTAGTAAAACCCACCGATCTTGCTCTAGAAGGTCAGGGGAGGTTAATTAAATAACTCTGGGTTAACTGTAAGAGTTAGTAGCCACCTAAAGAGGTATTATTTTTCTAGCAAGAAGCCGTTATTTATTTGCCACTTAGGGTATATTAATAATAATTTCTTGCGGTTAAATTGTAAGAGAATATTAGTAAGCCTATTTGGCGCTGGAGACCTATATAGTTATTATTTATCCGGCAAGAAGCCGTTATTTATTTGCCACTTAGGGCACATTAATAATAATTTCTTGCGGTTAAAACGCGAGAGAATATTAGTAAGCCTATTTGGCGCTGGAGACCTATATGGTTGTTATTTATCCGGTAAAAAGCCGTTATTTATTTGCTACTTAGGGCACATTAATAATAATTTCTTATGGTTAAATTGTGAGAGAGTATTAGTAAGCCTATTGTTAGCGCTAGAGACCCATATAGTTGTTATAGTAATATTATTTATTATTAAGGATATAAGTATCTCTTAGAGTGATTGGTTTCCAAAACCTTTTATAATATTATTCTAGATGCCGCTGTAAGTAACTATATTATCTGTATAAATATAGAGAGACCCATACCGCTATACCAATAACCACCTTTTAAATGCCTCTGCGATAGCATGTATTTCTTTTAGGTTAATATAGTTATCCGCCTAGTCTAGTAGGGGGTAATAGCTAAAAGCCTAGGCCTAGGGTAGGGAAGCCACGTAATTAGGCTAGTAGCTATTCTCTCCGCTAAAGTAGAAGCCTTTATAGCCTTTAAGCGATAAGGCGTTAGTAAATAAGTGAAACTATAGCCTTTCCTTGTTATTAAAAAACAGTACACCGTTACTTAATATAAGAACCTTAAGCTAGAGGTTAAGGTCTTCCTTAAGCTCTAGGGGGAGGCGCTAGTGCGCATATCTTAATAGCCTAATAGGCCATTTTATTATAAAGTCCTATAAGGAGCGAGAGTATAAGCGCCTAAGGCGGATAACTTTTGTATACTATGCTAGGCGGCCCGCTAGTTGTTAGGCTTGCTATAATAATAGCCAGCCTATTTAGAGAGCTTTAGTTACCTAATTAATAGCTTTCTATTACTTAACTAGTAAGAGTTTTATCTCTATCGCCGCGGTGTTAATTATATAACCTAGTACTTCAGCCTTTATACCTTTAATATTTTTAGTATTATTTTGGGGTACCCCTAGCTGGTTAGTAACCGAGAGGTATACCTTCCTTAGTAATGGCAGTATAGTTAGATACTTAACCACAAATATAAAATTATTAAGGTAGTGCTTAATAGTAGAGTCGATCTATTATGCTAGGATCTAGTAGAGGCCTTTAGCGAATAAGTTAAAGAGAAATGGGGCTATTTGTAAGCCAAATGGCAGACAGCATTTAACGTATATAACTCCCTTTTAGATAAAGCCGAGTAGGTAACGCGACCGCACTAAGACGGGCACGATCCGGAAGGCATCTCTAATATCTTATTTAACCAGGTAGCAGCCCCTACTAGCTATAATTATGTATGCTAGTATAGTCTCTACCTAGGTATAGTGTAGTGTTGCCTAGGCTGGGTTAATAGAGTTATTAACTAAGGATCCCTTAGGTGAGGAGAGGTCGTGAATACGGCGGAAGCCGCTATCTGCCTTAGGCACTAGGCCTAGGGGTGAGGTAACTATAGAGTTAGTGGCCTGTATACGGCCTAGGGCTAGGTTAGTAACAATCTTTTTAGAGATAAGGTCTTCGTTATTGTATAAGGAGAGGTGGTTTTTATAGATACTAGATAGCATAGGTGATAAGGTACCTATCTCTGCCCTATAGGTAAGGATGCCTTATAAAATTGCTGGGAGATTTCTAGGGTACTTATAAAGAAGCGTGCTCCAAGCGAGAGGCCTTAAAGGTAATAGTAAGTCGGCTAGAAAAGTTGTTCGTAAGTAAGTTTTAAAAAGAGGTACTAAATTAGGCCTGCCTTAAAGCCTTAGCGCCTGTGGTAGGTCTATCTAGATGGTTAAACCTAGGAATATATCTTTATCTACCATTAAATCCTAGGTCTAACTACTTACGGTAGTAAGCTACCTAGGGCACGACTTTAATAGGTGGTCTTTATTGCATTTAGAGCATATATGGCGGTAATGATATAAATTATCTCTATAAGCCTACTAGTTGTTCTAGCTATAATAGGGCTTATTAAAGGTAGGGGGAGGGGAGGTATTCTTTTACGATCTCTTTAATGCTATACTACAGACTTTAAGCCCCTGGCTCTATGCCTTTATATTAGCCGCCCGGCAGTATAGGGCCTTAAACTGGGTAGGCATATCCCAGTTACTAGGCTTAAGCTAATTGCGATCCATAATGTACCTATAGTAGTTAAGTGTGAGGTCTAGGATGGAAGTCCAGTTATAGGTTATAAAGTAGTCGCGGATCTTATTTATTTAGAGTAATATCCTTATATAGAGGTTAGTTGGGCATATATAGAGAGTGCTTATAATTACTATATAGTTTATAAACCCAGTAAACCAGACCTCCTTATTCTCGTAGACCTTACGGCTAGTAGTAGGTCTCTTTAAAATAAGTTTTCCATTTTTAATAGTAGCTATATTAGAGAGGTCTGGGCGGCCAGAGTGTACCTATAGATGTGCTAGATTCTCTAGGCGGAAGGATCCTTTCTATATATTATAGAGGTCTCTTCTAGCTAGGCTAGGGAGGTTAAGCTTAAGCGTGCCCGAGCCTTCTGGTAGGTTATAGGACTTACCTAGTTTATCTACCTTGGCGGTAGAGGGGTGCTCTAGTAGAGCAGGCTGCTTTAGAGCGGCTAGCCTTGCTTAGTAAAACTCCTCTTTCTATTCCGTCTTTCGGATCTGTGCCTGTTCCTCCTATTCCGTCTTTTAGATCTATGCCTATTCCTCCTGCTCTCTCTTTCGGATCTCTAGGTTATAGAGTTATTAGGCCCTCTCGTCTTATTTCCTAGCTCTTTTTTCTTCTAAAGATAAAACCATGGTGTGTTTAGTAGATGGGATAGTAGATAAGGAGGTAGATAATAGGGCGGTCGAGCGAGGAGTTTTTAAGCGGGTGCTATTGGCTGGAAAGTCGGTCATGGGCCTTAATAAATTATGTAGGCCACTTAGAACACTAATTGTAAGCAATCTATGATGAAAAGAATGACCTATTGAGTGCAGTTGCAAGCGATGATGCTGTTGACCGTGTTAAACATCTGGTTGAATACCTGAGTTGCAGGGTTTTCGGCTAAGCAATGTATAGACACGTGATAAATATAGATTTTAGTAATATCTTCTGCTAAGATTTCTTCTGTGTATGCTATAAAGTATCCCTATTTTATAAGCTTATCTACTATTACTAAGATTACATTATAATCTTGTCCGGTAATAGGATCTTTTAACTTTAGTAACTTAATAATAAAGTCCTATAATATAACCTCCTATAGTCTCTCTAGTATTTTAATAGGTTATAGCCCTTTATATAGCTTATACCTTATTAGTTTATTCCTTTAACAATCTAAATACCTTTTTATTACTTTTTTTGTAATATTCTAGATTCTGTTAATAATATATTCTTCTTAAAGTCTTAATACTAAGTATGTTGCTCCATTATATCCTTAAGTTATTCCCTTATAGAAATCTTCTATAAAATGCTTTGCTATGCTCTTTAGGATATACTTCGCTTTTTAATTTTTATATATATCTATCTATAGATCTTCTAGCGTTTTATATTACTTATAGGATAAAATAATTTTAAGGAGCTCTTGCTGCACCCGGCCCAAAAAAGACTAAAACCAACTAAAAGAACCCTGTAAAACACCTAGAGAATCCCCCTAAGATATATGCATCGTAGGGGAGGCATACATCAAACGACGGTGGTTTGCACTCGCGCGCGACCGCCAGAACCACGCCTAGTAATAGCCCTCTATAATAAAAATGGGCGAATACTACACTATAAAGCGGAAATACCTTTATTAAGAAGGCATCTAATAAAATATAAAGCCTACTGGACGCGTTTAGTACCTAGAATTGCGGGGGAGTAACTATTAGCTATAACAATCTAACGCAGCTAGTAGAATGGCTCCGCCAGTTTAGTAAACCTCAGGCGCCCCTCTAGTAAACCCTTAATTAAATCCTCTAATAGCTAAGCAAAATTGAAAATAAATAAAAACCCCCCTTACCGGCGAACCGCACCTAGGCCGCCGTAGCTGCGCTTCTACAGCATAGGGAACTTACCCCCCTTAAGATAATAACCAGGTATATAATTATAATATAACCAAATATAGAAAAAGTAGAGGGGCTTAGGGGATAATTAAAAATAGAAGTCCTTATAGAAATCCGCAAAGAGGTTTACAACGCTGTTATGGTCTAATACCTTAGGAGCGGAGATATTAGAGTTACCCTAAAGGACTAATAGGTAAAGGAATAAGCCGTAAGGGTAGGGGATAGGCTAGGAGAACGTATTGGTATAAAAGTACTCTGTAAGGATTACCTAGTTAAAGTCCTAGTGGTCCCTATAAGCCTTAGGGTAGAAAAGGGACGCTAGGCGGATAATATAGTAATTATATAGGAGATAGTAAGATAAACGGGACGCCTTATATTAGGACTTAAGATCACCCAAATCTAATAGCTTTAATAGGAAAATATAAACTAAGCAAATAATAAGAACAATGAGAGGATATAAGGGTTGCTAGAGACTTGCTAGGGAGACGCTGGACGAACGCATAGCTCCCTTATTGTTAGCATATATATACTAGGAATGCAAAAACTCCTTATCTAAAAAGGAATAATTATAAACGGCCTTATATATAATATAAGGCTTTATAACCACAGACTATACCTAAAATAATGCTATCGCTATATATAATAGGGACACACCTAATCCACATACGCAGTATAGGTGTGCTGCGGCTACTATATAGGCCCCTATAATATAAGACACTACTTAAATTAAGACTAAACAAAATATATAAACTGCTACTAAAGCATATATAAGGTGTAGGAGAGAGAAGATTACATTAAATATAGGAGGTGGAAGGTAAGGGCTTAATAGCTACGGGAATAACTGTACGCGAGGTTATATAAATGGAAATAATAGGCGATAAACTAGGGGGGCGTAGGTGCCTTTCTAGCGTTTCCTACCTTTAATACTAGGGGGCTAGGCTAGCTATCTTAAGCCTTAACGGGCTAGAAGCGACGCCGCGCGATATTACCAGACCGTATAGGGATATAAGGGTTATAGGGGACATAAGGGAGAGGACGCCCTATAGGAAGACCCTTATAGACAGCTATAGCAAGCTTAAGACCAGGATAATTAAGAATTAGACTTAACGCGGTAAATATAACATTTATAGCTAACTCTTAAAGGGCGTATAGCTAACTAGTAAGAATAGGGGAAGAACCGGAGATAATAATAGATTTAGATATAGAAGTGCTAGTAGGAACATAAGATATGGAAATAGAAAGCTCTATATAAAATAAGTAGTAACTAGGGTATAGATATAAGAGACAGAAGTTTTAAATATCCTAGAGAAAGTGGAAATAGAAGAAGTAAGGAATAATAAAGAGGCGAAGGACCCTTACCAGGGGTCCGCTACCTTTCTATTATATAGTATAACTATAGCAATACAAACCACTATCTTGTAAGGCCCTTACTAGATAGTCTAGACCTAGAGAAATACTATATTCTTGCTATATAAGAGCCGTACTATAATACCTATATATAATCAACATACTGCCCCTAAGGATTCTAGCTCCTATATGAACTAAAAGCAGCTATACGCGTGTACTTTATAATTAGTAAGACTATTAGCCTATCCTTATGGTTATAGCAAGTAGTTAATCTAGATATTATAGTTGTAATAATTTAGATATATAGAGGACCGGTATAAATTATTAATATATATAACCCTAGGGTTAAAGGGGTCCTATAAATAGAGAACATTATATTAGTAATAAGCTTACTTAAAACCAAAGGTATAGAGTCTATCCTATTAGGAGATATAAACCTCTACCACCCGCGGTAGGGGGGTATCTACGTCGCTACTAAATGATAGGTAGAGTGCCTACTAAAAGCTATAGATACCTGGGGCCTTAAGCTGGCTACCCCCCCCTAGAGCAATTATATAGTAATAAGGATCCGCTAGAAGTATAATTAACCTTATATTTATAGACGAAGGCCTATACTAAAGACTTAAAAGATATAACCCTAAAGAAGAATAGGTACTTACTTTAGACTATATCCTAATCCAGATATAGCTAGATTTGGATATTAAGGCGTAACTAAATAGTAAAAGATATATAATAAGGATGCTTAAGGTAGACAGCTTCCTTAATATAGTTAAATAATAACTTTAAGACCTAGAAGAAATCCACCTAATACTAAACAAGCGAGGCTTATTAGCTACCCCTAAGGAGATTAACCAAAGACTAGAAAGGATCTAGGCAGCGATTAAAAATAGGTTAAAAAAGCACTACCCGGTCTTAAGACTGGGCCCCTATATATAATACATATAGTCCGTATAATACGCGGTTCTTATAGCTAGCTAATAATAAGCAAGAAGGAAATACTTAAGTAGCTATAACCTTAAAGATAAAAGATAATATAAAGACATAAGAAACCAGTTAAAGAATACCCTAAAAAAAGAAGTAAGGAATAACTGGAGATGATTTATAAATAAGCATACTTCTAACCTAAGCCTCCCCTATAATAAGGGCCTGTAGGCTATAGCAAAATAGGTAAAGAAAAAGGTAGGGCAATTAGTAGAAGACTTATACTTACTACCCCTATAAAGAGTAGGGGAATTATAGGCCACTAATAATAACAATAAGAAGGCAAAGATCTTTATAGAAAGGTTCTTCCCCTAACCGGCTCTAGCAGACCTTAGTAACATTATAGGTAAAATACCGGTAACTCGCCTACGGGTTAACAGCGACATAATAATAGAGGAAATGGCTAGAACTATTAGCCGCCTTTTAAATAATATAGCACTAAGACTAGATGGGATTCTAAATAAGGCCCTAAAGACCTGTAGACCACTTATAGCACCCTAGCTTATAGATATAGCTAGAGCATGCTTTACTATAGGCTACTACCCACGACTTAAAAGATCTATAACGACAGTTATCCTATAAAAAGAAGGTAAAGTAGATTACTTAATCCCAGAAAGCTACCGCCCTATTGCCTTAAAAAACACCCTTAGTAAGATCTTAGAAAAGGTAATAGCGGACTATATAGCAGATACGGCTAAGGAACACGCCCTACTACTATAGAGCTAAATAGGGGCAAGAAAGAACCGCTTAACACTATTAGCACTTACGCTACTCGCTACCACTATTAAATCTATATGGGCGATGCGAAGGGACTTTATAGTATTAATGCTTAGCCTAGATATTAGTGGCGCCTATAATAACGTACCCTATAAGCGTCTCCTATACATCCTTAGGGTAAAAGGCTTCTTAGAATAGATTATATAATTTATTTAAGGGTTTATAGGTTAGAAAGAAATATTACTAATCTTTAGCAGATACTAGAGCCCCCCTATTGCAGTTATAATAGAAATACTATAAGAATTACCCCTCTTGCCTATACTCTTCCTTTTCTTTATAAGTAACCTGCTTAACTTCTTTAAGGAAGGGGCGACCTAGGGGATAGGCTTTATTAATAACATAAACCTAATTATATACGGGCCAATAGCCGTAAAGAATTGCAGAATACTAGAGAAAGCTTATAACACCTATATAGAATGGGCAAGACGATATAAAGTCTAATTCTTACTAGAGAAATACTAGCTAATCTATTTTATAAGAAAATGTAACTAATTTACAAATCTCTAGTATATAATTCACATTTAAGGCTTTAGGGGTTAACCAGTTTAGGGCTTAAGGGTACTAGGAGTATGGGTAGATAGTAAGCTCTAGTGGAGCGCATATACGGCATAAGCGGCCTATAAGGGCTAAGTATAGTATATCGCATTATCTAGGATTATTAACTCTATATAGGGTCTATGCTTTTAGAGGTTACGCCTACTATATATAGCAGTTATCCGGCTAACTATAACGTATAGGTCCAGTATTTGGACCATTAAAGAATCTGAGAAAGTCCCCCCTAAGTTACTCCTTAAACCACTCTAAAAGGTCTAAATAGCCTGCCCCTGGAGTATAACAGGCGTATATAAGCAAACGGCTACAGCACTACTTAAGAAGGAAGCCAATATTCCCCCCCTATAACTATATATTAAAGCCGCTATAATATAAAGGGCGTAAAATAAACGTAACTCTAATATTATAAAGTATATTAAGACACGCCTAAATAAACTGTAGA
>Ga0307515_10025855_pt1 | contig 10132 bp, 8 predicted proteins | sample 17_EM_MG_FD_194513 | JGI IMG/M metagenome (GOLD analysis project Ga0307515, IMG submission 194513) | Populus trichocarpa ectomycorrhiza microbial communities from riparian zone in the Pacific Northwest, United States - 17_EM | ecosystem: Host-associated > Plants > Roots > Unclassified | place...
GGCGAACAGGTCGCGGAAAGCGGACGCGGAACGCTGGCGCCCGTCGCAGACGACCAGCATGTCGAGGTCCATGAACTTGACCGTGGGCGAGGCGCCGCCGTCCTCCGGGAGCACCGCTTCCACCAGCAGGACGCGGCCGCCGGCGGCCATCGCGTCCCGGCAGTGGCCCAGGATCCGCAGGCTGTACTCGTCGTCCCAGTCGTGCAGGATGTTGGAGAGCAGGTACGCGTCCCCGCCGGCCGGCACCCCGGCGAAGAAGTCACCGCCGCGTAGTTCGCAGCGGTCGCTCACGCCGGCCTCCTTGAACCGGTGGCCGGCGCCGGCGACCACCTCGGGACGGTCGTAGAGGATCCCCCGCACGCCGGGGTTGGCGGCCAGCACCGCGGCGAGCAGGCCGCCCTGGCCGCCGCCGACGTCCACGACGGTGCCGAACGCGCTGAAGTCGTACGCCGCCACCACCGGCCCGATCACCTGGGCGGACACCTCGGTCATCGCCTGGTCGAAGATCCCCGCGACCGTGGCGTCGCGGGCGAGGTACTCCCACACGGTGCTGCCGTGCGCGTCGGCGAAGGACGACCGCCCGGTCCGTACCGAGGTCGCCAGGCCGGTCCAGGCGGAGCGCTCGGCGGCCAGCCCGGTCCAGCGGACGAAGTGGCGCATCGAAGCCGGTCCGTCGGTCCGCAGCGACTGGCCCACCTCGGTCAGGGCGAAGACCCGGCCGGGCGACTCGGTGAACACCCCGACGTCGGCGCACGCGCTCATCAGGCGGTAGAGGGCGTCGGCGTCGGCGTCCACCGCGGCGGCGAGCTCGCTCACCGGGCGCGGCGAGGTCGCCAGTTCGTCGGCGACACCGAGTTCGGCGGCGGCGCACACCGCCTGGGCCATCCACCCGGCGGTGGCGAGTTGCAGCAGGCGTGCGGAGGGGGGCATCTCAGCGGGCTCGTGCGGCATGGCTGTTGTGGCTCCTCGTCGTGCTCGGCGGTGCTGGGCGGTCTGGGCGGCGGCGGGGTGGGCGGCGCGGCGGATCTCGTCCAGCAGGCGGGCCTGGTGCGCCAGGGCGTCGTCCGGTGCGGCCCTGCCGCGTACGGCGGCGGCGAACGCGGACACCGCGGCGGCCACCTGGTCCTCGGCCGGCAGATTGATCGCCTCGGCGGATCCGGCGCCGCGGGTCAGCAGGACGTCGGGACGGTGCCCGGCGGGCGGGGTGAAGGCGTGCCGCACGGTGATCCGGCCGGTGCTGCCGTGCACCTCGTACCCGGACCGGTAGTCGTGGTCCATCCCGAAGCTGAGCTGCACAGTGACGCCGGCGGAGGTGGTCAGCAGCGCCGCGCCCCCGGTCTCGACGTCGCTCCCGGGCGGAACCCGCAGGGTCGCGCCGACCACCTCGAGCTCCGGGCCGAGCAGATGCAGGGCGGCACGGACCGGATAGACGCCGACGTCGGCCAGCGCCCCGCCGCCCAGCGCGGCATCGTGGCGGATGTCGGTCGCGGGAGGTGCGGGAACGGTGAAGGTGGCGTGGAACGCGCGGAGCTCCCCCACGGCACCGCCGGCCATCAGGTCACGCACCGCCGAGTGTTGTCCATGATGGACGAACAGGACGTTCTCCCGCAGGGCCAGACCCTTGTCGCGGGCCAGCCGGAGCAGCTCGGCGACCTTCGCGGCGTCCTCGGCCGCCGGCTTCTCCACGAGTACGTGTTTGCCGGCGCGCAGGGCGGCCTCGGCCCATCCGGCGTGCATCGCCGTCGGCAGTGGGAGGTAGACGGCGTCGACGTCGGTGCGGTCGAGCAGAGCTTGGTAGCCGTGCACGGCGTCGCAGCCGTACGTCCGGGCCACGCCGGCGGCCCGGTCGGGATCACGGCTCGCGACCGCCGCCACGGCGAAGTCGGGAGACGCCGCGAACGCGGGCAGCATCCGCCGCCGGGCGATGCTCGCCGTGCCGAGGATCCCGACGCGGATCGTGGCGGGCATCAGCGGCCGCCCCGGGAGGTGACGAACTCCCGGATCGTCGCGACGACGTAGTCCACCATCTCGTCGGTGATCGCCGGGTAGACACCGATCCAGAACGTGTGCTCGGTGATGACGTCGCTGTTGGTCAGCTCGCCCACCACCCGGTGCGGCTTGTCCGCGTACGCGGGATGGCGGGTGAGGTTGCCCGCGAACAGCCGCCGGGTCCCGATCTTGCGGGCCTCGAGGTGGTCGACCAGCTCCGCACGGCGGAACGGCGCCTGCGGATCGACGGTGATCACGAAGCCGAACCAGCTCGGGTCGCTGCGCGGGGTCGGCTCGGGCAGCAGCAGGTGCGGCAGCCCGTCCAGGCCCTCGCGCAGGCGCCGCCAGTTGCGCCGGCGGACCGCGCAGAAGTCGTCGAGGTGGGCGAGCTGGCTGAGCCCGAGCGCCGCCTGCAGATCGGTGGCCTTCAGGTTGTACCCGACGTGACTGAAGATGTACTTGTGGTCGTAGCCGGCGGGCAGCGTACCCATCTGATAGTCGAATCTTTTCAGGCATTTGTTGGTCTCACCCGGCTCGCACCAGCAGTCCCGGCCCCAGTCCCGCAGGGATTCCACGATCCGGGCCAGGGCCAGGTTGCCGGTCAACACGCAGCCGCCCTCCCCCATGGTCAGGTGGTGGGCGGGATAGAAGCTGACCGTCGTCAGATCCCCGAAGGTGCCGGTGAGCTTTCCGTCGTAGAGCGAGCCCAGCGCGTCGCAGTTGTCCTCGATGAGGAACAGTTCGTGCTCGGCGGCCAGCGCGGCGATCTCGGTGACCTCGAAGGGGTTGCCGAGCGCGTGCGCGATGATGATCGCCCGGGTGCGCGGCCCGATCGCCGCCGCCACCCGCTCCGCGGTGGTGTTGTACGTGCTCAGCTCGACGTCGACGAAGACCGGCACCAGGCCGTTCTGCAGGATCGGGTTGACCGTGGTGGGGAAGCCGGCGGCGACCGTGATGACCTCGTCACCGGGCCGCAGCCGCACGTCCTCCAGCAGGTGCGAGGTGAGCGCCGTAACCGCCAGCAGGTTCGCCGACGACCCGGAGTTCGTCAGGTGGGCCTTGCGGCGCTGCATCTTGCGGGCGAACGCGCTCTCGAAGCTGCGGCAGCTGCGGCCGGCCGCGATCCGCATCTCCAGGGCGGCCTCGACCAGGGCGACCCGGTCGTTCTCGTCGAGCACCGCCCCGGACGGCCAGATCTCGGTCACGCCGGGTACGAAGCCGTCCTGCGGGCGCCGGTCCTGATCGAACTTGCGGACCTCGTCCAGCACCACGTCCTTGTGCGCACTCATCTTGGTGCCCCTTCCCGGTAGCGCGGCTGGACGGCCGCGAGCAGTGCGGTCAGTGATTCGTCGAGGTGCCGGGCCGGCCGCCAGCCGAGCAGGTCGCGGGCGCGGCGCACGTCCAGCCGTTGCCACCCGTGCCCGGCCCGCAGCGACGTGCCCGGCCGCGCCTCGATCACCTCGGCCCGGACCCCGGAGAGCTCGATGAGCCGGTGTACGAGGTCACGCACGGGCACCGCCTCGCCCCGGGCGATGTTCACGATCCGGCCGGTGACTCCGCCCGCGCCGGCGGTGGCGAGTACGGCGTCGGCCACGTCGCGCACGTCCACGAAGTCACGGCTGGCCGTCAACGCCGTCAGGTGGATCGGCACCGGGGCTTCGGATCCCGGCGTCGGCTCGGCGAGGCTGTGGGCCACGGCGCCGAGCAGGCTGTCGCGGGGTATGCCGGGGCCGGCGGCGTTCGCCACCCGCAGCACCGTGCCGTCGAGCGTCGTGGTGTTGGCGCCGCGCAGGACCGCCTCGGTGCCGCGGAGCTTGCTGCGGCCGTACTCGGACACCGGCGCGGGGGGCGTTTCCTCGGTGACCGAGGTGCCGGACGGGATCGGGCCGTACTCGTGCGCGCTGCCGAGCTGGATCAGCCGGGGCCGCCCGGGGTACAGCGACACCGCCGTCACGAGCCGCTCGGTGAACTCGGCGTTGAGCTCGGTCATCTGCCGGCCGGAGCCGCCCCATACCGTGCCGGCGGCGTTGACCACGACCTGCGGACGATGGCCGGCGAGCAGCCGGGCGAGCCGGTCCGCCCCCGCCCGGCCGAGATCGAGCCGCTCATGGCCGGCCCGCTCGCCGATGCGGGTTCGAGACACCGTGGTGACCAGGTCGCCGGCCGCCCGGAACCGCTCGGCGATCGCGGCGCCGAGGAAGCCGGTGCCACCGAGCACGAGCACGCGGCGGCTCACGATCGGGCTCCGTCGTCCCTGGCCGGCTTCCACCAGTCCGGGTTGTCGCGGTACCAGGCGAACGTCTCTTCGAGGCCGCGGTCGAACGGGACCTGCGGTGCGTACCCGAGCTCGTCGCGGATCTTGGATTCGTCGAGCGCGTACCGCAGGTCGTGGCCGAGCCTGTCGGGCACCCGCCGGATCAACGAGTCGTCCGCGCCGGCGAGGTCCAACAGCCGGCGCGTCACCTCCAGGTTGGTGTGCGCGTTGCCGCCGCCGACGTTGTAGATCTCCCCGGCGGTGCCGCCGGTGAGCACGAGGTGGATCGCCCGGCAGTGGTCGTCGACGTGCAACCACTCGCGGATGTTGCGCCCGTCGCCGTACAGCGGCACCGGCATGCCTTGCAGCAGGTTCGTGATGAAGAGCGGCACCAGCTTTTCGACGTGCTGATACGGCCCGTAGTTGTTGGAGCAGCGGGTGATCGAGAGATCCAGGCTGTGCGTCTGCCAGTACGAGCGGGCGATGAGATCGGAGGCGGCCTTGGACGCCGCGTACGGCGAGTTGGGCAGCAGGGGCCATTGTTCGGTGCAGGCACCCCGTTCCACCGAGCCGTACACCTCATCGGTGGAGACGTGCAGCACCCGCTCGATCCGGGTCTGCCGGCAGGCCTCGAGGACGTTCTGGGTCCCGCACACGTTGGTGCGGACGAACACGCCGGACGACCGGATCGACCGGTCCACATGCGACTCGGCGGCGAAGTGCACCACCGCGTCGTGCCCGGGCAGAACCTCGAGCAGCAGATCCGGGTCGCAGATGTCGCCCCGGACGAACGTGAGCCGGGGCCCGGGCGCCGGCAGGTTGGCGAGATTGCCGCCGTGCCCCAGGTTGTCGACGACGGTGACCTTGACGCCCTCGTACCCCGGGTAGCCGTCGTTCAGCAGGGTCCGGACGTAGTGCGAGCCGATGAAGCCGGCTCCGCCGGTGACCAGCAACCTCATCCGCTTTCCTCCTTGCTGGGGGTGGCGAGGGCCACCACGGCGTGGGCGAGTTCCGGTGGCGGGGGCAGTGCGGCGATCGTGGTGGCGAGATCGCGTGCGCTGCGGCGGTAGGACTCGTCGGCGAGCATCGCCTCGCACGCCTTCACGGTGTCCTCCGCGGCGTCCTGGCCCGGCGCCAGCAGCACCGCGGCCCCGGCGTCGGCTATCGGGCGACACGCCGCGACCAGATAGGCGCCCTTCGGCGTGACCAGTTGCGGGACACCCGCGTTCAGCGCCGTCATCGCGGTGACACCGCCGCCGTGGTGGATGATCAGGTCGCAGGTCGGCGCGACCACGTCGAGCGGCAACCAGCCCGCGCGGACGTCCGCGCCGAGTTCGCCGCGCAGCCCCTCGGCGACGTCCTCGGGCGCCGCGAGCAGCACCTCGGCGTCCCGGTCGGTGAGCTCGGCGGTGAGCCGGAGCAGCGAACCCACGGTGTCCGGCATGAACGCCCGGGTGCCGGAGGTGACGAGGACGCGGTTGCGGTGCGGGCCGCGGGCGTACATCCAGGGTTCGAGGCGACGCTGCCTGTTCCCGGGGATCCAGCGCATGGCCGCCACCCTTGCCGGGCCGGGCCGCCGGCCGGCCGGGTCCTCCACCCGCAGAGAGGGCGGGCAGATGTCGATGAGCAGCGCGGGAACGGGCAGTGCCGCCAGGTCGCGGCGGGCCAACTCCCCGGCGAGTTCCGCGGTAGCGCCCTCGTCCACACCGGACAGGTCGACGGCGTCCCAGGTGTGCCGCACGTACGGCACGCCGAGGTCGGCGGCGAGAAACGGGGCGGCGTACGCGAACGCGCCGCCGACCACCACCTCGGGACGCCAGTCCCGGCACAGGGCGGCCAGCGGGGCCAGGCTTTCCGCGCCCATCCGGGCGAAGGAGGCGCCCATGTGCCGCATGGCCGGCTCGGGTTCGCGGGGTACCGGCGTGCTCGTGCCGTCGGGTCCGGTCCAGACGTAGTGCTGGATGCCCGGGGTGACGGTGGGCACCGCGGGGATGCCCACCGCCGCCACGGACGTCATCAGTTCCTCGTTCGCGGCCATCAGGACCGCGTGCCCGAGATTGCGCAGCGACGTGGCCAGCGGTGCGAGTGCGAATACCGTTGCGGGGCTGCCGCCGGTGACGAACAAAATTCTCATGCCGACCTCCACGAATAGCTTCTGCGGACCCGGAATGCATTTCAAGACGCACCAGAACAGATCTGCGTGAAATACGTCAGAGAATTGTCAAGTGCCGACCGGCGCACAGCCACAAAAAACTGGCACGCGTAATTCGCACCGGCCCGGTTGGCGGGTCGGCGCGATTCACGCGTGCCGGAGATCCGGGTCAGGCGGCCGCGGCCGCTTCCCGCACCGTCTTCAAAGCCACACCCCAAGCGACGACCTCGTCCAGGGTGGTCGTGAGGTAGCCTTCCTGAGTCTCCCGCGGGGTGAAATCGGCATAGCCCTGGAAATCCTCGCCGAACGTGAGCCCCACCGAGGACCGGACCGACGCCATCTTCAGTTCGGCGACGATCAGGCGCAACTGCTCGACGGCACGCAGACCACCGGCGAATCCGTAGCTGATGAACGCGACGGCCTTGTCGTTCCACTCGGCGAAGAGATAGTCGAGCGCATTCTTCAGGGCCGCCGACGTGGACCGGTTGTATTCCGGCGTGACGAAGACGAACGCATCGAACGAGGCGATCTTCGCGGCCCACTCTTTCGTGTGCTCGTTCATATAGCGGCCCGCCATCGGCGGCATTGCCTCGTCCAGCAGCGGCAGGTTGAAGTCGGCGATGTCGACGACCTCGAACTCCGCGTCGCCACGCTTGGCGGCGATGTCGTAGGCCCACCGCGCGACGGCGTCGGCCTTGCGACCGGGCCGGGTGCTGCCGACGATGATCGCGACCTTCATGCTGGTGCCTCCTTGTGACTGGGGATGGGGCGAGAAAAAGCGGCGTCAGCGGAAGCCATACGACCCGACCTCGTGGAGCATCGTCATGGTCGGCGGCTCCTCGCAGCGCTCCTCGAGCGTGGAGCGGTAGCGCTGGAACGCCTCGAGCTTCTGCAGCGCGGCGGGACTGCCACCCATGTCGACGAAGCCGATGAACGTCACGCCGTCGTCGAGCTGGTAGGTCGAGTACCGCAGGCCTGCCGGGCGCTCCGCCGCGAACTCCTCGAACGCGGCACGCAGCAGCTTCAGGTTGAGCTCGACCTGATCGGGCTTCACCTTGCAACGGAACATCATCTGCACGTCCGGCTCCTCACCTCAATTTCATCAGACAGTCTGTATTCCATGCTGCGGAGTGTCAAGTGAAATGTAGGATGGCGGCCATGGCGACTCGCAAGTACGAACAGCGGCTCCGCGCCGAGGCGGCGGAGGAAACCCGCCGGCGCATCCTCGACGCGGTCTACGAGCGGCTCCGCGAGGCGCCGTCCGAGCAGGTCAGCCTCGACAAGGTGGCCCGCATCGCCGAGGTCGCGCGGTCCACCGTCTATCTCGTGTTCGGCTCGCGCGCCGGGCTCTTCGAGGCGCTCGGCGCCGACCTGCTGGAGCGCGGCGACGCCGACAAGATGCTGAAGGCCGCGCTGCACCCGGACGCCCGCGAGGGCCTGCGGGGCACGGTCCAAGGATGCGTGGAGCTCTACGCGAAAGACCGCGACGTGCTGCGCGCGCTGTCGTCGATGGCGGTCCTCGACCCCGACGCGGCCGGCACCGCCATCGGCAACCTGGAGCAGGGCCGGGCCGGCGGCATGGCCCGGCTGGCGCAGCGCCTCGCCGACCAGGAGATCCTGCGCCCCGAGCTGACCGTCGCCGAGGCCACCGACGTGCTGTGGCTGCTCACCGGCTTCGACAGCTTCGACGCCCTGCACACCGGCCGGCAACGCTCGGTGCGGCGCACCGCCCGGATGCTGGCCGACCTGGCCGAGCGCGCGCTCTGCCGCTGAGCGCCACCGCTGGTCAGCCGTCCAGGCGCGCGGCGCCGGTGTTCAGCACCGCCAGCAATGTGCGTGCCTGCACGTTGACGTAATGGCCGTGGGCGGTCAGTGCCCGGAGCTGGTCCGGCGTGAGCCACTGGAAGCCGGGCGGTGGGTCGAGCGGCGCCTGGTCCTCGTCCGCTGCCACGAACAGATAGCGGCTCTCCGCGTTCAGGAATCGGCCGCCTTCCTCGGAGTGCACGGCCTCGTAGGCGATCCGGCCGGGGCCGGCGGCCAGGACCGTGTCGAGGAACGCGGGCCGCGGCAGGTGGTCCCAGTTTCCCGGCACGCACTGCACCGTAGGCCCCAGTTCGATGGTGTCCACGAATCCCGCCTCGACCCGCGCGCTCACGAGCAGATGGACCACCCCGCCGAAGCGCCGGAAGAGGAACGCGGTGACGCCGGTGCCGGTGGGCTCGATCAGCGGCTGCGACCAGGCGGCGACCTCCCGGTTGCCGGCCTGCACGGAGACCGCCACCACCCGCAGGTAGCGGCCGTCGGGCCGGCCGATCACGCGGTCGTCCCGGTCCCAGCCGCGCAGCCCGGCGAGCGGCACCCGTTCGGCGGCGACGTCGTGCGACGAGCGCTCGACGGTGATCCAGGAGCGGATCTCGGCGTCGCGGCGCAGCGCCGGCTCCTGGCGGTCATCGGGTGGCAGGCAGGCCAGCACCGTCCGCGAGTCCATGTTGACCACGTTGTCACGGCGCAGCAGCGCACCGATCTGGCCCAGGCTCAGCCAGCGGAAGTCGTCGTGCGGCGGGACCTCACCGACCGCCTCCACCAGCATGTTCCGGTTGGCCTTGCGATAGAACCAGGAGCCGTGCTCGGACTGCAGCACGTCGACGAGGATCCGGCCGCGCTCCGGGCGGGTGAAGTACTCGAGGTAGCGCACCGGGGCGCCGCGGTGCGCCCCGGTGTAGTTGCTCCGGGTGGCCTGCACGGTCGGCGAGAGCTGCAGCAGGTTGCGGTTGCCGGGCTCCATCTTCGCCTGCATCAGGAAGTGCGGTACCCCGTCGAACTCCCGGGTGAGGATGCCGAGGATGCCCGCCTCGGGCTGCCGGATGATCGGCTGCTCCCAGCGCCGCACCGGACCGTCGCCGACGGTCACCCGCAGTCCCTCCACGCTGAAGAAACGCCCGGTGCGATGCACCAGGTTGCCGGTGCCGGGGCGGAAGGACCAGCCGTCGAGCGCGGCGAACGGGATGCGCTCGACGACGAAGCGGTGCGCGGCCGCGCGGCCCGCCAGCCAGGCGTCGAATTCGGCGAAGCCCAGACCCGAACCGCCCAGACCCGGACCGCCCAGACCCGAACCGCCCAGACCCGGACGGTCCGGCTCCGCCGCCAGCGACAGGGCCAGCCGCCGGGCCAGGCCGGGCTCGGACCGTGGCCGCAACGGTGAGGTCGTCGTCATCCCCGGCTCACCGGCCGTCCGGTGCCGGCTCGCCGAACCATCGACGCAGGGCCGTGGTCAGGCCGGGACCGTCGCCCCGCGCCCAGACGACGTGGCCGTCGGGGCGTACGAGGAGGGCCGTGGTTCCGGGGTCTCCGTCCGGTTGCGCGGCAGTCGTCAGGACCCGGTCCTTCCACCCGGCGGCCTGCGCCCGCAGCACCGGGTCGTCGGCGAACTCGAGCAGCAGCCCTTGCGCGGGATGCAGCAGGCCCGGCGAGTGCCGGACCAGTTCCGGCGGGAGCCGGCGGCCGAGCAGCGGGTGCGTGCCCGGTCCCACGTCGTAGCGGATGTCGAGGCCGCTGACCATGCCGGCGAGGTGGCGTTTGACGCTGTCGTATTCCAGGAGCCCGGTCAGCAACTCGCGCAGCGGTTCTGACTCCGCGCCGCCGAGGAAGATCATGCCTTGGGCCCGCGTGTTGACGAGCAGGTCCGCGCCCGCCGGGTGGCGCTCGGCGTGGTAGGTGTCCAGCAGGTCGCCGGGTGC
>Ga0307515_10025857_pt1 | contig 10131 bp, 8 predicted proteins | sample 17_EM_MG_FD_194513 | JGI IMG/M metagenome (GOLD analysis project Ga0307515, IMG submission 194513) | Populus trichocarpa ectomycorrhiza microbial communities from riparian zone in the Pacific Northwest, United States - 17_EM | ecosystem: Host-associated > Plants > Roots > Unclassified | place...
GACGACCGGCACGTGCCGCTCGCCGCCGGCCGGGGTCAGGATGCGGCACTCGCCGTCGAGGGCGGCGCCGAGCGCGATCATCGGCCCGGCCGGCAGGGCGGCGCACAGGTTGCCGCCGACCGTGGCGACGTTCCAGATCTTGAACGAGGCCAGGAACGCCGAGCAGCACTTGCCGAGCAGCCCGTGCAGCGCGGTCCACTCCGGCTGCCGCGTGAACTCGGCGAACTCGGCGATCGTGCAGGTCGCGGCGATCTCCAGGCCGTCCGGGTGGACCGTCAGCGGGATCCAGCCGGCCGCGGCCAGGTCGAGCAGCCGGGTCACCGCCGGGTCGGGCGCGGCGAACAGCGCGGTGCCGCCGCCCAGCCAAGCGTCTCCCCGGCGCCACTGTCCGATCCCCGCGGGGCTCACCACTTCGACGACGGTGTTCAGATCCACGCGCTCTCCACCTGTTGCAACCTCGTCGTCCGGACGCTACGCGCATCGTGTTTCGGCTCGGCGAACTCCCCGCCATTTGACCCCGGACGAGGCCCCGAGCAGGACGCGCGACGTGGTCCAAAGGTTGCGCCGCCGGGCCTCAACCTTTCGCCGAGTTGATCAGTCATTGCCTGCACACAGCCGACGTGAGGGAGCGACATGACGACGTGGCGAACCCGGGCACTCGCCGCCCTGGGCCTGATCAGCCTCACCGCCTGCGGTCCCGTGCCGCCCGCCGAGCCGACCGCCGGGGCGGCCCCGCTGCCGTCCGTACGCTCGTCCGCGGTGTCCCGGGTGGCGCCGGCCCGGATCACCTACCCGGCGAGCGGCGACCAGCACTGGAGCATCGCGGCGGCCGGGAAGAAGTCGCCCGGGCTGCGCTACCGGATCGCCGTGGAGAGCGACATCCACGGCCTCGACCCGGACGACTTCGCCCGGCAGGTCAGCACCACCCTCGCCGATCCGCGCAGCTGGGGGGTGCCGCTGCGCCGGGTCGGCCCGGGCCAGCCGTACGACTTCACCATCTATCTGGTCACGCCCGGCACCCGCGACGTGCTCTGCGCCGATCAGCCGGACGGCTACACCTCGTGCCGCAACGGCGACCGGGTCGTGCTCAACGTGGCCCGCTGGGTCAAGGGCATCCCCGGCTACGACCTGCGGACCTACCGGCAGTACATGGTCAACCATGAGGTCGGGCACCGGCTCGGCCACGGGCATGAGCGGTGCCCGGGCGCCGGCCGGCCCGCCCCGGTCATGCAGCAGCAGACCCTTGGCCTGCACGGATGCACCCCGAACCCGTGGCCGTACCTGGACGGCGAACGCTACGCCGGTGCTTCCGGGGTGTACGGCGACCCGGTGCCGCCGCCCGATCGCGGCCGCAAGTGAACCGAATCGACGCCGCGCGCCGTATGAGGAGGCGTGCGGTGCTTCCACGCCGCCTGCTCAGGAGGGAACGCCGGGTTGTCGCTGTCCACGCACGTAGATACTCGTCTGGATCAGGAACCGCCGGCTCGGCAGGAGCCGGCTGCGCCCACCAAGAGGAGGAAGAGGAGAGGCAGCGCGCTGCTCACGGCGGCCGCGGCGGTGACCGTCTTCAGCACCTTGGTCTTCCCGGATCAGCTCGGCGGATACAAGCCCGGACTGTTCTGGCCCGGCGCGTTCCTGCGGATCCCGATCGAGGGCATCCTCGGCGCCGCGATCCTGATCGTGCTGCCCGCGCGCTGGCGTAACCGGGTGGCGATCCCGCTGGGCCTCGGCCTCGCCGTGCTCACCGTGCTGAAGGTCATCAACGTCGGCTTCCTGAACGTGCTCGGCCGCCGGTTCGACCCGGTGCTCGACTGGCCGCTGTTCCGGGACGGCTACAACGCCCTGAGCCTGACCAACGGCAAGGCCACCGCCGACGCCGCCGTGGCCGGAGCGGTGACGCTGTCGATCGCGCTGCTCGCCCTGATCACCCTGGCGGTCGTCCGGCTCGCCCGGATCACGCCCCGGTACCGCAAGCCCGCCTCCCGCACGGTGCTGGCGCTGATCGCGGCCTGGGTCGTCTTCGCGCTCGCCGGCACGACGCTCTACCCCGGCGCGCCGGTGGCCTCGGACAGCACCCTCAAGACGGCCAAGTCGACCGCGCTCAAGATCCCCGCATCGCTGCAGGACCGGGAGAAGTTCACCCAGGAGGCCCAGCAGGACGCCTTCGCCAACGTGCCGGCCGACCAGCTGCTCACCGGGCTGAAGGGCCACGACGTGGTGATCGGTGTGGTGGAGAGCTACGGCCGGTCGGCGCTGGAGAAATCGCACATGTCGCAGGTGGTCGACCCGGCGCTGGCAACCAGCCAGAAGCAGCTCACCGCGGCCGGCTTCGCGGCCAAGAGCGGATTCCTCACCTCCTCGACGTACGGCGGCGGCAGCTGGCTGGCGCACGGCTCGTTCCAGTCCGGGCTGTGGATCGACAACCAGTCGCGCTACCGGCAGCTGATCTCGGGCAACCGGCTGACCCTGACGAACGCCTTCCACCAGGCGGGCTGGAACACCGTCGGCGTCGAGCCGGGCAACACCCGGGCCTGGCCGGAGGCCCGCTTCTACGGCTACAACCAGGTCTTCGACAACCGCAACCTCGGCTACGAGGGACCGCGCTTCGGCTGGTCCAACATGCCGGACCAGTACACGCTCAAGGCCTTCCAGGACAATGTGTACGCCCGCAAGCACGGCCCGCTGATGGCCGAGATCACGCTGACCTCGAGCCACGAGCCGTGGACCCCGGTGCCGAAGCTGCTCGACTGGAACGCCATCGGCGACGGCTCGATCTACGGCCCGCAGGCGTTGCAGGGCGAGAAGCGTTCGGTGCTGTGGAAGAGCCCGGCCAAGACCCAGACCGAGTACGCCAAGTCGATCGCGTACTCCGTCGAGAGCCTGACCTCCTGGGTCCAGAACTACGCCGACGACAACCTGGTCATGATCATGTTCGGCGACCACCAGGCGGTGCCGCTGGTGAGCGGGCAGGGCTCCAGCCACGACGTGCCGATCACGATCATCGCCAAGGACCCGAAGGTGCTCGACCGGATCGCCTCGTGGGGCTGGCAGGACGGGCTGAAGCCGAACCCGCAGGCGCCGGTGTGGCGGATGGACCAGTTCCGCGACAAGTTCCTGACCGCGTTCGGCCAGCAGCCCTGACGGTTGCCGCGGCCCGGGCCGCCGCGTAACGCGGCGGCCCGTTCGGCTGATCAGGCGTGGGTCTTGTCGAGCAGTTCGATGATGTCGGCGGTGCTGCCGGTCTCGCCGAGCCGGGGAAAGATCTTCTCGACGCTGTTGCGGTGGGTGTCCAGATCCAGGTCGCTCATCGCGTCCGTGGCGAGGGTGACGTGATAGCCGTGCTCGTGCGCGGCCCGGGCGGTCGACTCCACGCCGATGCTGGTGGCGACGCCGGCCAGCACGATCTGGGTCACGCCGCGGCGGCGCAGGTGCAGATCGAGGTCGGTGCCGAAGAACGCGCCCCAGGTGCGCTTGGTCACCACGATGTCCTCCGGGTGTCCGGCCAGCTCGTCGGCGAGCACGTCCCAGCCCGCCGGCCGGGTGCTGCCGGAGCGGCTCGCGCCCTCGGTGCGGCCCGGGGTGGCGTCCGCGCCGTCGGCCGCCGCGGTGACCCGGACGAGCACGACCGGCAGGCCGTGGCCGCGGAACGCATCGGCCAACTCGACCGTGCGGCCCAGCACCTCGGCGCCCGGGTACGGAACGGTGGGCGCGCCCAGGACGCCCTTCTGCAGGTCGATCACGACGAGGGCGGTGCGGTCGTCGAGCGTACTCAATGCCATGGTTTTGCGCCTTTCCGGTGTTTCGCGGTTTGCGGGTCGGCCGACCGCGCGCAGTGAGCGGTCCGCCAGCGTCACGGCCAGCAGCAGGGCCGAGACGACGAGCAGGAACACCCCCAGCCGGTGCAGGCCCGGGGTGTCGGCGCCGCGCTTGAACACCGCGCCGTCGGCGACCGAGGAGACGATCGCGCCGAGGTAGAGGAAGGTCCGCAGCAGACCGGCGGCGGCGCCGATCCGGGCCGGGTCGGCCTGGTGATAGACGGCGTTCTGGTTGGCCAGGTTGTTCAGGCCCTGGGGAACGCCGAGCAGCAGGGTGAGGCCGGCCAGCAGCCAGATCGCGCTGCCCGGGTGCAGCGCCAGCAGCGTTCCGCAGGCGACGACCTGGACGGCGCTGCCGACCAGCAGCTTGCCGCGGATCTCCGGCCGGCGCCCGGTGCTGCTGGAGACGGCGATGGCGGTCAGGAACATCGGCAACAGGATGAGCCCGGCATGGGCGGCGCTGAGGCCCCGGCCCGCCTCCAGCCACTGCGTGAAGCCGTAGAGGAACGAGTAGGACACGACGGCGGTCAGCATGCTGCGGGCGTAGGTGAGCAGCAGCGGGACGTTGCCGCCGAACACCCGCAGGTCGAGGAACGGGTCAGCGAGCCGCAGCTCCAGCACACCCAGGCCGGCGCCCGCCGCCACCGCCAGCAGCACCAGCCACCAGCGCCCCGGTTGCGGGTCCATCAGGAACAACAGCAGCGTGGTGAGCATGCCGGCGAACAGGGCGATGCCCCCGAGATCCAGCCGGGCGCCCGCCGGCCGGCCCGCCCCGGGCGTGCTCGGCAGCCGCCGCGCGCCCAGCACCAGACACGCCAGGGCCAGCGGGATGTTGACGCCGAAGATGGTGCGCCAGCCGCCGTACCCGATCAGCAGCCCGCCGAGGGTGGGTCCGACGACGGCGGTGGTCTGGGTGGCGACGGCCAGCACGGTCAGGATGCCGGCCGGGCTGTCCTGGCCGGTGCGCTTCGCCTCGGCGCGGATCAGGAACATCGCCGCCGGATAGCCGGCGCAGGTGCCGAAGCCGAGCAGCACCCGGGCGGTGATCAGCGAGCCCAGCGACGGGGCGAGCGCGCCGAGCGTCCCGGCGACGCCGACCAGCGCCGCCCCGGCGAGGTAGAGCCGGCGCGGCCCGTACATGTCGACGAGCCGGCCCACGACGGGCTGGCCGACCGAGGTGGCCAGGTAGAGCCCGGAGATCAGCCAGGCCGTCTCGCCCGGCGGCGCCCCGAACGCGAGCCCGATCGGCACCAGCGCGACCGCGATCATCGAAGAGTTGACCGGGTTGAGCAGCGAGCCGAGGATCATCGGGGCGATCAGCCGGCGGTCGAAACCGGGCCGGACCGTCACGGCTGATCGAGGCGTTCGAGCAGGGCCATCGCCTCGCCGATGGTGCGCAACTCGGCCTCGGAAAAACGATCCTGCAGCGTACGGGCCAGCCACTCGACGCGGACCTGCCGATCGCCCTCGACCCAGTCCCGCCCGGCGGCGGTGAGCGAGATGATCTGCCGGCGACCGTCCTCGGGATCGGGGTCGCGGCGGATCAGCCCGTGCTGGCCGATCGCCGCGAGGGTGGCAGCCATCGACTGCGGGCGGACCCGCTCGACGGTCGCAAGCTCGCTGGCCGAGGCGGGACCGGCCTTGTCGAGCCGGCTGAGCACGGAGACCTGCGAAGGCGTGAGGTCACCGCGCCCGGCAACCGCCCGGAGCTGACGGCGCAGCCGGCCGAACACAGCCCGGAGGGCCCGGGCGGCGCTGGCCGCCTGCTCGGAGATGCTCTCATCCACCCGGCCGACGCTAATTTAGCCAGTCTGGACTGTCCAGTCTTAACTGCTAAGTGTGTCCTGAAGAACTGGGCCGGTGCGCGGATGGCTGATTACGAGGCGAGCAGGGCGTAGCGGCCGCCGTCGGCGACCAGGCTGTCGTGGGTGCCCGACTCGAGCACCCGGCCGTGGTCGACGACCACGATCTGGTCGGCGGCGCGGACCGTGGACAGCCGGTGGGCGATCGTGATCGTCGTGCGGCCGCGGGCCAACTCGTCGAACGCCCGCTGCACCGCGCGCTCGGTCTCGGTGTCCAGCGCGCTGGTCGCCTCGTCCAGCACCAGGATCCGCGGGTCGCGCAGCAGGGTGCGGGCGATCGCGATGCGCTGCTTCTCGCCCCCGGAGAAGCGGTGCCCGCGCGAGCCGACCATGGTGTCGTAGCCGTCCGGCAGGGCGGTGATCAGGTCGTGGATCTGCGCGGCCCGGGCGGCCGCGACGATCTGCTCGTCGGTGGCGTCCGGCTTGGCGTACCGGAGATTTTCCTTGATCGTGGTGTGCAGCAGGTAGGTCTCCTGGCTGACCACGCCGACGATGCCGGCCAGATCGGTCAGCCGCAGGTCGCGGATGTCGATGCCGTCGATCGTCACCCGGCCGCCGGCCGGGTCGTAGAGCCGGGCGATCAGCGCGGCGATGGTGCTCTTGCCCGAACCGGTCTCGCCGACCAGGGCGAGCGACGTGCCCGCCGGAACGTCCAGGTTGACGCCCGCGAGCGCGGCCGTGGAGCTGCCCGGGTAGGAGAACGTGACGTCCTCGAGCCGCAGGTGACCCGCCACGGCGGGCACGGCCACCGGCGACAACGGATCGCGCACGTCGACCGGCAGGTCCAGATATTCGAAGATGCGGGCGAACAGCGCCAGCGAACTGGTCAGCTGCACCCCCACGCTGAGCAGCCCCATCAGCGGCCGGAACAGCCCGGACTGCAGCGCGGTGAAGGCGACCAGCGTGCCGATGCTCATCGTGCCGGCGGTCACCGGCAGGCCCGCGGCGAGGTAGATGACCGCCGGGATCGCCGCGAAGATGATGCTCATCGACGCCATCCGCCAGCGCCCGGCCAGCTCCGAGCGCAGCTCCAGGTCGATCAGCTTGCGCGACGAGGTGGTGAACCGCTCGACCAGGGCGGCGCCGGTGCCCATCGTCTTGCTGAGCTGGACCCCGCTGATCGACAGGCCCTCCTCGATGGTCACGTTCAGGTCGGCCAGCTCGCGCTGGCGCTGCGCGGTGATGGCGCGGCGCATCTGGGCCACCTTGCGGGACAGGAAGATCGCCGGCGGCAGCACGACCAGCGAGACCAGCGAGAGCCGCCAGGACAGGGCGAGCATGGCGGCGGCGGTGGCGACCGCGGTGGTCAGGTTGGCGGCGATCGACGTCGCGGTCGAGGTGACCACGGACTCCATGCCGCCGATGTCGTTGGTGATCCGGGACTGCACCTCGCCGGTGCGGGTGCGGGTGAAGAACGCCACGGACTGCCGGTGCAGATGGGTGAAGACGTCGGTGCGCAGCCGGTGCATGACCTGCTGGCCGACGGCGGTGGAGATCCAGGTCTGGACCACGCCGAGGGCCGAGGTCACGGCGGCGACGGCGACCATGCCGACGACCAGCCAGACCAGCAGCGAGACGTTCTGGTGGGGGAGCGCGACGTCGATGACCTCGCGCAGCAGGAAGGGCGACGCCATCGAGATCACGGACGATGCCACGATGATCGCGGTGACGACGGCCAGCTGCCATTTGTGGGCGCTGAAGAGCGCTCCGATGCGGCGCAACGAGACGTTGCCCGCCTGCGCCTTTTCGGCGGCGGTCACGGTCTTGGGAGGCCTAGCCAAATCCAAACCTTCTTTCGTACGCGGACAGGGGCTTAATGCTGAGGTTACCTCAACATGAGGGAACAACGCCATCCGTGAGTGGGGTATTCCACGGTCCCCGGCGCCGGCGGCACTACCGTGTTCCCGTGGATTCCGAAGGCTTGTCCGACCTGTTCTGGGGTGTCGCCCGGCGTCTGCGCCACCAGGGCCGGGAGACCCTGGAGCCGTGGCACGTCACGCCGTCGCAGTCGCGCGCGCTGAACGTGCTGCAGCGGCACGGCGCGATGCGGCCGGGCGAACTGGCCGAGCACCTGCGGATCGCGCCGCGCTCGGCCACCGAGGTCGTCGACGACCTGCAGGAGCGCGGGCTGGTCGAACGCCGGCCCGACCCGGCCGACCGGCGCGCCACCCTGGTCGCGCTGACCGAGGCGGGCACCGCGGCGGGGGAGGCGATCCGCTCGGCCCGGCAGCGCGAGGCCGAACGCTTCTTCGGTTCGCTCAGCGAACAGGACCGCTCGGAGCTGAGCCGCATCCTGCGAGCACTATCGGGGTAACGAACGGGGATGCCCGACGACAACGACACTTCGCTCGGCGTCCGGCTCGGCGTGGCCGGCGCCGCGGCGCTGCTGCTGCTCGTGCCGTTCGCCCTGCTCACCGTGCTGGTGGTCGGGAACTGGGCCCCGCTGCACGACCTCGACCGCACGGTGACGGACCCGCTGCACAGCTTCGCGCTCGCGCACCCCGCTCTGGTCCGGGTCATGGTCGTCTGGTGCTTCGTGTTCGACCCCAACTCCTGGCGGATCGCCGCCCTCGCGCTGGCGATCTGGTTGCTGCGGCGCGGGGCCCGGTCGCTGGCGATCTGGGTCGCGATCACGATGACCTTCGGCGGCGTGCTGGGCGTGGTGCTCAAGCTGCTCGTGGGCCGCAACCGGCCGGAGCTGCTCGACCCGGTGGCGCGGGCGGCGGGCCTGTCGTTCCCGTCCGGGCACGCCCTCAACAACGCCCTCGGCGCCGGGGTGTTCGTGCTGGTCCTGTTGCCGTTCGTCCGGGACCGCCCGGCCCGGCGCGCCGCATTGTGGCTCGCGGCGACCGTGATCCCGCTGCTCACCGCGGCCTGCCGGGTCGCCCTGGGCGTGCACTGGACCAGCGACGTGGTCGCCGGGCTGCTGCTGGGCGTCGCCGTGGTGGTGGCGATGGCGGCCGGCTACGAGACGTGGCGGGGCCGCTTCGGCCGGGCCCCGGTGCGCGTCGCCGAGGAGGGCGTGGAGCCGGACGTCGCCCGCGAGGCGTAACGGCCGCCGCACCGGGTATCGCAGATCGCATGCCTCCCGCCGTCGCCACGTTCGCGAAACGCGTCCTGCTCCCCGTCGCCGTCCTGCTCGTCGCGATGATCGCGCTGGGCCTGCTGATCACGAAGGTGCTCGAGCACACCTGGCCGTTCACGGTGGAGGACGGCGTCAACCGCGCCCTGGCGGGCGACCGGACGAGCACCGGCAACGCGGTCACCGGGTTCTTCAGCCTGCTGGGCAGCACCCCGGTGATCATCGCGGCGACCGTGCTGGCGGCGATCGTGCTGCGGCTGAAGCTGCACCGCTGGCGGGAGCCGCTGATGCTGTGCGCGGCGGTCAGCGCCCAGGCGATCGTCTTCTTCTTCACCACGCTGGCGATCGACCGCGCCCGCCCTGATGTCCGGCACTTGGACGAGTCCCCGCCGACGTCAAGCTTCCCATCCGGCCACACCTCGGCGGCGGTGGCTTGCTACGGCGGCCTGGCACTGATCCTGGCGATGCTGGCGCACCGTACGTGGGTGAAGGCTCTTTGCTGGGCGCTGTTGTTGATCCCGGTCGCGGTGGCAGTGTCGCGCCTCTATCGCGGAATGCACCACCCGAGCGACGTGGCGGCATCATTCCTCAACGGCGCCCTGTGCATCACGATCATGTATTGGGCGATCCTGGACCGAGCCACCGACTGGAGCCGCACCCGGCTGCGCCGCCCCGCCCCGGCCTGAACCACCCGGAATCGGAAGTCCACAGCATCCCTCACGTGCCTCGTCTGGCCGCACGATCGAAGGTCAGGACAGGCGTGCTGTCGCCACTGAACGGGGCAGCATGCCATTGCCGGAAAACCGCCACTGGGCGAGCTGCACCTCTTCGACGGTGATCGTGGTGATCTCTTGGTCGCGGCGGTCAGCTACCCACTTGACGAGTCGGTCGGGAGTCTGGATCGCATCGGCGAAGTGGACGAGGTTGAGGTACCAGAACTCCCTGGTGAACTCGCTCTCGTGCCATCCGTCCGCGCCCAGCGCCTCCCCGTAGGCGTGGGCCAGTTGGTCAGCGCCGCCGTCTGAGGGCACCGCACAGGCCATCACCGAGCCCGGCGTCAAGGTCAGGCCGACGACCCTGAACGTCAACGGTCCGATCCCGTCCACAGCGACCGCGAGCGCGGCGGCATAGCGCTGAACCAGCGGGTCGCCCTCGGCAATCGTGTCCCGCCACGGTTCCAGCGAGCGCAACGTCAGATGTGAGCTGGCCGCCGCACCCGTGACCCAGTGATCGCCGCCGGCCAGGTCTGCCGCCTCACGCGCCACCCGATCCAGGTGCTCAGCGGACGAAGGGTCCGGTCGCAGCAGTGCGGATAGTCCCCAGCGGAGCCCGCCCTCGACAGGAGGCGTCTGCACGCGGTGTTCACCGGCTG
>Ga0307515_10025859_pt1 | contig 10131 bp, 8 predicted proteins | sample 17_EM_MG_FD_194513 | JGI IMG/M metagenome (GOLD analysis project Ga0307515, IMG submission 194513) | Populus trichocarpa ectomycorrhiza microbial communities from riparian zone in the Pacific Northwest, United States - 17_EM | ecosystem: Host-associated > Plants > Roots > Unclassified | place...
AGGACCCATGGGTCAGCCTTCGCTGAGCTGTCTGGAGTTCCTGGTCGCTCGACGACGCGGCGCCCCCAATTCAGAGCCTGCCTTCAACCATGGATCCTGGGCACAAGGCCCAGGAAGGCGAGACTGTGTGGGATAGGGGTGATCAAGCCACGATCGACGCCGCTTTCGCGCCCAGCGCCGACACCAGGTCGGCGGGCGCCAGACGCATCTGCAGGCCGCGCTGGCCGCCGTTCACGAACACATAGGGCTCGGCGAGGGCGGTTTCCTCGACCGCCGTGGGCAGGCGCTTCTTCTGACCAAAGGGGCTGACCCCGCCGACCTTGTAGCCGGTGATCCGCTCGGCGTCGGGGACAGGCATCATCGCCGCCGACTTGCCGCCCAGGGCCGCTGCCAGCTTCTTCATACTGACCTCCTTGTCCGACGGCAGCACCACGCAGGCCGGCTTGCCGTCGAGCAGCACCACCAGCGTCTTCAGCACGCGGGCGGGATCCTCGCCCAGGGCTTCAGCCGCCTGCAGCCCGACTCGTTCCGAGCCGGGGTCGTAGTCATACGTAGCCAGCTCGAACGAGACCCCGGCCTTGGCCAGGGCTATGGTGGCGGGTGTGCTTCTGGACATGGCATGGGTGATATCCCAAGTGTCCTGAGGTGTGGAGCCAGGGCGCGCAACTGTTCGTGGTCCGTGTGGAGATTGACCGCGATGAAGGCCCTTGATCGCCGACAGATGCTGGGTGTCGCCGCAGGCCTTGGCGCGAGCGGTCTGCTGCCGGCCTGGGCAAGAGCCGGTGTGGGCAAGACGCCCGATGTGCTGAGCGGCGAGGAGATCGCCCTGACCATCGGCCATGCCGCCGTGACCATCGACGGCAAGCCGGGTCACGCGGTCGCCGTCAACGGAACCGTGCCCGGCCCGCTGATCCGCCTGAAGGAAGGCCAGCACGTCCGGCTGTCGGTGACCAACGCGCTTTCCGAGGATACCTCGATCCACTGGCACGGCCTGCTGGTGCCGTTCCAGTTCGACGGCGTGCCGGGGGTCAGCTTCCCCGGGATCAAGCCGGGCGAGACCTTCGTCTACGAGTTCAAGGTCCGCCAGTCGGGGACCTACTGGTACCACAGCCACTCGGGCATGCAGGAGCAGGAGGGGGTCTACGGCCCAATCGTCATCGAGCCCGCCGCGCCCGATCCCATGGCTTACGACCGCGAGCATGTGGTGGTGCTGTCGGACTACAGCTTCATGCATCCGCACGTGATGATGCGGAAGCTGAAGGCCCGGGCCGGCTATTTCAATGACCAGAAGCAGACAGTGGCTGGGCTGCTGGCCGGCAAGGACCAGTCGCTGAAGGATCGCGTCGAGTGGTCCAAGATGCGGATGGACCCGACCGACATCCTCGACGTCACGGGCTCGGCCTACACCTTCCTGATCAACGGCCACGGGCCGGGCGACAACTGGACGGGACTGTTCAAGCCGGGCGAGCGGGTGCGGCTAAGGGTCGTCAACGCCGGCGGCATGACGATCTTCAATGTCCGCATCCCGGGCCTGGCGATGAGCGTCGTCTCGGCCGATGGTCAGAACGTCCAGCCGGTCAGCGTCGAGGAATTCCAGATCGCGCCGGCCGAGACCTATGACGTCATTGTCCAGCCGAGCGAGGACCGGGCCTTCAGCCTGATCGCCGAGGCCGCCGATCGCTCGGGTCTGGCCCGCGCCACCCTGGCCCCGCGCCTGGGGATGAGCGCCTCGGTTCCGGCTCTGCGCGCCCGACCGTTGGCCACCATGAAGGACATGGGCATGGACATGTCGGGCCACGACATGTCGGGCATGAGTATGGACATGCGCGACCCCGCCAATGCGCCGCCGACCGTGAAGATGGGCCCAGGCGTCCAGACGATCGCGCCGATGCCGACGGACCGCCTGGGCGAGCCGCCGCAGGGTCTGGAGGACGTCGGCCACAAGGTGCTGGTCTATACCGATCTCGTCTCGCTCGACGCCAATCCCGACCCGCGCACACCGGGCCGCACGGTCGAGATCCACCTGACCGGCAACATGGAGCGGTTCATGTGGGCCTTTGACGGCGAGGCCTTTGGGCCGCTGAAGAAGCCCATCGCCTTTCAGCGGGGCGAGCGGGCGAGGGTGGTGTTGGTCAACGACTCGATGATGGCCCACCCGATCCATCTGCACGGCCACTTCTTCGAGGTCGTGAACGGCCATGAGGGGCGCCATCCACGCAAGCACACGGTCAATGTCGCGCCCGGCGGCAAGGTCGCCTTCGACCTGACGGCCGACGAGCCCGGCGACTGGGCATTCCACTGTCACATGCTGATGCACATGCACGCGGGAATGTTCAACGTCGTCACCGTGCGGCCGCTCGACGGAGCGCCGGCATGAGCGCGGCTCTGCTGATGGCGCTGGCCCTGGTCCAGCACGAGCACCACCAGATGGCCCCGCCGCCGCCCGCTCCGGCGCAGCAGACGGCGCCGGCCGGTCCTCATGCGGGTCACGACATGTCGGCGATGGCGACTCCGCCCGCCGCGACCACGACGACCGCGCCGCCGGTTCCGACCGACCACGCCGCCGAGCGGTTCTACGATCCTTCCCGCATGGCCTCGGCCCGCGCCATTCTGCAGGCTGAGCACGGCGGCGGGACCTACAGCATGGTCCTTGTCGACCAGGCCGAACTGCGCTCCGGCGACGCAGCGGCCTTCGAAGGCGAGGCCTGGTTCGGCGACGACGCGGCCAAATGGGTGGTCAAGGCGCGGGGTGAGCGTATCGACGGCGAGGGCTGGGAGAGCGCTGAGTTGCAGGGGCTCTACGCCAAGCCGATCGTTCCCTATTTTGACCTTCAGGCCGGCCTTCGTGTCGATCTCGAACCGAAGGGCCGCACCTATGCGGCGCTCGGCGTCGAAGGCGTCGCGCCCTACTGGATCGAGACCAGGGCGACGGCCTTCCTGTCGGATCGCGGCGACCCGTCGGCCCGCATCGAGGCGTCGCACGACCTGCGTTTGACGGGGAGGCTGATCCTGCAGTCCAAGGTCGAGACCAATCTCGCCGAGGCCGGAAGCGACGCCGAGTTCGGCCTGCGCCTGCGCTATGAAATCCGTCGAGAGTTCGCGCCCTATGTCGGCGTGCTGCGCCATCGGACGTTCGGCGATGCGGCGGACCTGGCGCGGGCGGCCGGGGCGCGGACGGGCGAGACGAGTGTGGTGGTTGGCCTCAGGGCTTGGTTCTAGGCCCCAACAAAACTCGTCATCCCGGCCGCAGCGAAGCGAAGAGCCGGGACCCAGGGGCAACCGCACTGCAGCGGCCCCTGGGTCCGGGATCGGCTACGCCGTCCGGGATGACGAAATTTGTGTGGAGTCTTCCCGACGGCGCGCCTTGCCGCACGCGTAAAGACGCCCCAACATCTGTTTGAGCTGGAAAATACCAGACGCAGAGAGGGAGCAGCATGCCGAACGCCGCCGCCATCGACTTCGACCGCATGCCGACCCTGGGCGACCTCGCCCGCTACCACGGCGAGGCCCGGCCGGACTCCGTGGCGCTGAGCTTCGAAGGTCGCGACACCACCTTCGCCGACTTCGACCGCAAGACCAGCCAGGTGGCCAACGCCCTGATCGCGGCGGGGCTGAAGATCGGCGATCGCGTCGCCTATGTCGGCAAGAACAGCGACCTCTATTTCGAGCTGTGGTTCGGCGCGGCCAAGGCCGGGGTGGTCATCGCGCCGATCGGCTGGCGACTGGCTCCGCCGGAGATGGCCTATATCGTCACCGACAGCGACGCCAAGATCGTCTTCGTCGGCCCCGAACTGATCGCCCACATGGAGGCCGTCGCCGCCGAGCTGTCCTGGCGACCCGAGGTGATCGCCATGGAGCTGGGTGGGGAGGGCGAACACCGCACGTTCGAGGCCTGGCGCGACGCCCAGTTCGACACCGACCCCAGGGTCGCGATCAAGACCTCGGACATCGCCATCCAGCTCTACACCTCGGGCACCACCGGCCGGCCCAAGGGCGCGATGCTGACCCACGACAACCTGCTGGCTCTGCGTCGCAAGGCCGCCCAGGAGCCGATGGCCTGGAACCAGTGGGGACCGGAGGACGTCAGCCTGGTGGCCATGCCCGTGGCCCATATCGGCGGCAGCGGCTGGGGGCTGGTCGGTTTGCTGAACGGCGCCAAGGGTGTGGTGGCCCGCGAGTTCGACCCCTTCAAGGTGCTCGACTACATCGAGCATGACCGCGTCTCCAAGATGTTCATGGTGCCCGCCGCCCTGCAGATCGTGGTGCGCCTGCCTCGGGCGCGTGAGATCGACTATTCGCGGATGAGCCACATCCTCTATGGCGCGGCGCCGATCCCGTTGGATCTGCTGCGCGAGTGCATCGACATCTTCGGCTGCGGCTTTTGCCAGCAGTACGGCATGACCGAGACTACGGGCACCGTCGTCTACCTTCCGCCCGAGGACCACGACCCCGCCGGCAATGCCCGCATGCGCTCGGCCGGCCTGCCGCTGCCCGGCGTCGAGCTGAAGGTGATGGACGAGGCTGGCAACAGCCTGCCGGTCAACACGGTGGGCGAGATCGCCACGCGCTCGCTCTCGAACATGGCCGGTTACTGGAAGCTGGACGAGGCCACGGCCAAGACCATCGACGCCGACGGCTGGCTGCGCACCGGCGACGCCGGCTATCTGGACGAGGACGGCTATCTGTTCATCCACGACCGGGTGAAGGACATGATCATCTCGGGCGGCGAGAACATCTATCCCGCCGAGGTCGAGAGCGCCGTCTACGGCCACCCGTCGGTGGCCGAGGTGGCGGTGATCGGCGTGCCCGATGAGAAGTGGGGCGAGGCTGTCAAGGCGGTGGTGGCGCTGAAGCCCGGGGCGGTCGCCGATCCGGACGACATCATCGCCTTCGCACGGACGCGGATCGCGGGCTTCAAGGCGCCCAAGAGCGTGGACTTCATTGATGCTCTGCCCCGCAACGCCTCGGGCAAGATCCTGCGGCGGGAGCTTAGGGCGCCGTATTGGGAGGGGCGGGAGCGGCAGGTCAATTAGCCACTTGCCCCCACCTGGTCGCTTCGCGACCGTCCGCCCCCATAGGGGGCGGATGAGATCATCTTCCCCCTATGGGGGAGGAGGGCCGCAGGCCCGGAGGGGGCGAGTTCGCCGCTACTCGATAAACGCCTCGACCAACTCCCGACGCCCAACGAGAAACGCATCGGCCACCAGCGCCAGCGGCCGCACATCCGCTTCGGACTTCCCGGCCCGCACCAACTCGCTGAACCGCGCATAGAGCCCCGGATACTCAGCGTCATGAGCCTGCACCACCGGCTTGCCATCGATCTCGATCTGCGCCCCGCCGCTCGACAACCGCAGCACGCCGTCGGCGGCCGTGACGGTGATGTCCCAGGTCTGGGGACCGGTCTGCAGGAAGTCGAAGTCGGCGGTGATCTTGGTGCCGGCGATGTCGGTCATGGCCATGTGCGCGGCGACCGGCGCCTGGACGTTCTCGGGCACTTGCAGGCGGGCTTCGGTGACGAACACCTCGCGGGGCATGATCTCGGTCAGGATCGACAGGGCGTTGATGCCGGGATCGAAGACGCCCAGGCCGGCGGCTTCCCAGATCCAGGTCTGGCCGGGGTGCCAGCGGCGGACGTCCTCGCGCCACTGGATGTCGACGCTGCGGATATCATGCGACGCCAGCCAGGCCTTGGCGGCGGGCACGCCGGCGGCGAAACGCGAGTGCCAGCTGGCGAACAGGGTGACGTTCTGCTCGGCGGCCAGCACCGACAGGTCGCGAACCTCGCCCACGGTCGCGCCGGGCGGCTTTTCCAGGAAGACGTGCTTGCCGGCCCGCAGGGCAGCGACGGCGGTTTCCCAGCGCACTTGCGGCGGGGTGCACAGCGCGATGGCGTCGACCTGGGGACCTTGACCGAGCAACTCCTCCAGCGATCCGAAGGAGGGAACCCCGACATCGGCGTGGCTGCGGCTGGCGACGGCGACCAGTTCCAGGCCTGGATCGGCCGCGATGGCGGGGATGTGCTGGTCCCGGGCGATCTTGCCGACGCCGACGATCCCGACCCTGATGATGCTCACGCTGCTTCTTCCCCGAACGTTATGTGGCCGTATTATACTACAAATGGACACGGTAAAGCGATTTCCCAATCGTCCATAAATTGGGAGCGTGTTTCGAATAGTGAAACCATCTTGCGGCCGTGTCGGCGGCTTGGTAATTGTATGAGTATATGACGGCATGGCCAAGACCGTGTCGAGGTGGGGAAGCAAATGGACATCGATCGGCGGAGCCTTGTCATGGGTTTGAGCTTGCTCCCCATTGGGCTCTCCGCCGCCGACGCCGTGGCCGCCGAGTCCCCGCGATGGGCCTTTGATTTCCGTTCCGGAAAGCCCGCCGACGGTCATGTCGCCGTGGCGCCGGGCCAAGCCTATTCCACCGAGACGGGCTTCGGCTATGAGCCCAGGCCCGCCGGAACCGAGGCCTCGCCGACCTTCCTGTTCTCGGTCGCCGCGCCCGAGGGAAACTATCGGGTCACCGTCGAGCTGGGCGACGCCAAGCTGCCCGGCGACGTCACGATCAAGGCCGAGTCGCGCCGGCTGATGGTCGAGAAGGTGGTGACCAGGAAGGGCCAGATCGTCTCGCGCAGCTTCATCGTCAATGTCCGCCATGCCGGCATGACCCCGCCGCCGGCCAATGCACCTGGCGCGGTGCGGGTGCAGCTCAACGAGCGCGAGGTCGGCGCCTATGACTGGGACGACAAGCTGACTCTGGAGTTCTGCGGCCCGGCCCCGCGCCTGGCGCGACTGCGCATTGAACCGGTGAGCATGCCGACGGTGTTCCTGGCCGGCGACTCCACCGTCACGGATCAGCGTTACGAGCCGGCGGCCAGCTGGGGCCAGATGCTGCCGCGCTTCTTCAAGCCCGAGGTGTCGATCGCCAACCATGCCGAGTCCGGCGAGAGCCTGAAGGCGTTCCTGGTCGAGCGGCGGTTGGACAAGCTGCTCAGCGCCATGAAGCCGGGCGACTACCTGTTCATCCAGTTCGGCCACAACGACCAGAAGGCCAACTGGCCCCAGACCTATGCCGAGGCCGCGACCACCTATCGCGACTATCTGAAGGTCTATATCGGCGAGGCCCGGCGGCGCGGGGCGACGCCGGTGCTGGTGACCTCGATGCACCGGCGCAAGTTCGACGCGGCCGGCAAGATCGTCAATACGCTGGGCGACTATCCCGACGCCGTGCGCGCGGTGGCCCGCGAGACCGGAACGCCGCTGATCGACCTGACGCCCATGAGCGCCGCCTTCTACGAGGCGCTGGGTCCTGACCAGGCCTGGAAGGCGTTCAACGACGGCGGCAAGGACGCCACTCACCACAACAACTACGGCGCCTATCAGCTGGCCCGCTGCGTGGCCGAGGGCGTTCGCGCCTCCGGCCTGCCGCTGGCCCAGATGCTGGCAGACGACCTGATCCCCTTTGACCCCGCCAAGCCGACGCAGCCGGACGCCTTTGTCCTGCCGGCCAGCCTGGCCAGCAGCTCGGTGGCGCCCCGTGGCAACTGACCTTCCGCAATTTGATCGACGCGCCCTGTTGGCCCTCGGCGGCGCCATGGCCCTGACCCCAGCGGCCGCCAAGGCGGGGATGCTAGAGATCCAGAACCTGTGGCCCGGCGCGGCGCCCGGCGGCGAGAAGGTCACGGTCACCGAGCAGACCATCCTGCGCACGCCCGGCGGCGATCCCAACGACACCGCCTTTCTCAATATCACCAAGCCGGTGCTGATGATGCGACGGCCGGCCAAGCCGAACGGCGCGGCTCTGCTGATGATCCCGGGCGGCGGCTACAAGCGGGTGGCGGTCAGCAAGGCCGGGGGCTCGATCGACGCCTGGATCGCCGACCAGGGGATCACCGCCTTCGTCATGACCTACCGCCTGCCCGCCGACGGCTGGGCGGCGGGGCCGGACGTGGCCCTGCAGGACGCTCAGCGCGCCATGCGGATCATCCGCAGCCGCGCCGGAGAGCTAGGCCTGGATCCGGCGCGAGTCGGCACGCTGGGCTTCTCGGCTGGCGGCCACGTCGCCGCGCGGCTGGCCACGCGCTCGGCCATCCCCGCCTATGCCCCGATCGACGCCATCGACACGCTGTCGACCAGGCCGTCGGTGGCGGGTCTGTTCTATCCGGTGATCACTGGGAGCCAGCCGTTTGGCCACGGCGCGTCGCTTAAGGAGCTGCTGGGTCCCAACCCCACCGACGCCCAGCGCCGCGCGATCTCGGCCGAGCTCGACGTCACCGCCGACACACCGCCGACCTTCATCGCCGCGGCCATCGACGACAAGGTCGTGCCTGTGGATAACTCTTTGCTGATGTTCCAGGCCCTGCGCGCCAAGGGCGTCGCCACCGAACTGCACCTGTTCGAAAAGGGCGGCCACGGCTTTGGCCTGACTGGCCCGAACGCCGGCCCGATGCCGTGGCCCGACATGCTCAGCGCCTTCCTGAAGCGCCACGGCCTCTACACGTGACCTTCGACGTCCGCGACTTCGGCGCGTCGGGCGACGGCGTCAACCTCGACACCGACGCCGTCAACGCGGCGATCGCGGCGGCGTCGAAGGCCGGCGGCGGACGGGTGATTGTTCCGGCTGGGCGCTATCTGTGCTTCTCGATCCAGCTAGCCAGCCATGTGCATCTGCGTCTGGAAGAGGGCGCGGTGATCGTCGCGGCCGATCCGGCCCTGCATGCCGGCGCCTATGATCCGCCCGAGCCCAATCCGCACGATCTCTACCAGGACTTTGGCCACAGCCATTGGCGCAACAGCCTGATCTGGGGCGACGGCGTCGAGGACGTGGTCATCGATGGTCCCGGCCTGATCGACGGCGCGGGCCTGACCCGCGAAGGGCCGGGCTCGCGCTGGACGGCGCAGTCCGGCGAGTTTCCGCTCAGCATGGCCGGCTTGTCGGCGCAGGAGATGGCCGTGCTGGTCCCCGAGCGCGCCGCCATGGTGGGGCAGGGCAACAAGGCCATCGCCCTGAAGAACACCCGGCGCGTGGCGCTCCGCGACTTCACGATCCTGAAGGGCGGCCACTTCGCGATCCTGGCGACGGGCTGCGAGGACCTGACGCTCGAAGGCCTGAAGATCGACACGGATCGCGACGGGATCGACATCGACTGCTGCCGCGCCGTCCGCGTCGCCGGCTGCCGGGTCAACACGCCCAATGACGACGCGATCGTGCTGAAGAGCTCCCTGGCGCTCGGCGAGCCGGTGTTCACGGAAGACGTGGAGATCGTCGACTGCCAGGTCAGCGGCTATGACCTGGGCACGATGCTGGACGGCACGCTGGGGCGCATCCAGCAGATCGCCCCGGACCAGGACTGGGTGACCGGCCGCATCAAGCTGGGCACCGAGAGCAGTGGCGGGTTCCGCGACATCCGCATCGCCGACTGCGCTTTCGAGCGCTCGCGCGGCCTGGCGCTGGAAGTGGTCGATGGCGGGGTCATGGAGGACGTCACGGCCGAGCGCCTCGTGCTGCGGGAGGTGACCACGGCCCCGATCTTCCTGCGGATCGGCGACCGCCGGCGCGGACCGCCGGGGACGGGCGTCGGCGTCATGCGCCGGATCACCATCCGCGACGTCGAGGCCACGGACATCCGTCCCGATTTCGCGGCGATCATCGCGGGCCTGCCCGGCCATCCGATCCAGGATATCACCCTCGAAAACATCCGCCTGAGCTATCGCGGCGGCGGAACGACCGGAGACGCCGCGCGGCGTCCGGGCGACCTGGCCGACGCCTATCCCGAGCCCAGCATGTTTGGCGTCACCCCGGCCTTCGGCCTGTGGGCGCGCCACGTAAACGGCCTGCGCCTCAAGGGCCTGAAGCTCGAAACCCTCACCCCCGATGCGCGTCCGCCGATCCGGCTGGAACACGCGCCCGGCGCCACGCTCGACGACCAACCCCTGCCCGGAGATCCGTCATGACCCTTCGCAAGTTACTTGCCGCGTCCAGCCTTGCCGCCGTGATGGCGCTCGGCGCCTCGGCGGCCTTCGCCCAGAGCTTCGTGCTCCACGCCGACCAGCCGGGGGCCAAGATCGACCGCAACATCTACGGCCAGTTCGCCGAGCATCTGGGACGCGGGGTCTATGAAGGCGT
>Ga0307515_10025860_pt1 | contig 10131 bp, 11 predicted proteins | sample 17_EM_MG_FD_194513 | JGI IMG/M metagenome (GOLD analysis project Ga0307515, IMG submission 194513) | Populus trichocarpa ectomycorrhiza microbial communities from riparian zone in the Pacific Northwest, United States - 17_EM | ecosystem: Host-associated > Plants > Roots > Unclassified | place...
AGCACCACGATCACGATCACCACGACCGCGACGAGCACCAGCCCGCCCGCGATCGCCGCGACCAGCACGCCGGTGGACAGGCCGCCCGACTTCTCCTCCGCGGAGGTCGCCGAGCCCTCCAGCGCGTCCGACGGGTTGCCCAGCGGGTTCGCCGACACCGGCGGCACCTCGGCGGTCACCGCCGCGAGCGCGTCGACCTTCCCGAAGCCGAAGTCGTCGTCGCGGCCCGGGTCGCCGGCGTCCTCGGCGGTGGTGATGAGCCGGTTGATGACGTCGGGCGCCTTCAGGTCGGGGTACTTCGCGCGGACCAGCGCGGCCACACCGGAGACGAGGGCGGTGGCGATGCTCGTGCCGCTGCCCCCGTCGGCGTAGCCGGCGTCGGTCCCGGGGTTGTCGGGGACGAGGCCGGTGATGTTCTCGGCGGGCGCCGACAGGACCGTCTCCGGCCCGGTGGTCGACTTCGGCCAGATCTCACCGGACTCGGCGTACCCGGACACCGCGACCACTCCGGGGAGGTAGGCGGGCGAACCGACCTCGGCGCCCGGCTCGTTGCCCGTGCCGGCGATCACCGGGACGTCGTTGTCGAGCGCGTACTGGATCGCGTTGATGGCCTCGTCGGTGGCGACGTGCCCCGCGAGGGAGACGTTGATGACTCCGGCGCCGTTGTCGACGGCCCAGCGGATGCCCTCCACGGCGTTCTGGAACGCGAACTCCTCGCCGCTCGACGTGACCTTGACCGGCAGGATCTGCGCGTCGGGCGCGACGCTGAGGATCTGCCCGGCGATGTCGGTGCCGTGTCCGGACTGGTCGCGCCGGGGGCGGTCGTCGACGAAGCTCTTCCCGTCGAGCACGTGCCCTTCGAGATCCGGGTGCTCTCCGACGCCGGTGTCGACGACGGCGACGACCACGCCCTCGCCCGTCGACTCGGCCTGCGCGTCGGCGGCCTTGATCGCCTCCAGCTGCCAACCGGTGATCTTCGCGGCGGCGGGCACCGGTGAGGCCAGCACCACCCCCGCGACCAGCGGCACCACCGCGGCGATCGCGGCACCCGCCCTCAACCGTGCGGTCATGCACTGCCTCCGATCGGTAGTCAGACGCCTGCGACGATACCGAGGCCGGGCCTTTGCCAAAAGGGTGACAGCAGGCCCTATCGTGGTGTCACGCCACAGTCCCCACCTTTCACCGACGACACCCCCGCAAAGGTATTTGCTGATGCGATCGCGCAAGGAACAGGTCCAGGCACACCGCTTCGTCACCCATCGCCTGGTGTCCGCCCTGCTCATGGGCGACCCGGAGAGCACCGAGACGCCCATGCGCCGCATCGGCTTCTCGGTTTTCGGCAGCGTGATGGTGGCGGTCCTCGTCGCCGCGGGCTTCGGCATCTTCGGCCTGCTCAAACCCGGCGGTGGCACGCCCGAGGTCGGCAAGATCATCATCGAGGAGGAGACCGGCGTCCGGTACCTCTTCCGCGATCTCGGCGACGGTTCCCCGCCGAAGCTGCACCCCGTCGTCAACTACGCCTCGGCACGGCTGATCCTCAACAACCCCAACCCCGAGACCGTGCTGATGTCGCAGAACTCGCTCAAGGGCTACGCGCGCGGAGTCGGCCTCGGCATCCCCAACGCCCCCGACGCGCTCCCGCTGATCGAGAACCTGATGCAGAGCGACCCGTGGCAGGTGTGCAGCTCCCACCCGCGTTCCACGGCGACCGCCACGAGCGACTACGTCACCCAGGTGACGGTCCTCGGCATCGAGGGCGCGCACCCCATGGGCAAGCAGGCCGTCCTGGTCCAGCAGATCGGCACCGACCAGACCTTCCTGCTCTGGGACGACAAGCGGCTGCCGCTGACGCCCTTCGCCAAGACCGCGCTCGGCTACGACGGCATCACGCCGACGCCCATCACCGCCAGCACCCTCGGCGTGTTCCAGCAGGGCCCCTCGCTCGACAAGGTCACCATCGAGAACGCCGGCACCACCAGCACCAAGGCCGTCGCGGGCAACAACGCCCTCGTCGGCACGGTCTTCTCCGGCTCGGGCACGACCTACGTCCTCACCAGCCGCGGCCTCGTCCGGATCGGCCCGGTGTTCGCCAAGCTCATCCCCAACGGCGACAACCCGACCCCGATCACCGCCGAGGCGGCCAGCGAGGCACTCGTCGAAGGCGTCGTCGTCGAACCCGACGGCTTCCCGCAGCTGATCCCCACGGTCGTCCCCGTCGAGGGCTCCCACCCGGCGATCTGCGGCGTGCTCGACCCCGCGGCCGGCAACCAGGCCGTCATGCGGGTCATGACCTACGACGAGCTCCCCGACAGCCTCATCGTCCCGGAGAACCAGGACCTGCTCGACAGCACCGCCGGCCTCGCCGACCGCATCGTCATCCCCGGTGGCCGCGGCGTGCTCGCCCAGGACCTCCCGGTGCCCGGCGCCGAAGGCGGCGGGACCACCTACATGATCAACGAGCAGGGCATCAAGTACGGCTTCGTCGCGACGACGTCGTCGAACCCGAAGGTCGCGCTCGGCTACGAGAAGGTCAACGCCGTCATGGTCCCCGGCGCGGTCCTCGACCTGCTGCCGTCGGGCGTCCCACTGAGCCAGGAGGCCGCGCTGCAAGCGGTCACGCAGCTCCAGCCCGACAGCACCGCCACACCCGCGAACTGACGTCCGGTCCCGGGCGGGCCCCGCCCGCCCGGGATGGGATTTCTTGCGCGGAAACGATAGTGTGGGCTGTCACACCATGGTGGCGCAGCGTTCGCCGCCGGACGTCGAGCCAAGGATGACCGCCAGATGAGTCACACCGATGTGGATGTCTCCTCCTTGGAGGGTTTCCACGCCAACCTCTCCAACCGGCGGATACAGATCGAGACCGTCATCAACAAGATGAACGAGCTCCTGAGAGACAAACCCCCCGCCCTCGGCACCTTCAAGCACGCCGAGGAGAACAAGGAGCTCTACGCCGACCACTACGGCCAGTTCGTCGAGCGGATCAACCGCCTGATGGAGGCCGTCGTGGCCGCCGAGGCGGCGACCGGGACGATCCTGGAGAACTACAGGACCGCCGAGCAGCTGGCATCGCTGTCGGCCGACTCGATCGCGCAGCGCATGGACGAGGTCGACACTTCTCTCACCGGAGGTGGCGCGTAATGGGCCACAACGTCGAGGACTACCTGCCCCCGTACCGCGAGGTCGACCACCAGACGCTGTGGAGCCAGCTGGAGAAACCGGCCGGCGACCCCGATCAGGTCGCGGTGGTCAACGCCTCCTGGGTCGACCCGATCCGGTCCACCCTGGACGACTTCGTGCTGGACCTGGACGGCGATCTCACCGACCTGATGCAGAACTACTGGAGCGAGAACTCGGCGGGCGGCCGGGAGTTCAAGCGCCGGATGGAGCTCGTGGTCCGCTACGCCGACGAGCTGAGCGCGCACGTCGGGACCATCAGCGAGAACCTCACGGCCTGGGAGGAGTCGCTCCGCACGGCGCAGAGCAACGCCCCCAACCCCGAGGAGACCGACGACAACGGCCGCGCGGTCGCCGGAGCGGCCATCGGCACGGCCGTCGCCGGACCGGTCGGCGGTGTGATCGGCGGGCTCATCGGGCACAGCCAGGACGAGGAGCAGAAGAAAGAGGCGCACGAGAAGATCGTGCTGATCATCGCCACCCTCGCCAAGGACTACGACACCGCGCAGCAGATCAAGCCGCCGCCACCGCTGCCGCCGGTCGATCTGCCCGACGCCACCGACAACGGCGGCCAGACGCTGAACACCATCGACGGCGCCCCGGTACCGACCGCCGAGCCGTTCACGCCGAAACCGGTGAACCCCACCGGCGCCCACAACGTCAACGCCCCCGGCGGCCCCACCGGCGACCCGAGCGTCACCGGTCCGAACGGGTCGACCCTCCTCGGCGCGGGCCCCGGGACCATCACCGGTGTCAGCGTCGGCACGACCGGCAGCCTCGGGCTCGCCGGTTCCGGCAGCACCGGCGCACTGCTCGGCGGCGGCGGAGCCGGTGCGGGCCTGTTCCCGGGCGCGGCGGCCGGAGCGGCCGGCACGCGCGGCATGAACAACGGCAGCCTCACGGGAGCCAAGGGCGGCGCGAATCCGGCCGCCAAGCCCGCGCCGAGCGGATCGAAGCCTCCCCCGCCCGGCCGCGGCCGCGGCGGCACGGCCACCGACCACCAGTCGGAGGGCGAGGACGACACCTACACGACGTGGCTCACCGAGGACGACATGGTGTGGGGCAACGAGTCCGACGCTCCGCCCATGCTCCTGTCGACCCGCCGCAAGGACGACGAACCGGTCGCGAACGCCACCGGTGCGACCTCCGGCGACGAGGACGACGACGGCGACGTCTGAGGCCGAGAACGGACGGGAAGGCGCGAGGTCGAACCTCGCGCCTTTCCCATGTCCCGGCCACCGTGCGTCCGGACCGCCGCGAAACCGCAGCTTGTTGCGATGGCGTCGCTCAACTATGGTGTGCGGCATGCCTGTGCCACCCGACGATCAAGGAAATCCGAGATGGGTCTGAACGTCGACGGGCCCGCGCGGGAGGCGCTCACATGATCCTCACCTCCACTCCGCGCACCGTCTGGGGCCCGCCGCGGCCGGAATGGGCCCTGACACCCCACCCCGAGACGCCGGCACGGGTGGAGACCTCCCCGGGCACCGGCGTTCCCGCCGGTCACGGAGTGCTCGACCTGCGGGTCGGCGGCGTCTTCAGCGGCGGGTCCGGCATCGGCGCGCCGCGACCGCAGCCCCCGGTCGTGCTGATCGACTCCAGGCCGGTGACCCAAGGCTGGGGACAGGCGTGGATCCACCTTCCCGCCGGCGAGCACGTCCTCGAAGTGCAGGCCGGCCGTTCGCGGCTGACGCAGGTCGTGTCGGTGCCGTCGGGCGGAACGGTCGCGCTGGACTACCTGCACTGCGCGCCGTGGCGCCACGACACCGAGGAGAAGGAGACCGCGCTCGGACCGCGCGGCCAGGTGACCCTCGCCCCGGCGGTGCAGCACAAGTACAACTGGGCGGGAATCGGCGCCTTCGCGCTGTGCGCGATCATCGCGGCCGCGGCGGGAAGCGCCGCCGGGAACCTCTCCGGCACGCCCCAGAAGATCATCCAGCTCTCGGGCATGGGCGCGGTCGTCGTCGTCCCCATCGTCATCTTCATCCTCGGCTTCGTCCGCGCCCACCAGATCCGCAAGACCCAGCCCGCGGCCCCGGCCCCGGCGCCCTCCGTGGCACCCGGCCTGGTCCTGCTCTCCGCGAGGGAACACGACGTCCCGCCGCCGCCCGCGGGCATGGGCGCCGTCCTGGTCGACGCGCGCTTCGTGGTCAGCCCGAACAGCCGCGACCGGCTCGGCGAGCTCCTCGGCGAGGGCGTCGAAGGCCGCAGCCGCCGTCAGCTGACCGAGAACCTGCTGCGCATCGGCGAGCCGCTGCCGCTCCCCCACCGTCCGTGGGTGGGGCCGGTCGGTTTCGCCGTCGACGGCCGTCCGCTGGCGCTGCCCTGGGGGCGCTGGCTGGTGCCGCTGGCTCCCGGGCCGCATGAGCTGACCTTCTCGGTGCCGCGCCCTTCGGCGGGGATCACCGGCGACCGGACGGTCGTGGACGTGGACGGTTCCTTCGTCCGCCGGTCGGTGACGGTCACGGCCGGTGCCGTCGAGGAGGTCGCCTACACGGCGTCGGTCACGATGCAGGGCGACCGCGAGCGACCGGCGCTGACCAGGTTCTCCGCCATGACCGTCGATCAGCTCGCATGATCGACGTGGGAGCCTGACGAGCGCGGGCACGAGATACTTTCACAGACGTACCACCCGCCTTCGGCGGCGAAGTTGAGGAGAGGACATGGCCGACCCAGGCCCGGCCGACTACGGCCGGCAGCTCCAGTTCCAGGGTGAGCGCTTGCGCGGCCTGGTCGAGAACGCGCGCGCGGAGAGCGTCAGCGACGACTTCGCCGTGCGGGTCGCCGTCGGTCCGGGTGGCACCGTGCTCGACGTCGAGGTCACCTCGCGGGCCATGGGCCGCAGCGGCGACGAGATCGGCGAGCTGATCGTCGCCGAGCTCAAGAAGGCGAACCGGCAGCTCGCCCAGGAGCTCAACGGCCAGCTGGCCGAGGTGCTGGGCATGCAGCAGGGGGCCGAGGTCGCCGAGTCCCTCGAAGACGTCGGGTTCCCGACGGTCGAGGAGATCCGCGCTGAGCGCGAGGCGATCCACCGGCAGCGCGAGGAGATGAAGAGGGAGATGGACCGGTGACGAACCCGTTCGGACGTCAGCAGGTCGATCCCGCCGAGGCGATGGCGAAGCTGGAGCGGCTCCAGGCGCAGGCCGAGCAGATGCTCGCCAGCTTCGAGCAGGCCCGCGAGGAGCTGGGCGCGATGAAGGCCGAGGCCACCTCGGAGGACGGCATGGTCCGCGTCGTCCTCGACGACGAGGGCGGCGTCGAGACGATCGAGATCAACGACATGGCGATGCGCAGCCTCGGGCGGCTCAACCACTCGATCATGGCCGCGATCCGGCAGGCGCAGATCGTGCACTCGGCGATGATGGTCGAGCTGGTGGAGAAGATGGACGGCACCGGGCCCTTCGACCTGCTGTCGAAGATGCGCTCGCAGATGCCGGGCGAGGTCCAGGAGACGTTGCGCGCGCGGGCCGACGAGCGCCGTCGCGGCTACTAGGGCTTGTCGCCGGTCCCCGGGGCTCGACGCGGGTGGACGACACCCGCTAACGTGAGCCGACGCTCCCAGCGGGGCACCTGTAACCGCAGGTGACGGAGATGGAAGGTAACGCACAATGGCTGACTTCGGTCAGGACGTAGGGAACCGGGCGCGCGAGATCCAGCGCGTCGTCACCGAGGCGCGGGCCGAGGTCTACAGCGAGGACTACGCCGTCAAGGTCGTCGTGGGGCCGGGCGGCGCGCTGCTCGACGTCGAGCTGACCAGCAGGGCCGCCAAGTACGACGGGCCCGAGCTGAGCGAGCTCATCATCGAGCAGATCAAGCAGGCGAATCAGCAGCTGAGCGCCGAGCTCAACGCGCAGCTCGACGCCCTGATGGGCCGGACCGTGCCGGGCCAGGGGCGGCCGGGGCTGTCCGAGCTGCCGACGGCCGACGAGGTCCGGCGGATCCGCGAGGAGAACCGGCGCGAGATGGAGGCGGAGCAGTGACGGGCCCGGACGGGGCGTCCGCCGGACGCGGAAGCCAGTGGCCGACCGATCCCGAGGCGATCCTCGCCCGGTTGAACGTGCTGCGGCAGAACGCCGACGAGACCTTGCGCAAGTACGCCGAGGCGCGCGAGGAGGCCGGCGACCTCACGTCGGAGGGCTTCTCCCCCGACGGTTCGGTGCGCGTCGAGGTCGACGACAACGGCCAGATCGTCACCATCGACATCGCCGACTCGGCCCTGCGGCGGCTCTCCCAGGTCGGCGGCATGATCGTCGCGGCCTTCAAGGAGGCCCAGGCGGCGCACGCGCTGAAGATGGCCGAGATCGCCGCCAAGATGGACTCGCCGCTCGACATCATGTCGATGGTGAAGAACGCGATCCCGGCGGATGTCCGCGACTCGCTCGACCGCCGCGATGACCGGCGCTACTAGCCGGTACCGGGCCGTTGACACGCTGACTAAGCTCGGCTCAAAGCCGCGAATCCGACTATCACACGACAGGGAGGTGAGTCATGGGCACCGGTGACGGGATCTTGACCCCGACCGACGAACTGACCAGCACCGGAGAGGTCCTCAAGGCGCTCAAGACCAGCGCCGAGCAGATCGAGTCGCTGGCCAAGGAGGCCGACCCGCCGATGGCTCTGTGGGGCCCCCTCGGCATGGCCTTCATGTGGCCGTTCTACCAGGGCAAGGCCGACGAGGTCCGCGACCACATCAAGATGATCGGTGACGCCCTCGAAGCGCAGGGCGAGGCGGTCAAGAAGACGGCCGACTCCTACAAGGACCTCGACGACGGGCTGAGCAAGGCCTTTGATCGTTTCCTCGAAAAGCTGTCCGGTGGAGCAGAGAAGTGACCGACAAGAACGACGCCTACGTCAGCAACGACGACGCGGACAGCCAGTACGCCGGGAACCTCGGCATCACCAACGCCGTCGACACCGACCCGGTGTCGACGATCCCGCTGGTCGAGGCTGGCAAGAACACCTTCGAGGGCATCGCCAAAGGCGACATGGACGCCCTGTTCGCCGGTGTCATGGACTTCGCGGGCAACGCGATCTCCTTCGCCGCCGACCCGCTGAACTGGCTCATCACGGCCGGTCTGACCTTCGTCATCGACTTCTTCCAGCCGCTTGAGGACCTGCTCAGCCTCGTCACCGGCAACGCCGAACGCGTCGAGGGCTACGCCAACAAGTGGAAGCAGGCCGCCGAGGCCCTTCCCTCGCTGGGCGCCGCGACGAAGCAGGCCGCCGATGACGGCCTGGTCGGCTGGAAGGGCCGGGACGCCGACGCCGCCAAGGCTCGTCTGGGCGTGTTCAGCGACGCCGTCAACGCCACGGCCGAAGAGGTCAACAGCGTGGCCAGCCTGCTGGTCATGTTCAGCAAGCTGATGTCGGCCGCGCAGCAGATCATCATCGGCCTGATCGCCACTCTCGTCGAGTGGATGATCGTCACGTGGATCGCGGCGATGGCCGCGGCCGTCCCGACGGCCGGTGCCTCGACGGCCGCCGCGGGCACGGCGAGCGTGACCGCCACCGCGACGCAGACCAGCCGCGCGGTGAAGATCATCGACACCGTGGTGTCCTTCCTGGCCAAGATCGGCAACTTCCTCAACAAGCTGCTCCCGCCCGGGCTGCGCCAGGTCGTGGCCCGCAACGTGACCGAGCTCCAGGCGTTCCGCGCCTTCGACGTGAAGACGGCGATGCAGGTCATGGGCAACTCGCTCAAGGGCTGGACGACCTACTCCGGTTCGGGCGCGTCCGCCGCGTCGGGCACCGAGCAGGCCCTGGCCAACAACGGTCCGGACATGTCCGAGCAGGACATCGAGAACGGCCTGGACCCGAACAAGTGAAGCTGGCCGACATGGTCGCGGCGAAGCCTTTCGCCGACGCGGGTGTGCCGGTGCTGCCGTGGCCCGAAGGGCAGGCGGCTCCGGCGCTGCCCGGCGGCCATGGCGGCATCGCCGTGCGCGCCTGGAACAACACCAGGTGGGACTACAACCGGCCCGCTCGTCCGCGTGCCGTCGGTGTCGACGGCACGCCGCTGTGGCACGGCTACGGGCGGATGGTCGCGGTCGTCGCGCCGGGTGAGCACCTGGTCGAGGTGCGCCGCGACCACGTCGAGGGGACCCGGCTGGTGCGCGTCACCGCCGGGTCCATTGTGGAACTGGAGTACGCGGCACCGCACGGGTTCGCGCTCGACGGCGTCCTGACCGCTCCGCGGGCGCGGATCGTCGGGACGACGCTGCGGCCGTGGCTGCTGTTCATCCTGTATCTCGTCGCCGCTCCCCTGGTGCTGAAGACGACCGGCGCGACCGAGGCCCTCGGCTCGGCCGGTGTCGCGGTCGCCGCCGGGCTGATCGTCGCCGGGTTCGCCGCCGCCCTGCTCTGGCAGCTGGGTGTTCGCCGCCGTGGCGAGCGCTACCGCGCCGAGGCCGCCGACGAGCCGCGCCCGGTGCAATGGCCGACCGGTACCGGTGTCCTGCTCGGCCACACGCCGAGGTCGGCCCCGGCCGGCGGCGGTCTGGAGCTCGCGGCGGTGCTGGACCACGGCGTCCGGATGAACGGTTCGCTGGTCGAGTCGTCGACGTCGCGGCACGGTTGGGTTCCGTCGCCGAGGTTGTGGATCGACGGTCAGGAGCGGCCGGTCTCGTGGTCGCGGTGGTGGTATCCGCTGCCGCCGGGAACGCACGAGGTGCGTTTGGAGATCGTCGGAACGCCCCTGGGCGAGGGTGCGCCGGCGGATCGGCCCGCGCCGGTGACGTCGAGGGTCGACATCGCCGAAGGCGTGGCGAGGCGGCTCACGGCGGAGGTCGAGTCGCGGACGGAAGTGCGTCCCGCTCGGCAGAACTACGACGATGTCCCGCTGGTGGACGTGCGGACGCGGCTGAACCAGTCGTACAAGGACTGGGAGGCCCCGCAGGAGGCGGTGGCGTTCACGGCGAAGAGCACGGTGTCGCTCACCTGAGGCGCCCACCCCAC
>Ga0307515_10025862_pt1 | contig 10130 bp, 11 predicted proteins | sample 17_EM_MG_FD_194513 | JGI IMG/M metagenome (GOLD analysis project Ga0307515, IMG submission 194513) | Populus trichocarpa ectomycorrhiza microbial communities from riparian zone in the Pacific Northwest, United States - 17_EM | ecosystem: Host-associated > Plants > Roots > Unclassified | place...
GGGGAAGAACTGGCCAGTGCGGTGGATCTGGGTTTGTGTTGGATTGCTGTCTGGGGAGTGGGTGAGTCCAACAGGGACTCACAACGGGATTGAGATCCATATGGACATAGACCCAATCTGCGTCAGTGTGAGTAAGTGATGTCTGCGAGGAAACATGGTGTAAACGAACCGTCGAAATATGAACCGCTTGTGTTGACGGGTGGAATTACGGTGTAGGTTGTGTTGAAGGTCGGCACCAGAGAGGGGTTGTGGGGTAGCGCGCCGAAACACTGGGCAGGGAAGTGTCAGCTATGCAAGAAGCACGCCCGGAGGTGTTTACCTTGACGGCAGTGATCCATTCGCGGCGGACAGAGGGATGGGAGCAGCGTGGTCGTGCAGTTACGGATTGCCCGAACAGGATGACGGCCGCGAATGCGAGACTCGCAAAACGATAGATGAACATCCCTAGAGAAGATAGGGATGAGGAGAAAAGAGGGGGTTGGACCAGGTTCGCTCAGTATATATACCCCACCTTCTTCCAGGACACCATTAAAAAAGCGATCAGATTTCATTCGACAGCAGAATGCCAGAATTTCATGCTTCGAGATTAGCCCCCGGGAGCCATATAATCCGAGGCAAGATTGGACCGACGCCTGCAGCCCTCCTCGCCGTTGCGGGGAGGTACTTTCTAAGTCGGATCAACAACGATTACCGGACATGATAGTTCTCATATCGGTGCGAGTTTATTCGGCTCTTTCAGAGAAATACGTCACAGCACCGTCACCTGCCCGTAGCAGTGGGGTTGGTCTCGAACACTGGAAGTTGGTATGATTAGCGTGAGGACAATGTGAGGATACTTGGGAGCCACCCTACAGAGTCCGCCCTGGAGATCAGGGGGAAGGGCGAGACACCCGGCCGTTTTCAGCATCGCTTTCCATTTCTTTCTTGTAGTCAAGAAAGTGACGGCGAGAAACCGGTGTATCCAACCAGGGGAGAGCCGCGCACAGGCGCTGGAAGGAACCTAGAAGAACAAAGAGTATGTCACATTACCGTATCTCTCCGAGCGCCGGGGCTCCAGCTCTGTGCAACGTCGTGATTCTGGTTATTTGCAGGCCTGTTTCCAGAGTTCCCGACGCGTTCTATGCCACCCGTCCTGTATACAAGCTATTTGATCCAAGTCACCGTGACTTGAAATTGGTGGCTGACACAACACTGCCGCACAAGGGGACGGGATAGGTTAGACGCCGAGCTTGCGCCTGGGATTGTGCGAGGGACGCGCCATCATTTTTGTCCGTTGAAGCCCGTCATAGTAAATGGACAGGTAAGCTCAGACTCGCGTCCGACCCCAGAGCGTCGTTTGACCCCTGTGCAGGAAGATTATCGAGTTCGTGTCACCAAGCAGCCAGACCACGAAATTCCTGTTGGATGAACGACGCGCGGGCTATGCACGGGCGTTGAACCAACCAATCCGCTCCTACTACTCAAACACGCTCGTTGCAAGGGTCGCGGGGTGGATGGGGAGAGTTTCGTGATCGTATGTTAATTAGGAAGACGTGAGGGAGGCAGGTAGCGGAGGAGGAAGGGATATTGGGAGGGTTGATCAATTGATTTCTTGGCGTGAACGTTCCGGTGTAACAATCCGGATGGCCACTGTCATCAGTGGATCCGCCGCAATGCTCAACTTTATGTCATCAATTTTTTCGCGGTTCAGGCTGGGCCGATTTGATGTCACCAGCCGCCGTCTGGGTTGTCATCCGGCCCACTGCCGCTGTGATCGGCTCTGATTTTATTTTTTACCAACCAAACCCCCGCCGGGTTGGTCGGAATGGTACAGTAAATGTGGCCCGCACCGGGCAGACCACAAACACAAGAGAAGAATCTGAACAAAAGGATAATAATAACAAGAGGGATAAAAGCGAATGAGACCAGCGGTATGCCCAAATGGGATGGGAAAAAGGGTCCCGACTCGAGTAGAAAGGCGTCAGGCTTCCCCTAAGACTTTACTATCCTGGTGGAGATCGATCGTGGTCTCGACCCAAATATCAAGTTCATTCGGGCTCCTTCCATAACTACCCACTGGGCTCACGGGGTACGCATCGGGGATGATCTCACTGCCACCCGTCGTCCTCCCTCGGTTCCTAAAGTCGATCGAACTGATACTCCCGGTGGAAAAGCTTTTACTCGTCAGCGCCCTCTGATTGGCGACTCGTTGAATGATGAGCAATGGAGCAATCACCTGCGGTCACATCAGACAACCATATTCGAAAACCGTCGTGTGCCGGGAGAAAAGGAACGGACCTGGGTCTCAGCGTGGATTGCTAGGGGGACATCCGAAATATAGCTTCTAGAACCCCAAAATCCAAGAAATAACAAGGAACTAGCAGCGTAAATGGCAGAAGACTCGATGAGCATGATGAAGACGGTCTTGTATAACCCAGTGAGCCCGGAGGGTGCCCCCACGACGCTGCGGATATTCCTGACGTGCAGGGCGAGCCGCACAACGATCATGAGCGTGAGGAGGACGTCGAGTGAAAGCGAAATCGAAAGGTATGAGAGACCAAAGTCGACCAGGACGGAATCCCGGTTGCAGCTGCCTGGTTGTGAGGTCCGGTAAATGACCACGATGCCCGTCGCTGTATCGATGATGTCATCAGCCCAGAGCGCCGCCGACGTGTGGAAGAATCAAGTACGCACCTAGAGAACCGAGATACATGAGGGAGGGGAAGGCGATGGCCCAGAGGTTCATGGCATAGATAACATAGCATCGATAGAGCTGGAAGAGCAACCTATGTGAAGCCTCTGGGTGAGTGAATGGGAGGGAAAAACTTGCCAAAAGAGCATTTGCTAGCCAGTTGTTCAAGAGGAACATAAGACCGAGAACAACGCTGGTCGCCTTAGGGCAGGCGAGGAGCGTGTATCCAATCGGCCCAGGAGGTAATTGGTCGCCGACACCAGGGAATTCACGGTTGTCGATGAAGGAAATGGATACGAGATTGAGAGCCATGACGGAGCGTATGGTGACAAACGAGAACATGAGGACGGTGTAGATCACGAGTCCCCACTTTATACCCTCCCTTCTGCGATTGGCGGGATTGAACAGGGCGGTGATACATTGGAAGAACATCACGATGACGATTCCTAGAACAGTTGATCGAACGAGGGAGGTGAGTAAAACAGAACAAATGGATATATAGGTCGGCAAACCGTAGAGAATCGCGCCGATGAGTCCGCCGGCGAAAGCTGCCTTCTCCCAAAGGTACAGATCATACGGGATCTGCGGGGTGTTTGGATTATTGGACCACGGTTTTTGTGAGGGGTCAGACATGACTCAGGCTCAGACGTGTACGAGAAGAAGGGAGGAAGTCTCGGTGGATGGATGGCGAGACCGAACTTCGGATGAGGGAGGTAGAAGTCGTGAGTGGGGTATAAAAGCTGGAGAGGAGGGCGGCTGAACGGCGCTAGACAACGAAATAGAATCTCTCTCTTACAAGGACTGGTCGGTGTTTGTAAATCGGTAACAGGCCGTCGTGTCGAGTTCTTGAGTGGCCAGGGTGGGAACAACAGGTTCGACGACCGCGATGACTGAGAGCCAGTGAGAACCTGATGGGTATGACATGACAGCCAGGGACTCTGCGAAGCTGCGGTCATGTTCCAGTAAACTCCATCGAATCGGGGGAACAGTCAAAAGACGACGCCCCCCCGTTCGGAGCGGTGCCGAACTCAGTAAGTATCATCGTAGTAGCCAATATTCCCTTCGGCACGGATTATGAGGGAGAGAGGGAACCGACGCCACCATCGAGTCGATCGGCGGGCAATTGCCTGGCAAGGCCGCGCGGATTCATCGAGCAACATAACTTTCAAACCCTAGGCCGCCCGCCCCAATCCGCCATGCAAACTGCTTGAGTTACTGGCCCCAGTGTGCAGCCTGGGACCGCCAGGTTCAGGAACACGCAAGGTTGCTTGAACCAGGGACGTGGAACCCCCGCCGGAAGCTGTGGGTAGGAGTTTCAAACGATTATTCTCGGAACTCGCTATCACGGAGGTTCTCCCTCGCGTATCACACACGTAGTCGTGCACTGTGATTTCCTGGTAAGTTTTTCAAACCTCGACGCTTACTTCCCCTGAAGCTGAAATGGCTCCAAACCCCCGCTCCCCTTCCAGCCTGAGCCTCATTCGTGTTTCCGAGTGCTCCCCGCCGGAGAACTCGGCCCCGACTCACGGCATAACCGCTGCAGCTGCCCGAGACTAATGCATGGTATTGTTTCCCAATTTCTGTCAGCCAAGGAACAAACATGGGGGGTTTTCGTGACTTCACCTTCAATCACCAACTGCGGGATCCACCTCCGGTCGTCGAGCAAGCAACAACACACCTGCCGAAGTCGATATGGACGAGTCGCGTCGGAGGATAGGCACCGGTTTGGAGGGTCAATCTTTGCTGGGAATGCCTGAGGGAACTCGCTCATCGGTTCGCAATGCCTTTCTCACCACCGCAATGATCGAGGCGACGTTTCACAAAGCCTGAGTTGCTTTTCACAACGTCACTTAACCTTCATCCCCTACCGTGTCTCTCAATCAACGGAGACGTGAGGGACGGGACCCGTGAAATCGTTGATGTTGGAAACCCTACAAGAGTGGCCCCAGTCGTATGCAATCGCCCACCGAGTCATGACAGCGGACACGAACCTTGGATGGTGGTAAGCACCCCTACTCAGATATCTTGGACTTGACGGTGTGCTAATCCCCCCACGTGAGCTTAACGCCTTATCCATCACGACTTTGTCATCCTCTACCTTTCGGACCCGATGGGCAAAACGAAGGTCCGTGGCGCTAACCGGGTTTTGAGTGACTCAAGCCAGAACACCCAATTCCAAGATGTTCAAAGTGGACGTGGCAGTCGTCGAAGAACCCGTTCAGTTCACCTCTCAACTGAACTCGAGCTCGGGGGGGGGCATCCGCGAGCAGATCCGGAAGAAGTGACCGTCAGAGACGAAGAAAACCCAGAGTTTAAGCTACCCAAGATGAACTCTCTCCTCTTGGTGCTCATGACAAACGTGCTTATGCAGGTAATTTCACGCTTTCTTCCGACTCAGTGGATCTCCTATTCACTTTCTCCAAAAACACCAGATCTCTTTTTTCATCATTGTTCCCTCTTCGAGCGTGTACGCGGGACAGTTGGGAGGCGGCGAGACGTTCTCCGGGCTTGTCATCGGTATCCCGACGCTTATCTCAGCCTTGGTCCTCGTGCCACTCTTGAAGTACGACAAAGGTGCTAGATTGTGTTTGTTCACCCCTCGCGTGCGAGTCTGATCGAGGTCGCAGGAGTTTACAAGATTCCAATCCACCTCTGCTGCTTCGCGTCCATCCTGGGCAGTCTTTGTCACGCCCTCGCTCACAAGGCAAACTTTCTGTACCTGATCCTCATCGGGCGCATGATCATGGGCGTCGCATTCACTTTCTTCATGTACGCAAAGAAGTACTGTTCAGACCCACGGATCGTTGGGATTCGTCGACGAACAACTCTCGCAGCATACCTTGTTGTAGGACAAGGCATCGGTCTTTCTCTTGGACCTCTCCTTGGGGGAGTGCTTTACAGGATCGGCTTTGGACCCAACGGAGATCGACTCGTCTTCAACGGGTTCACAAGTCCTGGGTGGCTCGTGGCCGCTGCCTGGCTTTTGTTCTGGGGTGTCGTTACACTCTTTTTCGAAGATGTGCAAGAGGGAACCCCCCATGACACGATCATCATCTCACTCCAGCGGAATTGAACTTCGATCGCCTCAGCCACAACCTCAGGAATCGCCGACGGATGTCCCTTCTCCACAACTCTCGCGACCCATATCATTCGCTCAGGATATCGATGAAAGGGAGGTGTTCGTTTTTGGGCCGAGTCAGTGGGGCGTGGTAGTCACGATGTGTTGGTTCGCCATGACCTGTTTCTTCATTCTCGGTTCATGGGAGGCCAACATACCCGTCTTCGCGGCTTCATCGGAGTCCTCACTCGGCTACTCTCCATTCAAATCCGGGAACCTCATCGCCATCGGTGGAGCGATAACTTTTCCTCTCCTTCTCGCGAATATCTTTGTTGGTAAGAGGGTCCAGGATAGGGTGACCCTGGCGGCAGGCTCATCGATTGGCATGGTGGGTTTGATCATGTTCGAGGCGTTGTTAGTCAAATCCTCAAGAAGCATCACATTCGCGACCCTTTTGGTGTCTTGGATGTTCGTCGCGCTCGGATTCAACCTTTCGACGACGTGTACCTTGAGCCTATTAAGCAAGAAGCTCCCTGGTGAATGGAACGCAAGGGTCAGCACGATCATCCAGTGCAGCAATTATATGGTTCGTGCGGGCGTCACAGCGTTCTACAGTGATTCTTTGACTGACTGTTCATTGCCCAGGGCCGTGTAAGCGGTGCTATCTGGGGAGGGTCAGGCGTGATAGTTGGAATGAGAAATTACGTTGGGTTGCAGATTGCTTTCGTTGGGATCGGAAGCGTCTTGTTCTCCACCCTCTGGAGGGATCTCAAAGCAAAGACAGGATAGCCACTCGCGATAGGGCATAGACACTTGCATACCTATGTGTTTACCATGGGCTCAGCCCTGGGAGGCACGAACCCTGTTTGTACGTGTTCTCGAAATAACGAGAGCGGTTCGTTCTCGGATTGCTGTAATCGAAGTCCGACAAGCAACAGGGAGCAGGCCCATAATCCATTTCACGAGAGAGGCCTGCGGATCCAAGTACCTAGCCAGTATCGATAGCTGTACTGGAAAACCGTGAGTTCGCTCCATGGGATGACACACTCAAAGATGGATATCGGGCGTGGTCGGGTATGGTCTAAGACGATGCAGGGAGGGGGGTGGGTTGGCTGTGTCGCTGGTCCTCGTCTTGAACAGCGCGCTTACCGGCAACTCTTTTAATTCCGGCGCCAATCACCAGCTGGGACGGATTGGGCGAGATAGTTGATCGCATATCGCCGCCGCGGTTAGCTCGCATAGCGTCGCGTAGACGGGAAGAATGTTTTTCCAGACGAAGGGACTCGCACAGATATGGGAACCAGCATGCATCATGTCCGGTAATCTTTGTTGACCTGACTCAGAGAGTACCTCCCCGCAACGGCGAGGAGGGCTGCAGGCGTCGGTCCAACCGTGCCTCGGATTCTACGGCTCCCGGGGCTAATTTCGGAACATGACATTCTGGTATTATGCTGTCGAATGAAATCTGGTCGCTTTCTTACTAGTGGCATCCTGGAAGAAGGAGGGTATATATACTGAGTGAACCTGGTCCAACCCCCTCTTCTCTCCCCATCCCTACTAGCTCTAGGAATGTTCATCTATCGTTTTGCGAGTCTCGCCTTCGCCACCGTCACCCTGTTCGGGCAGTCCGTAACTGCACGGTCACGCTGCTCCCATCCCTCTGTCCGCCGCGAATGGAGGAGTTTGGCCCCCCATGAGCGTGCAGAATGGGTCGCTGCCGTCAAGGTAAACACCTCCGAGTGTGCTTCTTGCATAGCTGACACTTCCCTGTCCAGTGTCTTAACACGCTACCCCACACCTCTTCTCTGGTGCCGACCTTCAACACAACCTACACCAAAAATCCACCTGTCAACACCAGCAGTTCATATTTCGACGGTCCGTTTGTACCCCATTTTTTCGCAGATACTACTTGCTTCATATCGGAACAGATTGGGTTTATATCCATATGGATCTCAATTCCGTTGTGAGTCTCTGCTGGACTCACCCACTCCCCATACAGCAATCCAACACAAACCCAGATCCACCGCACTGGCCAGTTCTTCCCCTGGCATCGTGCATACGTCAAGGACTTCGAAACTGCTCTCCAGGATAAATGCGGATACACCGGTACTCAACCGTACTGGGACTGGACCCTTGGTATGTTCTCGCCATGTCAACTCCACGTCGCTAATCCCTATGACAGACGCATCAAATTTCCAGAACAGCACTTTCTGGGATCCCGATACCACTAGCGGCGTGGGAGGTTGGGGTGACCCCAATGATGACGACCAAATTACCGACGGTGCATTCGCAGATGGCCTCCACCTCTCGTATCCCTCACCTCACAGGCTCCGTCGCCGGTATACGCCAACTGCTCCCGATAACCCCGATGAGCCCTTGACGAACGCGTTCACGCCTGAGAGTCAAGCGGCCATGGTAAACGGATTTCAGGGTGATTTCATTGGTTTTCAGGCACGGCTTGCACCAGGGTCGCATACAGCTATTCATGAAATTGTTGGAGGGTGTGTCAACCTCCTAAGTGCATTGCGGCTTTGCCCACTCACGGATCCCACCCAGAGACCTTGGAGGAACCTGTCCGTCGACCGCTCCTGCTGATTGCGCACCCGGCCCCAAGTGGTCCTCCAATGGTGCGCCCCAATTGGTGTGCATACTCATTATACACAATTCTGACATTTCGATAGATCCCTTGTTTATGATGCACCACGCGGTATGGTGGATAAGTGCGAGTAGCCCGATTTTCTGACATATATTCTCCCCCAGATGGTCGACAAGCTGTGGTATGACTGGCAAAATGCCAATCGCGTCAATTTCTGGTCGTTTACCGGAGGTTCCGTTGCCGTGGACTTAACCGACCCGGTCTTCCCGAATGGAGGTCCTCCCTTCATGAATGTGTGTAACCTCCTGATAAGCCCTTATTCGGCTAACGAACTCTCTCGTAGTTCTCCACGCCGGTCCCGACAGACGGTATTATGAACGAGTATATCGTCTATGAGCTGATGGACCCTCTGAGCGAGAGGTTGTGTTACGTCTACGAGTGAACTCCCTAGATTAGGATGCTTGTGGTCAATGTGAGGAGTGTTACAGGGAAAGTGTGATCACAGTCTTGCCCCCTCGTTGATGCATCGAGGTTCACCGACTCACATCGATCAATCGATCATCGATATCGTCCTCAGCGCACATCCACACCTCATCCGTGGTGCGTGAACCCGAAGATCCCTTCTTGAGGTTGAAAAAATCCTCGGAATGAGCATCTGGTAAGCGACAGAAATCTGCGACTTCACCGGGACCTTATTCGCCCGCTGTCGCAAAACCTTCAAAGAGCCTGTCCCCAGTTTATTCTTGCTGTACAAACCCTTGGAAGCTCTCGTCGAGCTCCCTCAATTCACATCCACACGTGCATCCGATGTCGTACCTCCTCGTCCGGCCCGAGGCGAGTTGAATCGGTTCCGACGATACGCACCTCGGATACGAGCGCTCTCTACGAACGTAACCCGGAAATCGACCTCCTCTTAATTCACTCTCCTCGACCCACCCTAAATTGCGCGCTCTAACGCGGACTAGACATCCCTCCCTCTTCCGTTACCCTACCCCCCTCGTCTCCCTAGTTAACTAACATACGATCACGAGACTCTCCCCATCCACCCCGCAAACCTTACAACGAGCGTGTTTGAGCAGTAGGAGCGGATGAGTTGGTTCAACGCCCATGCATAGCTCGCGCGACACCCACCCAACATGAATTTCGCGGTCTGGCCGCAGCCGGTCGCCCGGGATTCTGAGCACGACTTGATGACATGAACCCGATCCCCCATGGCATGCCGGGGGCTCCCGCCGAGTGTACATGTACTTTCAACTCCTCGTGCACCATGGTTTCCCCATCCTTTGACATGCGTTCGATCCACAATGCCCATATCCTGTGATCCCCGCCAGGTGGTTGATCAATTGATTTCTTGGCGTGAACGTTCCGGGGTAACAACCCGGATGGTCACTGTCAGAGTCGGTGGATCCGCCACCATGCTCAACTTTATGTCATCAATTTTTTCGCGGTTCACGCTGGACCGGTTTGATGTCACCAGCCGCCGTCTGGGTTGTCATCCGGCCACTGCCGCTGTCATCGGCTCTAATTTTATTTTTTACCAACCAGGCCCCCGCCGGCCCGTTGATCGGAATGGTACAGTACTAAATGTGGCCCGCATCGGGCAGACCACATACGCAAGAGAAGGATCTGCACAAAAAGGATAATAATGACAAGAGGGATAAAGCGAATGAGACCAGCGGTATGCCCAAATGGGATGGGAAAAAGGGTCCCGACTCGAGTAGAAAGGCATCAGACTTCCCCTAAGACTTTACTATCCCGACGGAGATCGATCGTGATCTCGACCCAAATATCAAGCTCATTCGGGC
>Ga0307515_10025863_pt1 | contig 10130 bp, 11 predicted proteins | sample 17_EM_MG_FD_194513 | JGI IMG/M metagenome (GOLD analysis project Ga0307515, IMG submission 194513) | Populus trichocarpa ectomycorrhiza microbial communities from riparian zone in the Pacific Northwest, United States - 17_EM | ecosystem: Host-associated > Plants > Roots > Unclassified | place...
GGCATCTAGTATGGAAGATGTTCTCCCTTTATTGCTCCACATCATCCTCCTTAGTCTGAACACTAAGTGACCTTCTAATCACCAAAACTTTATCACCAACAACATACTTTAAATCACTAGCATCCTCAAGTGGGGGCATGTCATCACAATCAGACTCCTCACTAGTGGACACAATCTCTCCATCATCCCTTAGAATCATAACTCGACGATTTGCATAGTGTCTCAATCCCTGACACTTGAAACACTTTATATCACGATTACACTTCAGTTGAACTTCTCCCTTAAGTTTTTGATCATTGGCCGAAACCTGCTTCTTCATGGAGGTAGGTTCGGCAACTTTAGAAGTCACCAAAGGCTTCGATGACGCACTACCCTCTCTCCTATAATTCATCTTCCAACTCGAAGAAGACCCCGTATAAGCTCCAGGTCGTGTATTGCCCTTCCTTTTCAACTATCCTTCAACCTTAATGGCTAAGTGTACTAACTCCTCCAAATCAACATATGATTGCAACTCCACAACATTAGTTATGTCTCTATTCAAGCCATTCAAAAACCTAGACATAGTAACTTCCTCATCTTCATTAACATTAGCTCTAATCATAGCCACCTCTAATTCTTTCTGATACTCCTACACACTCTTATTACCCTATATAATCATTTGTAAATGATTAAACAACTCTCAATAATAATGTTTAGGAACATACCTCTTCTTCATTATTGTCTTCAACTCCTCCCATGTGTTAACTGGTCTTTCTCTATTCCTTCTTCTTTCTACCACCAATCTTTCCCACCAAACCATGGCATAATCAGTAAACTCCACTACAGCTAACTTAACCTTTTTTTCTTCAGAGTACCTATGGATGTCAAAAATCATCTCCACCTTTTTTTCCCAATCTAAATAAGCTTCCAGATCAGTTTTTCCCTTAAAGGCTGGGATTTTTAACTTAATACTACCCAAATTTCGGTCTATATCTCCCAAATCATCAAAATCCCCTCTATGCCCAAAATCCCTATGTGGCTGAAAATGTCCCCTCCTTGACCGATTCTCACACCTCTCTCCCCTATGTGTACGGAACCCACCACCACGGTTAAGATCATCCTCGGCTTCATCTGTAGAGTTTCCAGCAACACTCTCCTCCTTCCTAGCTTCTTTACCCCTTTTACTACGCCCTCCATCAGACCTAGTCTCTAATTTTTCAATCCTAGTCATTAGCTCACCAAACATAAATTTCATTTGTTGTTCTCAAAAGCCCATCTTCTAAGATTTCACCCTTCTTCTGTTGCACACTGTTAGAAGACATTATTTTTTTTTAAACCTGCATGAAAATCGTTAGCAATAAAAATAACACCTCACTCACTCGTGTTTCACACAAATTTATAGGCTTTTCACTCGAATATGCTCCTTATGCCTTTTTCCACTCAAATTGCCTTTCTTTAGTTCTTGAAATCACTTAGAAACAATTCAGAAAAATCAACCAACTATGCAGTGAATTTATAAATTTGATATAGACTCAAGAAGCAAGAAATTACGAAACTAACAAAACAAAACTCGATGACAAATTCACGAATAGCAATGCAAATTTGTACGAATAATATGACAATTTGAAGACACGAATAAAAATTAAAAAAAAATCAGAAAAGAGCTAAACAATTATGAATTATCAAGAACTAAGGATTTAATTCAAGAAAATTCCAGAAACTCAAGAAAATCAATTAAACTACCCAAATTTTCAAGAAACATGAACAAAACTACTAAAAGATTCACGAATCAAGACTAACTAATTTCCCAATGATCAAGGTTTTCTCAAGCATGTATTCGGCCAAAACAAAACAAAAGTGATTTTTTTTTCTTTTTTTTGTGTGCAGCAGCAATCAAGATTTCAAGATCAAGCCTCCTTTTTTTTATATATATAGATGTATATATTTCGGCAAGAACAAAACAAAATCAAGAACTTAGGTGTGTGCCAATTTTGATCAAGAAAACATCAAAAGAACACTAACTTATGATTAAGTGTTTAACAAAGCAATCAAAAGTAAGATCCCTATATATATATATATATCAGTGGTCGAATCTATCAAGAATTAAACAAGAAACAATAAAGACTCAAATTGAAGGATATAACTTGTGATTAAATCAGCTCTGATACCAACTGATGTGAACCTTAGCGGAATTTAATGGTATTCGCGACCCCAAGATCAATCTAACCCAAGTTTGTTGAGATTTGAATGAGCTTATCACAATGGAGGACTTGCTCCAAGGCAACAAGACTATAAACCAACTCGATCACAATGCCTACACCTGGAGACGAGCAAAGGAAGTATAAATTCACAATAAAGAATGATCAATTCTTTGAAGAGTTCAAAGTTCAATCAAGAACCAAGATTGAGCAACCAAAAGTCGGCTACAATGCTGAAAATATTATCAAAAGTCTGACCTAAAATTATTCCTAAAAAATATTTAAACTCCAAGCCAAAACCCTAGTTTCCCTAATGGGTCTCACATAAACCCAATTTAAATAATAATCAACCCAAGCTAAAACTAGCCCAAACTAATTAAAATAAACAAAATAAACAAGTCTAAAACCCAAAAAAATTGTCTCCTCTCAAAATAATTAAAGTTTGATAGCCCAACTAATTAAATAAGACAAGTTCGTTGTTTCCGCATTCTGTCTGGTAGCAGCAAGGCCCAACTTAAAATAGATGGTTCTCTCTCGTCTTAATGAATTAGAAGACGTGCCATATACCGTTGGAAAGGTATGGAAGTCTAGTTTCCAGTTCAACTAGAATCACATCAAAATTTGTTCTGTAGCTCTAGTTATGACCAAAAGAGTAACAAAAGGTAAAACTGTCCCAATCTAGTCTTCTTCTCCCAATCCTTGTGTAATGGTCTTCGTTCCACCAACAAGCCCCTTTTGAACATGAATCAGATTAATCAAGGCTTGCTCTTTATTATTACAAATCCTCTTGAAGTCCACCTTAGCCCATGTATCTTGAAGAAGTCCATTGAAAGCTTCTTCGAACTTCTTAGCCCTAAGCCTAGTAACTGGACCAACTGGAACCTCCAATGGATCCTTTGATGGTTGGATCGCATCACACCTACTCATTCCTCCTGTAGGTCCTTGCTCGGTCAAAGGTCCGGTCATGGTCGCTCCACCTAACACGTCAATGGTCACAAATCAGCACATTTGCTTTGTGAAACACATTCATCACCATACCTATTTCTAGAATCCATATGTTCACATGCAAATGTTCCCATTTTACACAATCATACATGAAATTGTTGCAAGCATTTAAGTCATTTCTGACTGAGGAGTCTATTGTAGAAAATCAGCAGCCGAAACTGGTTCGCTGCTGGCTGCACAATTCGGCAGCAAAACTGATTCGCTGGAGGCATTTCAAATTTGGCAGCGAATGCTACTTTGCTGCAGCCAACACACTTTCAGCAGCGAATGCTAATTCACTGCAGACAACTCAATTTCGGCAGTGAATCACAATTTCGCTGCAGTCAATACACTTTCAGCAGTGAATGCTAATTCATTGTTGACAGCTCAATTTCGGCAACGAATCACAAATTCACTACAAAACACACACTTTTAGCAGCGAATGCTAATTCGTTACAGACAACTCAAACTGAACACGCACTTTCAGCAGCGAACGCTAATTCACTACAGACAACACAATTTTGGGTAGCGAATGCTAATTCGCTGTAGACACACAATTTCAGCAGCGAACACAGATTCGCTGTAGACAATGTAATTTCAGCAGCGAATGCTGATTCGCTGCAGACAACGTAATTCGACAATGAAAATTCCTTCGCTGCAGGCAACACCATTCGACAGCGAAACCTAATTCGCTGTAGACAACACACTTCGACAGCAAAACTGGTTCGTTGCAGGCTACACAAATCAGCAGCCAAAGTGATTCGCTATAGCCACCACAATTCAACACCTAAAACTAATTTGTTGTAGGCACCACAATTAAGCAGCAAAAACTGATTTGTTGTCGGCACCACAATTCGGCAGCGAAAACTGGTTCACTATAGGCCACACAATTCAGCAGTGAAAGCAAATTCGATGCACACAACACAATTTAGCAGCGAAAGCAAATTCGTTGCGGACGATATAATTCGACAGCGAACACTGATTCGCCGCAGACACCAGAATTCAGCAGCGAAAACTGATTCGCTGCGGAAAACACAATTTGGCAGCGAAACTAGTTCACTGCAGGCGACACAAATCGGCAGCAGAACTGATTCGATGTAGCCAGCGTAATTTGGCAGCGAAAACTGATTCGTTGCAGGCACCACAATTCAGCAGTGAAAACAGATTCGCTGCCAGCACCACAATTCGACAACGAAAACTAGTTCGTTGCAGGCCACACAATTCGGTAGCGAAAGCAGATTCGCCACAGACAACACAATTCGGCAGCGAAAGCAGATTCGCTGCGGACGACATAATTTGGCAGGGAACATTGGTTCGCCGCAAACACCAGAATTCAGCAGCGAAAACTGACTCGCTGCAGGCAACACAATTTAGCAGCGAGACAGATTCTCTGCTAACACAGAAATTGTTGACGAGAACTGAGTCGTCGCTGACTTAGAAATCATAAACGCAACCCCTGTCGCTGCCATTTCATAAATCAGCAGCAGCGACAGAATCAAATTCTGAGTCAACAAGGGATGTGGGCGTTGATGAAACCATGGGTCACCTTTGTAAAGAATTTAGTGATGATTTCTGAGTCGGCATCGACTCAGTTTTCGTTCACTATTTCTGAGTCAACTAGGGTTGTGGCCACTGAGGAAGCCACGCGTCACCTGCGAAAGCAGTTTCGTTGATGATTTTTGAGTAAGCAGCGCCTCAGTTTTCGTTGACTAAAATTGAGTCGATGCCGACTCAGAATTTTCGTTCACTATTTCTGAGTCAACTAGGGTTGTGGCCACTAAGGAAGCCACGCGTCACCTGCGGAAGTGGTTTCGTTGATGATTTCTGAGTAACCAGCGCCTCAGTTTTCATTGACTAATTCTGAGTCAACAGGGGTTGTGGCCGCTGATGAATCCACGCGTCACTTGAGGAAATGGTTTTGTTGATGATTTCTGAGTCGGTAGTGCCACTATTTTCATTCATTAATTCTGAGTCAACAGGGGTTGTGGGCGCTGATGAATCCATGGGTCACCTGTGGAAGCAGTTTCGTTGATGATTTTTGAGTCGGCAATGACTCAGTTTTCATTGACTATTTTTGAATCAGCAGGGGTGGGTGTGCTGACGAATCCACGCGTCACCTTTAGAAGTGGTTTCGATGATGATTTCCAAGTTGGCGCCGAGTCAATTTTCCTTGACTTTTTCTGAGTCGACAGGGGCTGCAGGTGCTCATGAATCCATGTGTCACCTTTGAAAGGTCTTCCGGTGATGATTTCTGAGTCGGCAGCAACTGAGTTTTTGTTGACTATTTATAAGTCAACAAAGGTTGTGTTCGCTGAGGAATCCATGTGTCACATGTGGAAGTGGTTTCGTTGATGATTTCTGAGGTGACAACGACTCAGTTTTCATTAACTATATCTGAGCCAAGTAGGGCTGTGCGCGTTGATGAATCAACGTATCACCTTTGGAAGCGGTTTTGGTGATGATTTCTGAGTCAGCAGCATATTAGTTTTCGTTGACTATTTCTGAGTGGTTTTGTGCCTATAAATCCATGAATCCATGCGTCACCTTTGGAAGTGGTTTTGTTGATGATTTCCAAGCCGCATCGACTCAGTTTTCATTCACTATTTCTGAGTCAACTAGGGCTGTGGGCGCTGAGGAAGCCATGCGTCACCTGTGGAAGTGGTATTGTTGATGATTTATGAGTAGGCAGCGCCTCAGTTTTCGTTGACTAATTCTAAGTCAACAGGGGTTGTGGTCGCTGATGAATCCACGCGTCACCTGAGGAAGTGGTTTCATTGATGATTTCTGAGTCGGCAGCGCCACTGTTTTCGTTCACTAATTCTGAGTCAATAGGGGCTGTGGGCGCTGATGAATCCACGGGTCACCTGTGGAAGCGGTTTCATTGATGATTTCTGAGTCGGCAACGACTCAGTTTTCGTTGACTATTTCTGAGTCAACAGGGGTGGGTGTGTTGGTGAATCCCGCGTCACCTTTGGAAGTGGTTTCATTGATGATTTCCAAGTCGGCGCCCAGTCAGTTTTCCTTGACTTTTTCTGAGTCGACAGGGGTTGCGGGTGCTGACGAATCCACGCGTCACCTTTGGAAGGTCTTCCGGTGATGATTTTTGAGTCGGCAACGACTGCGTTTTCGTGACTATTTATGAGTCAACAGGGGCTGTGTTTGGTGAGGAATCCACGTGTCACCTGTGCAAGCAGTTTCGTTGATGATTTCTGAGTAGGCAGCGCCTCAAGTTTCGTTGAATAATTCTGAGTCAACAGGGGTTGTGGGCGCTGATGAATCCACGCTTCACCTGAGGAAATGGTTTCGTTGATGATTTCTGAGTCGGCAGCGCCACTGTTTTCGTTCACTAATTCTGAGTCAACAGGGGCTGTGGGCGCTGATGAATCCACGGGTCACCTGTGGAAGCGGTTTCGTTGATGATTTCTATGTGGGCAACGACTCAGTTTTCGTTGACTATTTCTGAGTCAACAGGGGTGGGTGTGTTGGTGAATCCCGCGTCACCTTTGGAAGTGGTTTCGTTGATGATTTCCAAGTCGGCGCCGAGTCAGTTTTCCTTGACTTTTTCTGAGTCGACAGGGGCTGTGGGTGCTGACCTTTGGGAGGTCTTGGTGATGATTTCTGAGTCGGTAGCGACTGAGTTTTTGTTGACTATTTATGAGTCAACAGGGGTTGTGTTCGCTGAGGAATCCACGTGTCACCTGTGGAAGCGGTTTTGTTGATGATTTTTGAGGCGACAACGACTCAGTTTTCATTAACTATTTCTGAGCCAAGTAGGGCTATGCGTGTTGTGATGTCGCGGTCGCACAAATTAATTACCCTAGCTTAAAACACACAAGATAGTATAGAGCAAGCAAGGGGTCGATCCCACGTGGAAGGTTTAGTTCAGATTTTTATGCTATACGTTATGCAATGGGGGGTTTGATTTGCAATGATCTAAACTACGGTAGAAATTAAACTAACAAACAAAATCAATTGAAACTGAAATATATCAAGAAAACAAACCTTGGTCGCAAGCACACATCCACCTACAGAAATCAGAACCGATCCTTGAAACGAACTTCAGTTTATATTCTGAATTTCTTATCTTTTCTTAATGTTGGTTAATTAACGGAACCGCCGTATAAATAACCCTAACCAACAAACAATCACAGTGTTCGCACTAATGATTTAATCCAATGGCAGTCTTAAGATCTAGATAAATTCATTAATCTTAACAACCAAGTTGTCAGCTTGTGTTGCTTTGATCGAATGTTCTCCCTAAGTTTAATAACATAGTTCCGCTACAATTATCAAGCTTAGTTGCTTTACAAGTTTATATACCACAACTCCGGTTTTGATATCAAACTTAGCAATAGATTGTTCACAATAATAACTTAGAGTCCGCTCTAGCAATTAAGATAAACAATCTTAGGAAATATGCATAGGAAAACAAACATACTCATTCATAATACAAATTGAAAATAAATGGAAGAATAAATCTCACAGTTCTTGAAATCTGAAGGTGTTTGCATCCTTGCAACCAAGAAAACAAGCTTAGCCTTGCATATCTATTGAACAACTACTCCTAAAGATGGAAGAATACATGATTTCTGATTTATAGAGGGGAGAGTTTGTGTTTCTTCTCTTATGGCTGCCACCCTTCTTTCTTTGATTCTACTACACTCCCTCTCCCTCTCTCTTGGCTCTCTTAATAGCATAAACTTAGCTGCCTATTTATACACAAATTGTAAGTAAGAAAAAGCAAAGTTCAAGTGTGAATATCAAGAGATGGTGGTAGTGTGAAGGCGGCTAGCGGCTGGCGGCTGGCAACTGGTTTGTGGTTGGTGATTTGTGGTTGGTGGTTTCCTTCCTTGACCTTCTAGAGGAGCTAAATTGCTAAAATAAAAAATTTAGATGTCGGTTTGGATGCTTCGGGATGTAATTTGGATTCGTTTCTTCACGAAACCTGTTTGCTGGCAGAATTCAGTTAACATCGGTTTTGGCTGAAATTTGGAGCGTTTATATGCCTTTGAGTCAGGAATCCAAAACAATTGCGTTTGCATCAATTGGATGTCGACAGCTCCAGATATTAAATTTTGAATGGACAAAGGTCAACACTAGCAGAATGCGATATTTGACTTTGAAGGATGTGATTTCCATGCTCTTTGTCTTTCTATTTTTCTTGACTTAGATTTACAGAAAGGTATGGATGTTAGCTTTCTAATGCCATTGGAATCACTTCATTTCGACTTCTAGAACTCACGCTCTGCACAAAACATCGATTGAGGGTCAAATCTGCCAATTACCTTCAATTTACTCCTTTTTGCATCTTTCATCCAAAAGTGTCTTCAAAACATAAAACAAAGAATATCAAGGCACTTTATATTAATAACATAGGTAAAACACTAGTTAAATATGGGTGAAACTATCGAATAATATGGTTGCATCAATGCGCACTAACGAATCAACGCGTCACCTGTGGAAGCGGTTTTGGTGATGATTTCTGAGTCAGCAGCATATTAGTTTTCGTTGACTATTTCTGAGTCAACAGAGGTGGATGTGCCTACGAATCCACGCGTTACCTTTGGAAGTGGTTTTGTTGATAATTTCCAAGTCGGCAGCGACTCAATTTTCGTTCACTATTTCTGAGTCAACTAGGGTTGTGGCCGCTGAGGAAGCCACGCGACACCTGTGGAAGCAGTTTCGTTGATGATTTCTAAGAAGCAGCGCCTCAGTTTTCGTTGACTAATTCTGAGTCAACAGGGGTTGTGGCTGCTGATGAACCCACGCGTCACCTGAGTAAGTGGTTTCGTTGATGATTTCTGAGTTGGCAACGACTCCATTTTTGTTGACTATATCTGAGTCACCAGGGGTGGGTGTGGTGACGAATCCACGCGTCACCTTTGGAAGTGGTTTCGTTGATGATTTCCAAGTCGACACCGACTCAATTTTTTGACTTTTCGGAGTCGACAAGGGTTGCGATCGCTGACGAATCCACGCGTTACGTATGGAAGGCGTTTTGGTGACGATTTCTGAGACACCATCGACTCAGTTTTCTTTGAATAATTCTGAGTCAACAGGGGTTGTGGGCGCTGACAAATCCACGGGTCACTTGTGGAAGCGGTTTCGTTGATGATTTCTGAGTCGGCAACGACTTAGTTTTGGTTGAGTTTTTTTGAGTCCATAGGGCCTGTGAGCGCTAACGAATCCACGCGTCACCTTTGGAAAGAGTTTTGGTGACGAGTTCTGAGTAGGCAGCGACTCAGTTTTCGTTGACAATTTCTGAGTCAACAGGGGCTGTGGGCGCTGATGAATCCACACGTCAACTGTGGAAGCGATCTCGTTGATGATTTCTGAGTCGACGGTGCCTTAGTTTGCGTTGACTAATTCTTAGTCAATAGGTGTTGTGGCCGCTGATAAATCCACGCGTCACCTGAGGAAGAGGTTTCGTTGATGATTTTTGAGTCGGCAGCGACTAAGTTTTCATTGACTAATTCTGAGTCAACAGGGGCTGTGGCCACTGATGAATCAACGTGTCACCTGTGCAAGCAGTTTCGTTGATGATTTCTGAGTAGGCAGGAACTCAGTTTTCCTTGACTTTTTCTGAGTCGATAGGGGCTGCAAGCGCTGACAAATCCACGCGTCACCTTTGGAAGGTTTTTCGGTGATGATTTCTAAGGCGGCAACAACAAAGTTTTCGATGACTATTTCTGAGTCAACAGGGGCTATGTGCGCTGAGCAATCCACCTATCACTTGTGGAAGCGGTTTCGTTGATGATTTATGAGTTGGCAATGACTCAGTTCTCGTTGTCTATTTCTATGTTGTTGCGATGTCGCGGTCGCACAAATTAATTACCCTAGCTTCAAACACAACACACAAGGTAGTATGGAGCAAGCAAGGGGTCGATCCCACGAGGAAGTTTCAAGTCAGATTTTTATGTTGTACGTTATGTAATTGGGGGGATTTGGTTTGTGATTATCTAAACTATG
>Ga0307515_10025864_pt1 | contig 10130 bp, 6 predicted proteins | sample 17_EM_MG_FD_194513 | JGI IMG/M metagenome (GOLD analysis project Ga0307515, IMG submission 194513) | Populus trichocarpa ectomycorrhiza microbial communities from riparian zone in the Pacific Northwest, United States - 17_EM | ecosystem: Host-associated > Plants > Roots > Unclassified | place...
TAATCCGAAGGTTCAAGTGTTCAACAGGGGACTTAGATTACATAATGGACGTATCCCTCCCCCATATTTCAATTTTAACCACCAGGACTTCCTCTTGGAACGAAGACCTGATTGATTTTGAGAGAAAACTACCAAATGACACAACTTGGGGACTAATGACAATACAACCGAGGCTAGTAATGAAGCAATGTTGCCATCTTGTGTGTCAAAAACCGATAAACAATGGCAATCCATTATCATCAGTTTCTGACACATCTAGAAACTAAAATGTCTACATATGCTTCAACATTTAATGGTGTTAACTGAAAGAGGGTATTTGAAACTGTTAGCATATGTGAAGGATAGGGTTAAGCCAGGAGCGAGTGGTTTGCCCCCGTTGACGAGAGAGTCATTGACAGCAATGCACTTGAATACATCAGGTCTGATGTCGATTGCAGAGCTGAATTGCTCACAATAGAAATGGATGTTAGAAACTTGCACCTTTGTATTTGTATAGGTAATTTCCACCAAGAAAGTTGGTAAACCACTTGGTTGGGATTGAACCTGGGCTTGTGCAATCACAATATCTCTATGTGAGCATCTGGACTGCCTAGCCCTTCCTGTCCCTACAAATATAGACAATTTTGAGATTAGGGCTTGCTTCTACCTAAGAGAAAATATAAAAAATGCAATTTTTTTCTTCATTACCATTGTTGAGAAGTCCTGAGGGTGTTTCCTGAACTAAATTGTGTTCATCTTGTGTGCCTGCACCAAAATCACTTAATAAAATGAGTGATTAAAAAAAATGTGTTTTTTTTATTTTTTTAAAAAGTTAGAACTCGATATAATAAAAAAAAATTGTTAATGGCATCAATAAATCAAGGGATGAAGGTCCCTTCACTAGAGCAAATTATCAATAATTAGAGAGTCAAGAGAAATTTGTGTGTTATAATCTCTCTTATGATTTAAACCCTAGATGATAACAAAGAGAAAATCCACTTAATCACCTGATTAAACCTTTAAAATCATAAAGAACAAAGTGGATTACTTGTCAACCTACATAGATTTTAGATTTGAACAAAATTCCCAATGAGACCACAGACAAAACAGAAGTTGGCATCTTCATGTCCTCAGCACAGACAATTTAGGCAATAACTAAGACTAGACTTTGAATTTATATTTAGATGTTTTCAGAAAATGGAAAATATAGATTCTAAAATCATAACCATATTTTAATAAACTTTAGAGGCGTGGTTTTTGGTGCAGAATCAGAGTACGGCAAGGAGATGGTTCAGGGCATTAGCAATCACCGGAATAAGTAGGGCCCGTTTGGCTAGTGTTAGAGGTTGCGTTTTTTCAAAAACACAAGAAACAAATGTTCGGTTAACAAAAAAAAAAAAATGCTTACTGTGCATGATTCCAAAGCTAAATCGCGTGCGAAACGCAGGAAAATAAAAGGGCAGAAAAATGCTGCTTTCGGGAATTTTCTCCAGATGACAATAAAACCTATACTGAAAACCTGAATAACTTGAAGTCTGTTAAAAAATAAAATAGAAGGAAAAAACCTAGTTGATATTGTCAAAACTCGCTCTCGTCTTATATATATATATATATAAACATTGTTCTTATCCTTTTAAAAAAATTTAAAGGTCAATCCGACCTGGATCTTATCCCAGCCCCAGCATTGGATTTTACATCTATACTTAAAACTTAAGAACACGTTGGTTTTATAAGCACGCATCAGAACATCAAACGATTGTTCTTAATGTTTCATGCATCCATGTTAAACCATCTACAAATATGAATCCAAGGACCTGGCTTCTCGAGAAAAAGCAGGACCCTCGTAATGTTTTTCCATCCGGAGGCTGGAAAATAGCATTTGAGACATTGTAAGGAGGTTATGTATCGTACTTCAGTTAACTTTCCACTGGTTTAGATTCAGCAACAGCAGGTTCAGATTGTGAGGATTGCTCGTCTGCGGAGGCAGTGGACCCGATAGGTTTCTTGAACTGTACCACGATCATGGTCATATTGTCACATCCCTCGCCACCTATTATTGATGGCGCCAAACACCTATCAAGGACTCTCTCACACACTGCAGAGAGCTTGTTTTCCTGCATTATTGAAGTTTCCGTCAGACTTTTGACACGTATAACTTAGCAAATGTAGATCGAAGAACATAATTCAGAGAGTAAAATTGACTAGAATCAACAAGATCTTCTTTTTTTCATTTTTTCCTCCAAGTGAATGGTAGATTGATACTGATCTTATATCACATAAGCTCTCTACCCAAATAGTTCAGCGAGGTCTAACTTCAGAATGACATAAATGGGGAGATGAATAAAAAGCTAAAACCGAATATTTCAAAACCATGCTCGTCAAACGTAACAAGAGGTCCAAAACCACATACCACTTGAAGTTGTTCATGAATAAAATCTACTAGTTGCTGGCTTGACATGCAATCCCTGAAACAAGAAAAGTGACCAATTATCCGCTTGAAATTAATTATTCATGAAGTTGCTACCAATAGTTCTACAAAATGAATAAAATTTGATTATCAGCAGAGTTCCCAGGCCTATCCATGTGATCTACGGATTCATGTAAAGTGAACAAAAGATTCAAATGCAGTCTTTGACAATTTTTGAAACTTCAGGGTTGTTAAAGTGTTATCTTCCAAGTCATGGAAGCACAATGAACAAGCGCCAATCATCCACACACCACAATCAATGATTTTATGTCACTAAACATTGCAGACTGATTTGTACCCTAATTCGAATAGAACAGTGTTCACTAATTTGCAAGTTCTTCTCAGGTATATATGTGGCCAACAGCTATGGCTAAACCTCACTTTATATGTTCCATTGAGTTTCCTTCAATTAAACTACCAAAGCCTGCCCTCATGGTTTTTTTAGGTATTGCATTTTCATTACTAAGATCCATGCATGTTTTATTTCTTTTGGAAAGAGAATCAGCACATCATGAAACAACCTTCTAAGGTACTAACTACAAAAGGTAACATTAGACGCATACCATATTCCGTCACATGCCAGCACAAGAAAGTCATCATCATCACAGAGCTCGACCTGATGCAGGAATAGAATAAGGTCCAAAGAGGGAGGAAAAAAATAAAACCATACTTCAAAAAGAATGATAAGCAAGGTTTATCTAGAAGAGCAAATTGTTTGAATGAAAACATTGCAGAAAGAAGAATAAGCATACAATGTTTATATCTGGATTGGCTGTCACAATTTGCTTTTCAACAGGCAAAAACTTATTCTGCTTGAATTCCACATCACCTGCATTACAAAAGAAAAAATGAAAATTGAAAGAAGATACCTCTCTCGCATATAAATGCAAGCAAGAGGGCGGGCACACTCATTAAGATGCATACCATGTTATATGTGTGCATCAACAAATACTAGCATGGACATGAATACAAAGATACAGGTGTCAGTGGGAGTGGTAGTGAGTGCGCACATGGATGGGGGGGTGCAAACATGCTTTTGTAAGTGCAATGCATACTCATTGCTTTTCAGTATGGAAAACAAAAAAGTTTTAGCCTTGTGCTCGGCACCTAATCACTTCTCATGAGGAAATCCAGACGCAGTAAGCCCAGAGATTGAGTATAAAAGCCACACTCAGAATAAGGGACTGAGATCAGGAGTTCACAGGAATGTTAGGTACCTATAGCCCTCGCAAGATTTAAACTGCCATTGACCCGTCCTGCATGTATGAAACCACCAGCTTTTAAAATCCTTTCTTTCTCAGCCTCAAGATCAGGTTTGTGATCTCTAGACAAATTGTATGCCTGCATCAAAAAGAGCAATGTTTATCGAAATATTTATACAAGGTTTTGTCCATATCAACAATATACCTTTATGTCCATTTATCAGGATACTATCCCCATCACATTAATACTTGAGAGAAAAGGTGAATTGATGATTAGCTGAGGCAGAAGTAAAGTCGCAAGATTTTTTAACAATTCCAAAAAACCCTCCCCTACAAACAACCTTTAGTCTTCAGGGAAAAAATCAAACCATCATTTCTAGTTAACTGAAAAATACCTGGCCCTTTCTAGATATCACACATCGAGAATCACCAGCATTCGCAACAATGAGTTGATTGTTTCTAATAATCCCAACACAGGCTGTGCAACCAGAAGTTGGTCCAGAGAAGTTAGAGTGAGGACCCTAATCACCATGTTAAGAATAAAATGAGTTCTTAACCATTATTATTGAATGATACAGAGAAATACAGAAAGATTCATTGTTGCAGTATGCATGGTTAATGGCCAATGTGTTTAAAACATGATATTGGCTAGGCAAATTTTTAATCAATATTATGACCTTTGGACTCAACTAAGTCTGAGCAAGCAACCTAAGATCCCGATCAGAATAAATGTTAAAATTTTAACGTTGTAGAACATGATAGTAAAGACAAAATCACGTTTTTTTTTTCCTGAAAACAGAAAACCCCAGATAGCTAAATAACATAAGAATAATTTAATGGTCTAATAAATTGCATATCATCAACAAAATATTTGGATGAAGACCTCATGTGGTAATTATCTACTCATTCATAAGTAATAATGATCCAACCATTTTCTCAGATTCATCTTGGCTGACAAACCAAATGCATATGGACATCAAAGGGAAATAAACGACAGTGTATTATACAGTCTCGAAGCAAGTTGTACCAAATGAATTCAAAAGGGTGTACGCATGCACACACAGTATGTGTTGTGAAAATAACTGGGAAAAATGAACGACAGTGTGTATTATACAGTCTCGAAGCAAGTTGTACCAAATGAATTCAAAAGGGTGTACGCATGCACACACAGTATGTGTTGTGATAATAACTGGGAAAAATGAGTGCAACACTGCTGCATTTAAAAATGAAAATACAGCTAAGTTGGGGAATCCTGATCCCTGTGTTCAAGAACTTTGATGCTGACAGCTGTAACCACTCACATATCAGGTCTTTAACCATCATTTTCCAAGGAATGACTAATGGTAATTGGTTTCTTAATGAATTATCATTAACCTTTGGTTTAAAAAGAACTAAGAATGTTCAAAAAACTTTACTAATTCTGTCAACTGATTCCAATCTGAATATGAACTCTTAAGCACAAATAGAAGGATAAACTACAACGCATGAGTAACACTTGAGTTTGAACTTCCAGATTTCACAGGAACAACCACTACTTGGGTGGTTGACCTCTAAATCCAAAGAACCAAACCTAGAAGCATAACTTAAATTAACATAGTTGGAGACTATTATACTAAGGCAATAGCTGCAGTGTATTCCATTTGTGTATAAAATACCTCTTCAAAGGCCCAATTATCAAGTTGTTCATTGCTATCACCACACCTTGGAGACCATATCAACCCTTCTATCATGCCAGTAAACTTGTTTATTTTATCACCCAAAGATGCCAATTCCCTCCAACCTCTCTGGCCACACATCATCTCGTCCATTCTGCATGAGATGCATAAAATGAAATCATGAGCAAGCACCTATGATTATTTGCAATATCCTTTTAAATAAAAAGAGGGCATTTACAGAACTATAAATCCTAAAATAACCAAACGTCCATGCAAAGGGACAAATTTTCCAAGTACAAAAAAATATAAAGCAATAGAGAGAAGAAACTAACATTAAGAAAATTGTATCAAAATACTAATAAGATATATTATTGATATGACTAGTTTATAATTACTAAGGCTCAAAACTCATGCATAGACGGTGGAGAATAACATCAGATCATAATAAACCACTGTGGCAACATTATTACGTCCGCACCTTACTGTGCACTTCAAATTAGTCTTCAAGAGGGAGAAAGAAAAAACTCCTAGTAATTAAATCAAGTAACCTGAAAAATGCTTTCTGGACAGAAGTTCCAATATCTCCTGCTGCATATGCTTCATTCTTGAGAACCTGCTGATGGAGAAACTTGGCACAGAATTTCGCAACTACTTTACCTGTAAGTTACTGGATTAATATGAGTGACAATGACCTAAACGTCAATTATACTAACACACTGACCTAGGTACAAGCAGAGCATACAAGGACGCATTTAGAATTGAAAAACCACCCATATGAGATAAGCATCGTTGACAATAAAAAGGGAATTTTTTGGCAGATAATTTTATTGCATAACCCCCACAGCCATTGTCTACTGGATGCATATTTCCATCACAAATAACCAGACTCCACTAAGTCTCATGTCTGAACAAGTTGAGTTTGGATACATGGATTCTTTTCCCACAATCATCATTAGCAGATTGCAAACTTAAAATGAGTAATAAACAAAAACTTAAGTCTGAAAAAAGAATAAGCAAAATAATATTAAGATTTTAAAATGGTCAGAGACTAATATTCTGTTCACTGGAATTGAACATTGCTAATACAACTTTGATTTTGTTCATTTAAGGGCATAACCAGAAATCAACCCAAAAAACAATGAAATCGGACTTGGTGAAGATTCAGGAAAAGCACATTTTAGTTAAGCAATGATCACGTACCATATTCACATGTACCTGAAACTTGCAGTTCTTACCTCCATGGCCATCATAAACACCAAAGAATGAAGTGGTAGCATCCAAATCGGTTATTGCAGCATGCTAAAACACAAATAATAATAACCACGTAACTGACATCATATCCATGATGTAAAAAATAAACTCAACTATACAGCACATGTAATAATATATGCTATGAAGTTGGCTAGCATGCAAGAGAAGAGCACTATGACAATATTTTGGAATACAAACAGACAATAATGACACCTTAAAAATGAGATGATATGCCGATACTAAACGAGTTTTTTGTGGCAATGATCAAATGTCTGTGGAATCGGTGCCAAGAAAAATAGAAAAGGTAAGAGGAGGAGAATATAGTCTATGACTAGAGAAGAGAGGAGTTTGTTTTGCAGAAGATGCCTTTGGAAGTGAGGAGCAAGTACTGTTTCACAAAACTTTCTCTAGATACATTTCCAAGAACATTAAAGAAATTCCATTTTTTTATGATCATATTTTCCCCCCACTTCTACAGGAAAAAAGGTAGGAAAATTTAAATGGATTCTAGATAATTTGGCACCAAAGAACCTATAACACAACACTTTTTTTAAGAGCTGTAATTAGTTACTTCCTCAAACTTTGAAAAAATACATCACATATTGTATTTGCATTCCAGTAGGATGAATTCCTGCCTAACCAAATTTATCATTAGTACTATCCTGTTACAAAATCTTTAAGACACCCCCACATAATGTCATCAGTATATTCATGTGTTGTATTAATCAATGGGCAATTAAAGCATCAAGGTTGTTGGTAACAAGATTTAAAAACCTAGCATATTCACATAGATCAAATGCTGGACTCACCGCATCTTCCATGGTTGCACGCCAACCTTGCATAGATGATAAACCGTATCTAAGCCTACCATTCTGGCCATCCTCTGAGAATTTCTCCGTCTTCGGAGAACTGAGGTATATCCCCATCACTATCCAAAATCAAAGAGCAAGTATTTACGAGTAAGTAAAAACACAAGAAAAAATTGGACACAACAACTCCAGCCAACAAAAAAAGCAAACTACAACGTCAACTACAAGCTCCTATATGCACTTTATTCTAGCCTTAATGCTTTCTTCAGTTACCAAGAATCTGAAAATTTAGATTGTGACGCTTAAAACTAGCAAAACCCTCCGAAAAGATCAAGCCATTTTTCAAAAAAATCTTTCAGATTAAGATAATTGTCAAACTTGTTTCTATTCCTAATTCATCACAGTGCACCAGATCAAAGATGAAGTCATTAACTGATCAAAACAAATTCAAACCATTAACAAACAAGCAGCATGAAAAGAAATTAGGTTTCACTCAAAAAATGTCCAATCTTTAAAAAGAATTAAAGCCATAATTAATGTCCATGTAAAAACAACTGCTAGTAAAGATCCTAGATGAGCTCAAGTAAGCCAAGTACAAAAATCCAACAGCAAATTTGAAATGCAGTAACTGAATAAAAAAAGATTCAGATCAATGAATATAACAGAACAGAACAAAATAAAATATACATTGAAAATAGCAACATTAGAGATATGCTAAAATAAAGAAAGATACAGCATACCCGGATAGTAATTTGGACCACAGCAGTTAAAAAACATGAACTTTCCATAAAAAGAAGCCTAATTTAAAAAATAGCAAACAACCAGACTCCTCTTTTCTTGGGGTCAATCACATTAAAAGATATCAACAACACAACATAGCAGAAAGGCCCGGATACCAATTTCAGATATCACAACATGGCAGCAAAAAAATTTACATGGGAAATCAAGAAAGATCAAAACTTTAAACTGCTATGTACCTGGTTGTGAGAGAAAGAGATCAGAAGCAAAGAAACAGACCAAGAGAAAAAGGGAAACAGAAATGGAATCCAAAATATCTATAAATGAACTCCCTTTTCAAAACTAAGAAAGAACCATCAGAAGTTTCAAAGAATCTCAGAGAAAAAACACAAGAATTTAAGTGACACCAACAGGAATTCAAGAATGAAAGAGACAGACAAGGAATTGATAAGAAGGAGAGAAAAAGGTGAAGCCTTTGTCGAGGAAGATGTTTTTTTCTGAGTTGTTGAGTGAAAATGGAAAAAGAAGATGACCGCTGATGGGGTATCCTTTTGTTTTTCTATCTAGTCACCGTTTCTCCTCTCCCTCTTGACTTCTCTCCCTGTATACTTCAATGCAAAGATCAAATTTTTGGAATTGTGTCTTCCATTAAATTTGAAAATTATTTGTAAGAGATGGATGATTTTAATGTGTTAATATTGAAGATATTATTAAAAAAAATCTCAAATATCTCAGATTGTTTAACTGTTTACAGTTTGTACTGTTGAGTTTTATAAGTCTTGGCTTCATGTGATACGGTATCTAATTATATATACTTTAATTAATCTAACAATTAAAGGGATTTTATTTTGTAATTTAATTCAAAGATTCTTGAATCATTGAGCCAGCATTATACCTTAATCATCTCAACAATCAAGATCACGGGAGGTCTGGAATTATTATTTATCATTTATTATTCAAACTCAATCTCCATTATCATGTGGGGAAGATCTTGCAAGGGATGCATGTTCTCCTACAAATTTACTCCATCCGTGACAATTCTAAATCAATTTGTCTCCCGACATGAAGCATGAATTTACCAAGTTGCATGTTCGATAGAATCCTGTAATATTATTTTCTATTTAGCAACACGATGACATTTTGCTAGAAAAAATATTAAAAATGATATTTTTATTGCGGTGCAACCTCCATACATCGTTTTATAGTGAGTTTAAGAGCAAAACTTTTACATCTATATAGTATATTTAAAAAGAAAATCAAATACCTACGATCAATCAAATTAAAGTTTCTACGTGAACCCAAGCAAAGATGCTTTCATTGATTGAATTGGACATAGGAAAATAGAAGGAAGGTGCCTCTTGTCAAGGTGGGAAAGCAATTCCAGCTTGAAAGAGACAAACATGTCCATGACAAAAGAGACAACACTGGGCTGCCGTTTCGTGGTGGTTTGAATTACGGTACGAAAATTGCCAATAATTTGGCTCTTATGATGAAGAAGAAGTCCATGATGTGGCCAGCCAATCACGGTGGTATGATTTTTGTGACTTTTCTTTGTTTTTTTTTTGTAAAAGTTCAGCAAATTTTATTACTTTTCTCTGATCAGCTGATTTTCCAATTCACTTTCGCATTTTTCTCCATTGGCCCATCGAAGAATATTCTCACCTGTTAATGGGCCAACTTTCTTCTCTCATGATTGAGTGAGTTCATGGTGATTTTTGCACCCCTCGAATTATTTTCAACATTTTTATCAAATCTTTGACCATTTTAACAGATTGATTTGGTTTCTCGGTAAGCAGTTGATCTGGGAACTAGTCCAAGCAAGATTTAGCATTAAACTGTTTAGGAAGTTAAATTCATCAATTTTAAATAATTCAACAAATCAACTCGTGCTCGAGGAACTCAAACAATAATTTTTATTAAAAATAATATTATTTTAGTTTTTTTTAGCAAAAATTAAAAAATAAACTATGATAAACCCACCGATTCGAAGATTGATATACCTAATATATTATTTAAGTTATAAATTGAA
>Ga0307515_10025865_pt1 | contig 10130 bp, 9 predicted proteins | sample 17_EM_MG_FD_194513 | JGI IMG/M metagenome (GOLD analysis project Ga0307515, IMG submission 194513) | Populus trichocarpa ectomycorrhiza microbial communities from riparian zone in the Pacific Northwest, United States - 17_EM | ecosystem: Host-associated > Plants > Roots > Unclassified | place...
AAGGAAATTGCAGATACCAAGCCACGCCAAGTTGGAGATAAAGAGCCTGCAAACACAGGAAGGCCATTTACGAAATATGGCCGGTGCTTTCGTAGGATAAGATCCTGCCAACCTCCTACCACTCTTTCATCTCTCAACTCTTTGGATCTATCTGGTAATTATATGTTGACAGGATCAGGTAACATTTAAATTATCTAGTTTTGAACCCTTTTCGTTTGTCCTTTTTGTATAATTTTTTTTATGTGTTTATTTGTTTTCAATCTACTTTTGAGAATCATCTTCCAGGTTTTGAAGTCTTGTCATCAAGATTGAAGAAATTGGAGAACCTTGACCTAAGTTTGAATTTTTACAATGATAGCATCTTTTCATCTTTATCTGGGCTTTTATCTCTCAAGTCTTTGGATCTATCATACAATTGGTTGACAGGATCAGCTGGCATTTACGGTAACAGCTAAATTATCTAGATTTGAATTTTTTTCATCAGTGCAATGATAGCATTTGTTTCATTTCTTAATGGATTTTGATCTCTTAAATCTTTAGATCTATCAGCGAATATGCTGACAGCATCTACTTGTAGTATCAATAATAATAAGACTTACATGTATCACCAACTCTCTTGCAGGTCTTGAGGTCCTATCATCACAGTTGAGGAAATTAGAGAGGCTTGACCTAAGCTATAATATATTCAACGACAGCATTGTACCACATCTGCGAGGATTATCTTCTCTTAAATCTTTAAACCTGTCAGGCAACATGCTGTCAGGATCAACTACTCTCAATGGTAAAGTTATGAATATTTCTTGGCAACTTCTAACTAATAAGGCATGGTTTACCCAAAATTCATTTTTTTATGGTCCATGCCAACCTATTTAGCTCATTTTTCAACAATACATTTTGATATCTCTAAATATTTCAAGCACATTTGAACACAGAAGCTTAAGATCTATAATATTACGTGGGATTTTGGGACAATGTTAATATTACGTGGGATTTTGTGAATTAGAATTATGTAATAAGTACAATTTTGAGCTCAGACAGCCTTAATCAATTAAAACCATCAAACTGACCTTATTAATATCTATTAATTTTAATTGGACATTATTAATATTTTTTAGAATAAAGTGGAATTAATTTTTTAGAATAACAAATATAAGTTTTGAAATAATATTTTTTTTATAACAAATGGTACCTTAATTTTGCAGTGTTAGAGAGTAATATAAACTATCTCAGGTTTCACCTAATAACTTAAATGGATGGGACAAAATGGTTTTTTAACATGTAGTTTTTTCTTAAAAAGATTACCATTTTTTCTATTAAAATTTTCCCTTTTTAATAATATCTATTAAAATTTTCCTCTCACCCACTATTTTTCAAAATTTTTATAATTTTAAGAAATTATGCCAAGCATCTTTTTTATGATGTTTTCTTTGTTACAAAATAATTTATGAATATTATATTTGGTAATCAAAATTTTTTGTTTTCTTTAATAATCTAAAACAAAGATGTTGTCTAATTTATTTTCACAATACTTAATTTCATTACTTATTTGATTGTCTGTTTTCAATTCTTTTACATATCATAGGTTTAAGGAAGCTGGAAGCCCTTAGTCTGAACGAGCTCGCCATCATCGGAAGTACTTTGCTGCAGTCATTGGGAGCATTGCCATCCCTAAAGACCCTTTCTCTTAGGGCTAATAATTTAAGCGGGACATCAATAAGTCAAGGTTAATCACAGTTTAGTTGCCTAAATTCCTAATTAATCATATTGAAACCTTCTATTAAGCATAATATTGTAACATGTATTGGCTGCTTTGTATCATATATTTTATTGTTTCTTCCTTCACAGTGCCTTTGTTCAATTTGACCACCCTTGAAGAATTGTATCTAGATCGCATTGCTCTCCCAATAAACTTTCTCCAGAATATTGTACCATTGCCTGCTCTTAAAATTTTATCTGCTAGTGGATGTGACCTCCATGACACTCAAGGTATGTAAATTAACAACTTTCCATTTGTCAATAATTACATGATAGTTTTAACATGATTAGAGATAAACTAATTGTACATGTTTGAATGGACTGAAGAATCTGGAACAGTTAGATTTCTCGAAAAATAATCTAGAGGGTTTACTTCCAGATTGTTTGGGAAACTTATCATCTTTACAAGTACTAGATGTTTCTAGAAATCAATTTACTGGAAATATTGCATCTGGTACTCTTAACAACCTCATATCCCTTGAGTTCTTATCATTATCAAATAACCACTTTGAAGTCCCACTTTCATTCAAGTCCTTCAGTAACCACTCAAAACTCAAGTTCTTCATGTGTGACAACATCACTCTAGTAGAAGACCAAGCTGGCTTTCGGAATTTCATTCCAAAGTTCCAACTCATGCTTTTCAGCTTGTCATATAGTACATCTAAAGCACTCAATGCGGATGTTCCCAACTTTCTCTATAACCAATATGACTTGAGAACCCTTGATCTCTCCAACAACAACTTCAGTGGAATGTTCCCATCATGGTTACTTGAGAACAACACAAGCTTGGAAGCATTACATTTGAGGCAGAACTCCTTTGTTGGTCCTTTGAAATTGCCAAACCATCCTAATCCGAATGTGATTATCATAGATATATCAAACAACAACATACGTGGTCAAGTTCCAAGAAATATGTGTTTGGTATTACCAAATTTGTCAATCTTAAGGATGGCTATGAATGGACTGACAAGTAGCATTCCTTCTTGTTTTGGAAACCTGAGCTCTCTAGTACTTGTAGATTTATCTAACAATCGATTGTCTAAAGTAAAACTTGAGCAGTTGAAGAGATCATGGTATGTGGGGCTATCAAACAACAATTTGGGTGGACAAATATCTCCTTCAATTTTCAACTCATCTTTGCTCAGATATCTCTACCTAGATGGCAACAAATTTACGGGGCATGTATTAGATTTTCAACCTACCAATGGGATATATTTAGCTGTACTGGATATCAGCAACAATCAGTTTTCAGGCATTCTTCCAACATGGATGGGCAATTTCTCAAATCTCAAAGCAATTAATTTGTCCAGAAACAATTTTGATGGTCCGCTACCAAGAGATTTCTACAAGTACTTCCTACTCGGTTATGCTTGTTACAACATTTACGCATCTTGGATGTTTCACGAAATCAGCTCTCTGGTCCTCTACCTTGTTGTCTGGGAAATTTTTCTTTGAAGGAAAATCTAGAGAAAGCAGGGCATACTGGTCAAAAATCCTATGTGCTCAAGTCCCTAAAGCAGATGTCAAATGAAACCGGTTTACTAGAAGGGAAGATCAATGACGCGGAAAGCCCTTTTGAAGACATCACTATACAAGAACAAATAAAAGAAGAAATACAATTTACAACTAAAAGAATTTCATATACTTACAAGGGCGATATTCTCAACTTAATGTCGGGTTTTGATCTCTCCAGCAATAGATTCTCAGGCGAAATCCCATTCGAAATGGGAAATTTAAGTGAGATACATTCATTAAACTTGTCACATAACCATCTCACTGGATTCATCCCTGCAACATTCTCAAACTTAAAGCAGATAGAGAGCTTGGATCTTTCTTACAACAGCTTGAATGGTGGCATCCCTCCACAACTTGCTGTCCTCAACAATCTAGCAGTTTTCAGTGTGGCACACAATAACTTGTCAGGAAGAACTACAGAGATGAAGGCTCAGTTTTGGACCTTTGTTGAAAGCAGTTATGAAGGTAATCCTCTTTTATGTGGACCTCTGTTACAGAAAAAATGCGATGGAGAAGAATCACCATCACAGCCAACGCCTAATGATGAACGAGAAGATGATGAATTCATAGACATGTATGTTTTCCATGTGAGCTTTGGGGTATGTTTCATAATTGTGGTGTTGACAATTGCAGCAGTTCTTTACATAAATCCACTTTGGCGACGCAGGTGGTTTCACTTCATTGAAGATTGCATTGACACTTGCTACTATTTTCTGGTGATTAATTTTCGTAAGTTCTCCAACTTCAGAAGATCTTAGGGTCTTAGCATGGGATTGCTGAATTTGTTGTGGTTGTTGGTGGGGGAATCAGTTATTTGCTTGTTGCATTCTTGGTCCAGATATGTGTTTTCTCCGAACTTGTCCAATTTGCTTGTATCTGTCCAGCCATTATAGGTGTTTTTTAGTGTGTTGGTCTCATAGCTTAACCTTACCTTGGATCTTTTCAATATGCAAGTGTTGTAACTATATTTATCTTTGGGATCCTAAGTTTGTCTTGTTTTACTTTGTTTTCGCTATATTTTTTTGCACTGACCATCATGTTGGAAATTAAATTCTTATCAAGAAGTTAATTATGAAGGCCTTTAAGGCCGCCCAGGAACCTCTGTGAAGTGTTCCTTATTGACAAGGAACTAGAAATAATAATCTCATCCATAAACAATTCATTAAAGTAACAGTATTGAGGATTAAGGCAGTCATTCTCCACCTTTCATCTTAAAATATTTTTTCCAAACAAAATTCCAGAGGTACCTCGCCCTACGCTCTCCTTCCCTTTCAAACGCCTCAAAACAAACAGTGTGAAGGTAACAGTATGATGATACTGTTGAACATGACTGTTCGTGAGTTTCCTACTCAGTTATACTTGTTAGAGAGCATTTAAGCATTTTGAATGTTTTACTAAATAAGCTGTGTATATGGACTCCTGTTTAGGCAATTATACTTCCATGGAGAGTTCAACGAAACTAGAAAAAATGAGGTCTTGTGAAACAATGGTTGGAAGCAATCCCTTGAGTATACAAGATGTCTTGTGAAACAATGGGTCTGTTATAATTAGGATTGAAAGAAAAAATGAGGAAGATGACAGAAAACAAAAGGGGCCTTGAGGAATACTAAATGTCGTTGTTTCTCATATGAAGAAAAAATAATTCCAATTAATAATCTATCAAAAAAATTATTCTAAAAAATTCCTTAAATCTATTTAAAAAATAAGTACTGAATCGACCCAATTTAAAAAAGAAAAAGAAAGCCTTAAATAATCAGAAAATAAAGAAAAGAATCCAAAAAATACTAAAATTCTGAAACAATAGCTTCTATATATAATTTTAGGGACTTGATGACCTCGGTTAGTTTTAGCATTTTCTATTTTTATATTAATTTTGCTATATAAAAATGGAATGGGTTGTCATCCGGTCCTAATTCTCTTTGTGGCCTCAAAAATCAAGAGTCCAGTGGTGTAAAATAGGAAGACAAGAACACTCGATTCTTTCATATATCTGCTACTAGAATGAAAAACAGAAATGCAATTCTCTCATTGTCTGTTAATGGAAGAAGTATCTCCAAGCCATCCTTGGTAAAGATGGAAATTGATAGATATTATAGAGACCTCTTCTCACTTTTGTTTCTTAGATAATAGTCGAGAATTTATTAAGATTATGGCTAAAAAGAGAATAGCCTAGGAGACAACAGTAAGAGCAGAAAAAAGAAAGGAGAAAGAACAGAAAAACAAACAGGCAAAGAGATTGAAACAGGGGGAGAAGACAACCAGGCAAAAGAAAAGAAAAATACATGGGAGTCAGCCTCTGTTTTCTCCGTAAAAGATGACACCATTGCTGATACCTATATCCACACTAGTGGAGCCTGAAGATATGTTATCAAGCTTCAACCATAAGGAGAACCTGCAGAGGATAAGGGAAACACAGATTCCACACAATACAAGAGAAGAGAAGCTGCCATGAAAGATTCTGGAATCTGCCTTGCACCATAGAAGACCATTGGTAGCCCATATCATCAACAGAATTTGGGAAACAACCACTACTACCCCACCGAGAAAGGAATTTCATCCATAGATTCCAGGCAAAATCACAGTGGATGAAGAGATGGCTTGAAGATTCAAGACTTCTTTTACAAGACCTCTTCTCATCACTGGATAGAAGGATTAGACCATCCTGTGCAAAGCTGATGTTCTAGCAACTTAAGCCTTCGTCTTCCTCTACATTGGAAACTACTTTTACTCTAGAAGAAGTAAAAGCAGCCATTTGGGAATGTGACAGCAATAAGGCTCCTGGTCCTGATGGGATCAATTTCTTCTTCATAAAGAAAGCATGGGAAACAATTGGGGATGATATATATGGTCTGGTTGACGACTTTTATTTGTCTGGTCTCCTACCTGATGGCATCAACAGCTCCTTCATCACTCGCTTCCCAGAAGTAGTTGGTGCTAATAAACTCAAGGATTTCACACCTATTAGCCTGATTGGATGCTTGTACAAGATCATCTCTAAGTTGCAAGCTAATAGGTTAAAGGCTGCCATGCCTGAAATTATTGGCGAGGTCCAGCATGCTTTTATCAAGGGGAGACAAATTTTAGACAGTGTTCTTATAGCCATTGAAATTATCTGTCATTTAAAGAAATCAAAGTCAAAGGGTTATATTCTCAAACTCGACTTCCACAAAGCCTTTGATTCAGTTATTTGGGAATACATTGATGAAGTCATGGAATGTTCGGGCTTTGGGGTAAGGTGGAGAGGATGGATCAAGCAGTGTATTTATTTATACAGCCAGAGTATCTGTCCTAGTAAATGGCTCTCCCATTGAGGAATTCTCCATGGAAAAAGGACATCGTCAGGGAGACTCGTTATCTCCTTTTCTCTTTAACATGGTTGCTGAGGACCTCAGTAGAATGCTAAAAATTGGTTGTGATTTGAGATTAATAGAAGGCATTGCTCTTGGGCAGACCGGAACCAGTCGAGCATTTCCCATTTACAGTATGCTGCCGATACTCTTATTTTCAGCTCAGACAATCTCTCTTCCTTGCCGGACATAAAAAGTCTTACAATGCTTTGAATTGGTATCCAGACTGAAAGTAAATTTCCATAAAAGCTCGATTAATAAATATTCTAATTCATAAATACTCTTTTAATTTAATGATCTTATCTACCATATTACACCAACTAACAAAACTAGAAAGTTTGAAAATAAGAAACACCATCGCTTCATTGAACCGTCGGTTCCTCTCATGGCAAACCATTTCGCCACGTGGCAAATCACTGTCCTTTACCTCAGATCTTGACACTTGTTATCGAAGGAAACCATGACTCCCATGCATCTCGACACGCATTAGATTTCGTGGGACCAATTAAAATGCCCTACAGCAAAAAGACAGACGTGTTTCTTCCCTCCACGTGTCCCACAGTGTTTCCACCTGGCAAATATTGTGGGATTTCCTTTTGGGATCTTAGTGGGTCCCCGTTGTTTTAGACTTTTTATTGTAGGCGGTGGGCCCTGGTCGGTGGTGTTTGGATATTGTAGGTAATAAAAAAATAATTATTTTAATTACCCATTTGCTTAATAATATAAACAAAATCATTCTAAAACGTCGGTGCTTACCTATAATTAAAAAAACAAATCATATATCATGATACATTTTATACAACTATAAAGTCATTAACTTTTTTATATATATAAAATATTTATCCTATTTAAAGGCAAGAAATGGACTTGTCAAATGAGGACTTTTCTGGATTTTATAATACCATTAATTTAATTAATTAATTATATATCTTTCACTTATGTTAAAGAAACTAAAATTCAATGCATCCTCCAATCCCTATATATACACCCCCTCTCATCCCAAGAACTTCACTCAACCATAACCTTTCAAAGATCAAAGCAATACAGTTTGTGCAACCTGAAATTCTCTCTTCTTTTCTTAGTAAACAAACAACTTGTTTCAAAACCTTTTGATTTCTCTAACCAAAAACAACTAAAAAGTTTTGCACATCACTTTTTTTTACTACTTTGATACCATGGCTCCTGATATTACTGCTACTCTTGCTAACAACACCAACTCCCTTGTCAAGCAAGCTAGCATTTCAAGTTGTGCATATGTTACGTTTTTGGCTGGTGATGGAGACTACTGGAAAGGTGTTGTAGGGTTAGCCAAGGGGTTGAGGAAGGCAAAGTGCAACTACCCTTTGGTGGTAGCTATCTTGCCTGACGTTCCTGAGGAGCACCGGAAGATACTTGCCTCTCAAGGGTGCATAGTGAGGGAGATTGAGCCTGTTAACCCACCGGAGAACCAGACCCAGTTTGCTATGGCTTATTATGTCATCAACTACTCCAAGCTTCGTATATGGGAGGTATGTATGCCCGTATAACACTTACTAGTATTATGTTATATGTAACTCCTAAATATTGTTTTCTTTTATTACAGTTTGTGGAGTATAGCAAGATGATATATTTGGATGGTGACATCCAAGTGTTTGATAGCATAGACCACCTCTTTGACATGCCTGATGGCTACTTCTATGCTGCGATGGACTGCTTCTGTGAGAAAACATGGAGCAATAGCCCCCAGTACAAGATTGGTTACTGCCAACAGTGTCCCGATAAGGTCCATTGGCCTGCTGAGATGGGTCCTAAGCCTCCTCTCTACTTCAACGCTGGCATGTTTGTTTATGAGCCCAACTTGTCTACATATCATGACCTCCTGGAGACCCTCAAAGTCACCCCTCCTACCCTCTTTGCTGAGCAGGTACATATTTATCTATCTTGGTCAGAGCTTCTTGGCAGGAAAAATTGATCAGGCAGAAATTCTAAATTTAATTTCCTTTTCTTGGCAGGATTTCTTGAACATGTTTTTCAGGGATGTTTATAAGCCAATTCCTTCAGATTACAACCTTGTGTTGGCCTTGTTATGGCGCCATCCTGAGAACATCAACCTTGACAAAGTCAAAGTTGTTCACTATTGTGCTGCTGTAAGTATTCACCATGCACATATAAAACACAAAAAATTATCCTTTAGGACATTAAGTACTGCAATGCTAATTCTCATGTTACTGCAGGGGTCCAAGCCATGGAGGTACACAGGAAAAGAAGATAACATGGACAGAGAAGACATCAAGATGCTGGTTAACAAATGGTGGGACATTTACCACGACGAGTCCTTGGACTACAAGAATACTGTGGTGGCTGCTGCTGGAGCTGAACTGCAACCATTCTTGGCGGCGCTATCAGAAGCTGGTATTGCTCACTACATTACCGCCCCATCTGCCGCTTAAAGCTGGTGATTGTGGAGCTAGTAGCCTTCTAAAGTGGTCAAATTGTAGAGGAAAAACAAAGTCTTTTTTAGCTTCTTTTTTTGTGACAGTTTGCTGGTTGTTAATATCCCCTAAATTCATGATTCATGAAGTGGGATAGTGTTCTTTTGAGTTTTCTTCCAAGTCTGGGAGGACCTTTTATCCCTCATTTTGTAAATAAAACTATTGTTCTCTGTGTATACACAATTTCTTTATATATATATATATATATATATATATGTTTTATTGATAAATGAAAAGACGGAAATAGAAATAAAATAAATATCTTTTTGGATTAGTTTTAGAATAAATTTTTATTATTTCAAAACGAAGAAACATAATAAAATATAGCTTTTCTATACATGTTATCCTCATTTTTATTGTTCCGAACAGAGAACCATCTAATTAGGAGATGGTGCTAAGGCCTACATAAAATGGTCTATGAAGAGCTTTATAGATAGCTGGGTTCACCTCTCAAGCATAAATTAATGGCGGCGTAAATTGATCTCGATACGCATCAGAACTTGGAAGGTTTCAAAATTGGAGTTAATAGTCAAATTTGTTACTAAGCAACTGTTGATTAAGTCTTTGATTTTGCAAGTACAATTTAGAACCAACTTAAAACAAATGTAGAGGAAAATCAGAAAAGTTATATATCCAAATCAAGTATCGATCGGCTGACTCCAAAAGCATGCTATACAATAGTACTGTTGCATGCATGGTCTCTAAAAGACAAAAGTCCTAAGAAGTATATTTCTCGAGTTCCATAGCACCTAGACGCGCATCAACAGCCCTGGAAAAAGGCTTACATAGCCAAGAAAATGCAGGCGCTCTATCTTTTATGATGAGCTGCATTTTTTTGTAGTTTCAAGACTTTGTAACATTGGATGGATCTTCCGCAATAGCTCTCATTAGCTAAGCAGAATCCATCTCTATTTCTCCACAGATCATGTGTCAATATTTACATCTAAGACTATACCATATATATATATACCTTTTAATATTTATATGTGTGTGTGTGGGGGGGGGGGGGGGTGGGGGGTTTGGGGGTTAAAAAAAAGTGGGG
>Ga0307515_10025866_pt1 | contig 10130 bp, 13 predicted proteins | sample 17_EM_MG_FD_194513 | JGI IMG/M metagenome (GOLD analysis project Ga0307515, IMG submission 194513) | Populus trichocarpa ectomycorrhiza microbial communities from riparian zone in the Pacific Northwest, United States - 17_EM | ecosystem: Host-associated > Plants > Roots > Unclassified | place...
TGTCGATCTCGCAACATGCAAAACATGCAAAATGTGATTACTGGATGTCAAATGATCGATTTTGACTGAGTACTATAATCGAATAGCAAAGGCAAGCATGTTATCTCAATGTACGGATGAACCCACTATACAACCTGCTGAAAACCCGCCCAATTCAGACCGGTAGGGAGATGTCGATGGAACCATACCCGAATCGACAGGTTGGGTTTATTGATGACCCGGACCGCCAATCTGGCTCCAGTTCTGTTCCAACCCGTACCCGGACCCGTAGTGACGGTCCAGACCCGTTGCTAACAGTGGGTCCAGGTAACAAACCCGCTAAGACAGAGCGCGTCGGGTTGCTTGGCGGTTCCTGACCCAGACCGGGACCTTCAGGTCGGTTCCAACCCGGACCGAAGCCGGGTAACCTGGAACCGTTCCCAACACTAGCACCATCCCGGGATCACTGTTGGCGCTGGGGATCACGGTTGTTCTTGTCTCGAGCTGCTGTGTGCTAGAACCCGACAGTTGAAGGTCCACCTCATCCTCCAGGCTGCGATTTTGGCTTGACAGATATTGATTCCAATCGACTTGAATGACCAATTTGTCCTAGTGTGGGCAATGATTCGAAGGGCAGTGTTCCACGCAATACTGTCGGATTGTAAACGAATTCTGCGTAACCGCTTTGGCGACGAATTCATATTCGTAACACTCTTATAAAAATCCACACTTCAGACAATATTTGAAAGGATAATGTTGGGTAGCCATCCTTGTTTGGCACTGAACACAAATACAGTTTTGTCGTATACAGTGTTTTGAACAATACTTTTGTCCAGGGTGTATCCAGCAAAAGGTATTAATGCAGTCATCGCAACTCATTTAAGTGTCCGAGATGATGTTATAATTTTCCCCTGTTCCAGAAAACAGCGTAGAGTACTTAAAATATTATACTGTTACCAGGGTGTTTAGATCCCAATAATCAATACAACATTTATTGAATTTAGGTACAACCGCCTATCAAAAAATACACTCTTTCTTTCCACGTCTTATCCTCAGACTCAACATCTTGGCCTGAACCTTCTAAAAGCTGCCAGATCTAACCGCTCCCAGCAATTACTTCATACTTCCAATGCAATGATCAGATTGCTCCCTCCAGGAAACAGTGCACGGAAAACTCTTCTAAAGGTAATAACCCATTAGATGAGTACCGTTGTACCAGGTAGCCAATACCGCTGTTGCACGCAAAATGTGATGCCATTGCGGAGATGTGGGTTGAACGCTGATCGTTCATCTGCGAAATGAGATTGCCCAGGAGTGCAATGTTCTTCTGCATTGCGTATTGAGATTGTGTCAACCTGTGACCATACATACAGTCCTTGTTCAAGGAGGTGGATGAGTGAAGTAATTTTGAATGAAGTGTATGATAGAATTCATAATAATATTTTAAGCTCCTCTTTGGTGTTTCTGTATTGACTGTGGATTGCTGCTTGAGCTTGTTCTTCTCATTGCCGCAGCTATACTGTCTCTTTCGATCCAACATCCCATGTCATGTGTTGCCACACCTAGTTGCTGTGATTACGTTGCTCGTGATAGCATTATCGCAGCCACGCTGATTATCGCACCTGGTGATATCTTGCCATGCATCATATACAATGTCATGTTTGTACACTGTGGTGTCCACACATTACACTACTGATAAGAATCACGGTATCCATCACATGTAGTGTTAGCAACGGTTCCAGTTTTGGACCCGGCAGGTATTATAGGTCTGCGTGGCAACGGCCTTACCCAATCAAAAATTGACGATTTTTTAAGCGAACCATCACTTTAAGGCCACACATATTGATTAAAGAGTATAGTGTTTGGTATGTGAAATATGCAGCTTTGCACGGCGCATCTTTTGGCTGTCTCCGATTTTCGATATCATTAAATCTCAGCAAGCAGCAGCCCAAAAACCTCGTTTTTACCCCAAAAGTGACAATAATCTCAAAGCCACTTGCTGAGTTTTGAAGATATCAAAAATCGGAGAACACGAAAAGATGCGCCGTCTGCAGCTGCATATTTCACCTACCAAACACTAAATTATCGGATGAATATTCGTGGACTTGGTTGAGGGAACCGTTTTGTACAAACCCGGAGTGAACCGGCCAGGTCCGGGTTTTCATGGAACCGCTATAATAGAAACGGTCCGAAAACGGAATCGTTGCTAACACTAATTACATCATATCATCTCAGCCCACCCATCAGACAGACTTGACCTTTGATAACTTGCATTCGCATGAGTCGGTAGTCAGAAAATATACCAATCAATGTCTGACAATGCTTGTCGCGATGAATACCTCAGCATATGGTACATAATCTATGCGTCATCGATTCAATTGGCGACCAACCAATACAATGGCACTGTAGAACTTAGACGCGTCAGCACGTAAGGAATACGAGATGACATTGCTATCCGTAGCACTCAACACAATGAGCAGTGTTTGCTCTAGTTAAGTGCCAACGGGATTATTCCATCAGTTACATCAAACTTTGGTTGAGACAATTCTCTAGACTGGAACGCATTCCACTTGATCCTATCCCGTTGCAGGTATCAGTGGAGAGTCTGCTGAGTCACATATTGACTATCACTGCCGTGCATGATCAACCATGCATGTCCCATGAGTTCTGGAAAGTGAATGATGTGAGAAACTACTAGCAGTTCTAATGATCTCTCATTCTAGTGAGGCTTGGTAGTTGGGAGGATTCGCCAAACCCTGGGTTTGTCCAGTCTTCATGCGACGAGTATGATCTCCCACTGAATGACATACTATTGGCCAACTTGTAGAATGCTCTGAACAGGTGTTATGCATATCTCTCAATATGTATTCAATTGATTACTAACATGGAACATAATCACAGTCAGACGAGAACCTGTAACACTGACATTTTCACGGCAGTAAAATGAACCAGCTCTAGCAGCAATCATTCAGAAATACCTACCAGCGAAGAAGACCCTAAAATATTATCGCGTTTTGATGATACCTTCATCTATATCATTATTCTCGAAATATTATAAGCTTTGTAGTGGCAGCCCCACACCTCAGATTACTATTTACTTTGGGAATGAAGCCAATATGATATTGTGGACTGTGGAAAATCAATTAAATACGAACAACGTCAGTATCTATCTGAGGCTCACTGTATTTGGTGGGTAGCGGCATTAGTTCAATTGGATCCAGCATTACAATACTTTCTCGATACTCGGACATAACCGTCATAGCTGCCAAAGCATAACCAATTGAGAGAACCATTTCCGGTTGCTTGCAATGAGGAGATCTCTTCAACACCATGAGATATTCAGCAATGATCAGTTTTGGACGAACATGAGGTACTGGTCGGAAATCACATTCAAGCTGAACCCTTGGGATGAACTTGAAACGGAAAAATTAATCCTTTGTCGAAAGCAAATAAACAGGTTAACAATAAAAGGAAGTAATTGGCCAAGCTTCAAAGAAAGAGTGATGTTTAAAAACCTATATGGAATGAGGGACTATATGTACTGCCAGTATTGTTTGACACCTAGATTCAATCTGGTGGCTATTTCTCTAGAGGCATCGGAAACCACGATCCTTATTTCTCCCCTTTCCAGATTCAATCTTTATAGGTTACAATTACATTTTACTCAGAGATTCGGTTAGGAAGATATAGTATATAGGGACGTGTATACGTGTATATACGTTACGGAACTCACCCCCCTGACAGATTCTCTCACGAGCAGCCCTAGCTGTGGGCAATGCTTTCTGCCTCCTCATAAGGCACTCCATGCAGGTGAGACGTGGATCTCTTACCTGGCTGCGTATGTTCACTATCCTGTCCTCACAGATGTTCATCTCCGTGGTCTTTTTCCATGATATGGGACTTGTCTGCTGCTAGTCCAAACATCTCGGTTTCATTTTCATTGCTTTCTTTCTGGTATGGCATACGTGCATTGCTCTCTTCATCGAAGACAACTTCTGATTGGTGGTTCATCCTCTGCTATTCATGATCCAATATCTTTCACAACGTCTTTGAAACATGTGCGTAGCCAACCATCATGCCAGGCTTTGACCTTGGGCCTAATCTGACTCGGTGTAGTATTGCAGTGATGAGTCTACTGCCGCACCCTATGTTTCGATTTCGGTTGTGGAGAGGAGCTTCATGCGATATTTGGTCGCTGGCAGCATCGCTCCTAGGGTCATCAAATCCATACTGCATGGCATATGATGCTTCATAGTTGGCTTGACAGACCCTCCAATGAACTTTTGTTTGTGTGTGGCCTAGATGCAGAGAGTGGACCGAGTCATGGCAGTCAAAGCTGCAGAAAGAACTGAGGAAGCAGGAGGACATGTAGATGCAATCATAGGTGCCTCTGAAGACTTGATTGTATTCCTGGGGTTTCAGTTGCAAAATGTAGTCGTATCCCCACCAAATTCATTTGGCTGATTGATAAGAGTGCAAGTCAAAAAGTTTGAGCATAGAAAACTTTGAATCCTAAGTCCGGTACGATGTTGAGGAATCTGTAATTTGTAGTGTCGACTGAATTTTTGCCTTCAAGTTCGATTACTACTAAGGGCACTGGGTGTCTTTTTTGGACTTTCAGGCGCTGGTGGGGTCAATCCACATGTGCTATGATGCTCCAGAGTTGATGACCCAGTTTGGAGCTGTGGCAGCACCGGTGTTGACAGCAGAAGCGGTTAGTCAGAAGGGATTGCAGTCTCTAGTTTTAGCAGAAGCTGCGGTAGCAGTTGATATCTTCACCCTCCACCACTCCTGGATAATCATGTAAGAAATACAATCGACTTTCACATGGTGTGGGAGCATACTCAGGATGTAAATTTGCTCATTAATTCAGTTGTTTCCTCCCTCTGGAGCGTGATTGTGTTCTCTGTGTGTATCTGTCGTTCGGCTGATAATTTTGCGATAGATGCACTTCAGCTTACAGCTGTCTCCCAATCCATTGCCTCAACCACCAAGCCCAATGGCTATTGCCTAGGCTACATTTGGACCCACATTAGAAGTGAAGGGTTGCCTGCATGAACACATCTCCGGGACCTTTCATGATGGTGGCTGTTGTTTGATGTTCAGGGTGGTCCTGCATGGCTTCGTCAGGAGTAGGTGAGGGCCTTCTATAATTCAGGACCATTAATATCATCACATACTGGGATTGCAGTGATGTGATTAGTTGCATGTGAAAATTGCAATCAGTAATTTCATTGTCCATATGGTCCAGTGGCATGTGGTGGTTGCTAAGCTTCGTGAAGTATGTGGTACGTGGTTCACCCTGCCTAGGTTGATAAGTACAATACAGGAGAAGAACTGCTTGACTGCCGATATAGGATCCGGCTCTATCCAGCCTGGTCTCTAGTTTGTTCCACATCTCCTGAGGATTTGTTATACCTCTGAAGATGCATTGCAATGTGGGGGAAAAGGAAAGTCTCAACATAGACACAGCTTCAGCTTCAGTATTCTTCCAGTCATCATAGTTGTCGAAGTTGTCAAAATCCAGAGACTGCGGTTCAGGATCACTTCCAATTACAATTGCATCTGCTCCCATGTCTGCTAGGGTGAGCATCATATCATCTTTCCATTCATTGTCGTTGGCATGAGTGAGCTCAGGAATGACACTCAGCCTGGTCATGTTGAAGCTGAATTCGGAGGAATGTATCGAGGAAGACATCATGAGATCGTGAAATTGTGTGGATGGTATTCAGATTTGGTGCTGTTTATGCGGTTGTTGCTACGGTGACAAGGTTTAGGGTTCTTGAGGCTCTTTTTTGGAGATGGTGAAAGAGATCATAGGAAGGATCTTGAGAATTTAGATAGTAGCGATTACCGGGCTCATAACCTGTTGCAATACTGAATGCTAGAAGCGTTGTCTTCTGAAGTACAGGTACATTTGTGATCTTATATACGGCATTCAGAGTATGCCCTGTACGTATGCATGCGCACTCAACTGGCATCTCCAGCTGAGTCTGCAACAACCATCATCTTAAGGACATTATGCATCAGCCTAGCTGAAGCCCATAAGCCGTACGCTAGGGAGATTGGACCATATATGCAACAACTCCTGTTGCATATATGGTTTATCTCCCTGACGTATGGCTTTAGTTGGGCTGATGCATAATCTCTCTAAGATGATGGTCATTCCAGACTCAGCTGGAGATGCCAGCTGAGTGCGCATGCATGAGTACAAGACATACTCCGAATACCGTATATATAAGAGCACGAATGTACCTGTACTTGAGAATATAAGCTTCTAGCAATCAGTACATTTTAACAACTCCATCTCGTGTATATATAGGCTTAGGTTTCCCGTAGAGAGTTTTCTGCTCTTTAGACAATTGAACTTTTCTTGAGTGAGGTTATTGCTCTTATCACTCATCCCCGGTTCCAGTTCATTCAGGACTGATGACTTTACATATGCGGGAAGAATTTCTTGGTCCCAGATGTCTTCTTCCTGAGCCGGATATATTGTATCAAACCCTAATCAAGATCCTGGTTAAGAGTTAAGACTACGGTCACCTGTATCGGGCCTTGGTCTTAGAGTTTTCTGCCCGGGACGGACTAGTATTCCGAACTCATGCCTTATACGGGACGACAATGTCAGACCCCGAAAGACGTAATCCGCCCCGGCCGTTGAGGCCACTGTAAACGCGTGTATCTTGGGGACGACGGATTTCTCAGGATAGGGCATGGCGACTGTACCATAGAACATTGGCTGCTCAATTAGCCTTTATTTGTGGCCTTCCATATTGGCCTTTCTTCCTTCACTGTAGCATCATATAGAGCAGTCATCTTTGGCCAGTTATTTGCCAGATTAGTCCATAGAGCGCGCACAGTCGATATAGCTTGTGTGCAGGACGTTTGTTCCCAACCCATGAATAGGGTATCGCTAACTATACGCGCAAGTCGACTATCTTTGCTACAAAATAGATGCCTGACGGTATGTACAGTGATGTTCGCATAGCATTGCGGTCTAAGAAACGTTATTTCTAAACAGTATACATCAGGGAATTTATTGGATTAGAGAGTGATAGGAGAAGAAAAATGCCTACCAGAGTACTTGGTACACCCATATTCCTCCGCATTCTGCATCCTTCGCTGGTTGGATAAATTATGACACGGTAATTCGAGGATAAAATTCGACTGGTCGTAGTCGTTAATTGAAGCAGTTTTAGGTAAAACAAGAAGTTCTTATTACCTAGGAATCGGTCCATATAAATTTCAATGTCTGAGTTTGCAGTGGGAGCGAAGGGTAAAGGTTGAAGTCAGAGAGTTACGGCAGTAGTGATAAATGAGAGTGTTGCATGTTGGATTGAGTGAAGATTGTGTTACGGTACGACGTTTGCAACACAATGTAGTTGACGAATGTACACCCCACGCCACCTTCTCTCCCATTACATGGCAACAACATAACACCGGCGCCATCGTAACTCTACACGTAACACGACGCACGAAAACTTCTTCTCTTCCCTGCGACTATTTCGAAGCCGCGCTCTCAGCGTAGCGGTAATTTTTTGGAAATTTGAACTGAACCATTTGCCACTGGTCACCCATGCAGAGATTATCACGCCTTGAGGTTGATAGCCACCTATTGTTTTGACCATATAAAGCCTGTTCACCTCTGGCACGTTGTTCCCAGAGTGTGCATTGACTATTTATATTCTCTAGTAGCAAGGTTGGCTTAATAGCTAAAAACCAGTGACAATTTCAAGTTGAGGACCTTGGGTTTCATCACAACGTGATCCAACACAGGAGTTGCTCATGGTCGAATATCTTGAAATGTGGCATACTTTGCTCTGCACGAAAAGTATAAGATATAGTGATGTCTACCTAGCATACCTAAGCTAACACGAGTTGATAATTAGGATTAGTGACCAGAATCCAAATTGACAAGACCATTGTGTGTGAACAGCATATCAGACACGCCTACCTTGAAAACACTTTAGCATGCTACCCAGGATACCGAGGACAACGTTACTGAAATCCAAAGCTGGAATTGACCGACAGCTGAGCGGGCTGGGAAAGAATCAGCTGAGAATTGGAGGCTTACCAGATATTGCACAAATCAATCAAAAAGATGGTAAGGGAGTACCCGACCACATTGTTTAATGGAACATTGGTACTTAGTATTCTAATTACAAAGGAATATCAATGGCTAAATACGAATGCGGCGGTATGATTACGCTCTGAAGGTCTCTATTATGTCATCTCCAATAAACGATCATCTTTAGCACTGGATGCAGATGCTACATAGGCATTTTCGACTAGTTCTGGAGCCTTTCAACTACTCGTTTCGCCCATCACAATATAGCTTGCTTCTTATTGCATCTTTCTAAGCCCAGCTATCATCGATCATTCTGTCTATCTATCGTACTTTCGAAACACAATGGCAACGATTGCTCATCTTTACGTTCCTAATCTTTTCCAATACCTTGTGGAGAGGCCTAGGTCTCTCGACACCAAAAAGCCTTTGGAGCCTTTTGACATATCCAATATACCTTCCGACAGCGAGGATGAAGTCGAACACCCTATTAGTATCGATGAGGTAGTCCGAAGGATATACAATAATCACGGTACAACTTCTTTTGTTCCGGGTCATACATTCATGCTGACGGTGATATATCTCAACTATAGTAGTTGATCATGTCTGTGTTAAGGACTACAACTACAATACTCTCATTATCCAAGTCCTCGCTGTCGCAACTGTTGCCTATGCGGAAATCGAGGCTACCATCGAAACTATGATACCATGTCGGATTGTGATCGGTTTAGTTTACGGACACAGGCCAGAACTCCATCAACTGCTCGTCGAGGACTTAGCCGGCAGGAAGGACCCTAACCCCATTCTTATGGATATCATGGCTCTCGAGGGTATTATACGTCACATATTTTGGCGATTAACGTTAACCGTTGCTTGATCAGGTATTGATCACGCATGTATCAAGGCTGGAAATGGCTCTGGCACTATGGCATTTCAGATCCTTACCAATGCCAGTAGCCTGAATGGCAAGGCGGTTATACTGGATGTTTTGGATATTGTTTTGGCTGAAGCTGGGGTTATTATGAACATCAATAAGTGGATATGGTCTGACAGTGGGTTCGTCCTATATGAGCCCGTGGCTGAACCATTGGAATGGCCCACCAACGGGCCCTTGGATACGCCCCTGGATGAGCTTCCTATCTGAATATATAGCCTATTATACGTCTAGGTGTACCGTGTGGTGTACATTTCCAAGGGTTGACTAAAAGCTACATATTTTGCGATTAGTATAAGTAACTTTATGTGTTTATTGGTACTGCGTCTGACACGTATGCAGTCAATTTTTGATAAGTGGACGGTGCTTGTACAGTTGTAAGAAATAATTGAATAGGTCACTGATGAAGATTCCATCATCGAGTGCTAGGAATTCAACACTATCTCAAAGTATCTGATTTCATCGGTGATGAATTTTGTGTAGAGGCGTTCGTTAGACGACATGAGGTTGGAGCCAGAGAAAACTGCCATCGTGTGTAGTCTAGTTCAACTCGCATCAGCATGATGTTCGGCACAGGTTTCGGCACGGGTTCCGACATGGAATACAGTGGCTTTATTGAAATACTCCCTTCACTACTTAAATACAACTTTCAACTTTATACATCGTCTTACACTGATAATTACTCATTGGAATATCACCTAAATTATAACTCGAATAGTTACAACAGTCGAGAGGATAACATACAGGCCATAATCATTGTGCTTTGGCCAGCTGTAGCCGCCGCAGTATAGAGAACTGCCACTTTTCGGCATCTATTGCGAACAATATTCTATCCACGATGTGTCAGTTTTGATTCAATCCCGTCTGCTAGAAGATCTCTATTGCATGGTTAGTCTCCTACATCGTTGCTACGTCATCACTCACACTCCGCTATAGAAACGAGTCCATCCACGCGTCTACAGCTACCGGAGGGCTTCCAGAAACCGCACCTACATTATTCCGGCCCAATCTCTACACTATTGTTTCTCTGGCTATCCTGCGGCTCATCAAGCCTGTGGCTGTAGTCATTACGCGACAATTAAAGCGGTGGAGAATGTGAAGAGCTTATTCTGTCGTATGAGAGTGAAGGGGGGGGGGGGGGGGGGTAAACAG
>Ga0307515_10025867_pt1 | contig 10129 bp, 9 predicted proteins | sample 17_EM_MG_FD_194513 | JGI IMG/M metagenome (GOLD analysis project Ga0307515, IMG submission 194513) | Populus trichocarpa ectomycorrhiza microbial communities from riparian zone in the Pacific Northwest, United States - 17_EM | ecosystem: Host-associated > Plants > Roots > Unclassified | place...
ATCAACAGGGCCTTTACATATATTATTAGTACAAACCTAATCTCATGCGCAAAAAAAAAAAAAAAAAAAAATAATAATAATAACATCAGTTCAAAGAAAAAAGTTTTACCAAGCAACACGAACAAATGATGTGCTGGAGCATCGGCCATTAGTTGTAAGTCATTAGGAGAGTTTTTGTAGTGAGACGCAACATATAATGCCATCATTCGCTACATAAATTAAGATACATAAGCACCACACCTTGAATACCAATAATTAAATACAAAAACATCAAATCACAGAGTATTTTACCTGCAGAAATAACTCGCTGTCTTTGTGATAGGAAAAAAGAGTGTCCCGATTGACATAATAGAGATCGCATTCACTGGGTAGGGGTAATCTAGTTGGGCAAACAAAAAAAGAGTACATCAATAAAGTTAATGGAGATGGTTTCATAACAGAGATCTCAATTAAGATGATGACTTAATTCTGACCTGCTGATACTAGGTATTGAATTCGCAACATCGAGACAGAGTAAGGCATTGAGCCAGGATTCTATGGGATCACGAGAAGCATATCTGATAGACTCGCTTAATTCTATCTTTCTGAAAAGACGACCTATATACAAAGAAATAATGAAAACAGCAAATTTTCCAAATAAATAGCCTACATTTACAAAATTTAAAAGTTTCAAAAACTGCGAACCAAGACAACACCAAGAGTGTACTGTCCTTGGAACCATATGAGTTGAAGCAGAAACCATTCAAGAAATTGTGGCCCAAAACATATAGCTGCCTGATAGGACACGGCGGTCACCACATTCATTCTAAAATATTGCACTATTTTCATCAATTTCAGTTAACATATAACGAGTGAGCAACAGTATTATATAGCCCAAAAAGAATATCCATAATATTCTGGAAATGAGTTGGAAATATGATCATGCTGAGTTCAGCATTATATTTTGAAATTCCCCACATCAACACAGATATGCCATGAGAAACATTAAGCCTAATACTATAATAATCAACACATACATTCCTAGCAGCACTAGATTCATTCTTAGCAGACTCATCATAAAACTATCAGAACCAAGTGCAAATGTATACCAGAAAGAGAGCCCTCCACATTCTTAGAAGATATCTGGCTTTGTTCTTCCAATTGCTGCAGAAGTTTTAGTGACAAGGATCGGCCAGTACCTTCATAGCTTTAAGTAGAAAGACAAATATACATTTATGTAAGCATGCCTTCATAGCTTTATTAGAGTTAATTTAGCATGGTTAGAAAGAGAAAAATGGAAAAAAAATCACTATTGTTAAGTAAGGAAATGGAAGCTTCTTTGGAAATCAAAGGTCTCTTGAAGAAAATGATAACTTCCAATTTAAGTTACAATAAAAGTATCATACCCATTCACAGTTGATGAAAGGAAAACCAGATATGGACCCAGTAGGGACCTCACAACAGGCAATGGAATTGCAGCAGCTTCATCAATAACAAGCAGTTCAACTTGAGAGAGCTTTTCATGTTCATGTGGCTGTAAATACTGCAAGGAAATGCAAGAAACCACAAACATTAGGCAATTAATTACATGATGTAGAAGATCCTCACAAATCAACAATAGAACCGAACGAATTAACTAAGAGCAACATTTTACATGTAAGATCCTTTATCTTCTAACCTGAATTGTTTGTCTGTGCTGCTTGAAGATATTAATGCGCACAGTAGCTTTTTTGAACTCAGGATTTGCACTTTTCACCACATCATAATCAATGTGTTCCTGCAAATAAAAAAGCCAGGTCACAAGCTTAAGATAAAGGGTGAATGACAGCCAATACTTGCACAGAAACCCAAGTGAACCTATAGAGCAAACAGGAAAAACTGTCTTAAGAGAGGTGTGCATGACATATACTATGGAATATATGTTTTAAAAATGGACTGAAGAGATCACACCCAATTGCTTCAGACCTGAACAATGTCCAGATATTCATGGCATGAGAGAAAAAGCAGAAAACTAAATGCAACAAGAAAATCCATGTAGATGACACAGCTCTTTTTTCCTTTTTAAACTTAAAGGTAGAGCAAGCTACAGTAAAAGAAAATTGCGAAATAAACTCCATTTCCTCCATAATAAATGTTGTCGGGAAACAAAATTATGGATACATGGCCAGTTGAAATGCTTTAACAAATTGTTATGAATATAAAGAGAAGCTGACTGCCAATTTTGTTTAACAGTCCATATTCCTTTATTGACCTTTGTTAATCAACTAGAAACTATTGGTTTGCTAAAATCACATGCTAAAAGAAAAGTGCAACTGTAAAAACAACAAGAGTGTGCTAAGCGTGTATAAATGGTTCATACTGATATGATCAAGCATATCATCCAAGCAAAGGGACAAAAGTAAACTGTCTATCATCCAAGAAAAGGGACAAAAGTAAACTGTACCTTGTATTCAAGTGCATCGAATCCCTTGCAGATGAATTCAAACAAAGTCTTTAAGTTTTCAGGGCTGGGTGCAGTAATAAATATATTTGAATACCTGTCAACAGCATTTATTATTATTATTATTTGAATAAAAAAGGTCAGTTAGGATAAACATGCACAGGCATCAAAGAAACATGTAGCATTTTATATCCACATTACCCAGCCGCAATAGCTCCAGCGACTGCTAAACCAAGGGCAGCAGATTTCCCACGACCTCGAGCAGCCAGCAAAGCAACTGTGCTGCGCGGCGTCTTATCCAAAATTGAATCAAGAAATGTGATCACAGCTTTTCCCTACAGACATAAAAGTTTTAATGTGAACCAATAGGACATCCATGAAGTATCGGCCACATTAGTTATCCACTTTCAGGGAAATAAATCCTAGGTGTTCTCTACCTGATCTAGTGTACAGCACTTTTTGACCAAAGGACCAACAGGAAAATCCTCATGGAGTTGTTCTTTCAAATTCTTCAAGTTTCTTTCCGCTTCTGAAAGCCCTTCAGAATCCTTTAATAGCCGAAAAGGAGATAAGATAACTCAAACATTTAGATAAAACTGGAATACTTGATGCATTAGCTATGCTGTTAGTATGTCATAATGAAAGAATTGCTTGCTGTGAAGAAAACACTGAAAAAAATCTTATAGTTATGCTTTTAGCATTTCATAATATTTTTATGATGATATTACAACCACAGAAAAAAATATAATAGCACTCTAAGAAACAAAATATGAAAAATTGTTGCAGTCAGTAAAGAAGCCACACCTCTTTAACAGGATTTGGGGTGATTGACCTTATATGAGAAGAAATAGGTAAAATGTTAAGCTCGTCATCCATAACCACACATGCTTTGCACGAAGCAAGTGATAACAAGAAACGTTCATTAAAGCGCCCAGTTGCCTCAGAATGGGACTCGGTACGAAACCTCTCATGAACATCCTAAAACCAGTAAAACCTTATATAAGCATTTACTTTTAAGCATGATGAGAAGCTCAAAGAATAGAGTGTTGTTGCCTCATAAATCTTATATAAAAAAAAGGAAGAATATAATGGCAGTTTTCTACCATCACCTACCATTCCAATTCCACTGAATGACACAAAATGAAACATCATCAAATTATAAGAGTTAAAACAAAGACAACATAAGCCATCTTCCCCATCCTTTGCATCTGCAGTCCACTCAAGAAATGTAGAAACCGAAAAGGCTTAAATACCAACGAGATGAGAATCATACCATAACCATTGTGTACAAACTGGTCAACGAAGATAAAGAGCGTAGCAGCAACACAATCAATCCACCACCTTCAACTGTTTCTATCGTTCTAGCCAACAAATTTGGAGTCAGAGCCTCAAAATCCTAAAATAAAACACAATAATTCTTCTTCAGAATAACTAACAGAGAGACAAAATATAAATTAATTACTTAAAACACACAAGCTAAGTTTCTTACCTGTAATATGCACATTCCAAAAGTATTACCGAGAATTCTTTCAGTATCCTTATACAAACAGTATGTCAAACCTCCGGTCTCAAGAAAGAGCGAAAAAGGATCAACTTTCTCAGGATCCAACAGTCCTCTCTGCATTAACTTTTTCACCTGCTTTGCTCTTTTTTTCTTGTGACTGCGTCACAAATTAACAAAAAAAAAAACTAATCATTCTTCTGTTTTATTTTTTACAAATTAAATCCAATATCCAGCTCAATAAAATAAAATGAACCTGCTAAGTTCAAGTTTATCCTTGTAGCACCATAAAACAGACGGTCTAGATTTCACCACTGCCTTGCTTAGCATATAATGAAGGTTCACAATCTGCATCGCAGTGGAAAATTACTGCTTGTTATTATTAAAAAAAAAAAAAAAACTGAAAGAGAACAGAAAAGGGTGCAAGCGTGCCTGGTCACGTGACTTGTCGCCGATGATAAGGAAGAGAGAACGGTGGCGTAATTTGACGCCATTTTCTATGAGTGTTCTGATTCTCTCGTCCACCTTCTTCCTCATTATTATAGCTTCTGCCTATTTATCGGCCGTGTTTAGCTTGCTTTTTTTCCTTTCTGCGTTTCGACGGACAGTTTCCGCCGCCGCCGGTTCTGCTGCTTCTCTGTGATGATTCTTAGAGTCTCTCTGTGTCAGTGTGTTGTTTTTTGAGGGTTTAGGTCAGGTTTTACTAAAAGAGGAGGCTGTTTAAAACCCTGGATGGAATTGAACCGGGTTCAACACCATAAAGTAAAATAGACTAATAGAGTCGAAACATCTTTAGAGAGAAGAAAACTACATTTATTTGGTACTCTAACTTCTTATTACTTTTCTATTTGAATCCCTTACTTTTAATTTTATCTATTTGTATACATTTAGTTTGAAAAAATATTAAATTGATTTTTTAGTGTTTTTTTTATAATTTTGATATTTTAATGTTAAAAATAAAAAAAATTATTTTAATGTATTTTTAAGTGAAAAATACTTTTAAAAAACACTAAAAAATATAAATTACTACACTCCCAAATAAGCGTAATATTTGCTTTCAATTCAATATTTACTAAAATAATTTTAAATTCATGAAACTAAAAGATTGTTATTAAACTAAAAAACAAAAAAAACAATAATTTAATCTGATTAACACACCACACTAATTTTATGAAATTACAAATCTACATTCTCATTAAACTGAATTAATATGAAACTCAAATAATAATAATAATAATAAATTAGTGATTCAAAAGGTAAAAATTAGAGGTTAAAAAGTCAAATATGGAAGAGAAATAAGAGATTAGCAACTCATGGGTTGTTGAACAGTAAGATGAATAGTTAGAGGGCTGATTTGTAGCTATCTATAAATAATAGGCATCCCTTTTATCATCTTGGCATCATCATTTGTGTCGTGAAGATTGAAACACCGTTCTTAAACCCCTTTAGCCGTAGCCAGTGCCAGGGTTTTGAATGGGCAATCTTCTTGATTGATTGATTGCTTCTTCATCCAAAATGGGTTCAATAAAAACATTCTCTCCATGCTCCCCACCCTCGCATTTTCAGAATTTGAAATCGTCAAAAAACTGTAACTCCTCAACTTCTTTGAAGCCACTACTATGTTCCATGAATCCACTCAACATCCACAGCAGGCACAAACTGCACATCTCATCAAATATCTGTTCTAAGTCACCATTTCCTCAGATACCCACTTCAAGTATCTCCAAAACAAACAACAATTTCACCAGTTTTTTGTCTGAGAAGGTGCTGGTTTCCCTTGTTGGGGCCTTCATTTTTATTGGTTCTTTTGGTTTAAATACTAGGCAAAGTTTGGCACTTCCGGCTCAAACAAGTGGTGGTAGTGTGAATTTAGAGGGAAAGAGAGATGCCCAGATGGAGAAAAGTGAGGACGAGGAGATGTATGAGAAGGTTTTGGAGAAGGAGCCAAGGAATGTGGAGGCATTGAAGGTGGTTCTGCATGGGAAGATGAGGAGAGGACAGACTAAAGAGGCTGTGAAGTATGTTGGGAGGTTGATTGAGATCGAGCCCGAGGAAGTTGAATGGAGGCTTTTGGAGGCACTTTGTTATGAGATGATGGGGCAATTGAACAAGGCTAAAAGGTTGTTCAACGAAATCTTGGAAGAGAGACCACTTTTGCTTAGAGCTTTGCACGTATGATTCTTGATCTGGTATTCCTGTTTTCCGTTTATCTTTCTTTTCCTACAAGTGAGTAGCTGTATCCGTGTTCTGCAAAAATAATTATTACTTGGGTGCGTTTGCTTTTGTTTTCTCATGATATGCATGCCTATATATGAATACTGAGATGATTGCAAGGTAGCACATAAGCATTTCTGCAAGCTATCTGTTTTGAAAGTTTGGAGGCTGACTGCTAACTGAGTTGGAATATGGGAAGGCAAATAATTTGGTCAATATAATTGCTTCCTAGAGGGATATGTGATTAGTTTAAACAGGCACAAGAATATGTACAACCATATCCGTAACTGACCTCATAAAGCTTTTCTTAATTTTACCAAAAGACTGCTCCTTGTTCAGTATGGGAGCAGAGACTCCATGGCATTGATGGAAGCGAAGGCTTGAGCTTGAAAGCATTGAGCCATTCCAATTGGTGTACTCTGTGATGGGATTATTTTATACACAGCTTCTTCTCATGTATTTGTTAAGAAGGCATCTCCTCAATGGGCAAACTCTTGTTCTCAATACCATTGGCTGTCACCTATATTTTTTTTCTCGAGTTCCAAATTTTGTTATTCAAATTTCTTAGCTCCTTTCTTTGAAGATCTTCCGCTACTAGAAAGGTGGCTAGGGGAGAAATCCTTAGGGAGGACAGATGTGTTCGGAAACAATTCAAAAATGCTGGAGGTTTAGAGACCACTGAAATGATTCTTGTTGACCATTAGATTTTTGTAGTAACATATTATAATGACAAGCGATCAATTTTCATTTTTCTTGTTGGCAGTTGTAGTCCCTTGGGTTTGAATTTGGTCCCATAGGTTGTTGAAACCCATATATAAGTTAAACCAACACACGAACTTTGCCTCTGTGGCAAACGATTCCGTGCTTGGTACTAGCTCACCTGATTAATTACTTAAATGTTGGTATTCTTATAACTGTTTCCTTTCTATTTGGTTATACTGCAATAGGCAAAGCGCAAAGGACCTACAATGTCTAATTAGAATTTCAAAATCTCAAGTGTGTCACTAATTTGAAGCATAATGAGGATTTGGCTTAGGAATGGTTTTTCAGTCATTCCAGAAGTAATCAAATTATATTCCTACCGCTCCTGCTATCATGGTATTCAACTAACCATTAGCTTTCTCACTGGCAATTAGAATGAAAAAATATTCCTTAAACAACAATAACATGATCCTTCTCGATCATTTTTTATTAAGGGTTCCACAGTCCCTTGTGTTTCCATAAATTATGAGTTTCATCTTTATCAGATTTTGCTAGTGCAGATTGCTAGTTGATGGAAAGCTATGAACAACTTGGCAAGACCTTAGTGTTTAAAAATATCCCTATCGATTAGCTCCATACCAGCCACGGAGATTGAATCATGAATTGCATGGTGGTATAGGACTTCTTTGAGAAACTTTGTCTATATAACTTTGTAGCACATCCATATACCATCACATTTCTATGTTAATACCAACATCTGTGACTTTTTGGTGTTTTTTCTCTTCACTGGAAAATAGAAATACTATTTGACTCTCTGTTTGGTGCAGGGTTTAGCACTGGTTATGCACAAAAATCTTGAAGGTCCTGCTGTCTTTGAGATGCTGAATAAAGCTCTAGAAGTTGCCCATCGTGAAAAAAGAGTAACTGAGGAGAGAAACATTAGAATTCTAATTGCGCAAATGCATGTTGTCAAGGTGAATCCTACCAGTTAGTCCTTTCTTTCCAGGGTCAAGTAGGATGAGTGTTGGGCCTCGTAAAAATTGTTCCACCCAATACTTCATGCAAATGCATGCTTAAAATAATAGAGCATTGACAAATGATGTAGAACTCGAAAAAGTAGAAATATTGATTGGTGGGACCTAGGATAATGGATCAAGTCAACCAATTGATTTTCAATTTTAATACGTGAAAACTTGCATACTTTGCAGGGGGATTTTGAGGAGGCTTTGAAGAAATTTCAAGGCCTGGTTAGCGACAACCCACGAGATTTTCGACCTTATCTTTGCCAGGTAAGCTTGTTTTAATTGTATGTCAATGCTTGCAAATGGATAACAATTAATTCTTTCAGTTCGTAAGGTAAAAGCTTGAGGGCCTGCACCATCTTTTTGAAGATTTCAAATATGCATATAACGTTCATACATTTATCTTGAAGCAATTTTCCTTCACTTTATGTCAAGTTGCAGGTGTCCATAACATGTAACTTATGAAGTTTGCCATTGATGTGGGATAATAAACTAAAAAAAGAATAAAAGTAGAGAAAGAAAGAAGAAGCCAAGAATTAAAAGCAATGAAAAAAAAGCTAGGAAGAAAAGAGAATAGTATGTTATTTTTATTAAATCATCAAAAACTGTCTCATAAAATGAAAAAGAAACATATAAATAACATGACCATAAAACAACCAACTATTGGTCTCACTCCATCAATTAAAATTGTCTTACATAAATAAACCAAATAATAAAAAACTAAATAAAAATAAATAATTAAATAGGTTTAGATAGGCATAGTCTCCCAACCAAAGAGTGAGAGGCCAAGTCATCCTTTGTCATCTCTATTCAAATACTCGTGCAATCTAAGGTATGGGTTTGGTGTCCCCACCATTTATATTCTATTGAGAGTTCAGAAAGAAAAACTATACCCTTAAATGCTACTTCTTGCAAGTGTCATTCCAAGTTTGAAACAACCCATAGATATAACTAGTAACAGCAAGCACGTTTGCAGATTTTATATTGATGAAATATAGTATTATTGCAGGTGTCCATAATATGTACCTTATGGCTGTATGGTTGTCTGTATTCTATTGAGAGTTCAGAAAGAAGAACTATACCCTTAAATGCTACTTCTTGCAAGTGTCATTCCAAGTTTGAAACAACCCATAGATATAACTAGTAGCAGCACGCAGGGTTGCAGATATGATATTGAGTTATTACAAGTTCACAAGATTTGCAAAAGAACAAGCTGTGTCTAAAGCCTCAATCTCCTGTAGCAAATATTGATGACATATTGTCTAAGGATTGCAATTAACAGAATGGAGTTGAATAGCATAAAGAATTAAATATTATAGTTTTACTTTTATCAATAACCAATTACGGGAATTTGTGGCAGGGAATAATATACAGTCTGTTGGATAGAAAAGAAGAAGCTGCAGAACAGTTTGAGACATATCGGAGTCTTGTGCCTGAAGAATTTCCACAAAGGATATTTCTTGATGATGTTGTATTGGAAGCAAAAACCAAGTCCAGGGAGCGGTTTCAAAAGGAGTTTCAAGCTGAATTCTCGTACAGGAAGTAAAGCTCCAACTTATCTTTGCGAGTGTATTGTACTTGGATAAGATGCTCAGAAATTTTTAGCTAGAAAGTAAATTTTGACAGCAATATACAGAGTAGTTACACTCAGATGGTGAACTTAAATGTGCTATGGCTGCAATTTGAGATGGCATTGGATTATGCGGTGACCGCATTTGTCGAAGAGTCAAATAACTAGTTCATCATTTGGATAAATAATATTTCAGTACAATTTGAAGTTGTTCAAATTCCAGTTTTGTTGCAGTTGTACTGCAAAAAGGAAACTTCCTAGTTCCCATTGTTGCTCTCATGGTGAACCGAACAATTTATATTGCTGATGATTTTCATAACCTGGATGTCATAGTGAGACTACAGTAATTTTCTCAGAGAGTGGAGAGAAAAATGAGTCTCCTATTTCCCCTTGTTTCAGACGTTCTCATCTTTACTTTCACTAGTTATGTGCCATTTGACTTCCACGTATTTGAGTCTAGGCATCAATGCTGAAGAGGATATGCCTCAGTTTCTTTTTTATATTTTCATGCAAAACATACTATCAAGTTCTGTTCTGGGCAACAAGGGATAGATCTCATGATTTTACAAAATATTTATGCATTGAACTATATATGTGTGTGTGAGTGTGTGTGCAGTGCATCATTATTAAAAATAAAAGAAAAGAAAAAGGAAAAAAGCATACATATTACATCATGAGGAAAAGAAAAAATAAACTAATAT
>Ga0307515_10025868_pt1 | contig 10129 bp, 5 predicted proteins | sample 17_EM_MG_FD_194513 | JGI IMG/M metagenome (GOLD analysis project Ga0307515, IMG submission 194513) | Populus trichocarpa ectomycorrhiza microbial communities from riparian zone in the Pacific Northwest, United States - 17_EM | ecosystem: Host-associated > Plants > Roots > Unclassified | place...
CACAGCGCCCGCTCACGGGGGGGGGTGAAGCTGGCCGTACGGTGGTGCATGCCCTAAGTTATGTTACACCGCCCTCGCTCTCAGGGATTATTTTGTATGGGCAGAATGATTTGGTTGGTGGCAGAATAAAGGCGGTATAACATAACTTAGGGCATGCACCACCGTACACAACCCTGTAATGTTAGCCGCAAGGTACGGGCGACCCAGAGGTGACTCGCCTGTGAGGCACGTGCAGCGCACGTGCCTTAGGGAAACCCTTCCTTACCTCGCACTCAGACTCCTCCTTTCCCTTAAGGATTCGTCTATTCATATAATATACCCTATTATTCTATTAATCGGACTCCCTATCTATATCCTTACTTTACATTTGAATCCTTACCAATCCCCTTAGGAGGATAGCCGGTTTAATTTTTCCACGACCGCAAAATACCTTGGGATCCAGTAGTACACTAGCAGAATCTAAGCCACCTTCCAAATCTTAAGACGATTAGACATCTATAAACGCTGGAGAATAGTTTAACTTATATACCTGGGCCTAATAGGAGCTTAGTAAGGTTACTAACGTCCTATCAAATACTACTAACCTAAAGGAGCTAGATAAGCTAGCTAAGAAAATAGCTAACTTACGGAGTATTATTAATTTAATAAAGCTCTCCCGTCGCCTCTCTAGTAAGAGCGCAAGTCGCGTAGCGAACGTATACGCTAAACGAATCTTAACGCCCTACTTAAGAAGTAGATTTAGAGTACTATGGTCGTCGAAATCGGGCGGCTCCTATGGCTTGGGGGGTGGCTTTTTAGTAACCTGGTTTGGTTGAACGTTATATTAAGTCAGTTGAACAAGATCTATATCATTGGAAGTACGATTAGCAGGCTGTAAGGGATATTATTGCGGTTGCCTCGGGATGCCCTCAGGACAACCCCCCTCGGATGGTCGTCGGTCACGTGCCAGAGGCACGTGCCCGTGGTATATAGTCTCCACGATCCCAGAGGCCTTACCTCCTCAAGGATTCACCTCCTCAAGGATTCGTCTCCTCCACAGTTCCTACAATCGCGCCTTATAGCCCGCCCCCTGTCTACAAAGTTCCCTCACATTTAATCACCAATTAATCAACCAACTATGCCTTCTAATCGTGCCTTTTCTTGATACTAGTAATCGTCCAACCTACCAAATACGTCGTTCCTCTAATTCGTGTTGCAAAAGAACTATTTCCGGAGCCTTGGCAGCTGCCCAAATTCGAGCCCTTTGTCAGAGCTTCATATTCCTCATCACGGCTCTAAGATCTTAACGATCTAATGAGCTTATCGATAAGAATAGGACACGAAATTTGATTCTGGTGCTCCGCACGGACCACTTGCTTTGTGGGCGTCGGCGGGTTAAGGGATAGGAGCAGCAATCTCAATGCTTTGGGCTGAAGGATTGGGACTTAGGGGTTCGATCTTTAGCATCCGGAGTATATGTATTGATAGGCATAAAAATTTTTACACCTTAATGGGAAGAGGGAAGAATGTCGCATCGAACTCCAAATGTGACAGAAGACTGCTGACTGGGCATCAGTTGGCCCAACGGGAGTACTACTGGCAACAGGGAATTATCCGACATACCAGCTCCATAAACCTTTGAGTCGCTATTCTGCTGAAGATGACACCGCCACGCTGTCAAAGAGTGCAGGGCGTCAGGATGGGGTGGGAAAATTTGTCTTGGCTCGAGGGACAATCTCGAAGCGATTCCCGGAACGTCACCTTTTGACCCCACCAACACAAACCTTTGTCAAATATTATCCTGCCTTGTGATATGGCACCCATCACCTTCTGTCGCTCCCTTACACCGCCCTCTAATTTTTGACTTGCCTTATACCTTTGACTAGCTCTCTTCTAATCCCCTTCTGTGTGCTTCTTCCCCGCATACGATTCGACCGGTGGAGACCTAACTCACTCCGTTTCCACTCTGCACCTGACAGCCCCACGCACCCCTACCACTTTTTAATACGAACCTTTATACCCCCGCAAGAACGCCAATATGCCGCCAAAGAAGAAGGCCAACAAGAAGGCCAACGACGACTGGGAAGCCGACCTGGGAGATACAGTCAACCCAGTCGCCACAGCGCCAAAAGAAGAGGAACCAAAGGTCGAGGTGCTAGATGACGACCCGTTCGGTGGAGGCTTGATGGCCTCGATACAGCGGCGCGGGAAGAAGGCCAAGAAGAACCAGCAGCAGGACTTCGTCCAGGGCGAGGACCCCACTGCCGACGGGCCGAACGGTCATGCGGAGCCCGCGGCCGATCTCACGGCCAAGGCACCGCAGGAGGTGACGATGGATGATGAGGATATCTTCTCGGCGCCGGTGAAGAAGGGCAAGGGCAAGCCTGCGAAGCTGGAGAAGGCGGAAGAGCCGCAGGAGCCGGAGGAGGACGAGGCGGGAGGGAAGGTCAAGACGAAGGCCCAGAAGGAGAAGGAGAAGAAGGAAAAGGAGAAGCAGCGGAAGAAGGAGTTGGTATGATCTTCTTCCCAGCCTGCTGGACTTTGGATATATGGGTCTTGTGTCTGATGTTGATCCTTTGTCAGGTGCTAATATTCTATCTCTGCTTAGGCCGCGAAGAAGAAAGCAAGTGCACCTGCTGCAGCTGCAAAACTGGAACCTGCTAAAGCTGCCGAATCAAAACCCACTCCCTCAGCCTCATCCTCGGCTGCAGAACCGGCTGGTGGAAAGAAGAAGAAACTCAACCCTGCCCTGGCAGCTATCCAGAGACAACAAGAAGAACGGAGGAGGCGTGAGGAAGAGCTTGCCCGGCTTGAGGCTGAAGAGAAGGCTCGTATAGAGGAGGAGGAGCGATTAGCTGCCGAGGAGGCCAAGCGGAAAGAGGAAGCGAAGGCAGCTAAGAAGCTTAAAGAAAAGCAGAAGATTGAGCAGCTAAAGAAAGAGGGTAAATTCATGACAAAGGCGCAGAAGGAGGCTCAGGCACGGAATGAGCTCCGGATGAAGCAGATGCTCGAGAGCGGAGCTGCCAAGGTCGCTGGACTGGAGGAACCTGCAAATAAGAAGCCAGTCTACGATAATAGGAAGAAAAAAGGACCTAAGAAAGGACCCGAGGAAACCAAGGCAGACGACAAGCAAGCAGAGGAAGAAGCCCGAAAGAGGCTGGAAGAGCTTAAGCTTGCTGAGGAACAAGCTGCCGCGGCCGAAGCTGCCGTTGAGGCTGCACGAGAGAATGCCGAGGCTAAGACGGGCGAAGAGAGCGACACCGGGGATGACTGGGAGGCTCAGGCTGACGAATTAGAAGGCGTGAAGGATAGTTGGGATGCTCCTTCAGAGGAGGAGGAGGATACACCTCCAAAGCCTACTACGAATGGCAAACCTGCACCTAAACAGGAATCCAAACCCGCCCCAGCCACCAACGGTAAAAAAGCCCCCCAAGTGGCACCTCCCAAGCCTACTCCTGCTAAAACCCCTACAGCTGATGAATCTGATTCCGAGTCCGAAGAGTCATCGTCTGAGGATGAGGAGGTTACAGCAACACAGAAAGCAGCAGCAGCCCGAAAACAAGAGGCCGCTTCACGACGGAAGAAGCAGCATGAGGAAGCTCTAGCAGCACGGTCGAAAGATGATCTACGCTCACCCATCTGCTGTATTCTTGGTCACGTCGATACTGGTAAAACGAAGCTACTTGACAAGATCCGACAAACTAATGTCCAAGAAGGCGAAGCTGGTGGTATCACACAACAGATTGGTGCTACTTACTTCCCTGTAGAAGCTCTCGAGAAGAAGACAGCTGTAGTCAATAAAGATGGGAAGTTCGAGTTCAAAGTCCCTGGTCTACTGGTCATCGATACGCCTGGTCACGAGTCTTTCACCAATCTACGATCGCGTGGTTCCTCACTTTGCAACATCGCTATCCTAGTGGTCGATATTATGCATGGTTTAGAACCTCAAACGCTAGAGTCGATGAGATTGCTACGGGATCGTAAAACGCCATTCATTGTAGCACTTAACAAGATTGATCGTCTTTACGGATGGTCGAGAATTGACAACAATGGCTTCCAAGACAGCTTTTCATTACAGAAGAAATCAGTGCAACAAGAATTCAGGGACCGATTGGAAGCAACGAAGGTCCAGTTTGCTGAACAGGGCTTCAACTCCGAACTTTTCTACGAGAACAAATCCATGGCTCGCAATGTCTCTCTTGTACCCACTTCTGCCCATACAGGTGAAGGTATTCCGGATATGCTGAAGCTCCTCGTTTCCTTGACTCAGGAACGTATGACTAACAGCCTGATGTATCTTTCCGAAGTCGAGTGTACAGTTCTTGAAGTCAAGGTTATCGAGGGTCTTGGCACCACTATCGATGTCATCCTTTCCAACGGTGTCCTCCACGAAGGCGATCGTATAGTACTCTGCGGTAATCCTGAACCTATAGCAACTAATATTCGTGCGCTCTTGACACCGGCGGAAATGAAAGAGCTGCGTGTCAAATCCACTTACGTCCACAACAAAGAAGTCAAAGCAGCTATGGGTATTAAGATCGCTGCTGATGGTCTGGACACAGCCATCGCTGGTTCCCGCCTTCTGGTAGTGGGCAAGGACGATGATGAAGAAGACCTGATGGACGAAGTAATGGGTGACCTCCAGCACTTGCTGGCTAAAGTTTCAAAGACTGGCCGTGGTGTCAGCGTCCAAGCGTCCACCCTTGGTTCCCTCGAAGCCCTTCTCGAATTCCTCCGCGTTTCTAAGATCCCTGTCGCCGCCATTTCCATCGGTCCTGTTTACAAAAAAGATGTCCTGCGTGCTGGTGTCATGCTCGAAAAAGCCAAGGAATACGCTGTGATGCTTTGTTTCGATGTCAAAGTTGACAAAGATGCTAAAGCGTATGCAGACGAAATTGGCGTCAAGATTTTCGAAGCGGACATCATCTATCATCTCTTCGACAAGTTCACAGCGCACATGAAGGCGCTTGAGGAGCAGCGCAAGGAGGACAGCAAGATGTTGGCTGTGTTCCCGTGTGTATTGAAGCCTGTTGCAGTGTTTAATAAGAAGGACCCGATTGTTGTTGGTGTCGATGTTGTGGAGGGCAATTTGAGGCTTTTAACGCCAATTGCGGCCATTAAAATTAACCCAGTTACAAAAGTTAAAGAGATCATTAATCTAGGAAGAGTGTATGCACTCATATTTCCTTTATCCATTGCCTTCCCTTTGATAATCCCCTCTTCCCCTCTTTATCTGGGGTTTTACTAACATTTTAATGACAGAACATCCATTGAGCGAGACCACAAGCAGATCCCTATCTGCAAGAAAGGCCAGCCATCCGTGGCAGTTAAGATCGAAGGCCCCAACCAACCTCTCTATGGACGTCAGCTGGAAGAAAAAGATACGCTATACAGTCTTATCTCGCGACAGAGCATCGATACACTCAAAGAGTTTTACAGGAGCGATGTCAGCAATGATGAGTGGGCGCTTATAGTCAAATTGAAGAAGGAGTTTGATGTTATGTGAACAAGATGGGTGTCAGTTGGAGTACCATGGTGATGGGGTTGGAGTCGGGCGAATGACAAGAGCTGGAGACCCAGCCAAATATTTTGTGAGAATGATGGCAGGTGCTGAAAGCAATATGTGTATGAGTGTTACGGTTTCATGGACTGGTCTGGGGAGCCTTTGTAGCCCTCATTCTATTCGAAAATATTGGCCGGGCTTTTGGTTGCCTTGCACAGCTTTTAGGCGGCGTTGTGCATTTGAGAGCGGCGCCGCGGTTGCTTCATGCGTCATCACGAGAACCCCCCTGCCCTACCGCATAGATAGTATATACGCACACTTTGTTAAATAGTTGCATTGAAATCGCCGATTCAATCACTAATTGTTTATCTGTGACAGTGATCTTATTGGATTGGTGTGGAGTGGATTTAACCCCCAGATCTACTCTATGCCGAGAAGGCGATAGGGCTCTAGGACTCTAATACGGCTCTAGATCAAATATATACTATTATTGACCTAAGCCGGATTTCCTTACTCCGTCTTACTACTGTCTTTAATGCCTATTACCTTATAATCGTATTGCTTACCATCTATTTCTATTGTCTGCACCTACCTTATATATATAGAGACCTTCTAGAGCTAGCTTCGGGAGAGCCCTCATTCTTAATCGTCCTGTTTGACAGCTATAAATAGTAAGTCTTAGCAGAAGGTAAGGAAAGAAGAATATACTTAGCACGGTGGCGTCCACAAGGTAGGTGGTTCGTGCGGAACACCAGAATCAAAAGTACGCGCATCACCTATAGATTCAATCAATATATTATCATTAACCATGCCTATCAATCGTACTTCTAATGATATAGACTTTGTTCTATTGACTCAATATCCTGTTTCACCCACTCGAAAGGCCAAAGGACGTCCCCCGGAGCCCTGGCCGCTGCCCGCTTTCGAGCCTCTGCATATCACCGACCTCATATTTCTGAGCACGCACCTTTGATCCTATTGATTGGCTAATCCTTATCGATAACGTGTGGACGAATTTCACCGTGCTAAGGGATATAAGAAGTTTTATAATCTTCTATGTAGATCGCGGAAAAGAGAGATCGGATTATCTAGTTCTGCTGAAAATTTCCAGTTGGCCGACGACCCGCATGCTTCCTAGTTGGTTTTTTGGGAGTATTATAAGCAAATGCCTTCGGTGATAGAATATATCCATCCAAATGTAAAAATCTTTGAAGAGCTATCATTCACAGCGCCCCAACACTCCACTTTAAGTAAGCTTTTCATGGTGTTCATGGCTCGGCTGAGCGCGCCCGCTGAGTCCCTGAGCCTCACGTGACACTAACAACCCCCGTCGATATTCGCGAATGTCTACGGCCAAGCCTGCGGCCAAGCTGTAGACATATTCGAATATCTTACCCCCGCTAATTAAGCCGCTAATATGCGCGTATCATTAGCCTATTGGGCCAGCCGTGCGCCTATATATTTACCCTACGATAAGGTTACTCATCCGCTCGCTAAGGGGCCGGTAGGTAGGGTAGGTATACTTTCTCTACCTCTCCTCCCCAGTCTATATCTACGTATATATATAAAAAATAGGAACCCCCCCTATGGTGCGGCTTCTCTAGCAACGTCCTATCTTAAAAATAGCGGTAATTAGTTGTGTAGAGATTAACGTTATAAATAATGCCAAACTATACGCTAACGTGTAGAGTATCCTTACGCGTGCTAAGAGGCCTAAAAATATATCTTTAAATTATAAGCTAAAGTAGAAAAGGTTTAAGGTCGTGCAACGCACTGTAATAACTCTACCACCACTTAGTAAATAATTTATAAGTTTAGTTTAAAGATTTTTTAATTTCTAATAGTAAAAGTATAACTTTAATACAAATAATAATAATTACGTTTTAAAGGTTTATTATATTAGTAGTATAAGTATATGAGTATTCATTTTTAAAATTTTAAAATTATATATTAAGTGGTGGTAGAGTTATTGATATATAAAGATAGCTGATTTTGGCGTAATTTTGGGTGGCTCGATCGGGTGGCTAATACGTTATTAATGATAATTAGCTGAACTTGCTCGAATTTACGTAACCTCCATCTAATTTAGCTCCGCTGTGGGGAGTTTGATAGGACTACAAAGCTTGGAAAATTTGTGGTAGAAAACTATTAAGCCGGGTCTAGACCCCAAAGTGATGCAGGGAACACACTTGAAGCTGCACAGTTGGAAAACTGAGTTAGGCTCCAAATTTTTCAATGTCGGACGGCATGATAGGCTTCAAGCCGAAATAGGAAGAAGCGAATAGGAAGATAAGCCAGGGAAAATTGCCTAGATAAAAGGATTACAACGATACTGTATGCATACAGTTGTAGTTCAGCTCCGGTGCGGGGAGATATTGGGTGGCTTGGCTGACCTGCAAATCGCCTTTTCGACGAAAAAAAACAATCAAATGGCTGGCTGGTGCTGCGTAAGACAAAGCCGAGAAAGTAAAAGCTGCGCCCCCCCCTGTGGCATGTTGTGTAATCAATAAGTCATATTTAAAAGCCTGCCGAAACCTGGAAATATAGGAGCCAAATTCCTCTGGCAACGTTTCTGTATCCCATTTACCTACTTCACTGCTTCAGGAGCCGTTCACCTCCCAGCTCTCAATAACTTGAACTTGCAGTTTTGTTCGCTAGAAATTTACGAGATCCAACCGTGGAGAGTACAACAATATGGCCGGCAAAAGTGAGTTCCTTACACCAAAGAATTTAACTGGAAGATAAAATGCTGAATATTAAAGCGCCAACCAAATTCGGCTTGCTTTTGTATCCAGGTTTTGAAGTTCTCGATGTCTTTGGACCTCTTGAAGCTCTCAACGTTATCTCTCGGGAAGATTTCTTGAAAATTAGCCCAGTCTACATCGAGAATGTATCACTTAGCATAATTGCTGAAACCATGGAGCCTGTCTCTCCCGGGAAGCCCGGTATGGCTGGTAGCTCCCTGGCTCAGAAGATAACCCCAGAATATACGTTGGAAAATGCGCCTGATCTAGACGTGCTGCTCATTCCAGGGGGTTTGGGGTCTGATGACGTTCCCGATGTGGTCATCCAATGGCTCCGGAATATCTTTCCGAACCTACAATATCTAATTACAGTCTGTACAGGGGCCGACCTAGCAGCACGGGCCGGTCTCTTGAATGGACTGAGGGCCACCACAAACAAGATGGCTTGGGTAAGTAATTTAGTCGAAGCCACAAGCTCCCTTTACTGACATTTCTCTAGAAATGGGTAACCTCCAAACCGACGAGTCGCAAGACTTATTGGGTCGCTGACGCGCGCTGGGTGAAAGGCAGCCCAAAGATCTGGACTACTTCAGGTGTCAGCGCAGGGACTGATGGCGTGATCGCATGGATTGAAGAGATATACGGCGCGGATCTTGCCACCAATGCATGCACCTGGATGGAGTATATCAGAGATTCGAAGCCAGACTGTGATCCCTTCTCAAAGGGCTTGCACGATGTCCCGCCTACTGAAACCTAATCAGTGTTCTAATTCCAGTGCAAGGATATGAGTCTGCGAGTTGATTTCTTCCTGGATCTTAATAAAGCTGCTGGGAGACCGATAGTCGTTTTGATCCATTCGCGGGAATAAAATATGTCGTTCATCATAAAGAATGGCAATTGTGTTAGCAGATGCGAATTTCACTAAAGAGGATATTGCCATGGATCACCGGCCACCAGATTCCAAAATCTATTTAAACCATACACTAGAGGACTATGCTCCGGCAACTTTCCGATGTCCTAGAAAGCCTACCTTAATCCTAAGTGTATGCACGGTCTTCCTACCCTCACCCCATCTGGGAACACAGCGTATTTCAAACAAACCTCGAGGATACTTCTAATGCCTCCTGATTTTGCAATTAGATTTAATACTCGTCGCTAATTGGCCATCCAAGGGCTAGGGTCTAGATGCTTTAGCTGAAAATCCACTAGAGCCATATGCAAACGGCTGGATAGCCTCTAACAGCCGGTGTGTCATTCTCAGAATCACGTTACTGGAAGACGATATTGGATATATAAATGATCAATAATATGAGGTCCATGGGCCTTGATTTGGTTTCTCGGTGCTCACCATATCGGTACAGAGTGTTCAAGAGCATATTCGTTTTAGCTTTAATTGCCTGAGAATTCGATACTCTCTTATAAAATGCCACGCACACGGAATCAAAATCGGAATAGCGCAAGACAATCCAGCTACGGAACATTGGGAATTCTTATGGTATTTCGACGCTCAAATTATTCGCAGACACTCTAGATTGACGCCATCTGTATCAATCAGCAGGATGATGAGGAGAAGGGCCGCCAAGTTTCGCTGATGGGAGGTTTACCGATTACAGGCAAAACTCCTTAGTACGATATAGGTTTTGGCGCCAAATGTATCGTAATACCAATGGTATTGTTATATCAAGAGTCACGTGTAGGGTAAATAAGCAGTAAAACTTTAACAAAAAGTGGATCTTAAAGCCTAAAGGGTATAGATTTCCCTCCTTATAGGCCAGATATACCCCCTTCCCATACAACTAGTGTCGATCGGTAGTCCGTGCACCGATTGTAAGAAAAGAATGATGACTCTGTCTATTGAATGGTGGCTCTAGAGCCTCTATATATACATAGGAAAGGTGTAGGA
>Ga0307515_10025869_pt1 | contig 10129 bp, 11 predicted proteins | sample 17_EM_MG_FD_194513 | JGI IMG/M metagenome (GOLD analysis project Ga0307515, IMG submission 194513) | Populus trichocarpa ectomycorrhiza microbial communities from riparian zone in the Pacific Northwest, United States - 17_EM | ecosystem: Host-associated > Plants > Roots > Unclassified | place...
GATAACGATCTGGCAGGCCGCGAGCAGCCCGGCGGCGCTGAAGGTGATCCTGATCGGCGTGTGCATCTCGGTGCCGGCGATCGCCGGCTACACGATCTTCTCGTACCGCGTCTTCCGGGGCAAGACCGGGGAGCTGAAGTACGCGTGATCGGGTACAACGTCGGCATGATCAAGAACACCTTCAAGCAAGCGCTCAAAGACGGCCAGCCGCAGATCGGCCTGTGGGCGAGCTTCGCCGACCCGTACATCGCCGAGGCGCTCGCCACCGCCGGCTTCGACTGGCTGCTGATCGACGGCGAACACGCACCGAACGACCTGCGCTCGGTGCTCGGCCAGTTGCAGGCCGTGGCACCCTACCTCACCCACCCGATCGTGCGCCCGCCGATCGGCGACGTGGTGCTGATCAAGCAGTACCTCGAGATCGGCGCGCAGACGCTGCTGATCCCGATGGTCGACACCGCCGAGCAGGCCGCACGCATGGTCGCGGCCACACGTTACCCGCCGCGCGGCGTGCGCGGCGTGGGCAGCGCCGGCGCGCGCTCGTCGCGCTGGAGCGGCGTGCCGAACTACCTGAAGGTGGCCGACGACGAGATGTGCGTGCTGGTCCAGGTCGAGACCAAGACGGGCTTGGCGAACCTGGCCGAGATCGCCGCGGTCGAGGGTGTCGACGGCGTGTTCTTCGGCCCGGCCGATCTGTCGGCGTCGATGGGGTTTCTCGGCCAGCCGGCCCACCCCGACGTGGTGGCCGCGCTCACCCAGGGCATCGCGACCGTGCGTGCCGCGGGCAAGGCGCCGGGCATCCTGATGACCGACAACAAGGCCTCGCAGTACTACCTCGACCAGGGCGCGCTGTTCGTCGCGGTCGGTGTCGACGCGATGATGCTGGTGCAGGCCGCGAAGGCGCTCGCGGCCACGTTCAAGAAAGGTGCTGCGAGCGCGGCGCCCGGCTCGTACGCCTGAGCTTCAGCTCTTTAGGCGACTCGCCGCAAACCGCTTCTCGACCTCTTCCGGCGGCAACGCGCCGGGCACGCGCTTGCCGTCCTCGAACACCAGCGCCGGCGTGCCGGTGACGCGATACTTCTTCGCCATCGCCACATTGCGCTGCAGCGCGGCGACATCGCAATTGCCCATGCTGCGCGGGGCGGCAGCGCCCTTGATCATCCAGTCGCGCCAAGCCGCGCTGTTGTCTTTGGCGCACCAGATGTTGCGGGTCTTTTCGGGCGAGTCACCGCCGAGGATCGGGATCAGGAACGTATAGACCGTCACATCCTTGACCTGCTGCATCTCGGTCTCGAACTTCTTGCAGTAGCCGCAGTTCGGGTCGGCGAACACGACCAGCTTGCGCGCGCCGGTGCCTTGTTTCCAGACGATCGCGTCCTTGAGCGGCAGCGCGGCGAAATCGATCGCGGTGATCTTGTCGATGCGCGCCTGCGTGAGGTCGGTGCGCGTCTTGGTCTCGATGATGTTGCCCTGGATCACGTGATCGCCAAGGGCGTCGGTGTAGATCAGCTCGGTGCCGATCCGCACTTCGTACAGGCCCGGGATCGGGGTCTTGTTGACCTCGTCGATCTTCGGCAGGTTGGGCAGCCGCTCGGGCAGGTTCTTGCGGATCAGATCCTCCTGCGCGAATGCGGCGTGGGCGAAGGTCAGGCTCAGGGCGAGGGCCAGCGTCGGGCGCAGCAGTTTGTTCATGTGGATCTTTCAGGAATTGAGTGCGCGCGCCGTGAGCCAGCGCTTCAGCGGGGAAAGCTTGTTGACCAGAGTCAGGCCGCGGTTGCGAAGTTCCCGCACCGCGGGCGTATCTTCGGCGAAAAGTCGCAACAGGCCATCGGTGACCTGGCCCATCGCCCAGGTGGGCGCCACGCGCTCGCGGGTGTAGCGGCGCAGCAGCTTCTCGTCGCCGAGCGGGCGCCAGGCCTCGCGCTCCCGGATCACCTTGACCAGCGCCGCCACATCGGCCAGCCCGAGGTTCAAGCCCTGCCCGGCCAGCGGGTGAACGACATGCGCCGCATCGCCGAGCAGCACCCAGCCGGGGCCGGACCACGCACTGGCGTTGGCCTGCATCAGCGGCCAGGCCGCACGCTCGGAGGCGAGCTTGAGTTCACCGGCCTCGCCGTTCGTCGCCCGCATCAGCTCGGTCTCGAACGCCGCCGCGTCGAGCGCGAGCAGCTCGGCAGCGCGCGCGTTCGGCAGCGACCAGACCAGCGCGAACGAATGCTGCGGCTGCGGCGTGTCGAAGGGCAGCAGCGCCAGCACATCGGGCGCGCGGAACCATTGCCGCGCCATGCCCTGATGCGCCCTCGAGCTGGTGAGCCGCGCGGCAATGGCCTGGTGGCCGTAGTCGACGCGCTCGAGCGCGATGCCGAGCGATTCGCGCGTGGCCGAGGCCTTGCCTTCGCACAGCGCGGTCAGCGCTGCGCTGACCGGATCGGCCGCGCCATCGATGACCGTGATGTGCGGCGCGAACCGCACCGCCGCCGCGAGCTCGCGCTCCAGCACCGCGGCATCGGTGATCCACGCGAGCGCATTCACGTGCTGCTGCCAGGCCGAGAAGTCGATCGCCGCGGCATGCGCGTCGCCTTGCACGTGCATGTCGAGCACGGGCGTGGCGGCATGTGCGGGCAGCGCGTCCCAGACCTTCAGGCCGCGCAGCAACTCGACCGACGCGGCGTTCAGCGCATACGCGCGCACATCGTCGCTGCCCGGTGCACGCGCGGCCTCCGGCCGCAGCGCGACACTCAGCCCGGCCCGCGCCAGCGCGAGTGCGAGGCTGCGCCCCACGATTCCCGCACCGAGCACCTGCACATCGAAATTTTTCATTGCCGCTGATTGTAGGGATCGGCTTCGCGCGGCGCTCGTGAGGCCCAAAGCCATATCGAAGGCAAAATCGACCTCCTTTTCGCATCGAGGCAGCCCCGAATGGAAGGCGACCAATCCGTCAGCGTGGCGTCGTTGCACGTCTACCCCATCAAGTCTTGCGGCGGCATCGCGCTCACCGAGGCGCTGCTGATCGAGACCGGCATCGAGTTCGACCGCGCGTGGATGGTCGTCGACCCCGCCGGCATGTTCGTCACCCAGCGCGAATTGCCGCGCATGGTGCTGATCCAGCCGACATTGAAGACCAGCGAGATGGTGCTGCGAGCGCCCGGCATGCTCGCGCTGCACGTGGCACTCGACCGGGTCGAGGCGCCGGTGCGGGCGACAGTCTGGGACGACGAGGTCGCCGCCTACGACATGGGCGATCTGTGCGCGCAGTGGTTCAGCGACTTTCTCGGGCGGCCCTTGCGACTGGTGCGTTTCGATCCGGAGCACAAGCGCCTGTCCGATCGCCGCTGGACCGGCACGCTCGACGCCGAGAACGCCTTCGCCGACGGCTTCCCGATCCTCGTCAGCTCGGTCGCCGCTATCGGCGAACTGAACCGGCGCCTGCAGGCCCAGGGCCTGCCCGACGTGACGATGGCGCGCTTCCGCCCCAACCTTGTGCTCGATGGCCTCGATGCGCACGGCGAAGACGCGCTCGACGAGATCGAGTTCGCGACCGACGACGGCCCGGTGCGCATCAAGCTCGTCAAACCCTGCGCGCGCTGCCCGATCCCCGATGTCGACCCGGTCACCGCCGAGCCCGGCCGTGCGGTCGGCGACACGCTGGCGGGCTACCGCGCGGACGCGCGGCTCGACGGCAAGATCACTTTCGGGATGAACGCAGTGATCGTCGAGGGCATCGAGCGCGTGTTGCGCGTGGGCATGAGCGGCAGCGCCACGTTCAAGTTCGACTGAGGTGCAGCGTCTTCGCAACTGGCAGCTGCTTGCCATCTGCGTGCTCGTCTGGGGCACCACTTGGTACGCGATCACGTTCCAGATCGGCCAGACCGCGCCCGAGGTCGGCGTGGCGTTGCGTTTCGGGCTCGCGGGCGCGGTCGTGCTCGCGATGTGCGCATGGCGCGCGATACCGCTGCGCTTCACGGCCCGTGAGCACGCGCTGCTCGGACTGCAGGGCGCGTTTCTCTACGGCGTGTCGTATGTGTGCGTTTATCACGCCGAGCAGCATGTCGTCTCGGGGCTGGTCGCGGTCGGCTACTCGGCCTCGCCGCTGATCGGCGGGCTCGGCGCCCGCGCGCTGTTCGGCACGCGGCTCTCGGCGCGCTTCATCGTCGGCGGCCTGCTCGGGCTGGCCGGCGTGGCGCTGATCTTCTGGCCGGAGTTCGGCAAGGCGGCCGGCCGCAGCGGGGCCGCGCTTGGCGCCTTGTTCACGCTCGCGTCGGTGCTGCTGTCGAGCGTGGGCAGTCTGGCCGCGAGCCGCAACCGCGAGAACGCATTGCCGTTCTGGCCGGCGCTCGGTTTCGGGATGCTCTACGGCGCGGCGATCAGCGGGGGAATCGCGCTGATGCAAGGCCAGAGCTTCGCGCTGCCGGCGAGCTCATCGTGGTGGGCTGCGCTGCTGTACCTGTCGCTTGCCGGCTCGGTGCTGACCTTCGCCTGCTTCCTCACGCTGCAGCAGCGCATCGGCGTCGGTCCGACCGGCACGGTCGGCGTGATGACACCGCTGCTCGCGCTCGTCATCTCGATGGCCTTCGAGCGCTTTCGGCCCGATGCGCTGACCTTCGCCGGCGCCGCGCTCGCGGTGCTCGGCAACGTGCTGATGCTGACGCGTCGCGCAGCGACCTAGAAGGGATTCACTTCTCGTAGTAGTAGTAGCAACCGAGCAGCGTGGTCTTGTTGCTCGGGTTGTCGCTCGCCATCAGCATCGCCGTCTTCTTCTCGGCGACCGGCAACTCGCAGGCGCGCATGCCATCGCTGGTCGAGCATTTGAGCGGCCTGCCGAGCTGCTTCTCGAAGCTCTGGCGCGCCACCGTGAACGGCGCGTTGACGACGACCGAGTAGCCCAGCCCCATGCCGACGCTTTGCGGGTAAACCTGCGCAACTGGATGGCCGAGCACCGTCGTCGGGGCCTTCGGCGTGAAGGCGGTGCCCTGTTCGCTGCGCACGTACTGCGCCTCGACCGTGTTGACGAAGCGGCGCATGCGCGCTTCGTCGTTCTTCCAGTCCAGCCACGAATCCTGGCAAGTGAGGAGGCGCAGCATCGCAGGGTCTTCTGCAGCCTGGGTGGTGACTTGCATGGAGAGCAGCGCCAGCAGCGCGGCAAGAACGGAAACGGCTTTCATGACGGAGCTTTCTGATGAAACGACAGCCGCCAGTCTGCGCAGCATGCGTTTCAGTGCCGCTTCCGCATCGGCTCGCCGTGTTTCATCCGTTGCGCCCCGAGGGGGTCAGCGCACCGCTTCCCACCAGGCCTGCGACGCGAACGGCTGCCCCGCGACCACCATCTCGCCGACACGCGGCGTGACCAGATCGACCTGGCGCTCCCTGGCGGCGGCGGAGGCGCGGCGGATCGGCTCGTCCCAGGCGTGGAACGCGAGGTTGAAGGTCGACCAGTGCACCGGGAACATCCGCTTCGCGCGCACCTCGCGGCTCGCGCGCGCTGCCTCTTCGGGCGTCATGTGGATGTCGGTCCAGGCGGCGCCCGGGCCGTACGCGCCGATCTTGATGAAAGCCATGTCGAACGGCCCGAAGCGATCGCCGACCTCGCGAAAGTGGTTCGAGAAACCGGTGTCGCCGCTGTAGTAGAAGCGGTTGGCCGGCCCGAGCACCGACCATGACGACCACAGCGTGGTCTTGCGATCGGTCAGGCCGCGGCCGGAGTAGTGGCGCGTCGGCGTGCAGACGATGCGCACACCGCCGAGCGTCTGCGCCTGCCACCAGTCGAGCTCGCGGATCTGCGCTTTCGGCACGCTCCATGCCTCCAGGTGCGCGCCGATGCCGAGCGGCACGAAGAAGTTCGTGCCGCGCGCCGCAAGGTGCTGCACGGTCGCCATGTCGAGGTGGTCGTAGTGGTCATGCGAGATCAGCACCGCATCGATCTTCGGCAGGCTCGCGAGCGCGATCGGCGGCGGGTGAAAGCGCTTCGGCCCGATCTCGAACGGCGAGGCGTAGTCGGAGAACACCGGGTCGATCAGCAGTCGCAGGCCGTCGATCTCGATGTACGCGCTCGCGTGGCCGATCCAGAAGGCTCGCAGGCCGGTGCTTGCGGGTGGCGCCGCGAGTGCAGCCGGGTCCACGCTCACGACCGGGATCGGCAATGGCGGCACGCGCACTTCGTTGCCGGCGAATTGACCCTTGAGGTAGCCCAGCGTCGTCGCGAAATCGGTCGGCGCCTCGGGGTTCACGTTGACGAAATGGCCGTCGTGAAACTCCGGGCTCGCCTGCACGCGCGCGAGCCGCTCGCCGCTGGCGCGAGCGCCGAAGGGCGGCAGCGAGAGCACGTAGAACGCGATCGCGATGAGTGCGGCAAGCGCCAGCGCCGCGCCGAAAAACCATCGCTTCGCGCGCCGCGTCACGCGCCCTCCCGCGGCGGCAGCGCGGCGCGCGCATCCAGCGCCCTGGCGCGCACGTGGCAGCCTTCGAGGTGGTCGTTGACCAGCCCCATGGCCTGCATGAATGCGTAGACCGTGGTCGGGCCGACGAAGCTCCAGCCGCGCTTCTTCAGATCTTTTGACATCGCGACCGACTCGGGCGAGGTCGTGTTCGCGCGCAAGGCCGCCAGCGTCATCTTCATCGGCCGCGCGCGTGGCGAGGGTTCGTGCGACCACGCATAGGCCGCGAGCGAACCGAATTCGTGGCGCAGCTCGATCACGCGTTTCGCGTTGTTGATCGTCGACTCGATCTTGCCGCGATGCCGCACGATGCCGGCATCGGCGAGCAGCCGCGTGATGTCGGCCTCCTTGAAGCGCGCGACGTGTTCGGCATCGAAGTTCGCGAAGCCGGCACGAAACGATTCGCGCTTGTTCAGGATCGTCAGCCACGACAGGCCGGCCTGAAAGCCTTCGAGGCAGAGCTTCTCGAACAGGCGCCGGTCGTCGGTCACCGGGAAGCCCCACTCGTTGTCGTGGTAGTGCTGGTACGCGGCGCTCGCCTGGCACCAGCGGCAGCGCGCGGCGCCGTCTTCCGCGGTGAACAGGCCGGTGTCTTTCTTCGTCGTCATGTGCGGCATTGTGGCGCGGCCCGGCGCGCCGTAGGATCGCCGCGATGGAACACTTCGACGTGCTCATCGTCGGCGCCGGCCTCTCCGGCATCGGCGCGGGGGTGCACCTGCAGCAGCGCTGCCCCGAGCGCAGCTTCGCGGTGCTCGAAGGCCGCGAGCGGCTCGGCGGCACCTGGGATCTGTTCCGCTACCCCGGCGTGCGCTCCGACTCCGACATGTACACGCTCGGCTATCGCTTTCGACCGTGGAAGGGCGCGAAGTCGATCGCCGACGGGCCGTCGATCCTGAGCTACCTGCAGGAGACGGCGCGCGAGCACGGCATCGACCGGAAGATCCGCTTCAGGCACCGCGTGAAGCGCGCCGCGTGGTCGACGAAGGATGCGCTGTGGACCGTCGATGCCCAAGTCGGCGAATCGAACGAAGCTGTGCAGTTCAGCTGCAACTTCCTGTTCACCTGCGGCGGCTACTACCGTTACGACGCCGGCTACACGCCGGAGTTCGCAGGCCGCAAACGCTTCAAGGGCCGCGTCGTGCACCCGCAGCACTGGGGCGACGATGTGGATCACGCAAACCAACGCGTCGTCGTGATCGGCAGCGGGGCGACCGCCGTCACGCTCGTGCCCGCGCTCGCGCAAACCGCCGCACATGTGACGATGCTGCAGCGCTCACCCACCTACATGATCGGCCTGCCCTCGCATGACGCGATCGCCACCGGCCTGCGCCGCGTGTTGCCGGCGCGGCTCGCGTACGGGCTCACGCGCTGGAAGAACCTGTCGCTCGGCATGTTCATCTACAGGCTGTGCAGGCGCCGGCCGGCGCTCGCGAAGCGCATCCTGCTCGGCGGCGCGCAACGCTGGCTCGGGACCGACGCCGACGTGGCAACGCACTTCACGCCGCGCTACAACCCGTGGGAACAGCGCCTGTGCCTGGTGCCCGACGGTGACTTCTTCAAGGCAGTGCGCGCGGGCCGCGCGTCGGTCGTCACCGACACGATCGAGTCGTTCACCGAGACCGGCATCAAGCTCACCTCAGGCGCCGAGCTCGACGCCGACATCATCGTCACCGCGACCGGCCTCGCGCTCGAACTTGCGGGCGGCTTGCAGGTCAGCGTCGAGGGCGTGCCGGTCGATTGGCCGGCCACGCTGAACTACAAGGGCCTGATGTACAGCGGCGTGCCGAACTTCGCCGCGGTGTTCGGCTACACGAACGCGTCGTGGACGCTGAAGGCCGACCTGATCTCGGAGTACGTCTGCCGGCTGCTGAACCACATGGCGACGCACGGGCTGCGCCAGTGCATGCCGTGCATCGCCGACCCTTTGATGCCCACCGAGCCGTGGGTCGATTTCTCGTCGGGCTACCTGCAGCGCGAGTTGCACCGCTTCCCGAAGCAGGGCACGCGCGAGCCGTGGAAGCTGAACCAGAACTACCTGCGCGACCTGTTCGCGTTGCGCTACGGCCGGCTCGACGACGGGGCGATGACTTTCGCCTGATCGCGTGCGTGGTCCCGCTGAAGCGCGCTCGCGACGCGCGAGAACGCGCTGCGCAGTTCCTTCCACGGCTCTTCGGCAAGCGCCGCGGGCTTGCGCAGCGAGCCGCTGCCGGCACGCGCGATCGCGTCGCCCTTCGCAGCGAACACCACCGTGTTGCTGCCATCGCGGTCGGTGACCCGCAGCACGCGCTGGCCGAAGCTGCGCGCGATGCGGTCGACGTACACCGCGTGCTGCGGATGGCCCGTGTGCAGGTTGACGACGAACAGGCCGTCCGCGGTCAGCACGTCGAGGCAGTCGTCGTAGAAGCGCTGCGTGCCGAGCGCGGCGGGCATGCCGTCGGCATCGAAGGCGTCGACCATCAGCACGTCGAAGCGTTCCTCGGTGTTCGCGATGAACTGCGCGCCGTCATCTTCGATCACTCGAAATCGCGAATCGTCGGGTGGCACGTGGAACGTCTCGCGCAGCGCGATCACGCGCGGGTCGATCTCGACGACGAGCATCGACGTGCGCGGCAGGTGCCGGTGGCAGAACTTCGCGATCGAGCCGCCACCAAGGCCGATCATCGCGAGCGCCTGCGCCGCCGGGCGCAGCATCAGCCAGCCCATCACCATTCGCGTGTATTCGAGCTCCAGCGCATCGGGCCGCAGCAGGTGCATGCGGCTCTGGATCGCCGACATCGAGAAGTGCAGCGAACGCGCATCGAGCTCCTCGCGGACGTAGGGCTGCGGCGTTTCGTCCACCGTGCTCGCTCAGCTATCGGTGTCGACGTCGGCGTCAGCCGGCCATGAGGCCGCGTCGTCGGCCCAGACCTGCAGCGCGGCGCCGCGCTTCTTCAACTGGGCGGCGAGCTTGGGCAACGCGTCGTCGGGCAGGTGCGACCAGGCCGGCGGCACATCGCCGCGGTCGAGTTGCTCGCCATGCAGCACCCAGCGCTTGCCGAACGCGCGCATCGCGTCGCGCGGGGTCGCGAGATCGTGCGCCGCGAGCGCATCGGTCGGCAGGTCACCGGCGATCACCCACCAGCCGATCCACTCGGGCCGGTGCGCGCTCTCCACTGCCCACAGGCTTGCATACGGCATCGCGAACCACGCCGGCCGCTCACCGATGCGGCCGTGTTCGGGTGCGAGGCGATCGGCGCAGACGGCCACGTCAGCGGCGCGCTCGGCGCACCAGCGTTCTTCCTGGCTGATCTCGATCATCTCAGAGATGCCGCGGCGGCAGCGGGATGAATTCGGTCTCGCCCGGGACGCGCTCGAAGCGCTGCGCCTCCCAGTCGTCCTGCGCCTGGATGATTCGCTCCTTGCGCGACGAGACGAAGTTCCAGACCATGAAGCGGTGGCCGAGCGGCGCGCCGCCGACCAGCACGATGTGGCCGCCGCGGGGCGCGCTCAGCACGGGCTCGCTGCCGGCTTCGAGCACGACCATCGTGAACGCCGGCACGAGCTCGCCGTCGAGCTCGAAATCGTGGTCGACGCTGTAGAGCGCGCGCTCTTCGGCGGCGTTCGGCACCGCGAGCGACGCGCCCGAGGCGACTGCGAAGTTCAGATCGAGGTAGAGCGTCGGCGACAAGGTGTTGACCGGCGAGGTCAGCCCGAACGCG
>Ga0307515_10025870_pt1 | contig 10129 bp, 8 predicted proteins | sample 17_EM_MG_FD_194513 | JGI IMG/M metagenome (GOLD analysis project Ga0307515, IMG submission 194513) | Populus trichocarpa ectomycorrhiza microbial communities from riparian zone in the Pacific Northwest, United States - 17_EM | ecosystem: Host-associated > Plants > Roots > Unclassified | place...
GTTGGGTGCGTCAGACGCACCCAACGCCACATTGGGTGCATCACGCCTCGACACAGCGACCTCAGGAACCCCTGCAGTCACAGCGATCACGTGCCCGCACGAGCCTTCAGCGGCTCGCGACCGGTGGATCCGGGTCTGGCGCACCGAAGGCCGCCTTGGGGCGCTTGGGGTCAGGAAGAGGCGTCGAGCAGGCGGGCCGTGGACTTCAGGACCGCGTCGCGCAGGGAGCCGATGTCCGGGACCGCCTCGCCGTTCACCTGGAGTCCGATGTGGACCGAGTCGCGGTAGGTGGCCACCGCGATGCCGACCGCGTGACGCGGGGCCAGCGGGACGAACGGGTAGACCTCCGACAGCTCCGCGCCGTCGATCGACAGGCGGGCCGGGGGGAGCGGGACCGTGGTGATCACCAGGTCGAACAGCAGCGGCGCGGCCCGGCCCGCGGTGCGCGTGCCCAGGCGGTGCAACAGCGACGGGACGCGGTCGGCCAGCAGCGGCAGCGCACCCGCGCCGCGGCTGGGGCCCGCCGCCTTGTTGCGGGTCATCGCGCGGCGGACCACGCGCAGGCGCTCGACCGGGTCGTCCTCGCCGACCGGCAGGTCGCACAGGTAGCCGGACAGCTTGTTGCCGCCGAGCTGGTCACCCGCCCGGCCGCGGACGCTCACCGGAATGAGCGCGCGCAGCGTGCGGCCGTCGGCGCGGTGGCCGCGGTTCACCAGCCATTCGCGCAGTGCGCCGGAAAGCACCGCCAGCACGACGTCGTTGGTCGTGCCGCCGTGGGCTTGGCGCACGCGGCGCAGTTCCGACAGCGGCAGCCGCACGAAGCCGAGCCGCCGTTCGGCCGAGGCCGGCGCCGAGACCGGGGACAGCGTCGGGCGCGTGGCCCGCACCACCGACGACGCGATGCCGGCGGCCTCGTTCGCCTGGTCCCACACGGTGCCGAGCGCGCCCTTCATGGTGTCCAAAGTGGACCTTTGGGCCGGGATCCGGCGCGAGGGCGCGGAGATCCGCTCCGGCAGCTTGACGCCGTCGAGCAGCCCGGCCGCGACCGCGTACGCCCCGGCACCGTCGGTGAGCGCGTGGTGCAGCTTCATCAGCAGCGCGAACTTCCCGTCCGGCAGCCCGGTGACCAGGGTGAGGTCCCACAGCGGCCGGCCGGTGTCGAGTGGCTCGGCGATCCACCGCGACGCGTACGCCGCCAGCGGGTCCGGCTCGTACAGCGAGCTGAGTGCTTCGTGGTGAATGTGGTCCGCGGCAACAAAATCCGGGTCCTCGGCCCAGCTCGCGGCACCCGGCGGGAAGAGTTCGGAGCGCGCCCGCTGGCGCAGCTTGGGCAGCTGGGCGGCACGTTCGGCGAGGATCGCGGTCAACGCTGAAGGATCCACTGGTCGGCGCGCGGTGAACGTGATCACCGCGCCCATGTGCATCGGGGACTTTTCGCTTTCCAGGCAAAGGAAAGCGACGTCGAGTGCGCTGAGCGGCGAGTCTGCCATAAGCGACCTTTCCCATCAGGCGTTCGCGGGTCTGCACGGCCACGTGCGACGAGGGGAGGAGAAATTCACTGCACCAGCCCGACATGACGAGCGGGTGGTCGACGTGTTTCATCGACGCTAACTAACCACCCCATTCATCCATTCGAGATACCCCGGGCGGCGGTGCCCGGGGTCACAGATCAACCGGTTTTTTATTCTCCGGGCGCGGTTTCCGGTTCGCCCGCCCGGGCCACGGCCGTCCCCCAGTCGGGGGTAATGGCCACCTGCTTGCCGACCCGGCGCACGGGGAGGCCGCCGGCCTGCCGCTTGCTCAGCCCCGGCCAGATCTCCGCGGCGTCCTTCGCCGCGGCGCGGATCGCGCCGCCGTCGAGCGTCGTCCGGGTCTCTTCGATGCCCCGCTCGCGCCACTGGACGACGAGCTTGAGCGGCCCCGCCGACGGCAGCGGCCACAGGAACACCTCGTGCTCGACGGCGAACCGCGTCCCGCCGACCGCCTGCGCCCGCAGCACCGGGCCGTCCGGCTCACTCGCCGACGGCACCGAAACGGTCTCCGAGCTGGCCCGGCTCCCGTCGGCGTAGAGCACGCCGATGAGCAGGCCGTTGTAGTCGGGTACCCGGCGGTGGTCGATCAAACCTTCGGCCGGGTCGTCGACCAGGCTGTCCCGGGAGTACACCGTGATCCGCAGGGTGACCGCCTCCGGCCACACCTCGGCAGCCTTCAGCGCGACGATCGTGCGCTCGGACCGGCCCAGCGGCCGCGCCCACGGCAGCACCGCCGGGACGATGTGCTCGCGTGGGGCGTCGGTCCAGTGCCGGCCGTTGAAGGCGTACAGCTCCTGCTCCGGCACCGGGAACAGGGGACGCTCGCGGGGACCGCCGCTGAAGAAGTTCATCGGACGGTCCGCGAACCGCTGTCCGGCACCATGCGCCCACGGTAGGACAACGTCGCGAGAATTTCCGCCCCCGTTCGGGCGTACGGCCCCGGTCTCCCGTGATCCGGGACACAGGGGCCGTACGCAGAGTGAACGGTCAGTCGCTCAGTTTGAGCTCGCCGTTCTTGCTGGCGCTCTCGTCGAGTTCCCTCTCGGTCGGCTTGGACATCGCGTCCATCAGCTGCCGGGCCAGGCCGACACCGGTTCCGCCGAGCGACAGCGCCTTGGCGAACATCTCGGACATGCCGTCGGCGCCGTTGAGCACGACCATGTGGTCGATGTTGCCGAACGCGCTCGCGCCGGCCTCGACGATCTCCGGCCAGCGCTCGGCCAGCTGCTGCGCGACGACGGCTTCCTGGTTCTCCGCCAGCGCCGCGGCGCGCGCCTTGATGGCGTCCGCCTCGGCGAGACCCTTCGCCCGCGCCGACTCGGCTTCGGCGAGACCCTTCGCCTGCGCCGCTTCCGCCTCGGCCAGGCCGCGGGCCTTGGCCGCGGCCGCCTCGGCTTCACCGGTCGCCCGGGTCGCCCCCGCCGACGCCTCCGCACGGGCCTTCGTGGCCTGCGCCTCGGCCTCCGCCGCGGTCTTGACGCGGGTCGCGTCCGCCGCCGCCCGCAGCTCGGTCTCCTTCGCCTCGGCCTGCGCCTTCGCGATCGAAGCGTCACGGGCCGCGTCGGCCGCCGTACGCGTGTCGTACGCCTTCGCGTCGGCCGGCTTGCGGACCTGGGACTGCAGCCGCTGCTCGGCCAGCGCCGCTTCCAGCTCGGCCGCCCGCGTCTCCTGGACGACGACCTCCTGGCGCGCGGTCGCCTCGGCCAGCGGACCCGACTGGGACATCTTCGCCCGCGCCTGGTCGACCTCGGCCTGGTAGCCGGCCTGCTGGATCTGGCTCTCGCGGACTGCGGCAGCCTTCTTCGCCGCGGACATCTGCTCGACCTCGGCGGCCTCCTGGTCGCGCTGCGCCTCGGCGATGCGGGCCGACGCGGCGATCGCGGCGGCGTGCGGCTTGCCGAGGTTCAGGATGTAGCCCGACTCGTCGTCGATCTCCTGGATCTGCAGGGAGTCCACGATCAGGCCGAGCTTGATCATCTCCGTCGCCGAGGACTGGCGCACCTCGCCGGTGAGCGCGTCCCGGTTGTGGATCATCTCCTCGATGGTCAGCCCGCCCACGATCGAGCGCAGGTGCCCGGAGAAGAGCTCGTGGATCGTGTCGTTCATGCCCTTCTGCTGGTCCAGGAACCGGCGGGCGGCGTTGGCGATCGACGAGAAGTCGTCACCGACCTTGTAGATCACCACGGCCCGCACGGTGACCGGCAGGCCCTGCCGGGTCACGCAGGAGACCTGCAGGTTGACGCCCCGGGTGTCGAGGGACAGCCGCCGGGCGGTCTGGAACCCGGGAATGACGTTGACGCCGCGGCCGGTGATGATCTTGAAGCCCAGGCTGTCCGCCGTCTCGCTGCGCTCGACGCGGATCCCCCAGCCGGACACGATCAAAGCCTCGTTCGGCTCCGCGACCTTGTACAGGATCCGGAGCAGTCCGAAGATCACGATCACGGCCACGACGGCGATGCCGACGATCAGCAGGATGTTCATTGGCCTCCCACACCCCTCAGTCTTCTGTTGTTGGTAGCCCTTCGACGCCGCTAGGCGGTCAGTGGTTGCCACCGTTCGACATAAACCGTGCGGGGAGGTTCGAAGTCCACGACGAGCACCTGCGTGCCGGAGGTGAAGGTCGCGTCCGGGTCGATCGGGTAGGCGTAGAACGCCTCCGTGCCGCCCCGGACGTTCAGCAGCACCTCACCGATCAGGCCGGGGCCGATCGTGCCGGTCACCCGGCCGCGGGTGCCGATCATCCACCGAAGCCCTTCAGTTTGACCTTGGAGCCCTTCTGGACGAACGAGCCCGGCTGCGGGTCCTGCTGGAAGACGAAGTCGAACCCGCCTCCGTTGCCGCGGCCGCGGCCGCCGTCGCGATCGGCCTGCAGCCCGGCCTGCTCGAGGATCTTCTGGGCGTCGTCGAACGACTTGAACCGGACGTCCGGCACCTGGACGGCGTTGTTGACGAACACCCCGATCCGCTTCGCCTTCGCCTGTGAGTTGGCCGGCGGGTCGGTCCGGGTGACGGCGCCGCCCGGGACGCTCTGGTTGAACTCCTCGCCGGCCTGGAACGGCTCGAACCCGGCCTGCTGCAGGAGCTGGAACGCCTCGTCCTTGCTCCGCCCGGTGACGTCCGGGACCGGTGGCAGCGGGATCGGGCCCTTGGACACGATGATCGTGACCTGCCCGTTGATGTTGAGCTGGCTGCCGGCGGACGGCTCGGTGCGGATCACCGCGCCCTGCGGGACGTCGGCGTCGAAGTCGTCGGTGCCGCGGACCGGGGTCAGCTGCGCGGTCTTGATCGCCTGCTCGGCGTCCGGCAGCGCCGTGCCCGGGCGGATGTCCGGCACCGTCGGGCGGCCCTTGGACAGCACGACCGACACCGTCGAGTTCGGCGTCAGCGTGGTGCCCGCGGCGGGCTCGTTGCGGAGCACGGTGTTCGACGGCACCTTGTTGTCGAACTCCTGGCTGAACTGCGGGGTCAGCTTCGCCGAGCGCAGCGCGTCACCCGCTGCCGCCTGGTTGAGCCCGACCAGGCTCGGCACCGTCGACGTCTTGTCGCCACCGGTGTCGGTCAGCATGAAGATGAACGCCGTGATCAGCCCGCCGAACAGCAGCACGGCGCCGGCGATCAGCGCGATCCGCTTGCGGTTGTCCTTCGGCTTCTCGGGTTCCGGCTCGCTCCGGCGCCGCGGCGGCCGCGGCGGGACGTTCCCGGTCGCCGGCAGGCCGGGCGGCGGGGTGCCCGGGTGGTTCAGCGCTCGCGTCGCGTTCGGGCGGTTCACCGGCATGGTCTTCTCGGTGTCGACCGCCAACGGGATCCGCGGCAGCGTGCGCTCGGTGTCGGCGACGTCGCCCTGGCCGTGCGAGACCGGGACCGGCACGGTGACCGGCAGCAGGCCCAGCTGCGCGCGCACCGCGGTCAGCTCGGTCAGGAACTCCCCGGCGTCGGCGGGCCGCAGCGCGGGGTCGCGCCGGGTGGCGCGGGTGATCAGCTCGTCCAGCGCGGGCGGCAGGTCCGGGCGCAGCTCGCTCGGGCGCGGGACGTCGTCGTTGACGTGCCGGTACGCCACCGAGATCGCGGTGTCGCCGGTGTAGGGCGCGCGGCCGGTGAGCATTTCGTAGAGCAGGATCCCGGCCGAGTAGACGTCGCCGCGCGCATCGGCCGCGCCGGTGGAGACCTGCTCGGGGGAGAGGTAGGCGACCGTGCCGAGGATGACGCTCGAACTGGTCGTCCCGGCGCTGGCCACGGCCCGCACCAGGCCGAAGTCGGCGACCTTGACCACGCCGCCGGTGTGCGGCCCGGACCGGCCGATCAGCACGTTCTCGGGCTTGACGTCGCGGTGCACCAGCCCGGCCCGGTGCGCGGCGGCCAGCGCCGACAGCACGGGCTCGGCGACGCTCAGCGCGAGCGCGATTTCGAGCGGGCCCTTCTCGTCCAGCAGGTCCCGCAGGGTGCCGCCGTCGACGAGCTCCATCACGAGGAAGGCGAGGCCGCCCTCTTCGCCCTGGTCGTGCACCGCCACGACGTGCGGGTGGTGCAGCTGGGCGGCCGACTGCGCTTCCCGCACGAACCGGTCGACGAACGACCGGTCGTCCGCGAAGCGCGGGTCCATGATCTTGATCGCGACCGGGCGGTCCAACCGGGTGTCCGTCCCCCGGTAGACCGATGACATCCCGCCGTGGGCGAGCAGCTGGTCGACCCGGTAGCGCCGCTCGAGCAGCGTGCCGAGAAGGCTGGGATGGGTGCGTGTCACGAGTAGGGATCGTACGGAACCCGGTACGCCCCGTGGAGGAGACCTCACGGGTCACCCGTGCGCACTAGCGGGAGAGGGGGCGGAATGTGGCACAGTGTCACCTGTGAGTGGGATTCCTGTCGCCGAAGACGTCCTCGCCGCCGACATCGCGGTGCTACCGCTGACAGAGGTCGCGACCGCCCTCGGGACCTCGACCAACAAGGTCCGCCAGCTGCTGCGTGAGGGGGAGCTGATCGCCCTCAAACGAGGCGGCGAACTGTGCGTTCCGAGCGCGTTCCTCGTCAAGGACGGCGTGGTCAAGGGCCTGTCCGGCACGATCACCGTGCTCGCCGACTCCGGGTTCAGCCGCACCGAGATGCTGCGCTGGCTCTTCACCGTCGACGACTCGCTGCCGGGCAGCACGCCGGTCAACGCGCTGCGCACGAGCCACGGCACCGAGGTGAAGCGGCGCGCCCAGGCGATGGCCTTCTGACCTGCGGAAACACGTCGCCGCGGCCAGTAGCTGAACGGCTGCTGCCGTGATGAGGCACGCCGTCAGGGACTTCGCGGCCAGCGGCCCGGCCAGCGCTGCCCCGGCGGCCAATCCGGTGATCTTGACGCTCGCCGCTGTCGTGAAAACTTGAGCCCGGACGCGTTCCGGTGTTTCGCGGTGCCGGATCGCGAACAAGGCCGTGAGCTGCGGTCCTTCGGCGAGCCCGGCCAGTACCGAGGCGGCGATCAGGAGCGTGAGGCTGTCCGCTGTCGCCGCGACGACGCAGCTCGCCGCCAGGACCAGGGTGCTCACCCAGACGATTGTGTCCGGTGCCAGGGGGAGCGGTTTTCTCGTGAAGACGGCGTTGGCCAGCAAGGACGCCACGGCGAGCACGGTCATGAGCAGCGCGCCGTTCGCGGCGCCGCCGAGGTGTGCGGCACCCAGCAGGGGATAACAGACGGTGACCATACCGATTCCGGCACAGGAGACGGTGGATGCCGCGGTGGCCCGCCGGAGCGGGCCGTTGCGCAGGAGGACACCGAAGCCGTCGGCGAGTTGTTTCTTCAGCCGTGTCGCGGCCGGGCGGGGCCGTCTGGGCAGGGTCCACGCGACCGGGAGAGCGCCAGCGACCATCCCCACCGCGACGGCGAGGGCGGCCGGGGCCCCGGCGAGGTTGGCCAGAAGGCCGGCGAGCCCGGGCCCGGCAAGGGCCGCGGCGGTGAAGGTCAGCGCATCAAGGCGGCTCGCGGAGGCGAGAGCTGGCCCGCCACTCACAACCGACGGCAGCTGAGCCGTCCAGCCGCCTGCGATTGCCGGGTTGAGCAGGCCCGTCAGTACCGCCAGGGCGACCACCGACCACAGCGGCAGGTGCCCGAACACCACCGTCACCAGGGCGATCCCTGCCGCGTACCCAGCCAGTGCAACCGCGAGGAGCCGCCCGGGCGCGGGACTGCGGTCCAGCAGCGCCCCGAACACCGGCCCACCCGCCGCGGCGGCCGCGGTCAGGCCGGCCAGCAGTGCGGCACCGGCATGCGGGCCGGCGGTCAGGCCCAGCAGCAGGAGCGCGGGCCCGGACAGCTCGTCGCCGGTCCGGGCGAGCGTCGCCCCGGTGAGATACCCGGCGAGTCTGTAACGGCTTGGCACCATCAAGACGTTACAGTGGGGTATGGCCGTTCCGCACCGGGATTCCGTCCAGCGCGCCGCGGACCTCCTCGCCGTGCTGCTGCCCCCGGAAACCGACGCGGCAGCGGTCGAGCGCGTCCTCCAAACCCACGGCGAACCCGATCCCCGCTTGGAGCCGTCCGACCTGACGAAGCTGCGCAAAGCAGCACGAGAACTCCGCGAAGTCTTCGCAGCGTCCGACGCCGTCGAAGCGGCTTCGGCGCTCAACGACCTCTTCGCGCGCTACGCGGGCCCGCCCCGCCTGACGGATCACGAGGACGCCTACGGCTGGCACCTGCACGTCGACGCGGCCGACGACGGCCCCTGGGACCGCTGGCTGGTGACGTCATCGGCGCTCGGCCTGGCGACACTCCTGGCCGACCGCCAAGGCCCACCGGGCGGCCTGTGCGCGTCGCCGTCGTGCGGCAAGCCGTTCGCCCACCTGGGCGGCGGCAGCCCGCGCCGCTACTGCTCGCCTCGCTGCGCGACCCGGGAGCGCGTCGCCGCCCACCGCGCCGCCCAACACCCCGAAAAGCCGTGAGGGGCACCCTCATGGACATAAAAGCCATGGGGGTGCCCCTCACGGGCTTCGACCGAAAACTCAGCCGTTGTTCTTCTCGCGCCAGGCGATCCACGACTTGAGCGCGCCCAAGTCGTAGTCCGGGCCGCCCACGCCGACCGTGAACGTCGAGACGCCCAGGCTCAGCAGCTTCGGGCCCAGCTCGTCCGGCTCGCCCTGGACGCCGCACGAACGCTCGATCTCGGCCGGGTCGCGGCCGACGTCGGCGCAGTGCTGGTCGAGGATCTTGACCTTGCGCTCGACGACCTCCGGGTCGCCGAAGCCGTGCCAGATGTCGCCGTGCTTCGCGACGAGCTTGAGCGTCTTCTTCTCGCCGCCACCACCGATGAGCACCGGGATCTTGCGCGTCGGGGCCGGGTTCAGCTTGCCGAGGCGGGCCTCGATCCGCGGGAGCGACTCCGCCAGGTCGTCGAGGCGCCCGCCCGCCGTGCCGAACTCGTAGCCGTACTCGTCGTAGTCCTTCTCGAACCAGCCGGAGCCGATGCCGAGGATGAGCCGTCCGCCGGAGATGTGGTCGACGGTGCGGGCCATGTCGGCCAGCAGCTCGGGGTTGCGGTAGCTGTTGCAGGTCACGAGGGCACCGATCTCGACCCGTGACGTCGACTCCGCCCAGGCGCCGAGCATGGTCCAGCACTCGAAGTGCTTGCCCTCGGGCTCGCCGTACAGGGGGTAGAAGTGGTCCCAGTTGAAGACGATGTCGGCGCCGAGCTCTTCGGCGGCGGACGCGGTGCGCCGGATGGTGTCGTAGTCGGCGTGCTGCGGCTGGAGCTGCAGCCCGATCCGGATCGGTCGCTTTGCTGCTGAGGTCATGATCGCAGCCTACGACCGGCCCCGAGGGTCTCGCGCGCCCACACCGAGGCGAAGGCAGGTAGTGCGACTGCCAGCCTTCGGCGTTTCGGGACCACCGCCCGCTGCGTCAGGACGTCGTAGTCCAGCGCGGCGATCTCGTCCAGGATGCCCTCGTACAGCGTCAACGCCGTCCGCACGCAGGGCCGGGACTCGGGACGCAGCAACGGAACCCCGGCCTCGGCCCGCCGGTACACCGCGCGGGTCCTGGCCACGAAGTACGCCAGCGCCGCGCGGATCCGCGGGTCCGGCCGCCGCCGTTCCAGCAGCTCGCGGTCGACGCCGAAGGCCGCCAGTTCCGTCAACGGCAGGTAGAGCCGGCCGCGGTCGAGGTCCTCGCCGACGTCGCGCAGGAAGTTGGTCAGCTGGAACGCCTCGCCCAAAGCGATCGCCGCGGGCGAAGCGTCGGCGAGGGGGCCGACGGTGCCGAAGACCGGCAGCATCTGCAGCCCGATCACCGCCGCCGAGCCGTACATGTACTCACCCAGGTCGGTGAACGTCGTGTACTCGACGGGCTTCAGGTCCATGCGCATCGAGCGGAGGAACGCGTCGAACAGATCCTGGGAGATGCCATACCGGTGCACGGTGTCCGCCAGGGCCGCGAGCACCGGGTCGTCCGGGGTCCCGCCGTCGAAGACGACGTCGATCATGGCCTCGACGCGGTCCAGCTCGGCCGCCGGGTCCGTGCCCGGTTCGGGGTTGTCGACCAGTTCGTCGGCCAGCCGCGCGAAGCCGTACAGCGCGTACGCGGCCGGCCGGGCGCGGGCCGGCAGCAGGCGGGTGGCCAGGAAGAACGT
>Ga0307515_10025871_pt1 | contig 10128 bp, 6 predicted proteins | sample 17_EM_MG_FD_194513 | JGI IMG/M metagenome (GOLD analysis project Ga0307515, IMG submission 194513) | Populus trichocarpa ectomycorrhiza microbial communities from riparian zone in the Pacific Northwest, United States - 17_EM | ecosystem: Host-associated > Plants > Roots > Unclassified | place...
CCATAATATACCACTTCACCAACGATAAACGCAACGAGCATTCCACGACTACACGTGATGGTGCTTAGCGTTTCTGGTGAACCGACATTAATTATTTAAAAAGTTACTAAAATTTAAAAGTTGTGTGTTTTCGTGATTTTATATGCGTTTTGCCGTTGTGTGACTGGGCGTGAATATGAGGGGGGACACAAATAGGCCTCAGGCCGGAAATTCTCACGTACGTGTGGCTATATCTGCCTAGAATTAGAGACTCGCTATTAACACCAACTTTCTACTCATCCTCTATCCTACATCCTCCAGCCTCCAACTCCTATCCATAATACTTACTTTCAACCTCAAACTTAACCTCAATAATCCACACAACCGAAATCGCCCCAAGCGCCTCACAACACAACAAGATGGGTCTCGAAGCAGTTATGGTCGTCGTGGACAACAGCGAAAATAGTCGAAATAGCGATTACACACCCACCAGATACGAAGCGCAAGCCGATGCAGTCTCTGTAATCTTCTCTGCTATCACACAAGCGAATCCTGAATCCGCTATCGGACTGATGAGCATGGGCGGCAGAGGTCCTGAGGTTCTCGTCACTTTAACAACCGATCATGGCAAGATCCTAGAGGCTTTACATCGCGCCAAGTCCAAGATTCATGGAGAAAGTCATTTGGCTACTGCAATTCAAATTGCCGGTGTACGATTCCTTCCCTGTTTTTCCTTGTTAGCTGCGAGTATGATAATGAATAGCGTAACAGTTGGCCTTAAAACGCAGACAAAACAAAGCGCAACGCCAACGCATTATTATCTTCACCTGCAGCCCTGTTCTCGAGGATGAGAAGGAACTCATCAAGCTCGCACAGAAGATAAAGAAAAATAGTATTTCCATCGACTTCGTTGTATTCGGGGAACTGAACGGCAAGGTTGAGAACAAACTGACCGTCTTCAATGAGAATGTTGAAGGTGGTGCTAGATCGCATATTGCTATCATGTTACCTCAATCTGGATTTTTATTGAACGGCGATAGAGGCTCTGGGCCTGGTGGAATGGGTGATACAAGTGAGGATCGATATGGTAGGGAATTTGAATTCGGCATTGATCCTTCAGTAGACCCAGAGTTGGCATTGGCACTGAGAATGAGTATAGAAGAGGAGAAATTGAGACTCGAGAAGCAGCACAAAGAAAGAGGAGAAATTGAGACTCGAGAAGCAGAACAAAGAAAGAGCAGGGGCAGGGGCAGGGGCAGAGGAAGAGGCAGAGGCATCTCTCCCAGAGACTGGGGAAGAAGATGAGGGATCACAGCCGCCGTTGAACAAGGAAGCAGAGGGAGGGGGGTCAAAGGATTCCTGCTCTCGGTGAATTTATCAGGTTCTCGATCCGAGGTGTAGCTATTGGAGCTAACTAGAAGCTAAATACTGTAAATAATACAACTAGGATTTTCCAATGTACACGACGGAAAAGTCGATAGGGAGACCTGTTGCCTGCAAAGCGAAGCGGCCGCAGGGGTTCGGGGGTGAAGTCACACCACCACTTCAAGCGATCCCCCAATAAGTTTTGTGATCCCATTCGGATTAAATTTCACACAGCACGAACACCAGCATGGCAGACTTCCATTAGAGCATTCTTGCCAAAGACATTGCCAATGTATACAGGTAAACTGAAAGTTGAAGCAAAATCTTCGGTAGGAGTGTTGAAGAAAGACATGGGTAGGTCCGAATCTCAAGCTTGACCAAAAGATTGTAGATATATTATTTGGAATTCTGGAATACAAACCGACAACGCCTTCGCCTTCGACCGCGCAATTGAGGAGCCATATCCAAGCAAGATGGGGAAAAAACCAAAACAGAAGTTCCCAGCATCGAGATGAAGGAAAACACCGCTGTCCGGAAATGCACGGAATCACCTTGGATGGCAAGCCAAGCCGGGGTCGAGTCATCACAATAAGGTCACAACTTCGAAGCACAGCAAAGGTTTATGAAAGATCCTAATTCCTGAATTCCTACCCAGCTTACCAAAGCATGGTGTCCAATTCCTTCTCAAAGACAAACTCAAAATAAGTCTCCCCATCGCCAGTAACACCAGATCCTACTCCATTTACCGAGAACCAAGTTACTACAGCTCCAAGATAAGAGTCTCTGACACCAATACACCAAGCAGAATACAATCCACCAACAAGCAGCAAAGCCAATCCAGATTCACCATCCCCAATACGTCGAATAGAAGAATTATCGAGCCGCCATGGAAGTTCGTGTTGGCGTAATGCTCCAGCTCTTTCCCATGGGTCCTGCAAGTCCACCAGCGCCACCAGGAGGAGGAGGGGGGCCAGGAGGTCTCTTCGGACCACGATCCGGCATGTCATTAGGACCCTTGACCCGCTTTGGCTTTGGTTGGATAGGCTCATAATCGGAGTCAACATCCTCAATTGCATCCTCATCCTCATACTCGGGTGATTCGCTTTCTTGCTTGCTGTTTCCCGCTGCATTTCGCTTCTTAGTTTTCTCTTTTCTTGGCTGAGTGGCGTTTATCATGAGGTAGATGTCGCCATATTTGTATGCTTGATTCTTTAATGCGCTCGCTCCTCGTTGTTGTGCACCGGTACGCTCGGTTTTGAGCTTTGGGGCTCTCTTGTGCTTTGGTGCCTGTTCAACACCCTCGATAACAGAGGTTGTTTGTGCAAGAGCATCCCCTTCCTTCTGCACGACGCCTTCGAATTGCTTAGACATATTTTCCGAAATGACGTCCCAGTCAATTGTCGTGCGCTTCTGGCCACTGTTGATAGCATCCTGCACAAGACGCTTCAAAACGTCCTTCTCCAACTGGGTCCAAGGAAGGCGTGGTTCAGCAATGGCACCACTTGTTCGCATTCTGATCTGCCTTCTTGCTCTGTTCAGATCGGTAATGTGTCGGGGGTCGTTCCAGTCCATCTTTTTCCAGCTTGGATACTGCCTACAGTCTTTTTCCGCTGGATTGGATTGCATCTGTCGAACAAGGAAGTATTTGGATGGATCTGGTTGTCCCAGAACAGCATCGCTCAAATCAGTGCCTTCCACGAATTCCCAATCACCCCGCTTTGGTGGTCGGTGGGACTGGGATCCTGATATATCTCGCGTCAGCTCAAATATCAAGTCCCCTTGGTCATCCTCATCGAGTGGAGGGAAGCCTGAAGGTCCAGAAGTAGTACCGCTGGTTTCGCTTTCCTGGTTGCCGCTTGTTCCAGATCCATGCGATTGTCCCCGTCCTTGTCGGGAATCGATTCCTCCCAAGCCTTCTCCTCTCGCCCCTCGAGCCGCATTGTCATGACCATGCGGTCGACTATTCTCCTCCCCTTCTGTCTCTATAATCCGAAGAATGTTCTCTCTATGGTTCTCGTAGCTGAGATCAGGCTCCAGCAAAGCTTGGTGGACGATATCGTAGAAAGCTGGGACCCGTTCCGGGCTTGTTGCCACTCTTCTAAGTGAGTCAACAAGGCGTGCAACTAGACGTCCAGCATTAGCAGCTGCTGTATACCTAGCCTCAAAGCCGTTGAATCCGTCAATTGACATAGCCGGCCGGTGTGTCAATTCGAGATATGCGCGCACTGAGAGCGTAGCGATGGCATTAAAGTTATGCAGTTGGACGCCCTGGAATATTGATCCGTTCGGACCTCTGCGGAGATCTTCGCCACTGTCATCTCTAACTTGAGGCAACGATGTCCCCCAAGGCATTTGGATACCTCTACACTCGTGGCAGAACATGCCCATCTCATGATCTCTGGCATGGGGACAATTAGGGCTGACAGTAGCAAGAAGGCGGTTAGCTGGATCCTGCTGTCTAGCAATGGTCGATTGAAGAGGCTCCTGGATCATGCTTCTTTGTAAGTCGGATGGTGGTCGGCGCTCCACTTGTCCAGGATGGACTGGCATTCCTCGAGGAGCTTGCACGTAGCTAGAATCTTCTTCCTCATGGATCCGTGGCGCTGCTGGAGTGGGTGTGGGACGTTCTGGCGAAGTAGGCAAAGAACCTCGTTCTTGAGGATTGTCGTTGCCTTCGAGAGATGGACTTGCGGAAGCAAGAACGTCGCGACTGGAAGACTGACTTCGTTGAGACATGGTGCAAGACTATTGAAGAGTCAGTTCTCTACTCATACAAACGACGAAACGAAACTCTCGGGGCAGGCCGTTGATGTTCTTACGGACAAGAACCTAACAGCAAACATCGTCGCTTGAAGATATCAGCTGGGGGGATTGGAGAGGTCTCAACACCAAGACTTCCTGATTTTGTGGACGAGCCAGATGCTTTGAAGTTGGGAAAGTAAGTCGAGGAAAAGGTTTCCAGGAGAAAGGACTCGAAACTTCGCAGACGCGAGCGATGGCCAACTCGAAAGTCACGAGGAGATTCCAGAAAGAGTGGGAAGTGGGGATGTTCAGACGGGTCCAAGTGGCAATGACCATCTAGTTGACAGCAACAGGAGAGCACTTACAGAGTAATTGCTGGGAAAGGTCTAAAGTGGTTGACGGGAACACAGTTTGACGTGGAGTCCTCGAAGTTCGACAAAGACTGAAGACAGATTTGAAGACTGTCGTGTTGATTGGAAAGCTCTCAAGTGCTCCGAGTGGATGTTTGTTGTGGAAAGGGTGTTCGAGCAGTGACGCGAGGTCAGGAAATATTCGTAGGTGCGGAATGAGGCACGAGCTTCCAATGGCGAAATAAAACTTGCATATGTGAATTTCACAGCTAAATTCGCATCTTTGTCTTGCCTGTATGGCTCGCTACTCATTGGTAATTTAGATAATTCTATTCAAAATTTGTCTGACTAGAAATTCACAACAATTTTAGACTTGCCTCTCGATCTCACACCTCGAATTTATGTTTGCTTGCCCAGAGGTCTCTAGTTGCTTAATCAGGTTGATGAAAGTATTCAAAAGATATTATGCATAGTTAGTAGTGAATTATTAAATATTGATGATTGAAATCCTCCCCATTCGAGGTAAAACGCAAGGCTATATCCCTCTCTTTGACATCCTGTTTGAAAATTCGTGGTTGATTTCCATAAATTTACAAACACAAATAGCTTGTTCCATGAATTTCTTCTAGATTAAGGCTGGCCGCCCTTTCGGCGATTAGTAGTGAAGATTGCAGAAACAGTGTTTGAGCCGCCTCATATTTGTGGAAGGCGTAGAGCGTAAAAGGTTTGCGCTTGTACTCGGCTGCAACCTAGATTTTTGCTGGCGATTGCAGCTTGCTTTACAAACAATTCAGTAGGGTCATTCAAATTACCCGTAATATCGCGGCTGCAAAGGAAGTCTGAAGTTTATAAAAGATTCCAGTTCCTACAAACTATGGGAAAGCCACATGTCTAATCTCGTCGCAGTCTACTAAAACAGGCCTTGGTAGATCGAGTCAAAACCCAGGCCAAAATAAGTCTCAACACTAGGCATGGTGCCTGAATTGCCTGTCAAGTGCCAGAAAGAAACTCGAATGTCCTTCACTCAGCCCCGATGGCCTATAAACACCAGAATTAATGACTCAGAAGAGTGATCTACGCCGAAGCCAGACTAAGTCCTTCTCCCATGGGTCCAGCAATCCCGCCAGCTCCGCCGGGGGGTGGAGGAGGTCCAGGAGGGATCTTTGGACCGGGCGCAATATCTTCAGTTCCAGTCCTACGACGCTTTGGGTTCGATGGTGATTCTGTTTCCTCCTCGGCATTGTCTAGCTCAATTTCCTCCTTCTCAGCACCCTCGGGCTCCTTCTTTCTGCGACCTCTCTTGCCTAGGGGCTTGGAGGCAATTAAAATAAGCCAAATATCGCCGTATCTTTCAGCTTGGGCTCGGATGGTTGTGCCGGCACGGTGTTGAATGCCAACTCTCTGAGTTTTTAGAGTCTGCACTTTATGCTTGGGAGTTCCCTCCTGTCCGTTGACTACCTTGGTTGTTTGAGCCATCGGCTGACCAGGTTCTTGAACGATCCCCTCGAAATGCTTCGACATATTCCTGGATATCTCGTCCCAATCGATGGTAAGTCTGTCTTTGCCGCTTTGGATGGCTTGCTGGACCAAATTCTTGAGAACATCCTTCTCCATCTGCGTGTATGGCATTCGCGGCACGGCAATATACCCACCCGTGCGACTGCGTATTTGACGTCGAGCTTTGTTGAGGCTTTCGATATCATTTGGATCGTCCCAATCTAAGGTCTCCCAGCCAGCGTACTGCCGAATGTCCTTCTCCAAAGGATTATCCTTGTTTTGGCGGATGAGAAAGAATTTAGAGGGATCTGGCTTGCCAACTTCAGCAGCTTCGAGGTCTGTTCCGGGGACGAACTCCCAATTTCGGTGTTTGGTTGGCCTGTTCCATCCATGCTTCTCCTTTGGCATAATTCTCTCCTCCATCCCCAGTTCGCCGCCGCTATGAGCTTCATCGCCTGAGTCAGTCAGCTCGTCATCGTAAGATTCCTCCCCATGATGAGGAGTTGCTCCGTCGAGGCCTCGGCGCTGCATCGGTGGCGTGCAGGGCATTGGATCGTCCGTGTTGGGTGCACCACTGAGAAGGCTATTTCCAAGAGCATCCTCACTCAGGAAAGGGTCCAACAGCGCTCGATTGATGATATCGTAATGACTGGGAACAGAATCAGCCTCCTCTCCAGCAATGTTTTGAAGCGTGTTCCGAAGTCTTGCAACACGGCGTCCGGCTTGGGCAGAAGCTGGATACAGTGACTCCAATCTGGCCAAACCATCAACGGTCGTATGTGGTTGGCGTGTGACCTCGAGATATGCTACAGTCGAGAGGGTAGCGATCGCTCCTCTGCTTCTGATATTTACTCCAGCTAGCATCGTGCCAACAGTTGCCCTCGAGAGCTCTTCGCCATTATCTTGGTGGGTTTTTGGCAAGTCCTCGCCCCATGGCATATGAATGCCTCTGCAATGAGTGCAGAAGACACCCATTTCATGGTCTTGTGCGTGGGAACAAACTCGGTCGACATACGCGAATAGTCTGTTTGAGTTGTTTGGGATTTGTGAAGGGAGAGGCGGTGCAACCATGCTCTCCATGTGGGAGGAGAGTGACCGTCGTTCAGTCTCATTCGGAGTTCGTGGATGAAAGGTGGATCGAGGGAGGGTAAGACTCGGGGAAGGGGTTGGATGGTTAGAGCCTCGCTCCTCTCCATCAAAGCCAGTTGACTCAGATTCTCCTTCGCCGGTTTGTGTACTGCTCTGATCTTTCTCCGACATCTTGTCTTACTGTGCATGAAGTCAGCACACATATAAATGAGAGAACACGTCAGGCTTAACACCTTTAGGGAGCTTGACAAATGGTGAGATGGGTCGTACCAGGGCTTCTTGGTTCCTTGGCTTTGTGAGAAAGCTCGAGCATGAGACGACGTGTTCAAGGCGGAGAAGTGATAAGAGGAGAAAAGCCTCGGAAAATCGGGGCACGACGCTCAAGTTTCTCCGAAAAAAGACCAAAGGAGGAAGGAGGAAAAGGTCAGACGGTAAGACAGAGTGGCAAGAACTAGGTACTTGACAACAAGAGTAAGCCAGGACGTGCCTTTGTGGATATTGGTGGTTGTGTCGTCAGAGAAAGTCTCATTTCGTGAGTGCGGGTCACAAAATATCTATAGGCAAATAGGGTGGCACCTACACCCGACTTCGAATTAAATAAACTTGTGTATGTGAATTAAATTCTTAAATCCACTTGAGTTCATCGGAAGGGATGTTACGTTCTTCAAAATTACAAAAATCGGGCCATTCACACACACATTTTGGACTCGATGACTTGGCCATCCGTCAACCAAACCAAATTGGTGCTTCACTTGCGCAAACGCCTTGTTGAGTTGGGAGTTGTACAAGTGAAGAGACCATAGATATCTAAAACAATGCTTGAAAACTCTTGATCCTTGAAGTTCGTTCTTCCAAATATCGGCGTAGGGTTATATGCCTCGCTTTGATATTATGTTTGAGCTTCAGGTTGTGTACCGCCGTTTGCACGACGAAATCTTTGTTGTTGTTCCTCTTCTGTATTGATATTACTCTTCCTTGTTCATATTGCGATGTTTCTCTCATCTTTGTTCCAGTCTCTTGTATGCTGCAGTCCCCATGGTTTGGCAGTGATAGTGTAACGGACAAAGGGGTTAGCTTGACCTTTTTGTTAAAAAAAAAAATCCGTCACGAAAAGGGAGTTTTTATGGGCAGCTCGCTTCCTCTTTCACTCTCCCACCTTGAAAATACGATGGTGACGACACTGAGTCGCACCCCCGCTATACTCTCGAATAGACTTGGTCTGCAGTACATCGAAATCGAGGTTCGAGGTTAAGAGCGGTGTTGTTGACAGATGCTCGCTTGTTGAAAGGTGGCGTCCAGAGAAAAGGGGGTTAAAGCAGCAGCAAAAATTGCTTCAGGCAGCGAGTAAGTACCCCTCCCGTGAATTAGTAAAGAAGTGGAATAAACACGAATTGCAGACTCTTTCAGAAGTATCGAAAATGCGTGGAGATCGATAAGCTAGGAGGAAGGTACACTTAGTTGATATGCTACTCAGGGGCACGACGCACACTAAATTTTCAAGCCATTGTACACATACAATCTACGTTCATAATAATCCAAAACTCCCTCTATCTACATACAAATCTAAAGCTCATCCTTCTTACTCTTCGTCTCCCCCGGCACCTCGCTCGTCGCCGCCGTACTGACGATATCCTCCAACGTGCGACTCTTCATATTCTTTTCTCCGTTTCCATTTGCAGGCAAGCCCTTCCGTCTTCGATCCACAGCCGCAATCTCGTCATCGTACACCGTCCACTCGGGAACTTGTCTCCTGGCTCGATCCAATTTCGGCTCCTTGGTTAGAGGATTATTACACAGATCGATTGTTTTGGCGTCAGCAAGCGCTTCGTCACTACACCAGGTTTCGCACCAGAGCCATTCTTGCGGGAGGCTGTGGATGGGAAGCACGCTTTGCATGTGATTTGGAAGATCCTGATCCAGGTTAGACAGACTTTGAGGGTCAGCGGAGAGCTGGTGGTATTGTTGACGAAGTCGGTCGCCTGCTGCAATCTGGCGGAAGCGGTGGAGATCCACGACGTAGAGGGCGGAGATATGATACGGCAGCCCGCGAAGGAACTTCTCCCAATATCCTTGCTTCCAGAAGCGGAAGCCTTCCATCTCAGTCCTGCTGTCGCACATGGGTGTGAAGCCGTAAGGAGCACCTTTGAGATCATGGTTCACGAGTTCAATCATATCAGTTCGAACAATCTGGTCGGCGTCGACGAAGATGACCTTGTCGAGAGAAAGGGGGAAGAGAACATCAAGAAAGAGGATCTTGTAACCCCATATCTCGCGCTGCTTTTCGGTCTGGTGTCGGAGCCAGTGTGGCCATTTATATGTAACCATTTCATATTGGAAGCCGTATTCTGCGGCCATATAGGGGATGAAGTCTTTGAAGGATGGGGACAGGAACTGCTCGATGAACCAGAATTTGACGGTGTGCTTGGTGTGCTTCATGACGCTGACCATCATGATATTCAGCATGCGCTCGTACAGATGTCCGCTGGCAACAGAGAAAATATTGATCTCGGCTTGTTCTTGCTTTGCTGCAACATCTGCCTTGCCTTTCCCGAGGATGCCTTGGGCGAACTTGAGACCTTGCGAGACAAAGTCCATCGGTGAGTCGGTCTTTGCTTCGAGGACATCTTCCAGTTCCATGCCAAGTTTTCGTGAGAGACGAGGGTACAACGTAGTACCCTGAAAGCTCATTAAGACAACTTCCGTGCTTTCATCGCCAGGAACCGGGCTCCAGCCCTGTGAGCCAATGCTCTCAATAGTAAATATTTCAGCACTTCTACCCTCTTGCAGATCAATCTTGTAGAATCCTGGATTGGCCTTGAACTGAAAGTAACCCAGATTGGCCATGATAATAGTGTCTGCAGTATGTGGATCTCGTTCAGTACCGAGAACGAGCTGGGCGCCACGCGGAGCACCGCCACTAGGAATTTCACGAGAGTGGCCTTCGATCAAGATGTGCTCAAGTTCGTAGAGAGCCTCAACATTAGTTTTGATAGAGCTAAGCTTGATGTTGTCCAGATCGTGGACTGAAACCTTAGGTGCAACAAGCCATGCTGGAGGTATATCCATCCCGACAGTAAGTAGTGCTTCTTGCGGGACACCTGTGAAA
>Ga0307515_10025872_pt1 | contig 10126 bp, 4 predicted proteins | sample 17_EM_MG_FD_194513 | JGI IMG/M metagenome (GOLD analysis project Ga0307515, IMG submission 194513) | Populus trichocarpa ectomycorrhiza microbial communities from riparian zone in the Pacific Northwest, United States - 17_EM | ecosystem: Host-associated > Plants > Roots > Unclassified | place...
CCTCAGCGAGGGGGCTCAGGCGCATGCGGAGGATGAAGCAGGCGCGCTCAGCCAGGCGCAGATACTCATAATACTCCTTTCCCCTGGTTGTGGGCTCATCCCAGTCGCCTTTTACAAGGCCCAGCACTGCGATAATATCGCCTTTTTCCCCTCTTTTTCCTCTTATTCCGACGGTCTCCGCTCCCTCCGGTCGCTCCGATACCCTCGCTCCGATCCCGCTCCTCTTCCGCTTCTCTTCCGAACCCCTCGTTTCCTTCCCCGCTCCCTGTGACTCGTGTTTCGTATTATGGACTCTTTCTGGTGCTTTCCGATTTGTATCATGTATTTCCCTCACGTTTGTATCACTCTCCGCTCACCACTAGACTCACTCCGATAGTGTAGGCCCTCCGCCCCGCGCGCTCCACTATTTCCTCCTCGCTTCCACTCCCATTCCACCGCGTTCGCATAGCCTCCACCTCACTGCCCGTGTGTAGTTCCCACTTCCACACCACCCCCGCCTCCGCTTCTTACCACTTTTTTTTTTTTTTTTTTTTGTGGGTCAGGGAGGCGGCTCTGCCGCCGACTGCATGACAAGTCAGGGAGGGGAAGTGGTCTCCCGGCCCCTGCAACTGACAGGTCTGTGGAGTGGCGCCCCATCATCTGGCACCGCCTGTTCTCTAGAACTCTCCCTACCGTCACCCGCAGGAATCTGGTTTAAGACTCTGTTGCCTGTTGGAGGCACCAATACAGCTCCGCTCACGACCTTGTGCATGAGTGAGCTGGTCTCCCGGCACCCATGCGCAAAGGACTGAGACTCCAAAGCTTCAGTGGCCAGGAGTGTGGGGGTCGCCAGCGGCTGGAGCGACCGTGGAATACCCACTAAACCTGCAGGGGGCCTCCAGTCCGACATCGGTGATGATGACCCCTGCCTGCGGCTGGCAGGGCGCACCTTACCGGACCGCCCAGAAATGGTTTAACATCCCTCCCTGGGACCCTGCCATCTGCCCAAGGTGAGCTCAGGCAAGATCCACTATCCCCCACCTTACGACGGGAGTAGGACCCGTCCCCAGAGGGTGAGGAAAGGGTGACGGGGACGACGTGGGATGTTTTAGTAGTGACGTGATGCCTAACTCCACACTAGGTGTAGGCACCATCTGTGAGGGCCCGCAGGATCGCCTCCCTCCCGGAGAGGCGGTGCGGGCGCTCATTCGCGACTGGCGCCTGGAGAGCGCGCAGTATCGACTTACCTCTGCTAGAAAGCCGCCTCCTAGCATCTCCCTCCAGTAGGTGGGACACGGGGGGCGGCAGAGCTGTGAGGTCGCCCAACGAGGGGGCAGACGCGTGGTCAGGTGCGGTGTTGGGCGGCTCCTTGCTGTCCTTGTCCTCAGCCAGCCGCACTCGCAGGTGCGCCGGGACCGGCATGGCCAACGTGTCACGCAGTGAGGCCACGCAGTTTGCGGGCACGAAGTTAAAACCCGTATCGTGGATTTCCTTCATGCGCCACTTCCACAGGGCCCAGTAGTAGTTACCTATTATCCATTCGCGTTGCCGCCTTGATTTCTTAAGTTTCTTGAGTATTTTCTTTCGCCCTTTCACTATAGGGTAGGCAGCCTCTTCCAGGGCACCCAGCACAAGGAGGGGGTACCAGGGCGATGCGCCCCAGGAGTCAGGGGACAGCGTTTTGAAGCCAGAGTCGGGGTGCAATGTGCCCAGCGCTGCTAGTAAGACCGTCATTAGCGGCTGCAATCTATAGACGTCGCAGCCTAGGAGGACATGGCCAAGGGTCATTTCCAGGCCGCAGGGGCAGAATCTACCCATGTCAGACCTTGCATGTCCCTGACCATGGTATCTGTGTCCAAGAACTTGCGCTCTGTTCATTTCCTTCCAGAGCACTTCTCTCATTCCCTCAGGAATGGCCAAGCGCCACACTTCTTTAATATAATTGCCAGGATCTAGCACCACCCCAAACATTTGGCCCAAGGTGACCATCCACCTGTCAGAGAAGGTCTCAAACTTCAGTGTCTTTGCAGGGGCTCCCACCCGTGCGCGCACAACCAGTTTGGTCAGGTAGTCCAGGGGCTGGTGGCAAAGAACAGGGGCGGTGTCAATCCACCCATCCGGTACGGTCAGTGAGCCTATGTCTAGGGCCCTACCTCCCGTACGCCCCTCGTTGGCAAGTTTGTCAGTGAGGTTATTCATGACATCATCTCCGTGGGCCTTGGCTTTCTCAAACCGCAGCCTACCTGTTCTATCCCGCAGCAGGTACAGGAGAGTTTGCAGGAGGGGCGTGGGCGGGCCTTTACTGAAGTGCCGCGGGGCATCACCCCACCCGTCCCTTTCCATGGCCAAAAGGCCTCCTTTTAGCAGTCCTAGGACGAAAGTAGAGTCAGTGTGGATGACTATGTGGGCGTCCCGCCAAGCCATCAGGCATAGCACTACCGCCGCCACCTCAGCGACGTTGTTAGAGAGGACCGCCCCTGTCAGCGAGACGGAGTCTTGGAACTGCATGTCCGAAACCCAGGCAGAGCCTGCGGTACAGATGTCCGTACCATTGTCCTTCGCGGAACCGTCCGTCCAGACATGTATATCTCTCTCGTAGATTATAGAATCCGCTCGCCTGTCGGTTGGAGGCGCGGCAGGTGTGTAGTCAACCATACGGTCTCGTACCCTGGCCTTCTTATATGCGTCTTTGACAATTCGTCCTGCAATAATCGATTTGGGGGCCGTAAAGGCCCGAACGCACCCGAGGGGGCCATCCATGTTGGGCCAGACGTTAACACTAGGGTGCACCCCCGCGGCACCCAAATTCCTCAATGGCGACCAGCTCGACGCATGCACCAGTTCCTTCATGGCCGACACCGTCTTCTTCAGACCTGTCCCTCTAAGGGCAGGGGGAGCGTAGAGGTGGACCACCTTGCGCACCCCACTCGCACGGAGGCTTACCAGTTTCCCAAACCTCTGCGAGCCGGGTCTAGGCAGGGCTGGGTGATTTAGAACGGGCACATTCATCCGCGCCGTAATGGACGGGGCAGCACAAACCATGTCCAGCCCGAACTTTCTAGCCGTCAAGAAAGCTTGGGACACTCTGCTCTGAAGCAGAGAGGGCATAGTGTAAGCTTGTTGCAAGAGAGGGTTAAGGCCACTGTGCGTGCCGGCCCTACTAGAGGCCGAAGCCATCTTCAGGTCCATCCAGGTCCATTGTTTCCAGGGTATCCTCTGGTCTCCCGAAACCAGGTCGCTTAGGAACTTCAGGTCAGTAGCCATCTTCTGGGTTGTGAGGGAGGGTGTATTGAGACCTCCTTCTGCCAAGGGGGCTTCCAGGGTCCTGTAAGCCATCGCAGAGAACTTTCCTCTGACGAAGTTCATTATCCTGTTCCCTATCCTGCTGAGCATGCTCGGCGGGATACCATTACCATCCATCAGGAAGTGGCACCTGGACAGCATGAGGGCTTTGGCCAGAATTGACCTATTCCTCACGGACGCGCCAATAGCTCGCCACTGGGAAATGATTTTCTTCACGTGCTTGTCTATTTGTTCCCATCTGTCCGCAGTGAAATTCCTGCTGCCGACCCAAACCCCTAGCACGCGTAGAGGGTCCGCAGGCGGCAGGATGTGCGCGCCCGGTATTGACGGGCCGGCCATGTTCTGTTGGGTGTAGCAAGCGAGTTGGAACTCGTGTGGGCTGACCGGTTTAACATCCGTCTTGTCCATGTTAAACTTGGAGCCTATAGTCTTTGACACCGAGGTCAAACATTCAGATATCTCCGGCACGGAATCCTCCTGCCCGAGGAACAGGTTGATGTCATCGGCGTACAGCATGACCTTCACGGGTCTGAGGCCCGGCACCGAGAGGCCCTTGACTACTTGCCTCAGCTTGATGGCCAGAGGCTCTATGGAAAAGTTGAACAGAAGACAAGACAGCGGGTCGCCCTGCCGGACCCCACGCTTCAAGACAAAGTAAGGGCTATAGCCGCTGTTAATGCGGACCCTAGATTTGCAGCCGTCAGTGAGGTCACTGATCAGCATGATAAGGTCCGGGGGGAGGCCTGACGCAACCAAGACTTGCAAAAGCCAGGGCTGATCTACCCTATCGTAAGCCTTCGCCTGATCCAAGCCGACTATAAAGCCTGGGGTACCTGTCGCGTCGCATAGGTGAGCGACCTCGGAGGCCAGCCTAGTGTGTTCATTCATTAACCGACCCGGCACAAATCCCTTTTGGTCCGGGTGGAGCTTGGCCACCGCCCAGGGGGCGAGCCTCATGTTCAGTAGGTTAGTGTACATCTTACAGTCTGTGTTCATAGAGGAGATTGGCCTATAGTTTGAGACCAGAGTGGGATCCCCTTTCTTATAGAAGAGGCTGATGTTAGCGTTCTTGAAACCTGCCCGGGAAGAACCTCTCTCTGCAATATCCCTGGTCAAATCAGCAAACACCGACCAGAAAGCCCTGGGTGGTACATCGCTGTGCTGCAGCGCAGCGAGTGTCTTTATGAGTTGTCTCCAGAAGCCGTAGTGGATGCCATCCGGCCCAGGGGCGGTATTCGGCATCTTCGACAGGAGGGCCTTCATCTCCTCCTCCGTGAAGGGCCCCTCCACGACGTCTTCAGGCTTGGGATCAGGGCGGCGCAGGCTCTGGAGCCTGACTTCCTCTAGTAGCGCCAGCTGCGCCACGGATCTCTCCTGATCAGTTCGTTCTGGGGTGTGCAATTCAACGAAATACTCCTTGGCGATGCCAGTCATCCCGGCTAAGTCTGTGCGGGCAACATCGTCCGCCGGGCGCCGCAGTCCCTCCACAGACACGGACGCTCTGCTGCCTCTCTCATCCAATTCCTTATTAGAGGACTGCTTGAACCATTCGGACGAGTGGGTCCTGGCCATTTTCTCCCACTTACTTTTGGTAGACGACTCCAGCCTAGATGCCCGCGCCTTCAGTAGGTTGGTGACGCTCTTGTCTTCCTTTGGCTTCAAGAACTGCACCGCCCCAATGCGACTATGACGCGGTGCGGCAGGGGGTAGCACCTTCACCATGACCTGCCACAGTGACATTTGACCCGCTACGAAGTGTTTGCTTGCCTGTGGCGGCTTCTCATACGAAGGCACGGCGCTAGGCCACCCCGGCGTGGTCCTGGCGGGAGAGCGCCGCGCGGCCCACAACTGTCTGTTAGCTTTTGTGACGGTGCTCATTATCATGTCAGGCGGTACAGCTTCCCTCTTCAGGGCCGCCACCCAATCTTTCTTGCCAGACGTCTTCATGGCGTGTACCTCCGCCAGTCCTGCGTCCAGAATGACCTTCTTAAAATCAGCCCACCTCTCCAGCGTAATTGGACCACGAGCGGTCAAAACATCCCATGCTGCCATGACTGCCGGCCAGAACTTCTTAGTTTTGTCAAGGGTTTCAAGACTCGGCAGCCTGGGCGCCGGCTTGGCTTTCTCAATCTTCGGTCTCTTCGGGTAGACAGGCACCATTATCAGCCTATGATCCGACGCCCCTGTGTCTAGAGGTGTCACATCACCAGCTGACCATCCTAATGTCGGGCGGTAAATCCTATCCAGTCTGGAGTACACCCGTCCATGTGCTGTTACTTTACTGTAAGACCACAGTGGCGGGGCAGGGTCCGTCCCTGCCGTATCAACGAGACCACACAGCGCCTTTATGCTATTAAAAGCGGTCAGCAACCTGACAGGCGCCATGTCCGGGTGGGCTGTGGGGAACCTGTCCGCAGCATATTCCACGAAATTCCAATCCCCAGCCGCGAAGCAGCCTCCCCAATGCGTTCTAGCTTGTCGCCTCACAAGAGCCCTCAGCCTCTCGTTCAGCCTCTCATAGAAGTCCACTAATGACGACTGTCCCTTCGATATATCCCCATATACCCCAAGGACCCAGAGTGATTCCCTGCTGGTCCTGTGGGACGCTTTAATGATCACCGCGTGACCGGGGACTATGACCTCTCTGTGCAAGACCTCCCATCCCGAACCGGCTCTGACTACGATCGCCACTCCAGCTCTATGCGCGAGGCCGGATTGCTCCAGCACCTGTACTCGCTGGCTGACCAGGAGCGATGTAGTGTGTGTCTCGGTGAGAACAAGTATATCAATGTCCTCCAGCGTCAGTAGATGTTCAACCAGTCGTGTCTTAGCCTTGTCTCTGGGCGCCGTCCGAGAGCCCTGCCCACACATATTCCACGTGGCTATCTTAAATGGTTTTTTCGTCAGCACTAGGGGGGGGTCCTCTGGCGCTGTCTCGGCCCCATCCGGGAACCTCCCTCTGGCCCTTTTGGGGGCCGAGATCTGGCCTGACCCGGAGCTTGGGGGGGGCGGATCGCTGTTGGAGCCTGCATCCCTCCGCCTCGGAGGTGCAGGGTGGGGGTTTTCGCGTATATGGCTGTTTGAGACACTGGCCGCCACCACACCAACCAGGGAGGTACCCGCTGTCCCTCCGCCGTCACTGTCAGCCCCTCAGCCCTGAGCCGGGTAGCCGACAGCCTGTGCGGGACGTCTTGAGGTTGCGAGTTTGTAATCCATGGAGCTGTAGAGGGGGAGTGCCCCGTAAGTGACCTGATCAGTTACAGGGGAACGCCGGAGGGCCATGGCTAATTCCCCTCTAAGTTATTGTGGTGTATGGTTGTCAACCGCAGAGCGCATTTATCACTTGTGTCAGTGCGTCGCAAAACAGAGTCGTATCATTCATAATAACAGTCCGGCCGAATAATCGCGACCACCATGGGGTTACAGAAACCGATGTCAGTCCGCACACGACGTATCCGCAAGAAGGTACATAGTCAGATGCACGTGAGTCGTGAAATAAGTAAACGGAGAGGGAAACTTAGAAACCTATCAGTCCTGGTCAATTTCATCCGGGGCAGCTCCCACCGCGTCCCCTTGCTCCTCTTCCTCCTCCGGGATGTTCCCACCGGGCGACACTCCTCGAACCCACTTGCTCTTCCTGGAACCTCTGGAGTCAACGGAGGTCCTGTCCGCTTTTCCTTTCTTGGGCGAAGACTTAGCCGCTTTTTCCCTCTGCTTCTCCAGGGCGTACTTGATGGTGCCCGGCACCGCGCTCATGTAAGTGTCCCGCGCTGCCGCGGTGTCGACCTTTGAACCGGGAGCACTCCCTTGCCGGCTTATGGTCTTGACGCTGGCTGCCATATACACGTTCCTGTCGTTCCACACCTTCCGTCTTATAGCGGGAAAGCCGAAGAACAATGGAATGTACTTGTCGTAAGACTCCTTGTCTTTAAAGACACTCAGCGCGAGCCATGCAGCAGCTGCCGGAGACGCCAATCCGTCACCGACCAGGATGTGCAATATCGCAATGGCCGGGATGCTCGCTTCTCTCCCATCAAAGCAGGGCTCGGGTTCTCCCAGAAGAGCCACCAGGCCGTTGAATTCATCTTGTGCACGCAAGACTCCCAAGGCTTTACCGAAAGCAGGTCGGTCCATGTGGTATTTCCCTAGGTCGTTGACATACCGAAGGAACCGGAGGGAGATGGGTCTCGGGGCGACCGCTATGGGCGCCAGTTTCCCCCAGAGACGATCCGTCTCCTCAGAGTGGGAGACTCTGTGTCGCCTTATTTGGATGCAAGTTCTCCACCACTGGTTTTCAAAGGATCGCGCCGCGGCATCATCATATATGACTTCAGGAGCCTCTTCCTCGATGTCCATCACCCCTTTTCGTCGCACGAACGAGAACTCCGACCACTCACTCGTGGGTTTGTGGTCTACCCCCAGGAGGTTAAATGACAGCATGAAGTCGCCTTTGTATAGCTTGACGGCGGACTCTACCTCGTCCACTGTAGCGGTGGGGTATGCTGATATGAGAGTGCTTCTGATGTGCTTCATCTCCGCTATCATTTGCATCCAGGCCAGCGCGGTTGGGAGGTCGTTGTCATGTTTCTCCAGGGTGAGGGACAGGTGCTCCTCCGACATGGCGGGGAACGCAGACACCATCCGCTTCAGGTTTTGCAAGAACGGCAGGTCCTTGTACGTGTCGGACGTAGAATGAGTATCGAACTGTGGCTCCATGGTGTGGGGGGATATCTCATCCGAGACTGGGGACGCCTTTTTCGGGATATACCAAGCGTCACTCCATTTCTTCCCCTTCTTACTGGGCAGGCCGCCTACGTCCTCTGCTGTGATACCCGCTGCCTTGACCAGCGCGGCACCCTGCAAGGGCTTAATGCTCGAGAAAAGCAATGACTCCTCCTCGTTCAAGGGCACTAGTGAGGGCAGGAGGGGGGCGGAGATGATGGGGAGCGGGACGCCCGCCAAGATATCATCCCTGTCTTGCTCCATAGTCCGTCCAAGCGCTAGGGAGGTCAGGGCCTTCTGGACCGCTGGGTGCCTGCTTATCTCCTTGTCGGGAAGCAGCGTGGTATGATCAGGCTTGCTTCCGCTGGTCATTTCGGCATCCATGAGGCTTTCCGGCCAAGTGTATTCCGTGTTCTGCTTATCGTCGTGCTGCGAGGCTACCGTGGCACTGGCCATTTTGGTCGGGCTGACCGGGATCTCCTGCGACAGAGGCCGGAGAGGGGACTGTAGGGGGGGCCCGGAGGTGTCCTGAGACAGCGGGGCTTCTGCCTGCGGAGGGGTATCGCTAACATGCGATCGGCTCGTGGCTACTGAGCCGTTTCCAACTTCTGGTACCGGCGGGGCAGGATGAACGGCTTGAAGCATGGCTGGGGTTTGATCTGGGGTGCGCGTTAGGGCCCAAAACAGGCGTAAACATGGTAGTAATTTTCCGTACATGCAGCAGCGGCAACGCCTGCGGGGTCTACTTGGTGCACAGCACCTTGTATAGGTATAGGCATGGAGCCTGGGCAATAATGTGTCATAGACGTGTGTATATTAGTAAAGCAATTCCTTCGCGAGTGACAGAGGAGTGCACCAACCGCCAGCTTGTAAAGAAGAGGCTCCTTCTGTGAACCTGCCATACTCATATGACATAACCTGGTCCGAAACCGATGTCGGAAGCCAACTGTCCCTCCTCAGGGAGGCCAAGACCGCAGGTAGGGAGCCCTTATGGGATTTACAGAGGAACTGGATCCGGGACTCAGTGAGGCCCATCCCTTGCGATATATTCCCAGCCAGCTGTAGAGTGAGGAATCTGATCAGGGTATCCACGACTTGGTAAGGGGGGTTATCAACGGGAGGGGGGGCGGCGATTGACTGCCTCGCGTCCGACGCTACGGAGGGCGCTTCATCTGTATCCATCTTCGAGCTTCCCTCCTCGATGACAGACAAGGGGACCGTTTTCCGGGCAGGGGGAATCTTCGGGAGCGGGTGCGACGGGGAGGGGGGGACTCTCGGCGTGCCAGGGGCGGGAGGGATGGGCAACTCCCATGCCGATCTATCCAGAGAGATGATCCTCTCCGCAGCCTTCTTCTTGATGACCAGAGTCCTGGCCGGCTGGCTGACCAGGCTATTGCCACCGACTTTCATGAAAGGGAGTGGGCACTCCTCCGTGAAATGATCGGTGGAGTAGCAGCACTGACATGCGTAGGGGCGTCTCGCGCTCCAGGTGGGTTCGAAGTTCAAGAGGGGTGAGGAGTCGGGGACGGAACCATGTTTGTGGCCCCAGTCCATGGACCATGGCCAGTAGGTCGACGCTGAATCCAGGATGAAGGTGCCCCTGAACTTTGAAGTGGCACCTGCTTTCCGGACACCCAATACCCGCCAACCGAGCCTGGTATCGCCCATCTCAAAGTCCAGGAGCCGCTTACGCATCTGAGTGTAGATGGTGTTATCGTCTGCTAGGGAACCCTTCACTACCCATTCCAAGTCCCTAGCTCTCCCTGCTGGGGCGAACTTCCTGATAACGTACACAGCGTTACCCTCCGAGAGTCTGATAAGGTCGTACTTCAGGGCTTCCTTCTCGCCGTCCGAGTTGGAGGGGACTGTGCAGAGCATCCAGTCTTGCCTGGGGTCCATTTTCTGTAGCGCGACCGTGCATCGCCAGCGTGTCGCGAGCTTGGAACGGAGGGTGCTGAGCTTAGGGTCCTTATACTGTGGCCCAACCTGCGCTACCCTACATCAGGGGACCCTAAGAAAAATAGACCTATATCTGGAGTATAGTACTAGATCTGATATATAGTAGTATATCTGATATATAGAGCTATACTTGAAGTATAGTATTATATTTGGAGTATAGTAT
>Ga0307515_10025873_pt1 | contig 10126 bp, 6 predicted proteins | sample 17_EM_MG_FD_194513 | JGI IMG/M metagenome (GOLD analysis project Ga0307515, IMG submission 194513) | Populus trichocarpa ectomycorrhiza microbial communities from riparian zone in the Pacific Northwest, United States - 17_EM | ecosystem: Host-associated > Plants > Roots > Unclassified | place...
GTGTGGGTGCAGTCAAGAGGCCGTGAGTTTGTTCACGAGAACAGATATTATTCAACATTCACGTGTTGTCCTACCATCACTGCCACTCTCGATCCCACTTTAATTATTCCATGGTATAAAGCTGTGTTGCTTTTTTAAGTGATTCATATAAATTAATAGTAGATAAATCAATATCCTAATTAAATAAAATATAGAGATTTAACAGCTAAATCAATCATAATATAATAGAAAAGGAGGTGATCAAAACACCTTATTATATAGTTCAAATGGCTGGAATCAACAGAACGAGAAGAATTCAACAGTGTGAATCAAAATAAAGGTATTTATTTATACATTTTAATTAGCCCCTAGATCATACTATTTGAGTTTAATTATGTGCCTTGTTTGGATTCAAGGAAACAGACATCGCTTTCTCTGGCACCTGCTTGTTTCCAGTTTTTCTCAGGTCGACGGGAGAGGCACAATACCTACAATTCTTGGCATGTCTCTAAGGACTGGCTTCTTTCACTTTAATAAAAGCTATAATGGCTTCTTTCATCGTTTTTTTGTTATAATTTTAGGATGAGAAATTTCTTCAAATTGTATGTTGTTATACTAAACTCCAAATTGGTGGGTGAAATATCTGTCAAAGTTTTAACAAAACAATTTAATTAAGATTTTTTTTTCAATATAGTTATCGGATCTGATTCGAGAACTAATATGAAAAAGAATCTGAGTTATTGTATCAACTCGAATCGATTATTTTTATTAAAAAATGTTATTTTTTTAAAAGTTTATTAGAGTTAAGTCGGTTAGATTTGGATTGAATTTGATCGAATAACCAAAAGCTTAACTGAATTAATTAGATTATTTTTATCGAATCAGGAAATCCAACTTTAATCAGAGCCCATGTTATGAATTTTCCGGATCAATCTGATAAGTCAAGTCAGGGTAAACAACTGTGATGGTATCATTAACCAATTGACCAGTAAATGCTAGTTATTGTTTTTTTTTTTTTCAGTCTTATCTAACCTACTGCATGCCATAACCTTCATTTAATCTAATCAACTTGAACTCACAAATTACACAAGCAGTAAGTGATTAACACATGCAGTGCCACCAACAATAATAGGAGCAATATTATAGTACTCTTTTTAAGTCTTAATGGAGTTGTTGAGTCCATCTCCTCAGTGCTCCCACCATTAAATAATTACAAAAAGATTAGATTCACAAAATCTAATTTCATTGAAGAGCACAAAGAAGTATTCTGATTGTTCCACTCTGAAGCAGTCACATGCAATTGAACCTATCATGCAGGAGATTCATGTCAATTTCCAGTGGACAGAAAACCAGCTAATGGCTTGACTGTAACAGAGCTGAGAGCGACTCAACTAATTGTAGATGGGGCACTGTGTAATTTCCCGTCCAGCTAGCAAGCAAGAAATTTTACTTTCAACGAGAATAAAGAAACAAGAACTCCCCATAAACGAACACCACGCCATGCTCGAAGGAGAATCTGCCCATGCCCATGTTTAATTTGTTTTAGAAATTCTGTGGATGATTGTGGCTGATGCAACTGCTCATTTCCGAGCATTCCTGCTTGAAATGGAGGTTCGTGCAAGTTTTACATGCGTGCATCATCTTTGAACAATCGAGACTGGACAGTCCTGGGCAACATTTCACATTTTGTTAGATTTTTGTTGATTATTTATTAATTAAAACATAATTTAGATCACACTTCTAATTGATAAATCGTAACCTGAAATTAATGAAATAGCATGAGATTGAATGCTAAATTGCCCCATAACCATTCTTGTTTCCGTTTATACTAGACAGCACAAAAAAAAATAAAATAATAATGCTCTTTTATATTATTGACCATTATTTCTAGACTAACTGTAAATTTTTTTATATAAAATAAAGTTATAAAAATATCGAGTTCAAGATTTAGATTGTGGGTTAAGTGAGTTGATTTACAATATAATTTTCTTTACATAAAATAATATTGTTTTTTATAGCAAAAATCTAATACCCAACCGATTTTTATTTGATTAAGACATGTTTTTGGATGATCTGCTTTATCTTACCCCAACTCTACTTTCCACTAGTGGAAAGTTGGGGGTAAGGACTGCAATTATCGAAAGAACCGACAAACCCTAGAAAATGTCCAAGCACCACGCACAAGAATCTGTATTCATGATAAAACAAAGCATTAATGATTCAATAGAGGTAAAAATGGTACAAGGATACTAAAAACTAAAAAAAATAAAATAAAAATAAAAAGTGTACTTGGCAAATCTCTTGTTCATAATGCTGTAATGTCCATCAATCATTTTTTTATAGTGAAATTGCATGTGACTGATCCTGGAAGTGATGTGTTTTAATACTAAAGTAAGTATTTTAATCATTTTTCAAACAATCTGGTAAAGAATCCAATGTGTTAAACCAGCCAAACAAATTGATTAAAATACTTTTTTTTTTTTTACTATATTGTAAAAAAAACCCTGAACTTTGACAAAAAAACCCATAAAAATTCTCCCAATTCGTTACTAATATAGAAAAGAGAGGGTTTTTTTTTTTTTTTTTAAGGATTTGCTAACAATTTTCTCAATAAAACCCTAACAGAAGGGACACATTCAAAAAGTCGTATTGTTTAGAGAGCAAAATCAAAGATTTGTTTTAGTCCAGGGAGTATCTATTTTTCCCACTCAAGTCCAAGAGGGTATTTTACGATTCAACCTTTAATTTTTACAATGTCGAAATTCCCTGTCAAACAACAGTAGATGCCAAGATATGGTGATGACAGAGACCAGTTGTACTGTTTGTGTTCTTGTCTAGAATTCTCTCTCTGCAAACCCTTTTCACACACTTTCAGATTATGAGCGCAAGAGTTTCACTGGTGTAAGAACCTTGAAGAAAACCAGGGAAAATTTAACTCAAACAGAGCTGCTGGCAATCGTATAATTGTTTTGAGGGGAACCATAGCGTCTTTTCAAGGAACTTTTGTGTAGTATAACGTAAAAAATCCCAACATTTTGGCTTTGTTGCTGACTTGATTCCCTTAATTTCGCATCATTAGCGCAGCTGCTGCTGCTGCATCATCTCTTTAGTCATGATGTGATCCTTAAGCTAGCTATCATGCATATCTGTCTATATATTTACCTATAAAGCACATCCCAAATCATCCCAAATCTATCTCTAAGTTCTCAAATCTAATATATAAGTAAAAAAACAGAAGATATTATATCTAGCTAGTAGGAAACTGACAAAGGCAGGAGAGGTCCAGCCTCCAAGAGGAAATGGAATACAGTCTGTTAGCATTCAACCCACTTACTCTCATTTTTATTATATGTTTGTTTTTGCGGTGAAATTATATTTGTTTTTAAAAAATTTTGATGTGATAATATCTAAAATAAGTTTTAAAAAATATTATTTTAATATATTTTTAAATAAAAAAACATTTAAAAAAAATTGAAGCACACTATTTCTACACTCTACATGACACCCCACTAGACATTACCCTTTCCCCATCTATATATACCACACGTTACCTCTCACTCCCTGTATCCTCAAGGCTCTTTTACTTTCACAACCATGAAAGCCTACCTCTTCTCCCTAGCTTTCCTATTCTTGTCCCTGGTCCAAGGGCTAAACACCAGAGGCCAAGGCACAACCGTCAAAGTCTTCCATGTCTACAGCCCACAGTCCCCATTTAGGCCCTCAAAGCCAGTATCATGGGAAGACAGTGTGCTCCAAATGCTGGCCGAAGATCAAGCTAGGCTTCAGTTTTTGTCAAGCTTAGTGGGCAGAAAATCCTGGGTGCCAATTGCTTCAGGCAGACAGATTGTGCAGAGCCCAACTTACATTGTTAAGGCAAATGTTGGAACCCCAGCTCAGACATTTCTCATGGCTTTGGATACCAGCAATGATGCTGCTTGGATTCCTTGCAATGGCTGTGTTGGGTGTTCCTCTACTGTGTTCAACTCTGTTACGTCCACAACCTTCAAAACCCTCGGTTGTGATGCTCCTCAATGCAAGCAGGTAATTAAATATGTTTGCAACCTTTCTTTATAAAGAATCATCTCTATATTTTCCATTGCTAGGAACATTAAATCTTAGATTTTGTGTTAAGAGTTAACTTCCTCCCTTATTAAGTCTTAGATCACTGTTAGAAAACATGTGGGGCAAGATGGAGACGACACGTTATTTATTTCTTGATCAGTGCAAAAGCTTGGAAGTGATAATTGACAGGATCCTTCACGGGACAAAAATCACTAAGAAATCCACTTTCCCGAATGAGAGATCATTGCCATTCATCACATGATTACATGTAGATATAATAACTTAAATGCATCAAAAATTGCAGGTACCAAACCCCACTTGCGGTGGCAGCACATGCACATGGAACACTACCTATGGCGGCTCCACCATTTTATCAAACCTCACACGGGACACAATTGCTCTATCTACTGACATTGTCCCTGGCTACACTTTTGGTTGCATCCAAAAAACCACAGGGAGCTCAGTGCCTCCTCAAGGACTTTTGGGCTTGGGGAGAGGTCCGTTGTCATTTTTGTCTCAAACCCAAGACCTATACAAATCCACATTCTCATACTGCTTGCCTAGCTTTAGGACTCTCAACTTTTCTGGGACATTGAGGCTTGGACCAGCTGGTCAGCCCCTGAGGATCAAGACCACACCACTGCTCAAGAACCCAAGGAGATCATCATTATACTATGTGAACTTGATTGGAATTAGAGTTGGTAGGAAGATTGTTGATATTCCTGCTAGTGCTCTGGCATTCAATCCAACAACTGGTGCTGGGACCATCTTTGATTCAGGTAATGCTTCACTCATCAATTATTTTCTCCCTTGTTCTTATCAAACACTCCTTGTCTCGATGTCCCTTTTGGCATGAATCTTTTAATTTATTGTGTAGATCCTGATGCTAGACCAAAAACTAAAGACATTTCTTTTAATTATCTAGCTAGAATAACAATAAACTAAACCCAAATGGTAAAGAGTAACATTTAATCTCAGTTCTATGAAGATCTTGCCAAGAGGCTGTTACTGGCACATTGTGTCTTCCAGCTTTCAGATCCTAGTAGGTACAGTTGAACTGTGCGTGGTCTTCAATCATCAAATGTGGACAAGAAAATAGTGACATGCAACAGAACACAACATTAGTCAAAAGATATATCTAATAATTCTTATGTGGGCCAAGAGTGTCACATTGTCCTTGTAATGCTTCACAAATCACATCCCAATGACCAAAAACTGGAGCTTTCTTCCCATTTTTTCAAAATTCCTTATGGCTATTTTGACGTGATCTTAACCAATTTATGTAAAACTATAGTGTCATCAAAGTTCTTAACGCCCATTTTGCTAGGATCACAATTGAAATCCATTTCTCTTGATTTCAGGCACTGTTTTCACCAGATTAGTTGCCCCAGTTTACACCGCGGTCCGTGATGAGTTCAGGAAGCGGGTTGGCAATGCAATCGTGTCATCTCTAGGTGGGTTCGACACATGTTACACAGGACCAATCGTCGCACCCACCATGACATTCATGTTCTCAGGCATGAACGTAACATTGCCACCAGACAACCTACTAATCCGCAGCACTGCCGGTAGCACCTCTTGCTTGGCCATGGCTGCAGCCCCTGATAATGTGAATTCTGTGCTGAACGTGATAGCCAACATGCAGCAACAAAACCATAGGATTCTTTTTGATGTGCCCAATTCAAGGATTGGTGTGGCTCGTGAGCCATGTTCTTGATTTTGTTAGCTTTGTTTTTTTCTTGGATGTGTCGTGTGATGTGAAGTGTCTTTGCTTGATGGAATCTTATTGCTTGGACTTGTCACTAACATAAAAAGAGGGAAGGTGAGGGAGCATGAGATAAAATTGATGTTATTTTGTAGGCTTTTGTGTACTTGATGTCACGGATTCTCTGTGTTGGTGTATGTCTTTTCTTTTCTGTTTCTTTGAAGTTGATGATATATCTTAAACGGCTGTATCAGTGCCACGGGTTGCCTGCAGGTGTTTCAAGTCTTACCCTGTAGATATTGTTCTAAACTCCATCAATAATTATAGCTGTTTAATCTAATGCTTTTCTCTTCTTCTTTTTTTCTCGATTTGTGATTGAAGGTCCAGTCTTCTAGTTTATCATGTGATGACTCAATCCCATATTGAATATGAATTGATATGATTTAAAACACGAACATCACAATATAGTTGTGAGATTTGATGTAGAAATGGCCTGAATTATCGAGTCACGTAATCAATTAAGACAATTATTTTTATTAAAATAATATTTTTTTTTAAAAAAAAAGTTAGTGTTGATTCAACTGGATTTGAATAAAATTTAGCCAGATCGTCGGATCAATTAAATTTCACTATATTCAATGGCTTTTTCGGCTCAACTTAAAATTTAGTCTGGATCAGGCTCTGAAGTGTAAATTTCTTGAATTAATTTGCTGAACCAGGTTGAATTTAACAGTGCATTACCAATAAACTATAGTTCAAGCCTTTTGAGTCATGAAAAACATTACAAATGATAAAAGTGGGACTCTAATTACACGGTTCTTGTCTTGGGAGAGTGTTAAACTAGGATGTATTTTGTGAAAGAATCCCGTGGCGAGGTCTAAACAAGATGAAAGTTTGGGGCAATCGAGAGGTTGGCTCAAGAACTCTGGTGCATTACCAATAAGGGAGCTGGTTCGATTTTCCTACCTTCGTTTCTAACGGTTTATGGGGTTATGGGATATTTCCTCAAGCACAAAAGAGGGACAAGCCCGATGTTGTGTTGTTTCGGAATAAACCTCTCGGGCTTCCATAGCTAAAATGAAGAAGAGAAAATTCTTTTTAGTTTGAGATCACTGACAAGCTGGAGTTTATTAGAAAACAAAAGGAGATCTTGTTTTAAAAGAGGTAGCTCGAGGGAAACCAACACAGAGATTGCCATTTGTTTTTGGGAGGGGTTCTGACAAAGAGATGATAATTGAATAGCTGCTAAATGAATGCGATCGAAGTGGAGATGAGGTTTCTGTGATGCCTATAGTTGGTATTTGCTCAGCTTTTGTACAATGAAGACAGATTGAATGAGAATTATAATGAATGGGAGTTTACGGAATCGTTTGAGAACTGGAAAACAGGGAAGCAGAGTCATTGTGATCACACGCAGTCAGGGTGTTGCATGGATCATGCGAACTCTTCCTGCTCACCATGTGGGGCAATTGTCGTTCGAAGATTGTTGGTCAGCATTTATACGATCCGAAGTCAGTATTTTGCAGAATCAGAAGATATATTATACAGTAGTGATTTATGGGATTTGCCAAGTGAGAAGAGTGATATTCTACCCTCTACTTGAGATATCACTCTCGCTGTGATGCAAAGATATCACATGCCTCACAATAATTTCCAGGTTTTGAGAATTTTTTGAAGGGGAATCTGCCCACACCAGCCTAAAAGCATCGATAATCAATGAACGGGAGAAGCTCAAATCATTACATGACTTCTCTTCAAGAATTACACATGAGAGATTGTTCATGTTTGATGGCCTTCCTGGAAGTAGGCTTCCCAACCAATCGTGTATCATTTCAGATTGAGAATTTTGAGCATCTCAGATCTTTCCCAGAAGGTGGTTTGCGAACGAACCTAAAATCACTCCGAATTGCGAATTGCGAGAACCTCATCTGCTGCATTGAAATGGAGTCGGACAGGCTCACATCTCCAAGAAACTTCAGCATTCGTGGATGTCGCGGTGTGGTATCATTTCCAGGAGATTGGCTGTTGCCAACGGCTTTAACTTCTCTGTGTATCCACGTAATTCCTGATCTCAGAACTTGACCGAGGGAGTTCTACATCTCATGGTTCTAGAAAAGCTAGAGATTAGGGAGTGCAATGAACTACTTTCTTTGCAAGATCAAGGGCTCCCAGAGTCACTCTCTTTTCTAGAGATGTGGAAATGTCCTATGTTTACTGGGAGGTGCTTAAAGAAGAAAGGAGAAGATTGGATCGCACGCATCCCCTGCAAGAATCTTGACTACAAAGTTGTATTGTGACCTGCTTAAGAAGGTTATAATTCCCTGTTAGGCACTTAACATTTCCTGCTTTATTTTGCTGACCAAGAAAGACCAGAGATGTTCATCAGGATTCATTTTTGACTTCTTGCAGCTTCCTTTTCTTTTTCTTTCTCTCTGAGTGCTTTGTTTCAGTACTCGCCCACTGGTTTGGCCATGCCACACCTTTAGCAGTACAGCTTCTTCGTTGAGGTTTCATATCCAGAGGTATTAATATAAAGCTTTGATATTCTTGCATTTGTACTTGGAACTTCAAAGTTATGCGAAGACTCTGTTGGGGATTCCGTCTCCCATGTACGTGGACCGGTGGTGTACTGATAATTACCCATTGGAGACTAAGCACACTGAGACACAATATTTAACGTGGTTCGGCAAAACCGTTTACATCTACGGGAGAGTTCATATTATTAGAGATAAATAGAGAAAGAGTTACAACACACATGAAGAAGGAGGATCACTTCACTCAAAACTCAACTTCCATTGCTCTCACACACTGCTGCACAAGGCAGCAGAGCTGCTGCCCTTGGCAGCTACTCCCTTTTTCTCTCCTCACGTATTTCTCTTTTGTTCTCTTCTCTGCTCAAACTTTGCTGCTCTCTCTCGGTGTCTATTTATAGGCAAGAATGGTGCCACCAGCTCCAGTTCTTCTTCAACAAAGATGGCTGCCAACGCCAGCCATTCTTCAACAATGATGGCTCCCAACCTTTGACATTTGGGAAGGTTGCACATGGTTGGTGCAACTCCAACTCCAGTTGCTGCATTTGTCAATGGACGGTGCTGTCCATTAATGGTTGCTGCATATTAATGGCAACCAACCCAACAGACTCCTCAAATGCATCAGTTGTCAATTCTTCATTCCTGTGCTTTTGAAGCATGGCGTAGGGTTCTTACAAGATTTTCTTTCAGGATCTTTCACAGATTCCATTCAATCTATGAATTTGAAACCTTGCTTGCAGATTCTTCATTTGCATGATGGTTGGGTTGCCATGATTATTCCAAGAGAAGGTTAAATCACCGTGCCATCAATGGAGCTCGAAAAGGAAAATAAACAAATTGAAGATACTGATCTTTATTCTTCTTGCATTATTACATTTCTAAACATAATTAAATTTGTATTCATCCGGTGATCTAGATTTAGAGCTCAACATAAGTCTTTTTTTTTTTTCTTCAAACTATTTTGAAAATTAACCTTATCAATTATTTTTAAAATTTTATTTTATATTTTATATTTTTATCCAAAATAAAATTATTTTGAGATAGACCATGATGACCCACCAATTTGTAGGTTGACCCGATAAACATGTTATCTGGGCCGTGGGCCAGCCACAATGAACGGACCCAATTAGCACCCCAAACATGGGCTAAAATGGGCTGCTTCTAGTTGCAATTTAAATCTAGGCTTGCAGAAGCCCAGTCCAAGACCAATTGATTCTAAACATTAAAGACCTGTCAAATGTGACTGAAAAAGATTAGAGGGTGTTTTGTGAATACTATAGAATGTTATTTTTTAAATTATTTTTTGTTATTTTTTAAAAATTATTTTAAATATTAATATATTAAAATAATTTAAAAAATTAAAAAATTAATTTTAAATAAAAAAAGAAAATTTTAAAAAAACTCATTTAAAACGCATTCACAAACCTTCCAATATGATTTCTTTGTGTGTAAAGGGTTAACTTGTTAAAGATTCTTTAATTATTAAAATAATTTGTTAGAACAACCTAACTCTGTACGATAATGTGGTAACGGTTGCTTTTCAAATAATTTTTTGTGCCGAAATGCATGCCAATGATTTTTTTTTAAAAAAAAAAATTATTTTTGACATCAACACATCAAAACAATCCAAAACGTATAAATCATATTAAATTTTAACAAAAAAAAATTAAATTTTTTTAAAAACATAGTTTGCACCGGTTACAATAATGTTCAAAGAATTCTTTCATGTTTATCCCTCCTTTCGCAAATGTCAACCTTTTGAAAAATCCCATATATTTCTTCTTCCTGAGACCTTGTAGTTACGTTTGCATAAAAACATTCTCTCTCTCTCTCTCTCTCTCTCTATATA
>Ga0307515_10025874_pt1 | contig 10126 bp, 4 predicted proteins | sample 17_EM_MG_FD_194513 | JGI IMG/M metagenome (GOLD analysis project Ga0307515, IMG submission 194513) | Populus trichocarpa ectomycorrhiza microbial communities from riparian zone in the Pacific Northwest, United States - 17_EM | ecosystem: Host-associated > Plants > Roots > Unclassified | place...
CCTAAAGATATTGTTCAAGGCAAAAAAATTCTTTAACGTGTAGAATGTGCTTGGCAGTGTGGTTGTGAGTGCTTTTCAAATAACTTTTCGTGCTAAAATGCATGTCAATAATATTTTTTTATTTTTTAAAAATTATTTTTGACATCAGCACATCAAAACGATCCAAAATGTACAAACCATATTAAATTTTAACAAAAAAAAAAATTTAAATTTTTTAGAAACGCGGGTTAAACCGCGTTCCCAAACACTTCCTTAATCATTTACCTTATCTATAATCATATCCAAGAGAACAATTAAAAGCTTGGCGTCTCATCTGCCGAACCACTTCAAAAAGCAACCACTTTACAGCCAAAGAAACGTAAGCATCCCTGCGCGCCACTGGTAAATCTTTGCTCAATGAAAGGTGCCCTAAATGCAGCACCTACTCGTCTTCTCCACTATTACTTGCACTGTACGTACCCAGGCTGGTCTCCTTTAAAAAGCTTCTTTTTTTTAATTTTTTTCCAAATTACTTTTCATTTTAAAAAAATTAAAAATGCATTTACGGTTATTTTTAAAAAAATGTTTTATTTGGAAAAATATTAAAATAATTTTTTTATTTTTAAAAATTATTTTTAACACTATCACACCAAAATAATCTGAAAATTTTTAAAATAATATTAATTAAAAGTAAAAAATAGAATAAAAATTTAAATATTTTTAAAATATAAAAAGGAAGAGGATTTAAGTTACGTCCACGCACGGCAATCTAAATTCCTGGAGATATTTTCCCTGGACGGGACAGCTTGAAATCTAGACTCCTGTGAAGAAAATCATGCGTACGCATCACCCTACTCCGTCCCACCAAGCTCCAACCATTTCTTGTTTTCATTGATTGTTACCATGAAAAGCAAGATTTGCATTTACTTACCATGCAAGATAATTATTTTTCAAATTTACTTTGATTGAATTGTCACGGGTGAAAAATAATTGAATCTGTGCCGTGTATACGTTGTCTGCGTTCTGCAGTTCTTGGTTGACGTCGATCTTCACCATGTGCACTCTCTCTCACTAGAGATAATCAAGCAGTTTAGAAGGGGTGGTGGTAAAGTGCCGGTCTCCTCAGGCCATCGAAAAATCAAACAAGTTGTCGAGCAAGCAGGGAGCAAGATCGCAGGTCCCAACAGTAAGTTGACTGTGGGGGAGCTTTTGTACTTCATTTTATCGTGTTCTCTGATAAATTTGCTGGATATTTATAACAAAATTATTTCTCATAATAATATCTATTAATGAAGTGCGAAATTTTGTATTTTTTAAAGGGAACGACTTGGATTCTCAAAGCTTCGTTGTTTTGGTGTATTTGGTATTGTGATTTATGATATTTTTAAAAAATATTTTTTATTTTAAAATATATTAATTTTTTTTTTTTTTAATTTTTAATAGTAAATATTTTCATAAGCATCCAAAAGGACAAAAATACATGCTACTGGTTTGTGGATCATCGATTATAATTCAATTTTCAAGAATTATAAAGCCATAGTTGTTGTATCCAATTTAAGAATTAATTTAATAAACAGGGAAGTTATTAAATTACTGGGTGAAATATTTTTATTATTTTTTAGTGTTTAACATTGTCAATTAAATCATTAAAAATTTAATCGAGTTAGTTAAATATCACCATATCAATATTTTTTTCTAAGTGTGTGTGTGTCTATAAAGAGAATGGCAGGCAATATCTTCTCAAATTCCCTTAGTCACGCTATTATTAAAAATATTAAGATGCAATAGTGATTCCCTATTCAATGTACCATGGATTACTATAATATGTAATGATGTTTTTACCTTTTATATTACAAGTCAAGCAAGCATAAATTGAGAGATTTTTTTTTTTCACGAGATTTATTTGATGTTATTAAATTAACCATCTTATTTTTTTGATATAGTAAAAATACCTTAAAAAACAGCTTGACATCCAAGGGATGCCAAGTCTTTTCGCTTTTTTACAAATAGTAAAATAACATAATTACTATTAATAGTAAAAAATCTTAAACTTATTGTCAAGGGATTTCGGTCTTTCAGTGTGTGTGTGTTTTAAGAATCTTTTTGAGAACATGGTGCAAACCATGTTTCTAAAAAAATTAATTTTTTTATTAAAATTTAATATATTTTATATGTTTTAAATTGTTTTGATGTGCTGATATCAAAAATAATTTTTAAAAAATAAAAAAACATCATCGGCATGCATTTCGACACGAAAAGTTATTTGAAAAACAACCGCAACCACACCGTCAAATATACTCTTATTGTCACGTGGTCTAATGAGTGATTTGATAGTTTATTAAATTTAAATATTATTAAAAAGGTGGCTAATGCGTAAATGTGTTCACAAGATTCGGGTAACACATGTAGTGTTGCTTGTTGTCCAAACACCAAATTTCAAGGCGACGTTGGAAAGTGTTTGGCTTCCCCTCCATGCCTGGGCAATGCGTATAGCTAACAAATCACTGGTTTATTGTAAATGATCTTTTCTTTTTCTATTTTCTCTGTCTCATTGATTCCCGCACTAAACCCTCTGATTTTTCATACTAGCACTTTAACTTGTTTTTTCTTTGAATTATTATTAGGCTCTGTTTGTTTTTGCGTTTCAAAAGTCTTTTTTTTTTAAAATAATTTTTTTTATTTTTTTTGTTTGCTTCAAATTAATATATTTTTTAGTATGTTTAGATCATTTTGATGCGCTGATATCAAAAATGATTTTTAAAAAATAAAAAAAATATTATTTTAATACATTTCTAAATGAAAAATACTTTAAAAAATAACTATAACCACACTCCCAGACAAGTTAGTCTATATTCTCTTGGTTACTATTTGTTTTATCTTAAATGATTTATAGAATTAGAATCTTTTTTTCATCATTCTTCAATTCTTTTATATATCAAACTTGGTCCCTATTCTTTTAACTGTTTATATATATATATATATATATATATATATATATATATATATAATTTTCTTTTTTTCTTTTTCTATCATTTTCTTGATTTATTTTATTTTTTATTTTCATCCCACATTGTATATTTCAATTAATTTTTGTATCATATTTGGTCATTATTCTTTTGATTGTTATTTATTTTATTTTTAAATTTTGGATGGTTGAGAATTTTGCTTCGTGATTTTTCTAAGTCCGGCTTTTACAAGGTAACCTGATCTCATGATCCGATACTCGAGTTTTGAAGATTAGCTTGATGTGACTTCGGTTTTTTCTTTACCCTCCCTCCCTCCCTTTTATTCTGGTCATTCAACATTATATTATTAGGTCTTCATCTTCGTGAGTTTTTACTCTTTTCTTTCTATGGTGTTGTTCAGATCTTATATCCCGCGAGTCGCGAGTCGATCGAGTTAACTCAGGTTGACTTAATTTTATTTAACTTTTTTTAAAAAATTTTCTAGTTTCATCTTTAATTATTTTGTTTTTCTAGGACCCGACCTCCATTTTTTTATTTAATTTATTTTGTATGGGGTTATCTTGTCATCATAAGTTGGTCGCGTGTTTGACATATCAAGTATAGTTAATTTTTCATCGTTTTTTAAAATTGATTTTTTTTCAATTCTTCTTTTAATACTTGCTTTGCTGGTAATCGAGCTCTCTCTCTCTCTCTCTCTCTATATATATATATATAAAAAAAGTTGTTTTTATCTTATTTAATTTTTATTTTATTATCAAATAAGATTTTTGAGATATTTTAAAAATATTTATAGGTTATTTTTTTCTTTTACAATATTGACAAACATTTCTTTTTAAATTGTTATGCCTTTTTATTTTTCAATTATGTTATTAAATTAATCAAATTTATTTAATATATTCAAATTCCATTTTAAAAGCGCTGTAATCGTCTAAATATTTGTTTTACACTAGAAAAAAAATTAATATTACCCACAGTGTACCGTTCACCACCTCTCGAGTAACATTCATTGGCTCACCGGTTTCATTGTAGCATCGCTTCCTTTTGTCTTCCGAGGACACACTGCCACCGGCGACATGGAGATTCCAGAGACGAGGTTGAGTTTTCCGAAGAACATTCCCACCAATCTGAATGTTCTTATTTTCAAATTTTTATTTGGTGGGTCCAACTGAATCCTCGAATTAGATAACAGTGGGCTTGATTAGTTGAACTTTCTACAATTTTTTTCTTAACCGCAGCTCAAAATTCCGATCCAGAGGAAAAACCGGTCCTCCATGGGCATACTTTAGGAACCGTCTGAGCAACTACCTCTAGAAAAACAATGCCCTTTTTGTTGTTTTTGCCGGAAAAAAAAGTCCACACTCCCATGGCCAACGGGCACCTAACCTTTTGTAGGTCCGATCATTTTTGTCAAAGGTCTAGTCGAGAATCTGCGCGTCCATGCTCGTCGAAGATGTGTACATGTGACTATGACCTTAATTTTTGTCAAAACATCAGTATGACTGGGAAGGAGCTGGTGACATTTAACTAACTGTTCTGCTCTGTTCATTATTTTCCTGTTGTTTGTATTTGCTGAGCATATGGTAGGACCAAGACACCAAGTGATATGTTTCCACAATTTAAGAATTTGAAGTTTAAATACAAAAGGAGCGTTTCGTTTAGAAATCATCTGCAGTATTGGGCGGCGGTATTGAGGGTATTTTTTAATTGAAAAAAAAATTAAGATAATTCTTTTATTTTTAAGATCAACATATTAAATCATTAAAAAATATCTAAAAAATATTAATTTAATATTTTTTTATGATATAAAAACCATTTTAAAAAAGAAAAACTATCTATGAACCGAAATAACTAATAGCAGAAATTAATGACTATAGACTGCGAGGATGTTAGGTAACTTAACCACCAAAATTTTGACATTGTTTCAAGCCACTTTGACTGAACGAACGTTTTCTTCTTCTTCTTCTTCTCTTACAATTCCCCGTGAGGATTTTTTCCCATGGGAAGCACCAACAAAGACTGGTCACCATTTTTGTTAAACGCAAAGGCCGGGCTGTATTTTAGTCATAGCTCAAAAACTACTGGGCTTGCAAATCAGGACAGATTGTTAATGAGCCTAGCGAAATACAAATACTCTTTAATGTACAGAGGCTGAAGTATTTGTGGATGAACAACCAAGAAAATTTATTTTCCACCATTCCTCGCTGAGAGTGAATCTTTAAGGACGTCGTTTTGATTAACATTCAAGTTGACTTGAGGATAGAACACAAAGAATTAGTCTCTGCAAAATATGTAGCCGGTAGTCCAGTAGCCATTAATTCTGACACATTTACATGTTATAGCAGAGGATGAAAGCAAGCCATCCTTACTGCAATAAGCACTCCAAATTTCTTGGACGCAAGAACGTGTAATAAACAAAAACAACTTTATTGACAAACTTGTCAAGCTACTACTCACAATGAGATGCCACAGCATTCAACAGATTTGCTGGATCTCGGAGATGGTGGTTAAAAAAAGAAAAGGAAGGATAGATATATCTACAAAAACTACCTTGTTATTCAGCTGTCTACATGATCCTCACTGAATTCATATAAATGGACCACCCATTCATTTGATTTCTTTTATTATAAATTTAACTTGGAGAGTTAATTAACATCCTGGCTGAAACAGGATCCTTCAAAATTGTAGAGAGGGGTAAGCTAGTACTTAAATCCAGGACTGGATAGAGTAGTTGCATTTGAAGGTGTTCACACCACTGGTGTGGGCAAAAATATCAGAATCAGTCACATCTTCTTCTTTCATTGCTGGCTGCAGGAAAAAAAAAAACAGAAAAGGGAAGCAAGCAAAGAGAGGATTAAATAGGCACAGACGTTTACCAAAAGGAAACATTTGTTGAATGCTAACAAAATGTTTTACGTTGGAGATGAAAATAAAATAAAATAAAATCAAGAATCTTACTCCTTCATCTTCATCATCTTCATGATGGCCACAAACAGTCCTGTGGATGTCAACAAAATCATCATTCTTTGCAAACCTTCCTCTGACTCGAGGCCGGCTGTCTGCCAGTGTTTTGCGGCAGGCATACTGCGTATTTGCTCAAATCATCAGTGACAAATATAAAAAAACACATGTTTCATACTCTAAGGCATTGCCTGCAGACAGATATGCACATGAGTGATCTGAGATATCTACTATCACTTTTGATCATAATATCTCATATATAGTGTTCTGTTTTTGGGAGAAGAGAGCACCTTAATTTTCTTGCTGAAATTCCTCTCATTTCTTTTCTTCATGTACCTATGGATTTTCTCCTTCCTTTGCTCAACTGAAAGTTTGCCCACCTTGAAAGTTGAATCTTCCAAGCTTGAAATCTCTGATGTTAAAGGAGCAGAACTCACAGGCCCACCCACCAGTTTTGGAGTTTTATTGCCAAGTGCCTTCCAAAGACAAATTATAAAGAGAAGAGAGAATAAACACAACATGAGTTCCTTCCAGAAGAACCATATTTAAAGTGTACATGCTCTGCTATTTGTGCCTAAGAAATGCTACAACCATCGAAGCAGGTAATTTAGTTGTTGAAAAATTAGTAGTGTTCGGCTTCGAAACTCCGTTTACGAAAGATAGGGAGGGAGCTAATTCGATATTCAAGAGTACTCTTTGGGTTCATCATGATAAAAAAATCTCACTTCTCACTTGGAATTTGCTTTCTATAGAATAGTAAAGGTTTTTCAAATTGCTACTTAACAAATAATAATGATAATAATATAATTCTGCATGTATTTGATGTATTGCTAGTACCTGCAGATCACCAGGGTTAAAAACATGCTGGAGGGAATCAGGACAGTAAATCCCACCGTTTTCACCCCGATAATCCAATTCTAGTGGTTGCCATTCAGAACCCGTAAGAATACCACCATCGAAAATCCCAGAACAGTCAGCAGATAATGCGGTATTCATGGTCCCAGCAAGCATGTAAGTACTCATGGCTGGACCAAGAAATGAACAGGTAGGTGATGATGGGTTCAAAGGTACATAAGAAGGAACCGAGGACAACCAATCTTCTTCAAAAACTGATGGTAATGGATGCCCCATGATTGGGACAGCAGGGTCAGCAGTGTACTGTGACAGACCATCAGCAGATACAAAATCTGTTAATGTGAGTTGGGGTTGCACCGAAGAGAAATCAAAATGGTCATTTTGGGTAGAGATAAATATAGGGAAAGCAAAAGTAGATGGAGAAAAGTCTATGGAAGCAGAGAGTGCACTGACAAGCTCATCTTGGGAGTCAGATATTATGGACAGATTACTAGTGTCGTTGTTATTTATGTTGTTAGTATTGGCAGCTGTAGTTGTAGTGGTACTAGTAGTGATGGTGCTAGCCGTTGTGGTTGTAGGGGTCGTGCTGTTATGATTGCCATTGTTATCTTGGCAGCAATTGGACTTGTCTATATCTGGTGGCGATGGAAGATTGTTAGTGTAGGAAGAGTTCTCATAGCAGCAGTACGAGCTAGAAGTGACTTCTGAGTTTTGCAGGGTTTCTTGGAAGAACTCAGGGTCACAGAATTCCAAAATTTGGCCACTGATTGGGCTTGAAACATCGTCCTGTAAAATAGTAAAGCAACAATGTTAAGATCATTAATTAATACAAGTCATGATCACACATGTACTAAGCTACAGCACATACACGCAAACCAAGCTTGAAGTTTGATGTTTTCCAACTACGATTCAGATTGACCTTTCCTTTAGGCATCCGCCAACAATGATTCTTCATCGTTTGCAACATGGTTCGGATCTAATTCTTAATCTTGGTCCAATGTGATTGTGATCTATTCCCTCAGGCCATGATATGATAAAGACATGCAACTTAAAAAGGCTAAAATTCCCTAATCAGCTGAATTTATGCATGTTAATCATCAAGGATAGAATGAGAGTCCATAATAATTCACTTTGTCAAGTGTGCTAGAAATACAAGGTAACGAATGATACTCTCCCTGCAAAGTAGTGGGGGTAATTAGACATCGGGCATGGGGTTCCAATTCTCTGTCCTTACTCTATAATGTATCCTTGACCAAAATGGAGCAGGAGCCGGGCCGGGTGGGTTGCCAAGGGCAAGCACCTAGTCTAGCTCATACAAGTGCGGCTACCAAGTACCAATCTAGTTTCCATATTTGATCAAGAATAAAAGAATATATCATATAGTAGATATCTGATTATTATAAAGTTGAAAAAGATGTGTTTGTGTGCCACCATGTGAGATGCGGGAACTAGGGCACCCGAGATTAGCAAAAATACTTCATAGCATTAGCAAGATGGGTGTCCATGGCTTGTTCCTTTCACTCTCGTTATCTAGCAATAGCCGAGTTCAGGCAAACATTCTGAATTGAAAGGCATTTAGCTAGGATAGGAAGACCCAATATGCTTTCCATGTGAGGTTCTGTCATTAATTTGGACCTTACATCAATCCTTACTGACAAGAAAAGAATCATAGATTAGATATTCCTTGTACGTACTCATATATATTCTCTAAAGATCAAATTAGTTGAAAATATTATGGTCAGAAAAGTAACGATTTTGATATCTACTTTGGCTGATGGTGCCGTTTAAGATAGTGGCAATTATTAGTTAATTAGATCGCATGTTCGCATCGTACGTATTAACTGTGGCCGGAGGCCGGAAGCATATGTATCATTGAAGCAAGTATTATGATCATGGAAATCGAAAGGAGCTAGCAGCTCTAACTTGCTGCTATTTCTGTAATCTCTTTCTCGTGGTAGTTAATGCATTTCCAACTCATAATCAATCATTAAGAAGACTAATTGCATCTACTTCTTTGCTGCAAAATCTCACTCCATTTTGCAAGCGAGATTTTGGAGCTACCTCCCTTCTGATCTTTATCTAGAAATTAAGAGGCCTTGTATGAAAGATCCAACTTGATTAAGAACATAATTAATTAAGTACTTGTAAACATTTAACCAGCCGCGAAGAGAAACCAGAAAACATGAAACCGTGCTCGAAAACATTGCACAAAAACTAAAAGAAATGATCTGCAACTGGTGTTCACACAAATTGAACTAACATGTACTGTTCAATGCATGCATGCATTAAACAGTAAACAGAACAAGAAAAGAAAGAAAGAAGGAGACTCACAATAAGAAGCTGCTCCGATGGATGAGCCATGTCCTCCAACATTGTATCTGTATTTCTTGATTGAGGTAAGCTTTACGTATTCCTCAAAATCAAACCTGAGAATCAAGCCTTAATTAACTCCTTTCACACACCCTCAAAATAGCACCTAGTGATAACATTAAATTAAAGAAGAACTCTTTTTAGATGACGATGGTGATGATGATATATGGTAATTTTCAAATGTTGTATGGCTAAAATTAACGTAACCCAATACTCCATTAAAACCCAAAAAAAGAAGAAAAAATTAACAAAGGTAAGGGGAGAGATAGAGAGGGTGAAGTAATAGTACTTCTATGTTGAGAAACAGGGAGAGGATTGTTCAAAGTTTTTTTTTCTTTTCCGATTAGCTAAGAACAAGGAGGTTGTGGGCTGTCCTAGAAGTTAGTCACCCACAATTCGACAATTTAAAGGAGGTTTTCGTGATTTGTCCGTACACTCACCTTTGTCTTTGTGTCAGCCCGCCACAAAAGGAGGACCTCAAGTTCTTCACTTCTTTTGCCTTGCCGAGGTTATATATACCCTATGAGTGGTGAAACGTGGCAGTTCTAGTGACGTGGCATTCCGGTGACATGGCTGCGCGCCACTCGGATGGGGAGGGGTCAGACTCATTGTACGTATCTTGATACGGTCAAGCATTAATTTGGGTTGACCAAGTTTTTCTTATCGTATCTTTGCTTTTCATGTCCATTTCGTCCTCCTAGCCTAGGATGCTTCTTATCGATCCTCCTCTTCAATTCAGCTGAGATTCCTGTAAGTGTAGTCATATTAGATCATTGATAATTATTCTTCTAAACATAAAAGAAAAATGTCGAGTGGTGTTGACACGGTGTTGACACGTTTTCTAATAGGAAAACATTTAAAACATATGTTGTTGATTTTATAGATTTACTAGGTTAAAAAAAAACTTGAATCATCAGTAAAAATATATATTTTTTATTTTTTTATATAATATTAAGACAATAGCATGTTGGATCAAACTGACTTAACTTGTTAAATTT
>Ga0307515_10025876_pt1 | contig 10126 bp, 6 predicted proteins | sample 17_EM_MG_FD_194513 | JGI IMG/M metagenome (GOLD analysis project Ga0307515, IMG submission 194513) | Populus trichocarpa ectomycorrhiza microbial communities from riparian zone in the Pacific Northwest, United States - 17_EM | ecosystem: Host-associated > Plants > Roots > Unclassified | place...
AAATACCTCCCTCTCCCTCTCCCTCTCCCTCTCTCTGCTCTATCAAGTATCAACAAAGGAAAAAAAAAGCTCTTTCAGCTCTCTCTCTCTCGTCTATAGGCAGTATCTTCTTCTCTTTCAAATCCCGTCATTCAAAGTAAGCAATTTGTTTCTGGGTATATTTTGTATGCGAATTTTTTTGTAGAATTGTCTGAAATTCTTTAAAAAATTCAAAATTTCACCTGGGTTCATCTTAAAAATGTTGATTCCCATCTGGGTTCTTGAAATTTTTATGCTGCCTTTTGGATTCTCTCTTTGTTTCTTGTTCTTCTCTTAAATTCATTTAATTTGGGAACTTACAAGCAAATGTGCTAAATGGGAGATTTTTTTTAACCAAATTAAGGATTTTTTTTTTTACAATTTAGGAGCAGCCCACTTTTAATCTTTGTTGAGAATTCATTTTTAATTTATGAATTAGCGAAGAACTCAAGAGAAATTAAAAGGGGATGTTCTTTATCTCTTAATTATCAAATTGAAAGTAGTAAATAATTATCTTATTAAGTATTAAGCTTTGAAAAGAAAGTTTTGAAATTTAGATTCTGCATGTAATATTATTGTTTGACTAAAACATGTTTGATTGATGTCCTCACAGGATGGAATCTCTCCCCGATGCGATTGTTCAATGCATTTTCTCGCACATGAACAATGCCAAGGATGTGGCCATCTGTAATTGTGTCTCGAAGCGATGGAAAGAGTCTTTGCCTTTTATCAAAAGCCTCTTCTTCCCCAGGAACTCTTTTGATAACCACGATGGCAGTGACCATCCGGATACCATTGTATGCAAGATGATATCATCGATTGTTAAATTAGAAGAGCTTGTCGTGTACAGCCCATTTTCGAGCACAGGCCTAGCCTCGTGGCTACTGCTTGTGAGCTCATCGCTCAAACATCTTGAGCTTAGATTGGACAATCTCGCTGAATACCAGAGCTGCATCGAGAGCCCATCGAAACTGGATTGCATTAGCGCTGCAAAGAATTTGGAGTCTTTAAAGCTTTGGGGCGTCCTGATGGTAAAATCTCCCAAGTGGGATGCCTTTCCAAAACTTCAAAGCCTTGAAATTGTTGGTGCTAGATTGGAAGATCCCGCTTTAACTGCTGCCCTTCAGGCATGTCCGAATTTGAAAAACTTGTTGCTACTTGGGTGTGAAGGGGTTAGATCAGTTTCGCTTGAGTTGCTGAATTTGGAGCAATGTAAGCTGGATTTTTATGGTGGGGGTAATTATTCACTTACCTTGACCTCCCCTAAAATCGAATTCCTTGAGGTTCAAGGTTGTAGTTGGATCAGTGTTCGTGAGACCACTCGCTTGAGGAATCTTTCAATTTCAAATAATGCTGGTAATATTTTGATTTTCAATTCAGTTATTTGTGCAACAAGTTTGAAATGCTATCTACACCTCTAATTTTATATTGCCCTTTTTGCCAGTAGAAACCACCTGATGATTGGTTTTGATACGGTGTAATTGGTTTTTCCCCCCTTGTAATTTGTTGCAGGGAGAGTATACATGGTAGATTTTGGAAAACTGGCGGCTCTGGAGTTCCTGTCTATCAGGGGAGTCCAATGGTGTTGGAATGCAATAAGTAAAATGCTTCATTTGGCAAGCGAGGTGAAGCATCTATACATGAAGGTTGAATTTACCGGGGACTTTGATAACCTGCAACCCTTTCCGGAGATTGACCTCGTTGATTTTTTTAATAGCCATCCTAAGCTGCAAAAATTCGATATCCATGGAGCCATGTTCGCTGCTCTCTGTCAAAAGAACAGCCTGAAAAATGTGCGTTAGAAAACCCACAATGAATTGACAAATCTATACCTTTGCTTTAATACTGTAGTGAAACTTCAAGATTGCACACATTAACAGAGCTCTACACTTTTTTGCTTTGCAGGTGCAGTCTGGGTTTGTGATTCCTTGTCTGGAGGAGGTGGTGATAACAGTCAGATCGCCATTAAACGCAGAGCAGAAGATAAGCACCCTCGAGTCGCTCTTGAAGTATGGAAAGGTTATGAAGTCAATGGCAATAAGGATTCTTCGGATGAGGAGCAGCCATAGCAGTGCAGACGATTTCTTCGACGAGATTTGCAGGTTTCAACGCATGAATCATAAAATTGTTCAAATAGAATAAAGACTCTTGGTCGAGTCACTCCCTTTTTTATGCTGCTGATTAGATCCACACTGTCCCTTCGGTTCACTACTCAAAACTTTAATCATTCTTCAACTATTTGATTCACAAATTCTCCAATTTTTAACTTGAATATTGACAAATTGTTGTATTTCATAACTTTTTTCTTCGAAGTAAGCACGTTGATTTTGCATTCCATGGTTAATTAGAGCTCTATTGTCTGTGTTCCAACTGAAAAATCCGGCATGCTTGCAGAGCACAGCTGAATTGTTGAAAGCTAGTCAAGATGATACACGAATTTTAAGGTTCAAAATTGCTTGTAGAAAATGTGATTGAAACCCACTGCACAAGTCATTTGCCAGTAAATTACCGACAAAATTTCTAAGCAAAATGGTGGCCTTTGATTCGCACACTTTTCAAATGAAAGAATCGTTTATAACTGTTCTATGTATATGTTTTCTTGTCTGCCGCCTTGTTTTCAATATCATCATCTCTTTTTTAATTTTACCTTTTCCAAGTGCCATTACTAAAACAAATAAAAAAAAAAATGAGATCAGTTTAGCTACTTGTATAAATAGTGAATCAAATTAATATATTATTTTTAGATTTTATAATAATAAATAAAAAAGTGAGGTCTGTTTAACTATTTATATTCCTAGTAAATCAAATGCCCATGTTCCAAGTTTCTCAAGTTTTTTCAGGTAAATTTATTAGTTTAGCCGGGTGAATGAAGTCATGAGTTGATCAAAAGTAATGCTACCAATTTAAAATCAAATTCTTTAAAGTTGTCTTAGCTGAGTTTATCAAATAAGTTATTCAAATTTGATTGATTTACTTCTACTCTGGTTCAAAAAAAGAATAGCCCGAGTTAAATTTTGTGTTGATAAATTACCAGATCAACTTGCCAAATGAAAATCAAGTTTAATAATTATGGTTTTATCCAAGTAAACAGTAATAATTGTTTTTCAAGCTATTAGTAGGTTTTTTATTGGAAGGGGATACGATTGAGTGACTCTAATTTTTTACTTAGTGGAAATAATTTGTAGAGTAATTTTCTTTATGCGTCTTAATTAATCACTAATTATATATAAAAAAAAGTTTATCACAGGAGGGAGGAATAAAACATGTTTTCGGAGTAAACTACTTAATCAGATAAAACTAAATAAAACTTATTCTAAGTAAAACTAAATAGGTGGTCCACATTATGACGTGAGCATAGTAAAGTTTTTCATAACATGAGAAAAAAAGATCGAGATGATAATAAACCGAGTCAAGCTGGGTTAACTTGACTAATCTTTGACCCAGTATAACAGATCGGGAAAACCTCTCAAAAAAAAAAGTTAAAATATTCAAGATTCAATAACTTTATGTCAAAATCTTATGTCATAGGATAAAATTAAAAAAACAAATATGACAAAAAAAAAAAAACACTCAATTCAACATAGGCTTCCTCAACAACCAACTCTCCCTTAGTAGTAGGGTTTTTTTTTTTTTTTTTGAAAAGAAATATGATTGAATGACTCTAATTTTTTACTTAGTGGGAGAAATCCATAGAGTAATATATATATATATATATATATATTCTCATGGCATAGCGTGAACGTCTATCTAGTTATATAGAATAAGTTTTGTTTTGTTTTATCTAATTAGGTAGTTTAATCTAAAAACAGGCTTTATTCCTCCCTCTTTTGATAAACTTTATATATATAAAACTAGATAGACGTTCTCGCTATACCGTGAGCAAAGTAAAGTTTTTCTTAACATGAGAAAATAAATCTAGATGGTGATAACTCGAGTCAAGCTAAAGTTAGCTTGATTAACTCGACCCAACATAACAAATTAGGAAAACCCTACAAAAAAAGAAGAGAAAGTAATAAAGTTCAAGGCTCAATAACGTCAAAGGATAAAATTGAAAAAATATATATAAAAAAAAAACATAGAAGAAAAAAACAAAACTCAACCTAGGTTCACTCAACAACCCACTACCCGCGATATGAGATCAAGCTAAACAAATATTTTTTTTTAAAAAAAAAAGGACAAATAAAAAGACCAAACTTAAATCATTAGAAAAGAACATAAAAAAATTGAGCAAACCAGAGTTAACTTGACTAACCCGTGACTCGGCTCAACCCCCACATAAAGAAATGTAGAAGAAAAGATTGAAGAAAATAAAAAGAAATGTAAAAAAAAAAAACTGAGTCAACCCGACTAATTCTCAAAATTAGTGACTCGATTCATAAGATTGAGATCACCCTATAAAAGGCAAACACTAAAAAATACTAAGAAAAATCCCTAATCTTTTAGAATTAAAAAAAAACAAAACAAATAGCAATCAAAATAATGAGAACAAAATCTGACATGAAAACTAAATGAAAGAAAACAATGAGAGACTATAATGAAAATTAAAATAAATTAAGAAAATGATAAAAAATAAACAACAAACAAAAGAATAATGACCATAATTGGATAAAAAATAAAATTATGAAGGATTAAATTAAGAAATAAATAAATCAAGAAAATGATAAAAAAAAAAAAAAATAGCAATGACCATATTGAATATAAAAATTAAATGAAATAAAATGTCCAATCACGAAATTGAAAAACAAATAAAGTTTAGAAAGCATTAAAAGCAAAATAAATAGCAATAAAAAAATAAGAACCAAAATTGATTGTAACACAAACTAGAGAACAATTAATTTTTGAAAGAGCTGACGTGAATTTCTAGGTATGAAAAGAAAAGAAAGAGGAAAAGAAAAAAGGTTAATCGAATATCTCTTATGAACACGCACCCCATCACCATTAAGAGGACGACTTGCCACTTCTAACGTCATTGGTGGCAACGACATTTAACCATCGAGAGGAGTCGTGCGCATCACCCAAACACTTAAGTGTTTTTCACTTGCTAGTGCGTGCACGCATCAACCACTTTTTAAAAAAACATTTTTATACATGGTCATATACCCAATAACACCCTATCCTAATACATAATCACAAAATAATCATGTTAAAAAGACCTAAGTGCCCCCAAACATATGTTCTATTATTTTTAATTTTAAGGGCAATATGGTTCTTTTACTGAGCATCAAAGATAATAAAGACCTCTCCAGTTTTAATTTTTTTTTTACTTTTAAGGGTATTTAAATCATTGTGTTCATTAAAAATGCAAAAAAACTTGTTCCTATTAAAAACAATAATGACTAATAGATCTCATTGAAAAGATTTTCTTACCCTTAAGGTCAAGTTAATACGAATCAAGTCAGGTCCGAATTTGACCTTAAAATGTTTGTTAACCAGTTTTGCGAGATCAAATATATCTCTCAAACCATACATCGAATCAAGCTGAAATTTTACAAGGAGATACTAGACACATGGAACTATATTGTGGTAAATTTTCAGGTTATATGGAGTTTGGGAACATATTACTTTAGAGGTTCGGAGTTACTAGATAAACCTTGTCAAATATGTTAGATTACACCTTTGTGTACTGTTTGGAACATATCTGGAGTTATAGGTGGAATGTTTCTGCGATTCAAGTTGGGTTGGAAACTAGACATCTCAAGTTTTCAAACCATAAATGGTAGGCTCAATAATTCATCCAAAAGAAAGAGAACAACGTGTTTGAAGTCATGACTGAAATCTACTAAAAAAGTGTAAAAATTAGAAATTCGAGCTACATGGAGGAATTTTAGCATGAAAACTTTGTTTTTATTATTCTATTTTATTTTTTTATTTGATATTGAATAATTATTTTTAATTTGAGTTTGTTCTAGCCCATTATACATTATTTAGAGATTTATTTTATTATTGAACTTATGTTAATTGATTACTAGTTTAGACCCTTAAGCTTGTAACCTAAAAGAAGTTCATTAGAGTTAGTTAGAGAAGACTATATTATATTATTTTTTGAGCTACAAATTTGGGTAACAAGTTGAAGAATAATCGTAAGTTTTTCTTTTGTTTGTTTGTGGTAAAATAATCTTTTTTTATATGGATAAAAATCATACACTAACTTATCAAATATTAATTGATTCGCAGCATCATTTGCATACTTAAAATTTTTAGATACAAAGTTATTTATGAATCCAAGTCTTTTTCAAATACATTCGGTTTTTGGATACATGGTTACCTCTAGATTAAAGTTTTATCAAATCTAATTTTCAGCTTTTCAAGTTTTTATGCACTTCGTTAGGGGTTGCTTAACCACATGATCAAGAGATCCACATCATAAGTTAATTGAGTTTTTCTTCTAAATGTAAAATAATAATTTTATCTACAATGAAATGCGAATGGGTACAAAGTGAAAAATTGAGCTCATTAATTTTTTTTTAATAAATTTAAATTAGACTAAACTTCTACACGTGACTTTGGAATCACTACCATTTTCCTTTATAAAACATAAATTCTTAACCCTATTTAACGATAAAGGTTTTAAAAGAAGAGAGCTTCAAGTTGGCAAGGAGTTTGATAACTATGTATTAAACACACCTTAGTCGGATGTAAATGGCAAATGTCAAGAAAGAAGTCCGAAAGCATTAGTCTCTATCAGTTAAAAATAAAATTATAACAAACATCCAACTTAAACGTTCCAAAATAAAAAATTAAAATTAACGGCGAGAAGAAAGTAAACCTTGCTCTATTCATGGTATTATAATTGCAGGGAAAAGAAAAGAGTAGCAAAATTTCTTTCAGCAAGAAACAAAAGTTTGATTACCAATATCTAAATGAGCTTCTTCTTCTGGAAGTATCGTTTCAAGTGCCACACTTGCAATGCCGAAACCGCAATGCAGACACCCAAAGACATGATACCAAATAATGCTACTCTGGTATTTGTTACTTCACTCACAGACCTCAACTCTTCTTCCCTGTCAGTATCACCCAATAAGATGGAAAAAAAACTTTTAGGTTGAATAAAGGAGAGAAATTGCAAGAATGTAGAAAGCGTTTGGAATGTAGAGAAGAATAAACCTGGATTTGAGATAGAGTAGATTCTCATGGATGGCCTCCACTGCTCCTTCAAGTTTCCGCAGCTCAAGTTCAACGCCCTACAGGATGACAAATTAAAATAAAGTTATACATCATGATGTCAAGCAATCAAGGAGGGAAACTACACAGACACACAGATTATGTTTGTATCTCCAGGTAAATGCACTATAAGTTTATTGGAAACTTCTTCATTATGGATTAACAAGCTTTCACATATATTCAACATTCATGAAAAAAATCAATCTAACACGCGCGCGCGCGCACACACACACACAAAGTTCTAGTCCTAGGGTCTTCAACTAACAATTTCCTCAATGTCTTGCTTTTTTCCAAGTAGTTTTTAGAAAGGTAAAGGATCATATAAACACCGGTTCTCCATCTCCATCTTGTCGACAATACAAAACTTCCAATATATGATATTGAAATAAAGATAAAGAAGAGTGCATAAATAAAAGCTGCGGAAGCTTTTGGCTCAGATAAATTCATTACTAGACTACAAGCAGTTTTCAGAATTTGATGGCCAAGGAAAGAGGGTATCTTTAGCAAGCTTACCTCTATCTTCTCTTTTCTGGCAACTGAATCCCAATCCTTAGCAGCAATTCCAGTTTTCCAGTCAATGTTAACACTCACATCTCCGCTCCCTTGAATGTGGCCATCCACCCAAAAACAAGCCAGGTAATTGCCAGCCTCATGAGTTGTGAAAGCGAATTGACCATGAGTCACATTCTCCTTATGGTGAAGGTTGTTCCCATATGGTGATGTCACCTACAGAAGAAACAAACAGTTGAGGATAATAACACTTCGAGCAAATTAACAAAAGAATAATGGATATTTAGTCATTCAAGTTCGAAAGACTAAGAACTCTTCCAAAGAGTTTGAATCATGCAATTCAAGACTCTCCAAGACCAAATCATCTCTTGCATAAGCACAAGACCCCAGAATTATTCACGGATTCCAATTTCATGTAAAAGTAAAAAATAAAATTATATAGCAAAGTTACTAAAGGATTAGGTAGCACAACTCGATGGTTAACGTTTGGTTACTATCTTGAATAGAAGAGACGGAAACCACCATACAAATAGCAAAGACATGTCTTTCTATATTTTCTATTTTAAAAATATAAAAATTCACTCCAAAACTACACCCGAGATAAATTTATTTTTCAGCCAAATAATTTTTTTTCCTCTTCTATATCTATCTTTTAATAACCACCTACTAGTCAACTTTAAAGATTTTTTTTTTAAATTTTATTGTTGTTTTAATTTTTTTTCTTGAAAAAAATTGCTTAAAAAAACATCTTTTGGGGATAAACCCCACATTGACCGGCAATCTAATAACCCGGTTCTTAGACCGGGTCTAGTAACTATGTTATCATGGGTTCCCCGGAGCAATATTTCCCCTACCCGCATCAAAACGGGACCCAGCCATGGACGGGTAAAAACCACTGCTGCTCATATAATAAATCTTGCAAATTGGAAACAAGAGCATGCAAAATAATTGCTTATAACTGATTCTAATAAAAAAAGATTAATGAAAGAGGTACAAATCACAATGTAATTAATTAAAAAGTGTGGAAATTACTTGCTAATAAAAAAAATTATAAAAAAAACTGGTAACCTTGACAGAGATGGAAGGGATGTGGGAATGGTTATCGGAAACGACAACATAATCAGCCAAAACGACAACGTTGTTGTGGATTTCCTCGGACACGCACTTAGTACCGGATGCCGGTAGATTCAACCATACGGCTTCGCTAACCATGAAAAAATTGCAGCTACAGATCAATACTCCTAAAATGCAAACCAATACCAACTTGCCACGCACCCCCATCTCTCCCCCTCCCTTCTTTCTGGTTATTGGGCTATGAGATCGAAATGAAAGAAACGGAGATGATGAGTTACGATATACTCTGCACTTCTCTCCGGTAACCGATGCACCGTTTTGCTTCCGTTTTAATTTTTCTTTTAAAATTATTGAATTCATAAACTTATTGATTCTTCGGTTGGACCCGGTCCACTTAAAATGAGAGGGTTCTTGGGCTTCCATAAACCACTGGGCCGCCCAGTTCTTATCCCTTTACATAAATTGGAGATTAGTAATTTTCATCTTGTTACACATTCGGCCCGTTAAGTGAGTTAACTCGAAAAATCTATTATAATGAGTTAGATTTCAAGTTGAGTCAGTTTTGACATTAGTCTTGACGTGTGTAGTTGACTCGACCAAGTTAGCTCGAAATATATAGTTAACTCGATTAAATCTCGTCCAAACTTGATGGATTCAACATTAAAAAATTTAAAATAAAAATAATAAATTTAGAGTCATCATTGAATTGATATGGTGATCAAAGAATTAACTAATAAATTAGTAATTCAAGATTTGTTTTGGATCAATCTCAAGCCAAATTGATATATATAATATTTTTTTTTCCGGCTATAACTAGTTTCCTTTAGCTTAAATCTTATTTTATTATCATAAAATAAATATAGAAGAAAAATAATAATTTAATATTATTATTGTAAATATCTTCTTATTTTCACTTAGCTTTTGTAGCATCTCCTTCTAAACTTAGAAAGATAACATTTTCAATTGAAGACCGAAAGAAAGTAGTTTTGTTGACATTGTAAACTCAAAATAACAAGTGCAATAAAATTATTGACAATTCCGAGTGACTATATGTTTGTTTAAATAATTATAACTAAAGATAAATAAATTTTTTTTTTATAACAAGGCATGTCTGCCAGATCCAAGGGACTCCGCCCAGCAAACCCGCTGACCTGGTTCAGGCACAACATAATATTATTATTAATATTATAAATATTATTTTTTTCATTATTGTTAATATAATTATTAAAGACATTTGAAGAAAAATATTATTGGTATTGAAAAAAATCATATATTTGATTTGAAATGTAAAATTAAAAATAATAATAATTATTATTATTATTATCATTAATAAATTTAAAAAAAAATATTGTTAATATTAAAG
>Ga0307515_10025878_pt1 | contig 10126 bp, 7 predicted proteins | sample 17_EM_MG_FD_194513 | JGI IMG/M metagenome (GOLD analysis project Ga0307515, IMG submission 194513) | Populus trichocarpa ectomycorrhiza microbial communities from riparian zone in the Pacific Northwest, United States - 17_EM | ecosystem: Host-associated > Plants > Roots > Unclassified | place...
AAAAAATAATAAAATTATTAAATTATGTTAAAAACAAAATTTATTTAACTAGTATTTAAAAGTTTTTTTTGTTTTTATTTTTAAAACACATTAGAATAACTAAATTATTCTTAGAAGTAAATATTTTTTAATTGATATTCAGGAGCTTTTTATATTTTCACTAGAGTTTTTTTTTAGTATAATCAAGTTGATAAAAGAGTAATTTGATATTTTAAAAAAATATAAAATTTAATTTAAAAACAAAAATAATCGGGCATGCGCCAACAAGTAAGAGATTTTTTAAACAACGTATGAGGAGTCTCTTGGTGGCCAAACACTACCTTCCACAATGATGATGGAATCATCTCGACGTTCTCTCCATCCCTAGGTGGCATAAGTGGTTTTATGGATCCATTGTTTAGCATCACTGACCTTTTTTTTTTCTCTCTCCTCCTTAATTTTCATATCTAGCCCTTAAATTTTCAAAACACCTTTCAACTTTTTTTCTTCAGATTTGATCCTTATTTTTTTAATTATTATTTTTTATTTAAAATAATTTATAAAATTAGAATTATTTTTCAATTTCATCCTCCTTCAAATTTTTTCCATCAATCAAATTTGGTTCTTATTCTTTTGATTACTATTTATTTTATTTAAGATCATTTTAAAAATTGATTTTTTTGTATGATTTCATCCCCTTTTAGTTTTTTTTTATCAGATTTGATCCTCTTTATTACTTTTTTTTTCGGAAACTTTTTAAAATTGATATTTTTTTATTTCATCATTCAACATTAAATTAGTTAAGAATTGAGCTTTCTAATTGAGTCCGGATTTAGAATTTCATGGATTGCAAGTTAAAAGATTAACCCTAATTTAAAAAATTCATCTAGGTTTGCTTAGTTTTTATTTCATTTTTTAACAAAAAATTTTATATTTTTTCAGTTTCATCCTTCAGCACTTATTTAATTGAATATTAAGCTCTGTTTTTTATTTGATTTCTATAAGATTTTTTTACTAATTTTAAAAATAAATTAGATTGTCTCGTGTCTTTTATTTGTAAGCCTCATGAAATTATTATAAAATAAAAAATTAAATCAAGATAATACGAAGAAGGGTATTAAATGTTACAAGAAGTTTAGAAAATAACCAAAGAAATGAATTAATGGAATTATGGGGCAAAATTTTAAATTTTAAAAACTCTCATCCTCTCCTTTTATATATCCCTTAAGGCCGGTTGCTGGACATAAGAAAAAAAAAAGGAAGGAGAATGTCGCACATGTACGGCGTAGAGGTCATCTTCCTCCTGGGTTAGGTTCTCTATGTGGTGATGAGGGAAAGAACAATGAATTCTTGTTTTTTTATCAGTAAAAAAGAAATGAAATCGCTACCTAGTATTTTAGTCATTAGAAATTCTAACTAGTCTCAAAGTCTGGTTAAGGAGACTGGTTGTGTATAGAGAGGATATATCATCACTAATACACCTTACCTAAGGTAAACTGCATTGTTTATTTGTCTGATATAAACTAAGATATTATTGTGTTTTTTAACCGTTAGTCTGTCTAAAGTTTAAGAAAAATCACTCTCGGTAAAAATATCCTTATCTTATCAGGTTTAAACCTAACCATTCTAAAGTTAAAACAAGAAAATAAAAGAAAGTGTCTTTTTATTCAATATCTGGAATACATCTTTTGTATAAGTTTATAATCTCATATATTAAAAGAAAACAAAATAATTTTTTTTGATATTTTTGAAATATAGACCAAGTTTTCATGACTTTAATAAACTTGTTATTAAATCCAATATGCATGCAAAATAATTTTTTGTGATTTTAAATATGCTAATATAATTTTTTTTTGAGAGATTTGGCCATATATACACAAATAAAAAATTCATTTATTATTTATTTTTTAAAAAATAGGTAATTTTTTATTTTTTGTATTTTTTTCTGAAATTTCTTGAAGAAATCTGAAATCAAAGATCACTTTATAAAAAATACTAAAATTTAAGGTTCCAAATGAAGAGGGCTAATGGTGAAATTGCAAGGGATCCAAAAGATTATGATTGATTGAGGGCTCTATTGCAAAGTTCCAAAAATTCAAGGATCAAATTGAGAAAGATCATAATTTTACTATTTATTGTTTTCTCCCCCTAAAAAAAAGAAATAAAGATGCACAAGTGCTCCCCTTTTAGCTCTAATTTTTTCCTCATCTCTTCACCACACCACACAAATTTTATATCAACTTATATTATGGTATTTGTATTTAACTCTAAGCCAAAACTCTAGCTCTTATTGAATTATATAAAAATATTTGCATATTATCTTCTAAAAACACTATTCAATATTGGTCTACCTGAAAAAATAATATAATATTGTTTTTTATTAGTTTTAGAGTAAGACAAGCTTTTCATCCTTAACTTTAATAAATAGCTGGGATCTATTTCTAAACATCAAAGTTTTTTGAGATCCCATAAACTTACGAGCCCAAAAAACTCTCTATTTCTTCCATATAAATCCTAACTCAAGCAGCCGAGAAAGGTGAGGGAGTAGATGGAAAAAAAAAAGGCCAAAGAGAAAATAATTCACTCCCAGCACTTTTCATCTCTATCAGAAGTTGTGCACTCCTTCTAAGTTCTAAGCACCACCACCACCACCAACCTCTTCTCACAACGCCCATTCCTTCATTGAAGCGATGCCAACACTGTGACACCCTCTCCATCAGCACCACTTTGTGCCTCTCGTATGCCACCACTTAGCTGACGCTCACGTTTCCTCTTATTGACGAGCACCTCTATCACTACTGTTGCTAGAGTTGTGCCTTGCCACTGTGAGAAGCTCTCCCTCATCCAGCCAGCAACCCAGTAACAATGAGCTTTTGATCTTCTTCTCCAGCGACAGCTCCAACGTTTCAGCCATTCCTCCTCAGCAGTGCATCTGTGAGCCTCTAAGTACACTTCCAGGAGTGATATCTTATAGAAGTAGCTTTGCACTAGCTCGTCAGCAGCTTCTTCTCCTCAGCAACGTACCTCACCAACTGTTAGCCAAGCACCCAAAAGAACCGTGAAATCCTTTGCATTTCAAAGCCATTAGCGTGACCAGCTTCACAGCAACTATCTCCTCAATCGTGCAACAACAGCTCAGCCTTCATCTCCTCTATACCGTGAGCAGTAGTGGAAGATATTCTTCATCACTAACCACTGGTTCCACCGTGACCAGTTGTAGTCCAGCATCTTCCTTCAAGTAACAGTAGCAGATCGTGCAACAACTGGTCTTTGTCTCTTCATCACAGCTAATCCAAGGTTCCAACAGAGCAATAACATTAGCACGAGTTTCAGCGCTTCATTTTCTTTTTAGTCCAGCAACAGCGTCTTTTAGCTTCTCCTGACAGAAGAGATGGAAGCTCCTCCTTCCAGAAGCGTCATCTTCTCTGCACCGTGAGCAAGCAGCAGCAGGAGGTTTGCCTTGTCAACCTTCAGCCTTTCGTCTGTTTTGCACCCGCGGGAGTAGCAGTGGAGAATCGTCTTCATCAGCAGCAAACTCACCCTAACTGTGAGAAATCCAGCAGCCTTACGTCCTCATTTTCTTGCTATTGAAGGTCTAATCCTCAAACTGCTTGAAGCATGAATTCCTAGATTAGTTATATGCATCATTTTTGTGTGTTTGTTTCTATGATTTACGTACATGTGCCTGATTTGGAAATAATGTTTGAAGAAATTTGTTCATAGAAAATTCATTTAAATTAGTGTTTTCATATGATGCTTAGATATATTAATTTTTAGGGAAACCATGCATACATATAATAATACGAAAATGGCATGAACACTGGATGAATAGTGTAGGGGCTTTTCATTTTTGTTGAAGTTTTTGAGTGCAGATCTTTTGTCACGGGTGTAGCTTGCGTTTATAATTTTTTTGGGCAAGGGTTGATTTAGAGCTGTTTTAATTATCTTATTAGTAGAAGTTGTTTTTTAAAATATTTTTTATTTAAAAATATATTAAAATAATATATTTTTTTTATTTTTTTCAGATCATAATGCAATGTTTAGGTTATCCAAACTTTACGATGAAAAAGAATATATTTTTAGTTTTTAGGGCGAGCAAGCACGTCCTAACAAACTTTTAATGGTTTTTTTTTGTTAATTTTTTTTATTTTGTCAAGTAAATTCTAAATAATTTTCAAAATCTTTAAAAAAATTTAGGGAGTATTTTAAAATTATTTGCGAGTCCTTCACATATTTTTCTAACCCTTTCACTTAATATCGGGTTATAGATTTATACTATAAGATACTGACCTAGTATTAAATATACCTATTTAACTACTAGAAAATCGACGAAAACCAACAGAATTACCGACAGAATTTTTTTGTTGGTAATTTTTACCGACGGATATAATTTCGTCTCTAATATTGTCGGTCTATACCGACAGACCTTTGTTGTCGGTAATAATTACCGGCGGCTCCATTCCGTTCAGTGCACATGCGAAGCGGATGCATGGTAAGATTAATTTAAATGAAATATATCGTTAATTAATTTGTTGTTACTTATAAATCTATTTAACTTGCAACCTTTTTTTTTCCTTACGGGCTATGTCTCTTGGACGTGAGCCGAGCCCAATAGAGCTGTTTGTAGAGACGCACATGCGGAGTCAAGATCGTCAAAAGGGGGTGCAACAGTTCGTGGGCAACCGTGCTCAACACTTTGTGGTATATTCGTTCAATCATTTTATTTTGTAAGTTATTATTTTCTTGAATTGAACATGATGATTTTTTTTTTAATTTTCAGGAGACCTATAATAGCCGGTTGAGAGAGAGATATGGGGACGATCATTCGACCTATCCGGATTTGTGGATGAAGGTAGGATCGTTTGGTGGACCCTATAAAAATCAGGTTTACGGGCTCTCCAACACTACGACCAAAAGCTTGCGGGCGGCCCGTAGTGTTTCAACCGTTGGAAGCTCTCCATCAGTATCGAGCACCTAGTTTGAGGAGTTCATGGCCTTTAAACAACAATATGAACGACTCCCAACGGATTATGATCAGCTCTGTCAAAATGGACATTAGATCAAGGATGGGTGATGATACATGTGCAGCCCCTTTTTGGTCGTACAGTCCCGGGAACAACCAACCTTCTCCTCCTCCTCCAGCTCCGCCGTTATTCTAGTTTTATTTTGTTTTTGAAACACATTAAATTTGTAATGAATATTTGGATGAATATTATTTAACATTATTTTTATGTTTAATACAATTTTATTTGGTTAATTAGTTTTTTTTACTATTAATCAATACAATATTTGAAAAAAAAATTGTTTATTCTATTTTTTTAAAAAAATATTTTTAAATAAATACCGACAGCCTTACAGACAGAACAGAGCCGTCGGTATTTTATCAAAAGTTGCAAAACAATTATTGCCCATGCCACAATCACCGACGGATAGAGTCCGTCAGTATGGTACATAGAGTTCTAAAATATTTACTGTCCATGCCACAATCACCGACGGATTGGCCGTCGGTGATGTACCATTGGAAATACAAACGGAATAAATCTGCTGGTAAAGTTCTAGCGGGAATTTTTTTTTGGCGCGCTTCCTCTGTCTGTAAGACCGTCAGTGTTTGTTTATTTTTTTTTACCGAGAAAAGTAGCGATGGAAATGAAAATTACCGACGATCAATATTTCGACAGACGGATTTCATCGGTAATGCTGTCGGTAAAAATATTACTGACAAATTGTGTGTTTTACACCGACAGAATTAATCCGTCGATAAAACTGTTTAATGGTGAAGTGTTCTTCTTCAAAGCATGATATGTTAATAGCTCATTTGTATAATCATTATTGCTAATTTTGTTATTCATTTTATTTATAATAAAATTTTTTAATTATATTATTAAATTAAAATTCAATCAAATATTAGATTCTTCTTACTCTTTTAAAAATCACCATAATTGCATCAGAAAAAATTTAGCAGAAACACGAGTCACCTGAGTACAGCCTAAACTCTAGAGCTACACGTAAAAGAAAAAAATTTTGGTGGGAATTTCATGTGAGTGGACATTATTGCCATTTTGACATTGTTTACTTCATCGTCATTGTCGAAGTCATTTGTTAGGAGAGTGGATCATGTCTGCAGGGACAAATGTGCTACACATGATCCACCTTCTAACATGTTTTGTGAGGCAATCTTCAATCAGGTTAATCAGTTACCGTTGACTGGTTGAGTTGACATCATAGAAACAACATTCCATGCTGGCAGTGTTCACTCCATTTTCATTGGTTATATATGGCTTCTGTCACGTAGGGGTGATTGTCGGTTTCATTTGGAACTAAAAATTTGGATTTTTATTTTTAACTGAAAATTAATTTGGTTTGGTTGGATTTTATATTCTTAAAAACTGGACAATTTTACCATTGTCCATCCCATTCCAAGAATAAAACGTTTGATCTCTTGTTTTCTGTCTGTCCCAGTTTCTGCATTGCACTAAATGCCACTGATCTTATGGTGATCTTTTGAACTGACAGTGATTTTCTTTAGCTTCCTAAATAGGAAGAAAAGTCCATTAAGAGTTGTGCTTTTTTCTTTTCTTTTTTTGTATAAAATTTGCGCAGAACAATCAACAAACAGTCTTGGAGACTTGTGTGTTGGGGTCTCGGTTTTTCCACCATTTCGAAATTGTGGGCTGTGATGGACACACATCCAGGAGGGATTGCGGGCTAAAATCTCATACTTAGACATTTAGGACATCAGCTTATCATAGGATATATTAATTTTTGGCCATCAGAAACCACAAGTACTGTCAGGACAAAACATGGAAGAAAACCTACCTTGCAGCTGATCATCAGTGCATATATATATTGTTCCAAAGTAAAGTCTCCTAAAACTGCAACAAGCTTGTTGCTTCACTCGTCTCTCACAAACTAGAGTAGCAGCCATATCTTCCTACTTCTTGAAACAAAAGTACCTTTACATGGAATCTAAAACTTATATTCAGAGTATGAGATTATAAATTTCTCAAAAGTCTTAGCATTTTGCAGCCATTACTGTACAATTAAGAAAACTCAGATGTGGTCAATTTAATTTTAGGTTTTCACGTACCATCACATGTGTTTTTGTCACGACCCGAGTCCCGGGTCCGTGACCGGCAACGCGGGAGCGGTGCCGGAAGGACACCCCGCCCGCGCTAAGCCTCAAAACGGACATATCAAAAGAATAATTTATCACAGTTTTCCTATGCCATTTGTGTAAATATTCTTTTATTTTCTATTATGATAATGCCATGAAGGCCGTCTCTATTGATTTACTAAGCCTACTGGTGCATCCACCTATCACCACCTTCCTCATCAGAGATAACATATAAAAGCTGGCTCAACTGTTGCAAGAAACTTTGCCAATGAATGAGTTTGCGATACAAAGACATTGGAAATGAGAGATTTTGTCGACTTTTTACTCTGGTCTCATTCACTTTGTGAGATCTGATATGGTGCAAGGGCAATAAGATTAGACAAGAGAAGACATATTTCGCATACATGTTTCTGCCTAGTGATTCTTTAAAAAACCAGAATGGACATTTCTAGTACTTCCTCGTAAGCTCCTAGCATGATAAATCAAAGATCAGAAGAAAGCAAAAGGATAGCTATTGATAAATATTTTGCTAGTGCATTATAGATTACAGCCACAAAATAAAATCACAATCAACAAAATCTCCTCGATCTCTGATCAAGAAGTGTCTCAGTACTGCCATGACAAATTAAATTCAAATGCCTCCTCTACTCAGCATTTCACAATCCTAGGAGAAAAATTAAATAAAAAAAATAACTTAATTAACTAGCTTGCTTGTCTAATATGAACACGCATGTTATGCACATAACAATATCATCCAGCGGACCCAGAACAAGCATTTCTTATTTCTTCTTGAAGCCTCATGATTTCTACTTGTGCACGTACCCTTTCTTCTGCATCGTTCGAATTTAAGAGTACTTGGAGATCTGTTAATTGCCTATGGATGCTTTTGATCTATATGTAACCAAGAGAAAAAAAATGGAAAGAATATTCAATGATATGAAAAGTTATGGCGAAGAACAAGGAGGATAAAAACTTAAGGACCAAGGCATGCAGACCTTTCTGTGTGGCCATCGAGTCATCCCGAATTTCCGGCATATCTTCTTCACTACAGTGGGACACAAGTGCAACCTCCTCGCTGCATCTTCTATAGGGAGATGGAAATACTGTCTAAAGTCATCCAGTGTCAACCTTCCTGCTCTTTCCCTCTGCATGAACCCACAACCCCATAAAAATTACTCAATTAGTACTAATAAACAATATAAGGACTTAATTGTTTTCATCTATCCTTTTATTGCAATGCGAATGCAAGATTCCTTTATTGTGGATGAAGATAGTAACTAGAACCTGTAGTGCAAGATTGCTTCGAGTCGTTCTCTCTGTCTCAATCTCTCCCTCTCCATGATTCGTTGCTTGTCGTTCCCCTGTTAAAGTTCCAGCTTGCAAGTCTCGTGATATTGACATGTACAAAAAAGAAAAAAATTCAATTCTCCTCATAATGTTAAGAAAAATCTAAGGAGTTTGCAATTGCAACAGTAAATAAACGTATTATTATGTGGAGTCTAGTTCATGCAGAGAAATACTAACCTGAATTTGGTGGGGATGGATCGTGGAATTCATCAAAATGCAAATCGTCCGTCCACTCGTATCCAACACAAAGGGCTTCATAGAAGAATGAGTGTGGATCTTGGACCATAATGAAGCCTGCCTGCCTTCTGTCATTGCAATACTTCTGCAGAAATTCCTTCACATTCTCCAAGCTTTTCTTGCAGAAACTGCAAAATGTATGAAACCACGGCGTTTACAATTTCAGAAAGTGACTCATAATCAAAACACTATCAAGTGCTAGTTTTCTTTTATCCCACAGTTTTAATTGCATTGCATCGCATCAATCACACACTTCTCTAAATCAGTGAAACGAAAAACAACTAAACTAGACTAATAAAACTTACTCAAACATATAATATTGAGGATGAATTGCCTTGACATGATCCCGGTTCTCAAGAATAGCATGACAGATGATACCCATTCTCCCATGTATCTCAAGTTTTGTAGTATAGTTTCCTGCCACCACAGAATAGGTAAACTTTACAAGAAAAAAACCAGGAAAAAAAAAGAAGAGAGAAAGAAATGCTATGTAAAACACACCATCAGTGTGGATTATTTCTCTTAGAACTTGACAGCAAGTGCATTGAAAAGGGACTGGTTCAGGTGGCCAAACAGCAATATTCCTCCCATCAAGGAAAATCTCTTCACTTCTTCCTGATGCATTTGAAGTTTGTCCATCAGGAAATGATGCGTTGGGAAATGACGCGTTAGGAAATGGTGCATAAGGAATTGGTCCAAAAGAACTTTGTCCCTGATTCTGATGTGACGGACCAGCCTCATGAGATTGCACTCTAAGATTTTCATAATAAAAATTCCAAGCCATTGGATCCTCATATGGGTTATTAGGATCCAAAATGTTTGCATTGGCATTTGCACTGCCACTGAATGATTCAGGAATTGCTGGAGTGGGTTCATTGTCAGAGGATAAACCTGCAAGGCTTGGATTTGCATCATTCATGAAATTTAGATGTTCATAGTCAATAGGGCTGTCATACGGGTCATGGTAGGGTACGACGGACCGAGGATCTGCCATTGATCAATCAATACAACACTACATAAACAAGTAATCGGTGGTTTTTCTTTCTTTTTTAAGAGAGATCAAGCACCAGACACGTCTGGTGCTTGATGAAGAAGAAGATAATGGAATATGAAGATTTTCCCGAGGAAGTTCTTGCATTTGAAGGAGATTTCAGGGGGGGCGCGAGTGGCAGTTAATGACCGTTGTGGGTTCATGACGGTTGGGTTTTAAATCCCTCCGTTGAACAGTAGGTTTAATTGCAAAATGCATACGACACGTCATGTGTTATATTTAAATTTAATGAATTCTCCCAAGTATTGTTTCTAAAGTTCGAACTAAAAAAATAAATCTTCTCAACCATTAAATCAACCTCTTAACTTAATTAATGAAATAAATAACACATATGTTATATAATTTAATCCTTACTCTTTGATTCCATGACTCCTATTCATTAGGTGAGTGGATTTTTT
>Ga0307515_10025879_pt1 | contig 10126 bp, 12 predicted proteins | sample 17_EM_MG_FD_194513 | JGI IMG/M metagenome (GOLD analysis project Ga0307515, IMG submission 194513) | Populus trichocarpa ectomycorrhiza microbial communities from riparian zone in the Pacific Northwest, United States - 17_EM | ecosystem: Host-associated > Plants > Roots > Unclassified | place...
GCATAGACGCCTAGAATCGCACCTAAATTTCACTGTGTGAGCAAATTCGCCCTCTCGATACCTAGAAAAAAATCGAGACTGAAGGAAAACCGACCTGTAAATCCCAAGTTAACCCCAATCCAGGAGCAAATCCAATATCTTGCTTCTGGCTCTGACTACTGACAGGGCCTGCTGAAAATGTGTAGTGCGTGATGTTGCTTGCTCTGATTTTTAACGTGATCCTGTTCTTCCATGCTGCTGGCAATGATACAATGGCCAAATCATGAAAGATGAAACTCGGGACGGTGGTGATGTCTCGAAGTCTGAGATATGGTACCAGGTTTGTTACAATGGAAGACGGTCTTTTGTAACAAGTCGTAACAGGTGGTGTTGAATTTGAGCTCATGGCGATTCCAAGGTCCCGATGGTACAGCTGCAAGTAAGTATATCTTATCACAACATATTTCACAGCAACCCACTTGCTCCAAGTGGGCAGCTACGCCAACCTCTGCTTCTTGAGAATGAAATGTGCTGATATCAAAGGTGGTACTGAATGTGGACACGCTATGGACTTGACGTCGAGCAATGAAGGTTTGTAGTTTCGGCTCAGCAGAGCGACCGCCCGCTCCCATCAAGTTGGACAAATAAGATGCAAGTTGCAAGCTATTCGGATGTCCAGGTAGCGATACAATGTAACTTCCATTGACGGGGAAACGCCAGTGGACGAACTCGGGAGACAAGTTCGAGCCGGGTGGGAAGTCCAAGTGTGCCGATGAAACAACCAGAGATCCTTCACCATCTTCAAGTGGGCTCTCAGGACCGAGGTGCCAGCTGCTCATGTTGCCACTGGCGTTGGTGAAAACTGGCCACTCTCTCACCTTCCAGGTGACTGGCGTCAAAGCAGTCTCGCGACCCCTCCGATCGTGACAGAACAGAGGAACATGATGAGGCAGGTGAGAAGCGAAACACACGCACTCACCAAAACTTTTACCTTATTAGTGGGAAGCAATTGGCCGCTTATACACCATTTTCAGGCTCAATAAATATATTTTCGGCATCTGTTTTTCCCCATCCGCAGGCCACTGTACTCTCCTCGGTACCTCTTTATGCGGAAAACGAAACCAGCTGTTAATCGCAGCCGAATCTGTGCTGGAAATAACTTGGCGGCGGCAGGGCAGAGATGGAAGTGCAATGCCAGTGTCAGAAGGTATCCTTTACGTGATTGCGCAGGAGGTGTTCCATTATTTAGCCCCGCACTGTGTGGGTCTTCTACTGACATTTAGCCTAATAATACTAAACGACAAAATTGCTTCCACATTAAGGCCATCTATCATGCCATCCTCAAACTGTAAAGAGTACAATAAATGGCAAAGATATAAGTTTTTAGTGAAACTCAGGTAAATTCAGAGGGGGACTCATCTATTGTTGAATAGTCTTCCATAATTTATTTCGATCTCGCTTGGTTCCGAAAAGCATATAAAAACACTTCAAGAGCATCCAGAACCCAGCAGATCTATGAGCAAAATATCAACATATCTTCAGTTACGAAGGTTTGTGCTTCTATTTGCATGTAAGTACAAGTGGAGTGAACTTCTGAATTTGTTGAAGCAGTGAAGTGATCCTAGTGAGTTTGCAAAGTTAAGCGATACCACTCCTTGGCATAATACTGGCGTGACTGGAAAGCACTTGAGATTTGGGTAAAGAAATCTGGTTCAAAACCGTTACGGATATGGTTCCACTGGGACCAAAACTAGAATTCCAATTTCATTGTTTCCTTCTTCCTGTATACTGAATTGGGATTGGATTGCCTGCCCCTTTACTAGGATGGGGAGGGGAGTATGGGTCAACACGGTCTACCCTACACAAGTTCACAACAGACTACCCGGTTCGGTAACATTGCGAGCACTCTTATCGAGCCACTGTTCACCGTGAATTTGAAGCACAAGAAAACTGGAAGCCACAATTTCGGCTCTATCGAACCCCATCAATTCCACGGCTCCGTAGGCTGGACTCCAATTGACCCTGAATTTGGGTAATGAACTTTCAACCTAAGTGGATACGGTGTCGGGGAGAACGTTGCCAGTCAATCGACCGTGTAGGCGATTGCTGACGCCGGAACCAGAGTAAATCATTCGTCGACTCTTGCTGACCTTGACCAGTACACTAACTTGATTGAAAGCTACTTTTCCTCAAACAGGATGTCGACACCACTTAATACAACGCTGTCTCGGGGGTTCTCTATGCTGATTGGAACACTGGTTTGTATCTCTTCCTTTGCAACGCTAAGCTTCCAAAATTCGCTTTCGACGTCTGCGAACACACCGGTGAGATCCCGGGCAACTACATGAATACTCCACCACAGTTTTGGGTATTGAAAACTGCATCGGAGGTCTTCAGGGCAGCGACTAGATTGGTATCAATATTGTTGGCGACATTTTGCTACAATCCCAGTTCGTCATCTTTAAGGGATGCGACTCACCACAACTCGGATTTGCTGCGAAGCACACAGAGTGACAGAGCGCAACTGAATAGTCTAAATCTGGACTTATAAGCTAGGGAAGTAAACATAGATGACTATTAGAACTGTTCTTCTTAAATGGCGGGCAAGTTTCTTGGGCCAGGGTTATGTTTCCTTTCGGAGATTTCAGCCATCAAGATGTTGTATTTTTTGCATATACATTGCGATGATGTACGAACTTGCTGTTTCCCCTCCTATATTTTGTTCTGCTACCCAAAAACAAAAGCCCCTGTGTAGCTCAATGATGCAAATCGTATGATCATTATTATATTTTTAAAATACTTTATCCACTCATCTTCTCGATTTCTTTGTAGTGGCTGAGGACACATTTCGTCATCACTTCACAATATCACATATGAGACGGTCAGGGTGGCTTACTGTCTCTAACTCCATGCCGTATAGACGGCATTCCATGTAATATAATTGTAGCTTGAGGGGACTCTTTCCAAGGGAGGATGTGGCGGCCGAGTCACGTGTAAGCTGAGCTGTTCAGCACTAAGCCTGCCGCTAGAGTGCCTCAAAAAAAACTTCACACAGCTGATTGACAACATCCCATGTTCATCTTGACAATCAAATCCATCTCCCTCTGGCTCTCCCTATTCTGTCATCAAATACCCAAAGCTTGCCAACAATGGACGACTTGCACGTCTCAACAGAGCAGCGAATCGCCGCACTTCATGCTACGGATGCGAGCCACTTGGGACACACCCCGGACCTTTCGGGTACGTTTGTCCATGGCCATTCTGCGGAATCAGTGACCTCTTCTGAGCAAGATGACCTTGATTTGCAGAAATTGGGTTATAAGTCCGTGCTCGCAAGAGGTTGGGGGGGCTTCGACAACTTTGCTTGCTCCTTCTCGGCTCTCTACTGCATTGGTGGCATCAGAGTCCTGTTCTACATTGCTCTCAGTAATGGCGGTCCGGCTGCAATGTATGTCGTCATCGCAAATCACTATTTGATCTTTCAAATATTAACATTGCGCGCAATAGTTGGAGTTCATGGATCTCCGGCAGCATCGTCTCGATCATCACTTCTGCGACCCTCGCCGAGGCATGCTCTACTTACCCCGCAGCTGGTTCCATCTATTACTGGGCATTCCGATCTTGGGGTGGTGGAAAGCTGGGTCGTTTTGTCTCTTTCCTAGTGGCTGCTTGGACCTTGGTTGCTTGGACTGCTTTCCTTGCCGCGGATTCATTCGGTGTTGCAAACTATCTGATCTCCGAGGTTGTAATTTTCAACCCAGACACGAACTTCCCTCACATCACATCTGACGTGAAAGCTAGAGCTGTGGCTTGGGCATTCTCTTTGCTATTCCTGGCTATCGCAACGTCGATGAATTTCCTGCCTCCTCGCTCTTACGCATGGGTATTCCGCGCCGGTGTCATAGTTATCACTATTGACATCCTACTCAACTTCATCTGGTTGCCAATCGGGGTCTCGAAGACGTACGGGTTCCAATCCGCGGGATTTGTTTTCACTTCCACATACAACGGAGGGGGGACTTCCCCTGGACTGAACTGGGTTCTGTCCTGGTATCTCGTTGCCAGTTGTCTCGTCGGCGAAGACGCTTCTGGTCACGTTGCTGAGGAGACCATTTCCGCGAAGAAAGCTGCCGCAAAGGGCGTCTTCTGGGCGACTGTTGCCTCGGCACTCTGTGGTTTTCCCATTATTCTAGTATTCCTGTTTTGCATGCCTCCGATCGAAACATTCTACGACACCACGGCCCCTCAGCCATTCATCAACATGTACGCCCTCGCTTTAGGGCCCCACGCCCATGTCGTTGCCACATTCGTCGCTATGATCGGAGCAATACTCAACACATCCATTTCCATGGCCGCGGTTTCTAGACTCGTGTTTGCCATTGCTCGAGACTCAATATTCCCGTTCAGCGAAGCTCTTTGCAGAGTCTCGAAGAGCAAACAGCCTCACAACGCAGTCATTTTCACCGGGGCCATTGCTGCTTTACTCCTCTGCACCCAGCTACCCTCACAAGTTGCCTTCCTGAGCTTGACATCCACATCAGCAGCAGGCTCCATCGCTGCTTATGCACTAGTTGGTTTCGGTCGAGCATTCATCACGCAGAAGACATTCCAGCCAAGTTTCTTTGACCTCGGAAGGTTTGGAGTTCTATTTGCTGTCGTGACTTTCATCTGGAACGGCTTCGCTTTTGCTGTCCTTTGTGCTCCGCAGTACAGCGACACACTGATTAATCAAGATGCTGGCCTGTTCAACTACGCGATTGTTATCATGTCTGGCATCACAGTCATTGGATTTGAGGAGTGGTGGCGCAAATCCAAGGCTGTCTGGTTCCACAACCTGATGGATCTCAATGAAGCTTCCCAGTCGACTGAGGAAGAGGTTCGTGATGCCGAGAAAGGTGTTACAACAGAGTCAGGAACCAGCATGTAATCACCACCTCCCGATTCGAGTCTCGGGGACCATCGCGGTAACAACGTGCGTTGAATGTTTATGGAGAAAGGTGTTCGGGCGAGGAGATTGGATTTCTTTGGATACTTGAGAAGGGGCGGATTGGTCATCGTAAGTATTGGTATAAGCATGACGGGTGTTCGATGATTGCTTCGGCATGATTCGTTCTGAGAAATTACCGTTGAACTTGATCTGGATAATACCAGCGAAAGGACATGCTTCAATCCTCCCTCTTCCTTTGCTTTGTGTTGACTTGTTAACTGCTGACCGCAGCCCACCGGCTCGAACCCCCGGTCAGAGAGGTTGACATTGACGAACGGGAGGCTGGTTTTGTCATTTACGGGTCTTCTCTGCCTTCAGTCAGGATTCAGAGCTGTCCTAGCAATTGACAAGTGTCAGCAAGCTTATTCAAAACCGTACCCTTCTAGGTCCCTATTGCCTCGTCGGACAAGCTCTCCAAACGATCCGCTGCTCTCTTCAGCGTTTTTCTAACCTTTTGCTCGCTGAAGAGCTTCCCCTCCGCCGTCCGCCCTTCACACTTCCTTGTCCGAACCCCTAGCGACCACATCCCTACAATTACCAGTCCATATACCACAGGACGAACACAACGAGCTACTCCATAGATCTTACTGATCCATAACAAAATATGTCAATTAAAATAAAATCATCTCATTGCCTACCCGTGTGCGCTCCGTGAAATAGCTTCATATTTGATGCTTTTATTCCTCTTCAAAGCCCTCCGCATGGTCTCCAATAACCAATTCCAGAGCCAATTCTCTTCCCATGTACCAAACACCGCGCGCAGTTGAGTATAAATATCCCATAGAACGCTCATGGAGAGCAACAAATCCCCACTAGTTGGTGAGAGAAATCCAGGTCTTCCTAGAATCGCGCCGCCAGCAATTGCACCTGCTGGTGGCGCTGTCTCATCAAACTCCGACACACTTATTTAAATATGGATATGAATGATGTTAGCAGATCAGAAGCTCAACTGCTCAAGCATCTCTCTTAGCGGCATAACATTCGCCTCTTTTGCCAGACTTGACAGCAACAAGTTCTTTGGCAAAGCAGCGCAGAGTCCTAACAAGTTGTCCTTCGACTCTAGTTTCCAACTGTTTCCAAATGGTGCTTTTCGCTAGTTCAAAGTTCCTGTTCGTACCACCTCGTTTACAGTTGAAATATGGTTTATGAAATGACATCCCTTTTGATCTCGATATTATATCTCTCAGACAACCTAATTTCCCGGGTATCTTCTTATGTCACGTCTAAGCAGGAGCATTCTATAGGATGCCTGTCATATCGGGAATGTGCTGTGCGATCAAACGCCTGTTGTTGCTTCAATTCTGACCTCCCGAGGATACAACTAGCTTAGGTCAAGCACCAGATCACATCTTCCTTCGAGGGAATATCACAAACTTCAATCATTGATAACAGAAATGATAGCATGACCGAGATCATCACACAGCAAAATCAGACTGGTTTCACGAGCTATTCCCCGTCGGCCAGAGAACGGTTGCTCGACTTATGATAGCAGATATTGTAGGTCCAGAGTGATATCAGTACCTTTCAATCCACTAAAATAAACCCATATCTATTCTTGTGTAAAGCTAGAGCTATTCCAATCTTAGAAACAGTCGGGGGGCCATAACCTATTTTTGAAACTTGCCACCTTCTCGGCAGCTTCACTGACACTACACATCTTCGGGGTTACGAAAGAGAAGCAGAGGATAGATTCGGTTGGTGACATCTTCAGTTTTGCGTTCTCGAGTTCCTCCCTATGCATTCCGATATCTTGGCAAGGCATAGCTTTCCTATTTCACGGAACTTCCAATAATAAATTCCATCCATTTATCCGATCACATCCAACTCGTATTTTCCACCCCCCTACCTCGGCCTCAACCAAGCATATCACACAAAAATCATCTGCCCCGCGACCGCTCCAGAAACCAGCAATAAGAGCGGGGTGAACTTGTTGGTGAACTTGTACAGCACACCCAGCGATACAACATAAATCACCGCCGCTGACCCAGTGTGTGAGATTCTATTCAGAGCAGCACTATTCAAGCCACCCAGTTCATCGTTTCTAGGTGAACCCTCAACACTACTCTTGAGAATCTGAGCCGCGATGATGGCGATGACACCCACCACAGCCCCGCAGAGTCCGTCAAAGAAGCTTGCAAGAAGCTGTCTGGCATCAGCACTGTCTTTGACACGGGTATATCTCAAGGTTCGTGATTTACGATAGAGAGGTGGCACTTACTTTATTCCTCACCAGCTTTTCCAACAATGAATGGCCCATAACTGTGAACAAGAAGCACGGAAACCACATCCCCAAGGTGATGACCACTGCGCCAGCAAATGCGTTCCCAAGCCCACTACCAACCAATCCTCCTTGAAATCCGACGAATGTCGCAAAGATCACCAACGGGGCTGGTAAGACGTTTCCGATAGCAATGCAATCGATGAACACATTTTGAGATAGCCAGCGACCCTTGAGGACAGCTTCGACTTGAATGAAGGGGATAGCAGTATATGCGCCCCCGAATGAGAGACTCCCTGCCACAAGACCGAGTACGAAGAGATTTGGGAGTGTTGGTGTTGGTGCGATTCCAAGAGCGAGGGAGACTGGAGAGGGGAATCCACGATACACAACGTAGAGTGCGAAACCGACGTATTGGAGGATGAAGAGGATTGCTGCTGGGATGAAGAGACGTCGGAAGATGAGCATGTACCAGATACCGTAGAAGCCCAGGGAAATGAAACTACAAGCATCGGTTCGTTAGACCAGCCGTTTTGTGAGGAGTGGAGGCCTTACATGTTAATGTGCAAAGCACCGTTGATTGCTGTGCAGAGGGCAGTAATGATTAGGAATGCATCGATTTTCTTTGTGGTGTGACTGATGACAGAGTGTTCTGCTATCTTGTGGGTCGCTTTAAGAATCTGCCTATATGTTAGTAATATGTTCGCGGATCTTGAGCAGTGGGCAGTGGGCAGTGATACCATTGCAGCAACAATCGGTTGCAGAGCTCTGAAGGAGGCGTTGAAATACTTGTTTTCCAAGCCTGCGAGAGAGTATAGATAACTCGCAAGTAACATCAAGACGAACCCAGGTAGCATGAACGCAATGCCCGCAATGACACCACCAAGTCGACCAGCAGACAAGCAGCCGAAGAACATGCAGAGTTCTGCAGCCTCCGGACCTGGAAGGATTTGATAAACAGCAAAGACTCTCTGGAATCTGGCGAGTGTTATCCACTTGTCTTGAATGACGAGTCGTTCTTTGATGAGGGCTATCTGTGCAACTGGGCCTCCCCATGCAAAAAGACCGAAGTTGTAGAAGACAAACCAGAAAAGCTTTAGGAGCGACATCTTTGGGACATTGGAATTATCCTCCATATCGGTGTCATTTTCTGCGAGAATTGGATTGGAAGCGGTCTCCCCTTCTTGCGCTTCGTTTTCGGCATCCTTCTGAAAAGACGTTGCTTCCTTGGACTTGGAATCCTGGCTCGGAGAAGAAATGGCACTGACTGTGGCCATCGAGTAGGAAGCGATGTGGTGCTGCTGAACTAAAGAGAGAGAAGATATCCCGAAACCGCTGTAAAGACAAAGAAAGAGGATATTGAAAAATCCTAATGTAAAAGTATGTGGTTCATGTGTTGAATATGAAAGGAAGTTCGGTAGAGAGGAAATATCTCGCTTCTGCCGTCTCCCCTGTTTAAGCGAGGGACGGACACCTCGATTGTGATTGGTCGAGAAAAAGAAAGCATGGTGACCACCTACATGCAGCCAAGCTTTCGGGGAACTCCAATGAAATTTGCGTTTCGCGCCACTGATCACACCATCGATAGAAATTCGGGAGTCCCCACGGTCAGCCATGGTAACGACTCGGTCAATCTGAAGTCCAGGAAGTGCTGAACAAATACGCCGGGCCTTCACAATTGAATACAAGGGAGCTGCTAAGAACAGAGAAAGAGAATGAAAATAACTTGTTAGAATTCAAGCTGTTCGACTCCATGCCACTCAATAATATGGCCCGGTGAAATTGCATAACACGAGTTGTGTAATAAGTTGTCAAAAAACTTGGTTTAGGGTTGAATGAAGGCCCAATAAACGAAAGTTGAGAGTGTGAAAAGCTAAAGGGCCTACCATCAGACGGGACAATTACGATCCTGAGAGGCATTTCGCTTCAAAATGGCACTCACTTGTCAGATGATAGCTTTCATATGCGATCATCTGCGCTTGTGAAATGCCTTGGAAAAGGAGGAAGTCTCTCATTTTTTAAAAAGCAACTCCCGGGTCATCAGCTTATGTAATGCACGTGACCTACCTCTCGACCTCTTTTCAGTGAGGGAAGTTTCTTGCCGATCACGATCGAGTCGTCGAACTTCACTCCTTCACCCTTATCAAACACTCTGCCACCCCAATCGGCACTGATACTCGTCAACCGCCGTCTCATGGAAGGCGCTCGTATACAATCCACACCTACAATGGTCACTCCAGTGGACACGGATCGTGCACTTCGTTTGAGAGAGAACAAGCGGCGGAACAGGCAACGGCAGAAAGACTACACTGCCGAACTTGAGTCCAGACTCCGCCGTCTGGAGTCCGAGGGGATCAAGGCAACCCAAGAAGTGCAATCAGCGGCTAGGAAAGTTGTCGAGGATAACTCGCGCCTCAAAGCACTGCTTCGTTTCAAAGGCGTCGACGAACATACTATCAGCACATGGACGCCAGAAGGTGAAACCGCTGTGTCAGATGTTTCAATGCCAACAAGACATGGGAGATGCACAACGGTATGTCTTGCTGGACGGCTGGCTGCCATTGTCCCAGCTCTGAATCGCTTAGGAAACAACCCGCGACCTTTCGACGCAAGAAAGCTTGCCTTCGCCACTTGATGAGGACCAATCGGAAGGTTTTGGGTTTGCTTCCACGTTCTCAAGTGCGGAGTCAAACATTCAAACCCCATGTTCCTTTAACGGCGAAAGAGCACCATCGAGCGAGTGTTCTACCAAATTGGCTCCCTGCAAACTCATGAGTCGCCTGGCCGAGAATCCGAACACGGATTTGACACAGATAGAAATTTCTGATCTTCAAGTCGAGGATAATGATGGTGGTGGAATGGAGTGCTCTAAAGCATATAAGCTATTGATGCAATTCGCCACAAATGAAGAGAAATTGGACACGATTTCTCAAGCGTTGGAA
>Ga0307515_10025880_pt1 | contig 10125 bp, 16 predicted proteins | sample 17_EM_MG_FD_194513 | JGI IMG/M metagenome (GOLD analysis project Ga0307515, IMG submission 194513) | Populus trichocarpa ectomycorrhiza microbial communities from riparian zone in the Pacific Northwest, United States - 17_EM | ecosystem: Host-associated > Plants > Roots > Unclassified | place...
TCGACAAGCATGGGAAATGGGACCCCACTCAAGATCTTATGGTCCCATTTGAACGTTACGGTTTTCATGCCTCCGCCTTCGCAATCGATCCCCTTACAAATCAATCGGTCCAACTCGCAATGTTTGGCGTCGCTGACACGTTCAATGACTATATCATCCGCTCCTACGACGTGGCAGGCACGACCGAGTTCACTTACGAGTCTGGAGACGGGCTGGTGACCACGGATGTTGAATCCCGCGTGCTACGGGCGGAGATCGAACGGTCCGCGATCGCAAAGGCGTTCGCGATCTGCCTGTTTCTCGGCAACTGGGTGGCGACTGTCAGCTCGGTGTATACCACGGCCCTGGTGGTCTTCGGAAAGCTGGAAGCGAACAGCATGATCGCCGCGCTCCCTTTCAGTACACTGGTGGTCATTCCCACCATTCGTTCTCTTTATATCAGCTCGTCACCGTTAGGGTTCTCCGTCGGTAAGCCACAGTTGTTATTTCTCCCCGCCCGTTTCGCGGTTTGACCCATTCTACCAGATGCAGTTGCGTTCTTCGTGCAGATTTTTACCACGGGGTTATGTTCTCTGGTCCTGTTGAGGGTCCTCACTAGATACGGATCATCAAACACGACAGGATTCCCTGTCTAGACTTCCACATATTAGCGTACATAATATTCATCCGGATTTTTTCATCGGAACCATTGTAGGCTGTACAAGCATCATCCTACACGGGTGGAACGACAAAATCCTCAAATTTCTTGAACCCGATATTTCTTGCGGGTGGGCGGTAGTGACCTCGGTCACAACCGTGCCAAACTCGTCATTCTTGGACTCGGTCCGATGGGTCTGAGTGGAGGGTTGCCGCCCAACCACTTCGTATAAAGGAGGGAAGCTTGAGTTGTCGAGTGCCCCGGACGATGACCCTGAAGGTTTGGACACGCCTTTAGCTTCACGGTGATTAGCTTCCAAATCCGCCAGGATAAGGCTTCTGTATCCGTCCAAATTTGCACCCCGGTGGTAAGACCGTTTAATTACGCTTCTCTGGTATCGGTGAGCTTCTGAGCGTCTAACCACTGCCGTCGTCTTTGAACCCCCTGCTAGATGCCAAGCTCTCCTTGTGGTCCCCCAGTAAACGCTAATATGTAATGTGGGCCCGGGTGAGCTGTTTTGGTGCGTCGGGCAACGTCTAATTCGCACCGAACGTATTCAAAGCCACGATGTGCGCTGTCGTTGAGGACTTCGATTCTCCACGCTGGCACTGGGTAAGCGGCGACGGAAAGTATACGTTCGTCTCCCATTCCCTCCATCAACGTGCAAAACTGTTCCGGCTTCCCTGGTTCGACCTATGCCTCACGCCGTTCAGCACACAATAGCAGATGGCGTTGGTTTACATCGGCACGCACTCTTTGCACGGAATACCCAGCCCCGAGAGGTACAATTTTCCACTTGTGATTGTCAGATCTACGAACAACAGACTACGAAAACGAACGCGCCAGTCCGTTTCCCTCCTCAAGGCTTTGGGCAGGACGACAACACATTTGCCTCGGGTGTTTGTGGGTGTCGAGGTGGGTCCAAATGAGGGTTCTGGATCTTGTGGAATCCTGGCTTCGTTTTTCCGTCTTCGGGGGTAGAAGAGGAATCGCTGGTCGAGTGCGGGGTCATGGTTGGCGGAGAAGGTACGGCAACATAGGGAGAACGCCCGGGTCACGATGGGGGTGCCGTGCATTGACATGAACGCTCGCCATACTTTCGTGTACGGTTGAGTGGTTACCACGATGCCGCGCGAAAACGCGCTGGCACGAGACATGAGAAATTACAAACGGCTGCCTCGTTCGACCTTTTCCGAAGCATCTCCTGGCGTTACTAGTAGGGGTAACGCTCAGTAAAACGGATCGTTTCAATACTAGTAATACATGCAGACAGAAAACTCAATTATTTTCGACTCGATCCTTGCGAGTAATAACGATTGTTACCTCGGTCACTGTTGTGCCGAAATCGTCACGCTCAGACTCCGCATGCTGAGCACGAGTGGAGGATTGTCTGGTCGCGTCCTCATCACATGAAGGAAGGGAGGGAGCCAGAACCAAGCGTTTCAGACGTCCTTTCAACCTCCACGAGGATCAGCTTCCAAAAATTTCCGGCCCACTGGATCTCTGCATCCGACCAGACGACCATCTGTGTGCCGAAACTGTTCAGCTACAGTTCTTCGGCACGTGTAGATAAATGTCACCTGAGCACTGTTGGCGTTGGGCCCTGCTCCCAAATCCCAGGTCCACTTCGTGGTTCCTCAGTAGGAGATATTACGCAGCGTCAGCGGTCCGCCCCACCATACCGAGTGACGTGCAGTTCCGACCGGATAAATTCAAGGCCACGATGTTTATCGTCGTCGACGATTCATACTCTCCAAGCCACGGGAAAAGCGGCGATTTCCTGAGAGGGACCGCCCACCACCGTGCAACACTGTTCGGGTTTCCCAAGTTCAACCTGCATTTAGTACTCTTCAGCATGCGGTGGAAAGGTCAGAAACAACGGTGCACTTACCACCTGAACCGTATGTCCGCCCTCAAACCCTTTGATCTCCCACTTCTCACCATCAGATACGTAAAGCACAGACAGCGGATACCGACTTACGAGCCCCCTTCCCTCCCGGAGCCGGGATCGCTGAGGGGACGGCAACACGCTTCCCTCGGGTGTACATGGATATCTATGAATGTCTCGGAGTAGATGTTCTGGGTCTTGTAGGTCCCTGGCTTCAGTTCTCCGTCTTTGAGAATGGAAGGTCGATCATTGGTCGGGTTGGGAGCCATGGTCGGCAGAGCAAGTGCGACAAGCCGTGGGGAACGCAGCTACCCCTAGCGCACAATGGGTGGCAAGAAGTTGATTATAAGTTATCACAAAAGATTGTCCTGCTGAGAAGCGTGGTGTAGTAGTCTTGCGTGACTTTGAGAGCCGACAGATCACGAGAAGTCCAGAAAAGAGTTTTCTTGTGTCTTGCGTGTCTAGAATGGCAAACGATCGAGCAGTACGGGGAGGAAACAGAAATCCAAGAGGCAAGAGAGAAACTAATAGAGATACGGGGGAAGAAGACAACAAGGGGAGCGAAACGCTGTAGAAATTCAAGCAACCGTGGTCGGGAGTCTAAGAGAAAAAAAATCTCAATGCCACGAAATAGAGTGCTGATTTTCATCTCGTTGTAAAGAGGACACTACAAGTGACGGCTTCTCAGTCCTATTAAACGGAGCATGGGGACTAATATGTCGGCAGCGCCGCTGAGGGTAGCTTTAAGGTCGTTCGTGGGCTATGCTGCTCGCCGGCGCTACTGATTATATTCTAATTTCCGTTCGCACTGCACCGCCCGTGGAAACTGTGGCGGGCACCCCTGAGGCTTCCATAGTTCTTGTCCACATCACGGCCTTGGCCCCGATGAACGACTCTGTGTCCATATTTAAAGATGGAAGGGTCAAACCAGGGATCTACATGAACGTTGTCAGCCAAACATGTTGACACACGGGAACACCTAGAGAACTACGTTGCTCACTCAGCAAACTGCTCGGGACCCTCCCTTGGGATCGAGGGTGGGCGATATACAGGGTGCGCATTGGGCCGGCTTTCTCTTTGCCATGTACTGAATGAGGCGATGTATCTCGAACCAGCTAAGCCCGAGAAATTCCGCACCATGATCTCTGAATTAGGAAACGAAAGTGTTTCATCCGTTGCTACTTTTCCCGTGACTGGGAGGATGGGAGGTTGTTCGCAACGTCGTTGAAGCAAGAGTTCAACTGCACGCAGGTTGCGATCGCCAGGTGCAACGCCGCGGAATCTAGTGAAAAACTGCTACGACACAGTGAGAGGAAATTTCGACGGCGTGAGGCGGAGATCAGAAGGACATGGACGTCGTGGATATGCGATTTACGGTGATTCAACTTGAAGTCGGCCGGGAGCCTTACGATCCCACATTCGGCAATCACCGATGCAATCTGCAAGGGTCCGATGACAGCGGCCTACAGTGCGCCAAATGGTCCGATGGCAGCCCATACACCAAATGACAGTCCGATGGCAGCCCGTACACAAATGACAGTCCGATGGCAGTCCATACATCAAATGACAGTCCGATGACAGCTCATACGCCAAATGTCAATCCGATGGCAGCCTACACGCCAAATCGCAATCCGATGACAACCTGCAAGCCAAATGTCAACCTGCATGATCATTCAGTAACATAGTAGGACCCCTGGCCCTATAAAAGCATGCCCCCCGCTCACCCTACCCGGGCAGCTGCTCTTGTCCCGACAAGAAGTTGGCCTCACTCCAGGATGGACAGTTGCGACAAACTAGACGTTCCATCTATAGCTTCTGAGGACCTCTCGTCCCCCGGCGAACAACAGATTTATGCCGTTGATCATGGCGACCCCAAGGTCGAGTGTATGGTCGCTCATGGTGACTTCATCATCGACACCGGTGCCCGCGGTATGTCACATGAACCCGTCAGTCTATTCAAGTTCATGGGTCATTCCCCCTAGCCGGCCTCACAGACCGGTATTCATCGTACGAATTGATCTACATCAAGCCTGGTGCAATTGTCGTTCCGGGACTCACAGGTAAATTTGTCCCCCCTTCCGCCATATCACATCACCGCTTCCCTAACATCCCTTCCCTAACATCCCGTCCCACAGATTCTCACCTTCATGCCCTGGAGTACGGGGCTCAGAGGCAGATTCCCATGGAAGATTCCCAGAACGCACCCGGTGAGGCAGTTGTATTTGCGTCATACAAGTTCCAACCTGATTTCTACCCCAGCTGTTCGTGTCCGCGCCGAGGTTTTATCACCTGCCCTCTCAACTGGTCATTCAAGGAAGTCCAGGAATCCTATTCCCCTCAACCCTGCTGCAACCCTCAAGTCTGGTAGGGGGTCTACGGACACTTGTGCCGACGAAGACGAGGTCAACGTGACGCCCCCCACCCCATCCCTCATATATTCCGTTCTGGGAAACTTCGCCTTTGCGGTGTTCTTGATTTCACTGGCAGTTCTCGTCGTCTTCTTCGCTGCGACTTGGCTTACCGTCTTCCGGGATGCACGGTCGATGCGAGATCAGGTTCTCTCAGACCCGACTGGAGTGAGCTTGCCTCTCTACTTCAATCGATGTGCGTTACTAACTGTTGCCGCCGCGTTAGGTATCAGTACTCGGCCACGCCCTTCGACTAGATCTCGATGCATATGTGTTGTCCATTTCATGGAAGGTCGTAGTTTGTGGTGCACGCACTACCCCTTGGGTTCCACCCCGGTATTACGTTCACGTTCCCGCGAGCTGCAAGCCGTTCGATAGGGCACTCGACGTGTACGTCAACGAGTACGTCCAAGCCGAATCCATGCACCAGTCACCGGCGTGGAAGTCCGCCACTCTTGCTTACTATTGGTTCTAGCCCTTCCACGCCGGTTCTCTCGTTTATCCCCTACACTGAACCTATGAGTACAAGGTTTGGGTGAGTGGTGTGAATGATCCTCTTCGTTACTCTACTTATCCTCTTGCATGTGCGGCGTTTTGGATCCACTCAGGTTCACAATGGACCACCAATTCGACAAGCATGGGAAATGGGACCCCACTCAAGATCTTATGGTCCCATTTGAACGTTACGGTTTTCATGCCTCCGCCTTCGCAATCGATCCCCTTACAAATCAATCGGTCCAACTCGCAATGTTTGGAATCGCCGACGCACTCAACGATTATATCATCCGCTCCTACGACGTGGCGGGCACGACCAAGTTCACCCATGAGTCCGAAGACGGGCTGGTGACCACGGAAGTTGAATCCCGTGTGCTACGGGCAGAGATCGAGCGATCTGCGATCGCAAAGGCGTTCGTGATCAGCCTGTTTCTCGGCAACTGGGCGGCGACTGTCGGCTCAGTGTATACCACGGCCCTGGTGGTCTTCGGAAAGCTGGAAGCGAACAGCATGATCGCCGCACTCCCTTTCAGTGCTCTTGTGGTCATTCCCACTATTCGTTCTCTTTATATCAGTTCGCCGCTGTTAGGGTTCTCCGTCGGTAAGCCACGGTTGTTATTTTTCCCCGCCCGTTTCGCGGTTTGACCCATTCTACCAGATGCAGTTGCATTCTTCGTGCAGATTGCGATCACGGGGTTGTGTTCTCTGGTCTTGTTGAGGGTCCTCACTAGATGCGGATCATCGAACACGACGGGATTCCCTGTCTAGACCTCCATGTGTTAGCATACATAATCTTCACCATCGGAACTGTTGTAGGCTGTTCGATTTGTGCGAAAGGTTGTAGAAAGAAGGTATACACTCAATTGATCTAAGGTTTCTAGCGGCGGTTCCAAATACCGGCTATCGCCATGACTTTCGTGGAACACCATCTCGAGCGTGTGATGTTCATATAGGAGATTCTAGCGGGTCGCTGGCGGTCACCGTCGGTCAGCCTGGAACGCGCCAAGGACTCACAGCAGAAGCTGCAGAGAAATATCAATATAATTGATAACGCCTCCAATCGGTGTAACTCCTAGGAGCAACATACAGCGTGGCGCGCATGAGAGGACAGACATGTTCCCCGCGTGACTGTTGGTCATGCAGGAGCCGCAACTTGCCTTAGTAACACCGGTACCACTGCGAACAAATCATGCTCATTCACTCAGCCGGAAGGTGCTGCATTCGGTAAGTTTCTGTTCGTAGGGCGAGTAAATGCTAAAGCGATCCAACTGGAGCTCCTCGGAAGTAATTCCGTAGTTTGTACCACATCATCTGTGTAGCACGGGATAGTCGGTGATCAATATTCAATGATTGATGATCGATTGATCTTTTGTCCACCGGTGACACCACGAGGTGTACAAGAGTGCGACAAACCCCGACTACAATCAGCCCTGCGGGCCATCGAAGAGTGAGGTAAATGACCTCTTATGATCATCCAGAACAACACCCTGGGCCATCCCGGCGGCAATGCCAACAAACTGCCTTCTCGATCCGCACCGGGGCCCTTCAACCAACTCGGACTCGGTCCCGGAAAAAATCACCGAACTCGATTTTTTTCGGAACGGGTAGATGCCATCTTTTCGGACATCTTAGACCCTGATACGCTCGATGTTTTCCTCCTGGTGATGCCCACGGCGGCAGCGGATTGTTTACTACACAAGTATCATCCTACGCGGACAGAACGACAGAAACTCCTCGAACTTCTTGCGAGTGGTAACGATAGTGACTTCGGTCACAACCGTGCCAAACTCGTCATTCTCGGACTCAGTCCGTTGAGTCTGAGTGGAGGGTAGCCCTCCAACCCCTTCGTATGAAAGGAGGGAAGCTTGAGTCGTTGAGCGTTTCAGACGATGGCCCTGAAGATTTGGACACGACTTCAGTCTTCACGGGGATTAGCTTCCAAATCCGCCAGGATAAGGATTCTGTATCCGTCTTTGCACCTAGGTGGTGAGACCGTTTAATTATGTTTCCCTGGTACCGGTGAACTTTTGAGCGTCTAACCACTGTCCCGTCGTCTTTGAACCCCCCTGCTAGGTGCCAAGCCCCCCTTGTGGTCCCCCAGTAAATGCTAATACGTAATGTGAGTGAGCTGTTCTGGTGCGTCGGGTAACGTCTATTTCGCACCAAACGTATTCAAAGCCACGATGTGCATCGTCATTGACGACTTCGATTCTCTGTGCTAGGTGGCGACGGGGGGTATACGCTCGTCCCCGATTCCATCCATCGGCGTGCAAAATCGTTCCGGCTTCCTTGATTCAACCTGTGCCTCACGTCGTTCAGTACAAAATAGCAAATGACGTCGGTTTATATCAACACGCACCCTTTGCACGGAATACCCAGCCCCGAGAGGCATGATTTGCCACTTGTGATTGTCAGATCTAAGAACCACAGACCATGAAAACGGGCACACTAACCCATTTCCCTCCTCAAGGTTTTGGGCAGGACGACAGCACATTTGCCTCGGGTGTTCGTAGGTGTCGAGGTTGGTCCGAGAATGAGGATTCTGGATCTTGTAGATTCCTAGCTTCGGGGGTGGAGGTGGAATCGCTGGTCGAGTGCAGGGTCATGGTTGGCGGAGAAGGTACGGCAACGTGGGGAGAACGCCCGGGTCCGGGTCACGACGGGGTACCGTGCATTGACATGAGCGCTCGCCACACTTTCGTGTACAGTCGAGCAGTCACTACAATACAGCGCGAAAAAGCGTTGGCACAAGGAGACACGAGGAATTACAAACGGCTGCCTTGTCCGACCGTTTCCGAAGCACCTTCTGGTAGTACTGGTAGGGACAATACGCGGTATAGAGGATTATCTCGATACTAGTAGTAATACATGCAGACAGAAAACTCTTCAATTGTCTTCGACTCGTATGATACCTCTTGCAAGTGGTAACGCGTAACGATTGATACTTACAGCCTCGGCGAAATCGTCACGCTCAGTCGGACTTCGCATGCTGGGCACTGCAGCGCCCCTCCAGCCCCCACGGGGATCAGCTTCCAGATTCTCCAGGCCGCCTGGTCTACATCCGACCAGATAACCACCTGTGTGTCGAAACTGTTCAGTTTCAGCTCCTTGGTAGTTACGAATACGTATCACCTTAGCCCCATTGGCGTTGGACCCACTTCCCAAATCCCAGGCCCACTTCGTGGTTTCCCAGTAAAAGCTATCGCGCGGCATCAGTGGTCCATTCCAGTATTCCGAGTGACACGTGGTTCTGACCGGATGAATTCAAAGCCACGATGTCTATCGTCGTCGACAATTTCGACCCTCCAAGCCACAGGAAAAGCGGCGACAGAAAGCGGCGAGTCTTGGAGAGGGCCACCCATGACCGCGCAAAACTGTTCGGGTCTCCCGGGTTCAAACTATGTTTAACACTCTTCAGCATGCAGCGGAAAGGTCAGAAGGTCGAGCAACACCGGTACACTTACTAACTGAACCGTATATCCACCCCCAAACTTTTTAATCTCCCACTTCCCACAGTCAGATACATAAGCACAGACAACGGATACCGACTTACGAGCCCCCTTCCCTCCCGAGGTCGTTGGGGGGGCGACAACACACCTCCCTCGAGAGTACATCGATATCAAGGAACGTCTCAGAGTAGATATTCTGGATCTTGTAGACCCCTGGCTTCAATTGCCCGTCTTCGAAAATGGGAGGAAGGTCACTGGTCGGGTTGGGAGCCATGGTTGGGAGAGCAAGTGTGGCAAGCCGTGGGGAACGTAAGTAATTCACGACGCTAGTGTCATACGTCAACACAGATGCCCGCCACACTTCTTACTCAGTGCCGGTTGGTAAGAATATGTAGCGGTTGTCACTCATGCCTCCAGGTTTCTTCACCCCCACCACGACCTTAACCTCGACAAGCGAGTCCGGTTCCGTATTCAAAGACGGAAAACTCCGGCCGGGATCCACAAGATCCAGAACATCGTCGGTCAAACGTACGTCGACATACGGGAACATACCGGAGAATTTTGTGGCCGACCCGCCGCGGCCCTGGAGGGGAAAGAATTGGTGCGTTCTTGTCCACATTTGGCTCATCCGACGTCGTAGTTCCGATCATTTTCATGCATCGCTAGTAGGAAATACTCTCCTCCGGGCCCGGATACACCATACGTAGGGTACGGTATCGAAATGCATTTCGCTATCGATCGCGGTCTGCTGAATGACGCGACGTAGCCCGAACCAGGGAAGCCCGAGCGGTTTTGCATCATGCTCAATGGATTAACAAACAAAAGCCGTGTCTCCGTCTCCATCTTTCCCATCGCTTGGAGAATTGAGGTGTTCAGTGAGAGGGACCATCACGGACACGATTATATTCGGTGAGGTCTTACGCACCTCGAGTGTTCTGGAGTTACTTACGTCGATATGTCCCAGCTTTTTCTGGAGCACGACCAACATGGCATGGGACCTCGCAGATTTCTGATCCGATGAAGACTATCCCGTAGCCATAACTGAAATAATACCCGTGCCCTAGGTGCAACTCAAGGATAATCACGACTACAAACAGTGGAGGATTTGGAAGTTAATCCCGGTCAAGTCGGACCTTGGGCCTCGGTCTGCGGAAAGAACGATCCCTACTCCACCAACGGGATCGGGCTCTCTCCCGCCATACGATGGGGACCGGCGCTGCACCTGCTCTCACCGATCCACGGAAACCA